>ENA-OSJC01000669-OSJC01000669.1-marine-metagenome-genome-assembly--contig:-NODE-669-length-32142-cov-5.727616_pt1 | contig 32142 bp, 32 predicted proteins | sample MGYA00237885_ERZ534234 | MGnify/ENA primary metagenome ERZ534234 (study PRJEB26413, sample SAMN06343907) | marine metagenome | isolation source: coastal waters | place: Atlantic Ocean: West Antarctic... | reverse complement strand
AGCGCAGTAATGCGTGTAGCTGACCAGTACTAATAGCTCAATTGGCTTGATTTATGCACTGAAAAAAATTTTTAAAAATATATATATATTGATTGATTAAAAAAAATTTTTTTATAATTTAAATTATAATTTATTTATTACTAAACTGTGATTACAAAAAAAAATTTCTGGCGATTTTCTGGCAATGAAGAGAAGTATGTTAATGAAATTTTTAAAAAGGGTTTAAAGTTTAAAAATAAATCTTATTCTGAAAGATTAGAAAATAGATTTTCCAAGCTGCATGATGTAAAATACTCAATTTGTATTAATTCATGCACTTCAGCACTTCATATCGCATTTTTAGCAATTGGTATAAAAAAAGGTGATGAAGTTCTTGTGCCATCATTAACCCCAGTTATGTGTGGAACTACGATTCATTTAGCTGGTGGAACACCTGTTTATACAGATGTGAATTATGAAACTTTTTTGATCGATGAAAATGATATAAAAAAAAAAATTACAAAAAAAACAAAAGCAGTTCTGGCAGTTCATATGTATGGAGGTGTTTGTAATCTAAAAAAATTAAAAAAAATATGCAAAGATAATAACTTATTTTTAATAGAAGACTGCGCTGAGTCAATGATAGCTAGAGATGAAAATAATTTGATCACTGGAAGTGTAGGAGATATAGGGTGCTGGAGTTTTCAAGCTGCTAAACACTTAACTTGCGGAGATGGAGGAATTCTTACAACAAATAATGCAACTCTAGCAAAAAAAATGAGAAAACTTTCAAACTTAGGATTTAAAGTATTGGAAGCCAAAAGTAGTAAAAATTTAATTGATAAAGATGTAAGGCAAAATCCTAATTATCAAAGATTTGATGAAATTGGCTTTAATTATAGAATGAATGAATTTTCTGCAGCTATTGCATTGGCTCAATGTGAGAGAGTTAATTTTTTTGTAAAAAATAGACGAAGATCTGCTAACTCATTGATAAAAATTTTAAAAAATAATGAACACCTAATTCCTCAAAAAATTTCTAATAAAGCTTATTCTACATATTACACTTTAGCGGTAAGACTTGTTACAACTGGAAAAAAAAAAGTAAGTTGGTACAATTTTAGAAAAAAATTCATGAAGTTTGGAGGAGACGGTATCTATGCAGCTAGTAAACTTATTCAACAAGAAAGAGCTATTAAAAAATACAATATAGGAAGAAAATCTAACGAAACACCAGTGGCAAAAAAATTACAAAAAGAATTGCTTTTGTTTACTACAAATCAGGGCAGTCAAAAAGAAATTAACATTCAAACACAGGCATTAAAAAAAACAATAAATTTTTTTAAACTGTATTAAATAAATATAAAAACAGCAATTAAATGAAATATTTTTGTTTTATTACCGTTAGATCTTTATCCTCAAGACTCAAAAATAAATGCTTTCTTGACTTTGGTGGTGTTAGAGTACTTGAGCACATTATATTAAGATGCATTTATGGTGGATTAACGCCAATAGTTTGTACATCAAATAATAAAGCTGACAAAAAAATTATCAATTTAGCCAAATCAATGAATATTGAATATTTTAAAGGCTCAGAAAAGAATAAAATATTAAGATGGCATTTATGTATGAAAAAATTTAATATCAAATTTTTTCATACACTAGATGCGGATGACTTATTTTTTGATTGGGACAGCATTAAAAAAAGTTTAAAAATTCTTAAAGATTCAAAATATGACATTATTCTACCGTCTAAAATATCAAGAGAAGGGGGCGCAAGTGAAGGTTATTCATTTTCTAAATATGGTATAAAAAAAATGATTAATAAATTTAAAATTTTAAAATCTAAAAATTCTGATATTGAAATGATAGACTCGTATTTAGAGAAATTAGAAAAAAAAACATTAAAGGGATCTACCTACCAGTTAAAAAAAACTAGACTAACCTTAGATTATAAAGAAGATTATATTTTTCTACAAAGAATCAGAAAAAAGCTAGGCAATTTTTCTCATAGAAAAGAAATTAATTATTTTTTAAAAAAAAATCCCAATATTCTAAAAATAAACTTTTTTAGGAATAAAGATTGGGCAGATAGACAAAAACTAATTATTGCAAATAATACAAAATGAAAAAATATAACTTTATTCTTTTTGGTGGAAATAGATTAAAAGAAAATGGCCCCATGACAACAGTAATTAATTTTTTGATGAAAAAAGATATAAATTTTTTTATTATTACAGATCCAATACACTTAAAAAAACTAATTTCTAAATCAGAAACTTTTGGCACTTACTTAAAAAAAAAAAAATTACCATATTTTTCACACAATATAGTTGAATTAAAAGATATTAAAAAATTTATTAGTAATGATGCAAAAGGAATTTCATTAAATTCAGTTTGGAGATTTGACAAGAGTATAATTAAATATTTTAAGGGTAATTTTTATAATTATCATGCGGCAGATTTACCAACTGAAAGAGGTGCGGGTAATACAACGTGGAGAATTTTACTAAATAAAGAAAATAATATTAGTTTAAATATTCATAAAATAGAAAATACATTTGATACAGGTGATATTATTTTTAGTAAAAAAATTAAAAAAAATTTTAAAGATGCACTACCTATAGACATTTTAAAGTATCAAGCAAAACTAGAAGTTTCTTTTTTAGAAAATTTTTTAAGTCAATTATTGCATAACAAAAATGTAAATTTTAAAACTAAAGTTCAAAATAATAATAATAGTTACTATTGGCCAAGATTGAATTCTGATTTAGATGGTTTGATAAATTGGAATTGGGATGCAAAAAGTATAGTAAGTTTTATTAAAGGATTTTCACATCCATTTAATGGTTCTTTCTCATACATAGGTGGTGTAAAAGTTAGAATTTTTAATGCCAAAAAAATAAGTCTTAAAACTAAATTTCACCCTTTCCAAAATGGAATTATATTTAGACAGCATAAAGAATTTTTTTATGTTGCTGCCGGAAAATATGCTATAAAAATTTCCTTATTAGATATGATTGGTTTCAATAAAAATATGACTTATTATTTGGGTAAGAGATTTTTAAATGAATAAAAGATTTGGAATTATTCAAGGTAGACTTGTCAAGCCACCAATAAATGTATTGCAATATTTTCCACCAAATTGGATTGATGAAATTAATTTGGCCAAAAGATTAAATCTTGGCTTTATTGAGTTTTTAAAAGATAGAAAATTCAATTCAGTTTGTCCTTTTTTAATAATGCGGGATTTAAAACAGTTTCAAATATTTTAAATTTAAAAAAATATTTTGAAGATATGTCTACTAATTTAAAAATAATAAAAATTAAATTATATGTTTTACCATTATATGAAAAGAGCAATCTAGATAAAAAAAATTTTTTATAATTTATAAAAATTTAAAAAAGGGTGGTAAAATATTATTTTGTGGAAATAACGGTTCTGCTACCGATGCACAACATTTAGCAGCCGATTTTATTGTAAGATTAAGGCCTCACATTGATAGAAATCCAATACCAGCGCTATCATTAGTCCAAGATACATCCACATTAATTGCTTGTGGTAATGATTATAGTTTTGAGGATATTTTCAGCAGAACTTTACGGGCTATAGGAAATAAAAATGATATTTTAATTTGTATATCAACCTCAGGTAATTCAAAAAATATTTTGAAAGTTTTAAATGAAGCGAAAAAAAAAAATATTTTATCAATTGGTTTTTTGGGAAATAATGGAGGGAAGGCCAAGAAAAAATGTGATATTAGCTTATTAATAAATTCTATCAATACTGCAAGAATCCAAGAATGCCATATCTTTGTTGGACATTTCATATCAGAGAAAGTAAAAGATCTCGTACTAACGAAACATTAACTCCCTAAAAAAACTAAATATGAAATATAACATGATTCAGCGTAAAAATTTAAAAAGTGATTATTATCACTTTTTCAATTCAGAAAATATTCAATATTACGATTCTATTAAAAAATACATGACAATGACCAAGAATGTTAAAGGAGAAATATTAGAGTTTGGAATTGGTAGAGGGAGATCTTCGATTGCCATATGTCATATTATAAATGAATTAAATATGAAAAAAAAATTTATTGCTTTTGACTCTTTTCTAGGATTTGGAGAAATTGGAAAAAATGATAAAAGTTATCTAAATGTAAAAAGTGGTGAGTGGTCTAATTCTCCAAATAATCAATTTAAATATGAAAAAAATACAATCAAAAAGATTGTCTATGATCATATTTTTAAAAAAAACTTTAAAAAAATTGAGTATATAGAAGGATTTATAGAAAATACTTTACTAAAAAAAATAAAAAAAATTAACTCAATTAGTTTCATTAATTTAGACCTTGATCTGTATGAGGGACATAAAGCTGTACTTAATCTTACCTACGACAAGCTAAGTAAAAATGGAATAATTTATTTTGATGATATAGTACCCTCATTAAAAAAAGACCCTTTTCCTGGAGCAAAAAAAGCATTTAATGAGTTTTTTAAAAATAAAAAAATAAGAAGATACATTTGTCCATTTAGAAAAAATATTGTTATTCAAAAGCCATAATATTTTTAAATTTTTTTATTTTTTAAGAAGTTGTTAAGATCTTCTGGGGTGCCTAATCCCCACATTTCACTCACTTCTTCTATAATAATTTTCTTTTTATCCTTTATAGCTTCGTTGAATACAGGACAGACATAAAATTCATTGTTAACTCTGATATTTTTCTTTATCATTTGTTTTGCATATTTTACATAATCAGATCCTTTTTTCCAAAAATATACGCCCACAGTTGCATTATCTGAAATAACCTTTTTTTCAGCTACTTCTAAAACATTCCCATATTTATCTGTTCTAGCGTATGACCACTTTGGATGAATAGATTTAAAAGTAAGGATAGCTGCATCATTTTTCTTTGACATAAATTTATACATTGACTTGGAACTATTCCAATCAATGAATTGGTCTGAGTTAGCAATTATAAGTGGGTTTTTATTATCTATTATTTTTTTTGCCAGCAATGTTGTGCTAGCCGCTCCTTCAGTTAATTTATTAACAATAACAATTTTACAACTAGGAGCCAAAACTTTTAATAGGCTTGTAATGTTATATTTTTTTTCATGTTCTTTTCTTACTAAAAAAATATAATTTGCTTCCAAAGAAAGATTTTCAATAACAAATTGAATCATTGGTTTTTTATTAATCTCTATTAATGGCTTTGGAAATGTGTATCCTGCTTTTGTAAATCTAGAACCTTCTCCAGCCATAGGAATTAAAATATTTAATTTATTATCCTTCCATTTAGATTGTTTATTCATATTTAAATTAATATTTTTAATTGAGTCTGTTATTAAATTATGACTTAATTCATTTGTATCATTTATTCCAATTAAATATGCTCCAGAATTTTTTGCTGCCTCTCTCCCAAAATATGAATCCTCTATAATAATACACTCTTTTGGTGAATTATTTAATTTAATAAATATTCTTAAATAAATTTCTGGATGAGGTTTTGGAGATTTTACATTTTCATTACTTAAATAGAATTGGATAAATTTTTTAATCTTTAGCTTCTTTATACATGTCTCTACTGTTTTGCTAATTGCATTAGAAGCAATCACCAAATTATATTTTTTACTCAAACGTAAAAATAATGTGTAAATATTTCTATTAAAAATTATATTTTTTTCAAGTAAATTTGTTGTAATTTTTTTTTTTGTTCTTATGATTTTTGAGACTTCTGATTTTATGATTTTTTTTTCTTTTAAAAGAATGTTTAATTTTTCTACTGTCGGTAATCCATCAAATTTACGTAAGTGGTCATTATGTGATATAATACTTTTTCTTTTTGTTTCGCTTAATGCAATATTTAATGCATCAAAATGAATTTTTTTTGTATCAACTAACACACCATCTAAATCAAAAATTATTGTTCTAATCACTTGTATCTTTCAATATAATCTGAACAGATACCTGCGCAGTCGATTTTCTTATATTTGGTTTTTTCTGGAAGAACACATATACTATTTTTTACTAGTTTTATTCCTGGATAAGTCCAAAAGAAACCATTAGAAGTGATTGTGTAATCATCTTCTTGATGCCAAAAATAAATTGAATTAAGTGTTTTTAATTTTTCTAATGAATAAATGTCTTTAGCATGACACCACATCTTATTATCCATTACAAATTCATCCTTAACTTCATATTGAGGTTCATCATGTCCAAGATACAATTTTTCCTTATAAATATTTACATCAATTTCAACATTATATCCTTGTGAGATTGCTTCTCTTATGTATTCAGGTTTATTTTCCTCCCTTTGAATTATACCATTGATATTCCCACGGTGGCTAATTAAAATCATATTTATAAAATCGAGGTTGCACCACCATCAATTATTATTGATGCACCATTTGAATAACTTGATTTTTCAGAGGAAAAAAAACTAATATAATCTACTACCTCATCAATACTGCACATTTTATTTTTAATTGTTTTTTCTAAATATTTTTTTTTGAAATTTTTTGATTGATTGTCATTAATTCCACCAAAAACTAAGCATAGAACATTTATATCAGACCGCTTGTAATATGAAGCTAGCGCTTTAGTAAAACCAATTAAGCCTGCTTTAGCAACTGAGTATTCTAATGGCTTAAATCCCTCATATTTTTTTAATTTACCATAAATATTTTGATCAGGTCCAATGATGCCATACATGGATGAAATATTGATAATTTTTCCTTTATTTTTTTTTTCAAAAATTTTAGCTGCATATTTTGATAACAAAAAAGATCCAACAAGGTCTACTTCTAAACCTTGTCTCCATTTATCCAAATTATATTCACTAAATTTGTAATTTTTAACATTTTGAGCAATAGGGTTTTTGGATGCATTGTTTATTAAGATGTCTATTGTTTGATATTTTTTAATAATAAGTTTAAATGTTTTTTTTACAGAATTCTCATTTGTAATATCACATTTATATGTTGAATCATCTTTTTTGACTAGATCCAATCCTACAACCTTAGCTCCCTTTGAAAAAAAATATTTTTTTAAGTTTTCACCAATAAGCCCATTCGACCCTGATATTAAAATTACTTTATTCTTAAACATTATTCAATATTTTATTACAATTTTAATAATTATTAAAGGAGTCTCTTTGTGTATTATTTTATAATTAATCTAGCAATTTCATCTTAAGAGATCAAAAAATTTAAATATATTTAATATAATAGACAAACAAAAAATAGATTTTTTTGTAAAACAAACTATAAGGCATCATGAATAAAATTAAAAAACCTTATTTAATTGCTGAGATTGGAATAAATCACAATGGTTCATTAAAAACAGCCTTTAAATTAATAGACCTAGCAAAAAAATATAATTTTGATTGTGTAAAATTTCAAAAGAGAACACCCGAAATAGCAACACCTTCTTTTCAAAAAAATATTCTCAGAGAGACTCCGTGGGGACTAATTAGTTATCTGGAATATAAAAAAAAAATAGAATTTGGAAAAAAAGAATATGATGCAATTAATAGATATTGTCAAAAAATCAAAATAGACTGGACAGCTTCTTGTTGGGACATTCCTAGTTTAAAATTTATGTCTTATTACAAGGTTAAACTTCACAAAGTTGCGTCAGCTATGCTTACTAATTTTGAGTTTATTGAGTTACTATCAAAACAAAGAAAAAAAACTATAGTTTCAACTGGCATGGCAACTATGAAAGAAATTGAAAAAGTAGTTAAAATTTTTAAAAAAAATAAATGTCCAATTGTCTTACTTCATTGTGTCTCAGAATATCCATGTCCACTTGAAAAATTAAATTTAAATTTAATTACAACTTATAAGAAAAAATTTAAGAATATACCAATTGGTTACAGTGGTCATGAAAGTAGTGTTTACCCCTCACTTATGGCATGGCATTTGGGAGCAGAGTATTTAGAGAGACATATAACTTTAGATAGAAGTATGTGGGGCACTGATCAATCAGCTTCTTTGTCGGAACCTGGGATAGAAAATTTGACCACAATCATTAATGCTTCACCAGCATGGCTAGGTAATGGAAAAAAAATAAAATCAAAAGAAGATTTTATATTAGAAAAAAAATTTAAATATTGGTTGTAGAGTAAATATTTTTTTATAGACCAATATCTAGAATTAGTTTGCTAAAATTAAATAGCTTCCAAATATGGCTTGAATTTTCTAGTTTATTTTGTGTATTAAAGTTTTTTATAACTTTATAGATATAATTGTGATCGAATGCATTTTTTGAAAAGTAATCTAATGGATGCCTTTCCTTAAAAATATTTTTTATATAACTTGCTGTTTTTTTTTCTATTAAAATCTCTTTTAGTGGATCAACATATTTATTTTCATCATAAACATATGAATGATACCCTTTTTCAATAAATTCGGGAAAATCCATATATCTTTTAAATGATTGTTTTAATGGATATTTAATATTATTCACTTCAAGATTTCTACCCCAGTCCTCAGGCATTTTTTCAAGATAATTTTGTATATTTTGACTCCAGAACGGTAATATCATATTTTTATTATTCGCTTCTGCAAAATGGCCAAGAGTTGCAACGGTTGATCCTTGCCAATGAAAAGAGTTGTATAAATGAAGATAAGCAGAATAAATACTTTCAAATTGATCAATTTTTTGTGCTCCAAAATAATTATCAATATAGTACTTTCTATAATTTTGATCATAGCTTTTTAACATAGGACCTTTCTTTTCATCTTCTAGAGGCAACCTTGATGATGTTAGAAATAGACTTCCAAGTATTTCATTTACAATATCTGTTTTAGATAAATTTTTTATTTTTCTTACATTAATATTTTTTTTTTGACACATTTCCTTAAACACATAATCATTTTGATAGGTATTATTTTGAATTTTCTTTAAAAAAGACGGAGAATATAGGTAGCACATTTTTTTATCAGCATATTCTCTAAAACCGTTGGATTCGTGATCTGTATAAGTAAAAAACTGAGAAAAGCCAAAGTTATGAGCTCCATCGCTGATTTCACCTGCCATTATATTTTCTGAGCTGTTCATAATTGATGATTTTTTTGATAGAATGCTATGCATCATTGATGATAAAGAATTTGTTAACATTCTTTGAGAGCAAACTTCTGATATTTCTTCACTATATTTTTGAAAATTGTCTACTAAATTCATATCGACAAAATTAGCATTTATATCATATCTTTCAGAAAGTTTTTTAATTTTAAGAATTTCATATTTGTTATACACACCACTTCTTTTAGAGTATTTTAATTTACAAGTGATGCCATTAATTTTTGCTTTACTATCAAATTTTCTGGTCGAAGCGGCTATAAAAGAAGAATCGTAACCTGAAGACATAAAAATAGTTTTGTTTTTATCTTTATCAATATTTGAAACATAATCTTTGTAAAATTCAAAATATTCTTTAATTTTACTATCATGGTAGTCTTCTGTTGTTTTACATTTATATTTTCTATCAATTAGAGACAAATTATTTCTAATTGATAAATTTTGATTTAAACCTAATCTTTTTACTTCATTTAATAGTGTGTCTTTTTTAGCTGGTCTGGTGCCAAGAGTATTCATCATTAGAGCAACTGCAGGTTGATTTATTGTTTTTTTTTTTAAGCTTTTAACTAATAATTTGAAGTTATTGCTAATTGAAAATTTGTCATGATCTGAATAATAAAAAAGATCATTTTTGGCAAACTTGTCTATTGAAATTTGTAAATTATTATTTTTTTTAATTTCAATAATTACAAAGTTGCCATCTATTAGCTCAACTTTTTCGTCAATAATTTTATCTTTAAAGTTTAATTTTCTAAGAATGATTCTTATGTCAGTAGATTGGTAGAATTTTTTATCTTTAAAATATCCATTAACATTTCCAAAAAAAATAAATGAAATATTATTAATTTTATTTATTTTAAAATTAAAGTTTGCGGAAATTGCTACATTACCTATTCTTCTTAAAAAATTTAAATTATTTTTATTAGGGCTAATTTGCTGTATATTAGTTATATAAAAACTATTAAAATTCATATATGATAAAAAGATATGTTATTGTTTGTTCATTTGCTGAATTAATCTATTCATTATATATATATCATAGATTAAAAAAAAAGAAAATTAATCCTGAATTAATTTTTTTACACAGTAGTGTTGCAAAAAAAGCAAAGTATATTTTAAAAAAAGAAAAAATTAAATACCACATATGTGAAGCTGATTTACCTACTATTTCCTTCTTTTCATCATTAATAAACTTTATAAAGACTGTTTTTTATCCTTTTAGAATATTGTTACATATTAATAAAATAAAAAAATTTAGAAAAAGATTTAAAAAAAGTATCGTTCTCTACACTCAAGGTAATCACATTGCTTTTGAAGCAATTCACTTTTTAAATAACTTTAAAGCGAAAAAAATTATCAATGTAGATGCTCTTTTGATTAAACCTGATTTACTTTCATCCTATTTCCAAAAAAAAAAAATTCGGTTAATTGATCATTTTAAAAAAAAAATATTAGTAACATATATACATTTTTATATGAGCAATTTCTTTTCGGGTAATATGTGTAAATATTGGCATAATGGATATTTCTACAGATATTATAAATTTAAAGAATATCCAAATGAAATTGAGCTAAAAAATGATTTTTATCAAAATGCACAATTCAAATCTTTTTTTATAAATTTTACAAAAAGAAAAACTAAAAAAAATTCGATTATTTTTTTGTTAACAGAAGCTTTTGACGTAAATCAAGATTTAGAAATATTTAAAAATTTTTTATTATCTATTGATAAAAAAAATTATACTGTATTTTTAAAATTTCATCCTGACACAACAGAAGTTTTAAAAAAAGAGATTTTTAAATATCTGAAAGAAAAAATTAAATTTACCGATAATATTAAAATAGTTATCCTATTGGATACTCCTATTGAATTTTTAGATATAATACCGACTTATGTCATTGGGTTTCCTTCAAATGCCTTCAGATATCCTATAGCAAAAAAAAAAAATATAACTTTATTACCGACTAAATTTTCAGGCAAATACATAATATGGAAAAATTTTAAAAAAAGTATGAAGCCATTCAATGATAATATGATTTATATAGAATATGATAAATATAATAAAATTTTAAAAAAAATAAAATTTTAATGATTTGCAATATTTTTTAAAAAAAATATAAGTTAGATAATATTTAATTTATATACTTAATACCTTTATTATGAAAATTGCTTTTGTGCTGCATGGTTTATCAGGCGGTAAAACGTCAAAAGATGAAAAATTACCTTATGATTCAGTTGAGGCAATACCGTTTATAAAAAAAAACATTGTAGACGGAAATGATGTAGATTTTTTTTTTCATACATGGGAGGAGGGTTTTAACAAAAAGTTTATTGATGAATATAAGCCAAAAAGATTTCTAATTGAAAAACAAAAAATCTTTCGAAAACCAGATTTTTTTGAATATAAAGACTTCATCAAAAAAACCATTAAAAATTTAATTGGATTTTATGTAAAAAAAGAACTTAATTATCATAATGCAATTTACTCTAGATGGTATAGCTGTAAAAAATCTTTAGAATTGTTAGAAAATTATGTAAATGATAATAATACAAAATATGATTTTGTAATTTGTACAAGATTTGATTTTTTTTTAAAAAAAAAAATAATTTTTGAGAATTTAAATAATAATTTTTTTTACATTCCAATAGAGATAATATTTACAAACAAGGATAAAATGCCAGTTTACCCAGCTGCAGATTATTTAAAAGATCATTTTGATCCAGGCAAATACAATCCTGTAGAATATGGGCATAATGAATTGCCTCAAAATGGAATGAATGATTTATTTCAAATGTCATCATATGAAAACATATTGAAAATTAAAAATATATTTGATCTAATAGATAAATATTATGCTGACAAAGTTCCAGATTCAAATCACCATCTTTTATTAGCACACTTGGTAAGAAGTGGTTTAGAACCAAAAATGGTCAATCTTCTTAAGAATAGACTTGATTGTGGTCTAATAAAGTGGACTAAAGATAATTATAAGCATACTTAAAATTAAGATTAATAATGAAATTTACTTCAACTTTATTTTCACTCTTTTCAAAAAAACAAGAATATTTGTTTTTATTTATTATTTTTTTTTCAATTTTATCTAACTTACTTCAGATATTTGGACTAACCTCTATTATTCCATTAATTACTATTTTAGCCTCTGAGGAAAAAATTTTAGAAATTGATTTTTTCAATAAAATTTACATTTATTTTAATATCGAAAGTATTAAAGATTTTAAATATTTTTTGTTTTATGTATCAATTTTTGGAATAAGTATTTCAACTTTTTTCTCCCTTTGTTCCATGTATTTAAATTCATATTTTTCTAATAAATTCAGTGAGTCTTTAGAAAGAAAAATATTTAAGTATTATATTCAAGAGGAATATGTGTATTTTTCTAAAAATAATATTTCACAAATAATTTCAAAGATCACCAATGAAATTCCCAGAATAAAACAAAATATTGTCTCTAATTCTATTGGGTTAATAATAAATACATCAATGTTAATTTTTCTAACTATATCAATTTTGTTTGTAGACCTTTTTGTATCAATAATTGCTATTTTATCACTTGGAATTTTTTATGGATTATTTTTTTTTAATGTAAAAAGAATTGCTACAAGACAAGGTGAAAACATTTCTAATTTACAATATAAAAAAACTAAATCAATTCTAGATTCATTGAATAATATTAAATATTTAAAATTTATTAATGATGAAAAATTTTATATAAATATTCATAGATTTAGTTCTAACAAGTTAGCTAAAATATTTATTAATAATTCTATTATTATAAACTTTCCAAGAGTAGTAATGGAATTTACTCTCTTTTTAGGTACAGTTTTAATATGTTTATATTTTTCAAATACCTACGGAAGTTTCTCTGAATTTTTACCAATGCTAACTATTTTTGCCATTGCTTCAATAAAAGCTTTACCAGCAATTAATCAAATATTTACAGCAATTATCTCTCTCAAATCAAATATTAGTGCTCTTTATTCTTTTGAAGAAGAATATTTAAATATGAAAAAATCTGAAATTGTAAGTAGCGATGAAGAATTAATTTTTAAAGAAAATATTAAATTAGAAAATGTAAGCTTTAAATATCCCTCAGGTAATTTTAAAATTGATAATTTAAATTTAGAAATTAAAAAAAATAATTTTGTAGGATTTTGTGGAACAACTGGTTCAGGTAAAACAACTTTAATAGATATTTTATCTGGACTAATTAGTCCAAATCAAGGTAATTTAAGTATTGATAGTATCCCATTAAAAAAAAATCAGTTAACCAATTATAGAAAAATTATTGGATATGTTCCTCAAGAAATTTTTTTGGGAAATTTAACTATTAAAGAATCAATAGCTCTCGGATATAATACAGATAATATTAATCAAAAAACTGTCGAAGAATCATGTAAACTAGCAGACATTCATGAATTTATAGTTACTTTAAAAGATGGCTATGAAACCATGGTGGGTGATAATGGTATTAAGTTAAGTGGTGGACAGAAACAAAGAATAGGAATTGCTAGAGCGCTTTATAAGAAACCAAAAATTCTTATTTTTGATGAGGCCACTAGCTCACTTGATTATCATACAGAGAATAAAATTATTGAAACTGTAACATCCTTCAAGGGAAAAATAACGTTAATTATGATTACCCATAGATTAGAAACAATAAAAAATTGTGATACTATTTTTGAAGTATCAGATGGAAAATTATTAAAACAAAAGAGATTTGAAGATTTAAAATTAAATTAATTAGTTGACCAACAAAAGTTTAATGAAAAAAGAAAAATCTATCTTAATAATTGAGAACTCTAATCACTACCATGTACTAGATCATTTGTGTGATTTTTATAAAAATAAAGGTTATGAAGTTACTTTAGCTCTAACTTGGACAATGGATAAAGATATGATTATTGATATGTTTGAGGACTACAAAAGCTTTAAAATAATAGATATAAAAAGTAAAAATTTCTTTTTTTGGAAATTATTATTTAAAAGAAAAGATTATGACTACATTCATATAAGCACAGGTGCAGAAAACACATATTTAAAATTTTTATTAAATATTTTTATTTTTTTTATCTTTACTTTTTTTAATAAAAAAAAAATTATTCTTCAAATAAGAAATACAAAATATTATTTAATATCAAAAAATATTAAAAAATATTTTAAAGTTAATTTTAAAAAATATAAAAAAGTATTTTTTTTTAATTTTTTGATTTATTCATTTTCAAACTTTTTTAGGTCATTAACTCTAAAAAATTGTATAGCGTGTATATTTGAGTCAAACACCCAGCTTATTTTTTTTAATAGATATACTAATAATAAATTTTCAAATAAGGGATATTATTTATATTCTGCAAATTTAAAAAAAGAAATAGTAACTAGCCATGCATCTCATGTTAAAATTACCATTGGAGTGCCTGGATCCTATTCACCTCAGAGGAGAAATTATGATACTTTGATTACTGCTTTATCAACAATTAGCGATACTAATTGTTCAAAAATAAAGTTAATATTTGTTGGTAATTTTAGCAATATTGATTCATATTATCTTAATTTTTTTAAAAAAAAAAAAATTGAAGTCATTTATTTTCAAAAATTTGTTTCTACAGAAAATTATAAATCAATTATGGGTGATTGTGATTATATATTATCACTTCATAAGAAGGAAGGACATCCTTTTACATTTGCTGGATCGGGTATTATTGGTGATCTTTCAAGTTTTAGATTAAAGATGATAATTAATTATATCTTTGATCCATTTGGAGAATTTTATAAAAAATCTATATATTACAGTGATTTATCAATACTTTTTAAAAGGTTACTAGATAATAATTTTAATAAAAGTGATTTTATATCAAATAAAAAAAATAAATTGATAAATTGTAAATATAACTATTTACATAACTTTAAAATTTAATAGAACCGTGTTTATGAATATTGGTTTTGTAGGACTTGGAAAACTTGGTTTACCTGTTGCATTAGCTGTGGAGGCTAAAGGTCATAAAGTTTGTGGCTATGATATATCTGATAATGTAAAATCAATTATTGATGCAAAAAAAATTCCTTATAAAGAAATATGGGCACAAGAGCATTTGGATAAATCCAATATAGATTTTGTAAGTATTAAAGATGTTGTTAAAAGATCAGACATAATTTTTGTACCCATACAAACCCCTCACGACCCTCTATATGAAGGTACCACTAAAATACCCCAGGAAAGAGTTGATTTTAATTATGATTATCTAATTTCTGGAATGAAAGCTTTGTCAGAAGAAATTGAGAGCCAAAAACAATCTAAAATTGTAATAATAATCTCTACTGTATTACCAGGTACCATAAGAAGAGATATAATGCCCTTGCTGGGAAAATATACAAAACTTTGTTATAATCCTTTTTTCATAGCCATGGGTACAACTATGCAAGACTTTATGTTTCCAGAATTTGTATTATTTGGAGTTGATGACCAAGAAGCAGCAGAAGTTGCAGAAAAATTTTATAAAACAATTCATAAATCTCCTTTTTTTAAAACAACTATTGAAAATGCTGAATTAATTAAAGTAACTTACAATACATATATTTCAACCAAGATTGGATTTATAAATACTGTAATGGAAATGTGTCATCATCTTCCAAATACAAATGTAGATGATGTAACAAATGGTCTAAGGCTTGCTACTAGAAGAATAATTAGTGATGCATACATGACGGGTGGAATGGGTGATGGAGGTGGTTGTCATCCAAGAGATAATATAGCTCTTTCCTGGCTAGCAAAAAAATTGAATATTAGCTCAGACTGGTTTGAAAATATTATGATGCAAAGAGAAAAACAAAGTGAGTGGTTAAGAGATTTAATTTTAGATAATTTAGTTGATAATAATATTTATATTCTTGGGAAATCTTTTAAGCCCGAAACAAATATTTTGACTGGAAGCCCTTCAATTTTACTTTTAAATTTACTGAAAGAAAAAGAAAAAGAAAAGCAATTAAATCTAGTTGCTTTCGATCCATTTGTAGATGATCAAGAACCAGAATTTAAAAAAGGTACTTATTTTATTGGAACAAAACACGAAACATTTAAAGATTTTAATTTTCCTGAAGGCTCGATAATACTAGACCCTTTTAGATATGTAGTTAATAAAAACAATAATGTTAAATTAATCTCTATTGGAAATAATGTATCTTGATAATGATCATATTAAAGCTTTTTCATCATTAAATTGTTTAAAAACAAAATGCTCTAAAGATTTTTCTAGTATTTCTTTTTATAAAAGGAAATATTTTTTTTGTAATGAATGCTCTAATCAATTTGCAATTGATAAAAAAAAAGTAATCTTTGAGAATAAATTTTTTAGATATTTGGTAAAATTATTTGATTTAATAAGTGGGTGGACAGTTTTAAAAAAAAACTTATTAATTAGTGGTAGCATTAAAAATGATAAAAAATATGAAGTGTATGATGTTTATGCAAACCTACTTTCTGATAAGAAAGCCATAAAGACTTACTTAGTCACACTAAGACAGCAACTTAAGAGATTTAAAAAACATAATATAGATTTTAAAAATAAGAAAATATTAATTCTATCTGGTGGTCCTGGTATACTTGCAAAATACTTATCAAAGTATTCAGAAGTAACAGTAACAGAGTTTTCTCAAAAATCCGTAGAAGCAATGAGAACAAAATTAAAAATTAACTCTATAAAATTGGATTGGAATTTAGATTCAGATTTTTTAAAACTTGATAAAAAATATGATTTGGTAATATCAGAAAGTAATATTAATTATTGTGAAAATCAGAAAAAATTCTTGGAAATTTTAGGAAATCTTGTAAGTGAAGATGGAACATTGGTATTATCTAATGACAAACCATCTTTTGGATATATGCTCACTTGGATGTATCATGATTATATGCCAAATACATTTTTAACAACTGAAAATATACTTATTACTCTTAATAAAAAAAACAGATTTGAGATAATAGGATGGGATAAAATTAAATATAATTCGTTAAAAAAAAGAACCTTTCAAACAACACAAACTCTTATAAGACAAGCAGTTCTTTTTCCTGTAACATTTTTCTATATGATAAAAATCTTATTACCTCAAAAAACATATGTTAGAAAATTCTGGTCATTAGATGAACATTTATATTTAAAAAAACATGATCATTCATAATTATTTTAAAGTACTTAAAAAGGTCATTTTTTGCTAAATTTTTTAAAATATCCTTTTATGATGTTTTATTTGTTAAGCCTGCTCATAATAATAATAATCTTCAAATTTTTATTTTTAATAATAAATAAAGTAACAAAAAGAAAAAATGGAAAAAATTTAATTAGACGTTTAGATAAGTTTTTTTAATTTATGAAGATATGTAACTTAAAACTAGAATATTAAACTATGAGAAATATATGATTAAATTATTAAAACCGATAACTACCAGTATGTTATGTAAAATTTTTAAATTAAAATATTATGGTAAAGATATGCCCATAGTAAGCTTTGGAAATTTGTTGAATGATAAAAAAAATATGCTTAGCTTTTCAAATGATATTTCTGAAGTTAAAAATAAAATTATAATTCAAAAATCAAAAAAAAAATCAAAATACTCAACTATAATATTGTCAAGAAATCCCAGGTTATTATTTTGTGAAATAATAAATTATTTTATAATTAATAAGCAAATTATTACTCAGTATAAAAAAAATAGAATTCATCCAAGTGTCAAAATTCAGGATTTAAGCATTTTAGGTAACAATATTATAATTGAAAAAAACTGTATAATAGAGCCAGGAGCAAAAATTTTTTCTAATGTGGTAATTAAAAAAAATTCAATTATTAGATCAGGCGCAATAATAAGTGGTTATGGATTTGGTTATGAAAGGGATCGACTAATGAAGCCAATAAGATTTCCTCAGTTTGGATCTGTATTAATAAAGGAGAATGCTCATATTGGTAATAATACTTGTATTGTAATGTCCACATTTGACAAAACTATAATTGGAAAAAATACAAAAATTGATAATTTAGTTCATATTGCGCATAATGTTAAAATAGGAAATAATTGTATAATCACTGCTAAGTGTCAAATAGCAGGAAGTGTATTAATTGGAAACAATGTTTGGCTTTCACCATCTTCAACAATTAAAAACAAAGTTTCATTAAAGGACAATGTTTTTGTTGGAATAGGGTCAGTTGTAATTTTTGATATAAAAAAAAATGAAAGAGTTTTTGGTAATCCTGCGCAATCGCTAAAGTAATGAAAAAAAATTTAATTACTATTAATTTAGAAAAAATTTTTATAAAAAATTTTAAAGTTAAAAAAAGTCAATTATCATCTCTTTCAATAGGAAATTTTTATAAGTGGGACTCACTTTCTCATATAAAGCTTATGATGGATGTTGAAAAAAAATATAAAATATCAATCAATCATAGTACAAGAGTATCTTTAACAAGCTTCAACAAGTTAAAAGACTACTTAATAAAAATTTTTATTAAGTGATAAAAATTGATTAAACTTATTTCTTAGTATTTTGCCATTTGAGGATTTGGGGATTTCTTTTAGATTAAAATTTGAAATATGCCATATTTTTTTTGGTAATTTGAAATTAGAAATTTTATTAGATAAATAGTTACTTAAATTATCAATTGAAATATTTTTTTTTCCTTCATAAATAAGTACAATTTTTCTAGAAGTAATTTTATCATTAATTCCAGTAACAAATGATATTTTGATACCAGGAAAATTATTTGTACAATTTTCAATTTCATTTGGATAAATATTTTCTCCAGATACTACAAACATACTATCAAGTCTATCTTTAACAAATAAATTACCATTAGCATCGAGTAGACCAAGATCTCCAGTAAAAAAATATCCATTTTTTTTTTTATTATATGTATTCTTCTTATCTTTGTAATATTTTTTGAATATATTTTTTCCTTTGATTAATATTTCACCATATTTTTCATTTTTTTTTTTTTTAATATTTTTTTCATTATTTAAAAAGTGGTGATCCAGCGGAACCAGTATTATAATTTTCAAATGTTTCTGTTGTAGCTATTGATGAAACCTCGGTTAAACCATAATTTGTAAGAATTTTAACATTAAAATATTCACTAAATTTTTTTTGAATATCAAGATCTAATTTAGCACCTCCACAAAATAAAGCTTTAAGATTATGTTTTGATTTAATCTTATTATAAAATAAATAGTTTATATGTGTAACCATTACCGAGCTGTAATGTATTTTCTTATCTTCAACTAATGACCAAAAATTTGCAATACTAGTTAATGAGTTTGAAGGAATTGTTTTGCCAAAAGTTAATAATGGTATTAATGTTGATATAAATTGCCCATTGTTATGGTACACAGGTGTTACAGCTAAAAAATTTTTATTTTTCTGAAATTTTATTTTTTTGTTAATTCCATTTAAATTATGAATTATGTTCTTATTTGTTAGAACTATTGCTTTTGGATTGCCTGTAGACCCAGAACTAAAGAGAATCTCTGCTATATTTCCCTTTTTAGTATGTTTGATTTTTTCACTTTTATTAATAAAAATATTGTCTATAAAGTCATTTTGATCCACTACGCTTATTGTTTTATCTTTAAATCTTTTTGGAATTTTAGATAAATATTCTTCATCACTGATTATGATTTTTGGATTAACTTTCCTGCAAATATAATCGATTTCTTCATTACCAGAAGATGGATTTATTGGAACAAAAATTCTTTGACTACAGACTGTTCCAAAAAATAAAAGAGTTAATAGTGCTGAATTCTCAAAAATTACAAATACTTTTTCTTGTTTTTTAATCTTTTTTTTATTTAAAAAAAAATTTAATTTTTGTACAAAATTAAATACATTTGTTAAAGTAAATTTTCTTCCGTCTATACCTTCTAAATAATTGTGATTAGGCTTTTTTTTATATTGTTTATTTAATAAATTATATAAATTTTCTTCCATAAATTTTTTAAATAAGTTTAAAGGATTTTATCTCTTTATTAAAATTATTTAACATTATATTCTTAATTTTTTTAATTTTATCTTTTTTTGATTGATTAAAAACCCACCAAATAGGATGTAGATTTATTTGGAAACTTATTTTTTTTAAAATAATATTTTTATTTGCTAAAGGGTTGCCATATCTAAACTGCCCTCCAGAGTCAGCATAATAAAGATTAAATAATGGATTCGAATAAAAATTCTTGTATCCTTTAATTAAAATTCTTCTTTTATTTGATCCATATTTGTGGACAGAATAAATCTTATCTAATTTACAATCTTGAATTAAAAATATTTGAAAAAGTAAATCCATTTCTTTTTTAATTAATTTACTATTTTTTTTTGCATTTATATGAAAACCAACAGAATGCCCTAATTTCTTAATAAATTTTATACTTTCAATATTTTTGTCTTCAAAAATATTATAAAATTGAGAGTCATACAGAAAAAAAAAATGACTTTTAATTTTTAATTGTTTATCCCATGTTGCAATTTCTTTCGCTAAATCAATAGAAAAATCAACATCGTGCCGAAGTAATATACATTTATTATTTTTAAATTTTTTATAATTTACAAACTTATAACCAATTTTTTTAAAATAATTTACATACTGTATATACGTTTTTTTATTAAATTTTTTTTTAAGTATAGAATTAGACTCTAATGACATTTTTATATTCTTTATTAAAAAAATTTCTTGCATCAAATATTATTTTTGAATTTTTTAAAATTAATTTTTTATCAAGATAATCATGATCTGTTAGTAAAATTATTATATCAAATTTACGAATTAAACTTTTGCTCAATTTAACTGAATTTATTTTCTGGTTAAATTTTTTAGTTTCTATCCTTTTGATAAAGTTATCATTATAGCTAAATCTGATTTTATTTTTGAAAAAATAATCAATTATTTTCAATATTGGAGACTCTCTTAAATCATTGACATTTTTTTTATAGGCAGCTCCAATTAAGAGTATTTTTTGATTTTTAAATTGTTCGGTATTCAATTTTAGCTTTTTCTTAATTATTTTTAAAATCCAAAGCGGAATACTTTCGTTAATTTTACAAGCTAAATTTATAAAATCTGTTTTAACACCTTTACTTTTTGCTAACCAAGATAAATAGACGGGATCAACAGGTATGCAGTGTCCTCCGATTCCTGGACCTGGATAAAATCCTTGAAAACCAAATGGTTTTGTTTTTGCTGCATCTATAATTTCGAATATGTTAAGTTTTAATTTTTCACAAAGAATCTTTGCTTCATTTGCTAATGCTATATTAATATTTCTATATGTGTTTTCGTATAGTTTTGTAAATTCTGCAACCTCTACTGAAGATACCATGTAAGTTTTTTTGACAAATGATTTATAAAAAATATTTACAACATTTGAACAATTTTTTGTAAAGCCACTAACAATTTTGGGTGTATTTGAAATCTTAAAATCTTTATTTCCTGGATCTTCTCTTTCTGGTGAATATCCAAGATAAAAATCTTTCCCAATAGTAAAGTTTTTTTCTAAAAATTTATGAAATATATTTTTTGTTGTGCCAGGGTATGTTGAACTTTCTATAATCAATAATTGTTCTTTTTTAAAATATTTTTTAATTGAAAGAATTGATCTATGCAGTGGACTTAGATCAGGAATATTGCCTTTTAATGGTGTTGGAACACATATAATTGCTATGTCTACATCCTCAAAGGTTTGATTTACTTTACTTACAAAGAATTTTTTATTTATTAGTTTGTAAATATTTTTTGGATCAAAATTTGTGATGTAAATTTTTTTGCTATGTAAGTCGTCTATTTTTTTTTGATCTATATCATAACCAAATACACGGTACCCCTTACTTAGTAATATTTCACACAGAGGCAAACCAACATAACCAAGACCAATTACTCCTATAGTAGCTTTCCTATTTTTAATTTTATCTAAAATTTTTTGCATATTTTATTATATAGATTTTTAGGATTTAAAAATTTTCTGTAAAATTGTAATATTTTGAATATATATTGATCATTTTTATAATCACTATGTTTTTTAGGAGATGCACTCATTATATTATTAAATTCTTCTCCTTTAAAATTTATTTTTTTAATGAAATAATTTTTTTTACTTTTTTCAATTTCTGCTGTCCTATATGGGTGCATTTCTAATTCTTTCATAGCGTCATTTCTAGAAAGTTCACCATTTCTTACCAAGCTAGACATATGAGGTTTTCTTTTGTCAATTTTAAATTTATTATAAAGTATGTATGCCTGGTAAAATTCGGTAAACGTAGACTCATAATGTTTGTCTCCATAGTACACCCAGCTATATTCTTTTTCTAGGGTTCGAATAGCTTCAAATTTTTTATAATTTATTTTATCCAAAGGTTGAATTTTTTGTATCCATTTACCTATTTTGTATTTAGATTTAACCATCTCTAACAGAATACTAATTGTATTAAAAGTGGGAAAAGTTTTTATATTAAAATTTTCAAATTTATTATTAATATCAATTATATTTCTTAAGTCAGATTTCTGCCAAGACCATTCTTTAGGCATGCCATGTTCTGTTACAAAGTTGCTCCCTGATATAACAGTTCTAATATTGTATTGTTTTGCATATTTATATAGAGTTGCTGTAATTGCATGATCTGTTAAAATTTCTATATCAACAACACCAGATTTTAAAAAAGATCTTTGTAAGCTTTTAAATTCATCCCAGTCAACTACCTCAGTAATGTAATCAAATTGAGTTTTATCAAGAATATTTTTTATATTTGTTACAGCAAGATTGCTATTCCATCCATTATCAAAATGAATTACTAGAGGATTTAAGTTTAATTTTTTTATTAAATAAAGTAGATAAGAGCTGTCAACTCCACCACTTATACCAGTAATAAGATCGTATTCACCATTTTTAATTTCAAAAATTTTTTTTTTAATTAGCTCTAAATTATTTATTTCTTCTTCTTTAGAGAAAACATATTTATCTTTTTTCTCTAAAAAATCTTTACAATAATTACAGATACCATCAGCATCAAAATGAATATTCTCATCATTAAGATCATCCATTATACATTTTTTACAAATATTCATTTTTATATTTCATTTATAGCAAATTAAATTAAAACAACATATATAATGGGAAAAACTAAAAAAAATATCAAAAGTTTTGCTTTGTTAGGTGCTTCTGGATATGTAGCTAAAAAACATGTTGGAGTATTAAAAGATCTTAAAGAAAACCTAGTTTTAGCTTATGATAAACACAATAATTGTGGATATTTAGATTCTTTTTTCCCTCAAAGTTATTTTGCAAAAAATGAAAATGATTTTTTTGATTTAGTCAAAAAAAAAGGAATATCGTATGTAATTGTGTGTACTCCAAATTATCTTCATTTTTCACATATTAAAAAATCATTATTGTGTGGTGCAAATGTAATTTGTGAAAAACCCACTGTATTAAATCTAAAAGAATTACAAAAAATAAACAAAATACAAAAGGATACAAAAAAAAATTGTTTTTCAATTTTTCAATTAAGATATAATGAAAATATTAGTAAGCTAAAAATAAAAGTATCAAAAATCAAAAAAAACAAAAATAATATATTCAATTTAAAGTATGTCACTTATAGAGGAAGTTGGTACGAAGCTAGTTGGAAAAATAATTTAAAACTTTCAGGAGGTCTAATAATGAATATTGGAGTTCATTTTGTTGATATCCTAACTTTTTTATTTGGTGAAATAAAAAAAATCAATTTTTTTAAAAAAAATAAAAAGACACTTAAAGGAACAATTATTTTTATGAATACAAAAGTTAATTTTTTGCTTTCTATAGAAAAAAAATATTTAGAAAAAACACATAAACCAATTCGAAATCTTACTTTTAATAAATTTAAAGTTAACTTAACGGAGCATTTTGAAAATCTTCATTTAAAGTGTTACAAAGAAATTCTAAATGGAAGAGGTATATCAATAAATAAACTACTACGCACATATGAAAATTTAAAAGTTATCCAAAATGAAATTAAAAAATAAAATTCACTCATCAACTATAATAGATAAAAATGTTAAAATTGCGGAAGGAGCTAAAATTTGGCATTGGTCTCATATTAGTAAAAATTGTAATATTGGTAAAAATATTAACATTGGACAAAATGTTTTTATAGGTGAAAATATTAATATAGGATCTAATGTAAAAATTCAAAACAACGTATCAATCTTTGAAGGAGTTGAATTAGAAGATCATGTTTTTTGTGGACCCAGTGTGACATTTACAAATGCTTTATTTCCAAGATCAGAATTTCCTATAAAAGATAAAAAAAAAAATTATAAAAGAACCTTAATAAAAAAAGGTGTTTCGATTGGTGCAAATTCAACAATTTTATGTGGAATAACTATAAAAAAATATGCATTTGTTGCTGCAGGATCTGTAGTAACAAAAAATGTTGAAAACTATTCTCTTGTAATGGGTAATCCTGCTAGACATGTTGCATGGGTTAGTAGAGCAGGTAGTAAATTAAAATTCACAAATCGTAATAAGGTTGCAAAATGTGAAAAAACTAATGAAAAATATAGATTAATTAAAAATAAATGCATTCTAGTAAAGTAAATTTTTTTGATTTAGACCTTCAATATCAGAAGTATAAAAATGAAATTAATAATAATATATTAAAAACTTTAAATAAAAGTCAATATATTTTAGGGAATGAAGTTAAAAAATTTGAAAATAGTATTTCAAAATTGTCATCAACTAAATATTCAGTTGGGACATCATCTGGAACTGATTCTTTACTTATTTCGTTATTAGCAATAGGCATAAAAAAGGGAGATGAAGTAATTACTGCATCATTTTCTTGGCTGTCGGTTATAGAAGTAATCCTTTTGCTAGGAGCAAAACCAGTTTATGTAGACATTAATGTTGATGATTTTAATATTAATTGTGAAGAATTAAAAAAAAAAATTAATAAAAAAACAAAAGCAATTATTTCAGTATCTCTATTTGGATATCCATGTGAATTAGACAAAATTAGTAAAATAGCAAAAAAAAATAAAATAATATTAATTGAGGACTCAGCTCAAAGTTTTGGTGCTAAAATTAACCAAAAACCACTTTCTACTTATGCTGACATAACTTGTTATAGCTTTTTCCCATCTAAAATCTTAGGGGCATATGGAGACGCAGGAGCTGTCGCTACTGATAATTTAAAAATTTATAAAAAATTATTTGAAATAAGAAATCATGGGCAGAAGAAATATGCAATTAGCAACAATTTAATTGGTATAAATGGGAGACTAGACGAAATACAGGCATCTATATTGAATTTCAAATTATCATTATATAAAAAAGAAATTATCTTAAGAAACAAAGTTGCAGAAAAATTTATAACATTATTTAAAAAAAAAAATATAATTGGGTACACGATTAAAAAAAGAAAATATAATCATGTTTATGGACAATTTTCTTTCCTAGTAAAAAATAGAAGATCTTTTATAAAAAATTTTACCAAAAATAACATACCAACAAAAGTTTTTTATCCGACTCCATTATACAAGCAATATAATCAGAAAATATTAATAAAAAATAAAAATACTGAATTTTGTTGTAAGCATATAGTTAGCATACCAATAAATATATATTCACAAAAAAGGCTATTAAAAGTTTATAATTGTCTAGCAGAATTAATGACTAAAAATGAAAAAATCTTTTATAAAAAAAAATATATTAGTAATTAATCATAGCTCTGTGTTTGGTGGTGCAACTCAAAGTTTAATGATTTATCTAAAAGAAAATTTAGATTACTTTAATTTTATTTGTTTAACTCCAAAAGGTAGCAGTTCCAGAGTTTTACAGGAAAATAATATTAAAACAAAAATAGTCATAGGATTTTCTCAGTTCAATAATAACAATTTTGGTTATTATAAAGGTTTTCGTTGGCTAGTTATCTTCAGAGAGATTACTTTATTTTTTTATAATATCTATTTTGCTTTTAGAAGTAAGATTGTTTTAAAAAGTACTGATTTAATATTATTGAATGACCTTACTTTGTTGCCAGTGGCAGTGGCATTTAAGTTTTTTTTTAAATGCAATATAGTTAGTTATGTCAGATCAAAACAAAATGAAAATAATACAATAAGGATTAAATTTCAGAGATATTTAATCAATAAGTATATTGATAAATTAATCTCAATAGACCATGATGTAGAAAAAACTTTATCTAAAAACTTAAAAATAAAAAAAAAAATTCTATATAATTCATTTTATGTTCCAACAGATTATAAAAAAAGAAAACCACATAAAAAATTAAATGTTGGGTTTGTGGGAAATTTTACCAACTCAAAAGGTGTAGAAATCTTATTAAATGTCATAAAAAAACTTAAAAATAATAAAAATTTTTATTTTTATATTGTTGGGCCTATTCCACAAAAAACAAATCTATTTGACATTATTTTAAAAAAAATAAAGATTAGAGAAAATTACTATGATATTTTCAAGAAAAATGAAAAAGAACTTTGTAAAAATTCTAGATTTCTTGGATTCAGATATAAGTTAGATGATTTTTATAAAAAGATTGATTTAATAATTTTTCCATCTTATGTGAGTGCTGCTGGACGCCCTGTTTTAGAGGCAGGATTATATGGCTCACCAAGCTTGTTAACATTATTCAAGGGTGATAAAAATGATATTATAATTGATAATTATAACGGATTACATATAAAAAATAATTCATCAAATGACTTAATTAAAAAGTTATTATTTCTGTATAGAAATAAAAGCTTCCTTCATAAGCTTTCTGTAAATGCTCGTTCTTCTTCAAAAAAGAGATTTGACATAATAAAAAATAAAAAAATATTTCGTAAAATTTTACATAAATAAATATGAAACCTTTAAATAAAAAAATTTTGATAATATCACCACAAACATGGACAAATTTTTTTAATTCAAAACATCATTATTCAATTACACTTAAAAAAGCAGGCTATGATGTATACTTTTTAAATCCAATTTCTTATCTTTTTAGTAAACAATTTAATGCATGTGAGATTTCTAGAAATAAATTTAATATTAATATTGTAAAAATAAAGATATTTTGCCCAAAGATTATAATTAAATTATATAAAAATTATTTTAATTTTTTTTTTAAATTATCTATATTTTTTTCAAAAAATTTTTTTGATATAAATTTTAATCTTGTATGGTGCTTTGATGAAAAAAATTATGACTTAATTAATTTTTTTAAGTCAGATAAAAAAATTCTGCAGATTATGGACCCAATGTCTACTCAAATTAGCTCATCAAAACTAAATAAAATTGACTATATAGTTACAATATCTAAGAAATTATTAAAAATTTCTAATTATAAAAATATTATTTATATAACTCATGGATTAAGTAAATTTTTTATCAATACAAAAAAAACCAGAATCATTAAATCATCTAAAAAAACTATAGGTTTCTACGGAAATTTTTTATCAGGAAGATTTGATCTCAATTGTATAAACAAAATTGTCAAACAAAATCCAAATTTATTATTTAAGTTCTTTGGTAATACTGATATTGAACATCCTTATGCAAATAATGTAAAAAAATTAAAAATTACTGAAGAAATTAAAAAAATAAAAAAAAATTCAAATACCATTTTTTATGAAAATGTTCCTTTAAAGTTATTAACTAAATATTTGAATAGGTGTGATTTATTTTTATATGTGTCGTCTTTAAAAAAAAATATTGATGCTCATAAATTATTGGAATTAATTTATTTAGGAAAACCGATTATAACCTCTAAATTTTCAAATTATTCAAATACAAAAGACATTCTTTATCATCCATCTATTAACTCATCTTCAGCTTTTAGCAAAAAAATTGGTGTAGTATTATCAAAAAAAAAATATTATTTCAGTAAAAAATTAATAAATAAACGAATAAATTTTGCATTAGAGAAAAGTTATAAAAATATAACTAGTAATTTATTAGAAAAAATTAATGGATAACATTTCAATTATTATTCCAACACTTAATAGAAAAAAAGAACTTTATAATACAATTATGTTCTTAAGTTCTCAAACTTTAAAAGGTTTTGAAATCATTATTATTGATCAAAATAAGTTTTACGACATCAACTATTATAAGAATATTCAAAAAACTTTTAAAAATCTTAGTTTCAGCATATTTCAACAGGAGATGCCTAATGCTTCTGCAGCAAGAAATTTAGGGGCCCAAAAAGCAAAAAAAAATATCTTATTATTTATAGATGATGATGTTTTAATAAAAAATAAGTTTTTTTTGAATAATCATTTGAAAAATTATAAAGATTCTAAAAATAATATAATTGCTGGCAAGGTTATTGATTACCCATTTGTAAAGAAAAAAAGATTTAATTATAATAATTTTTATTTTTTTTCTTTAAATAGTAATAATAAAATTTATTTATATGGAATAGGTAGATCTTGTAATTTATCTGTTAGGAAAACACTTTATTTAAAATTAAATGGAATGGATATAAATTTTAAGAATGGCGCACATAAAGAAGAAACAGATTTTTTGTTTCGAGCGAAAAAAATAAAAATAAAAGTTTTATTTGTTCCTGATTGTTATTTAATTCATTTAAAACAGAAAACGGGTGGTATAAGGAATTTTAATTATTTTAAAAGAGTATTTTATTCTATGTTTGGTGATTTTTATTTTTCAATTAAGCATTTATTTAACTCAAATTTGTTTTGGAACATTATTTTTTTTTTAAGAAGGTTTATTTTAAATAAAGGATCATTTAATATAATTAAATTATTTACAAATATCCTAATTATTATTCCATCTTTTCTATATGCTCTTTTTATATTTGGTCGTAAATTTTTAATAACAAAAAAATGATTATAGCTTTAATTTCAGAAACAAAGCTTAATGATAACACAGGAACCTCTGTTTATGTTGATGAAATGAGTAAAAATTTGGCCAAATATTGTAAGGTATATTTATTTGTTCCAACCAAAGACAATAGTTATGCCTATAAAGATAAATCTGGTAGATACGTTTATCACATTAAAAATTCACCAGAAAATCTTTATCAAAAATTTTTAACAGAGAGAGGTCTATTCCTAAGAAATCTTGAAATAGAATTAGATAAAATTATTAACAAAAGAAAAATTAATTTATTTCATTGTTTATATGGGCACTACTTTCATTTTCTTAAAAAATATAATAAACCAATTTTTTGGACTTGTCATAATGTTCCACCTAACGAAAATAGACCATTTTTGTATAATATAAATTTTTTTACATTAATAATTAATAATTTTTTTTTTACTCTTATCAGGTTAAAACATAAATTTTTAATCAAGAAATTAAAATTTACAAAGGTTTTTACTCCAAGTATTTATGTCAAAAATATTTTAATTAATGAAATAGAAGTTCCTGCAAGAAAAGTTACCCATATAAATAATGGTATTAATTATCCAGTTTATTTAAAATCTTTATTTCATAAAAAATATGATATATTTACAATAATTACTGTTGCATCATTTAAATCCCATAAGAACTTACATTTGATACCTAAGATTATTAAAAATTTAAATATTAATAAATTTAGGTGGATTATTATTGGAAAAATTACTGATAAAAAATATTATGATAATATTATAAATGATTTTAATGAATATGTTCTTAATAAAAAATTGATTATTAAAAATGATATTTCTGAAAAACAAAAAAATCTTTTACTAAAAAAATCTCATTTATATGTTCAGCTTTCTTCAAATGAAGGTTTTGGCATTCCCTTGCTGGAAGCAAAATTTAGTAACCTCAACTCCTTATCAACTATTTGTGGTGCATCCAAAGAAATTACCAATGAATTTGGAGGACATCTCATTAAAAATATCGATGAAAAAAAAATTGCTAATCAAATAAATAATATAAGTAATTCTAGGAAACTTTATAATAATAATAATAATATCAATAAAGTATCTTGGAGTTGGAAATATTTATCTAATAAACTATATAGTAATTATAAAAAATGTTAATCTTAAATAATGAACATATTCTCTCAAGATCAGGGCCTGCTAAATCAATAAATTTATTGAAAGAATCATTATTTAAAAATAAAAAAAATATCTACTGTTATAGAAATGCAAATCCTTTTTTCTTTGATGTCACCATAGGTAATAAAACTTTATTTAAAAAAAACTTATTTTATTTAATAAGCTTAATGTTTAAGCAAAAATTAATTTTTATTAATGGAATTTATTCCATGTTTTTCTTTATATTACCAATTGTTATCTCATTTTTAAGAAAAAAAAAAATTGTTATTTCTCCTCGTGGACAAATTGCTCCAGAATCATTAGTTAAAAAAAAATTTATAAAACTATTATTTTTTAAAATACTAACACTTATACAAATATTTACCCCTTCAAAATTTTTTTGGTTGGTTACTTCACAAAGAGAAAAAATTTTTTTACAATTTTTTTTACAATATGATTATTTAGATGTGACAATTGTAGATAATTTAAATGATGTAAGTAAAAAATTTTTTGGTAAGATTAATAAGGTTAAATCCGTAAAAAAAAATAGTTCTAGGTAGGTAAGTTACCGACTATTTTAACCGAACATAGTTATCCAATTAAATGGCACATTGGGTTGTTCTCTACAAACACCCTTTTCTTCATAGTATTTATTAACTTTTTCTGTATACTCCTTGGAATTACTAAAATTTTCGCTACCTGTAAATAGAGTTCTCTCATCTTTACTCAGTTCATGTGCAAATCCAAAGCTTGGTACATTTGACGGACTACAAGACCAGTTACTATCCTCACAAGCCATCCCAATAAAATTAAGTCCCATACACGCGTAACATTCACAACCTAAAAAATCTGATGCTTCTTTTAACATTGTTAATCCTTGAGTGTAACTTACTTTAGCTTTTCGACACATGTATTCTAACTCTACTGCAGTAAATGCTTTTACATGTATGTCAGGTCGTACTGCTTTTATCTTTTTAATAAGTTCAATAAAATAATGTAAGCCCATTTTTGGGTGAACACCTCCAACAAGGTGAACTTCAGTAATTTCTTTTCCTTCATATTTTTGTAGGATTTCAACCATTTCATCAATGGTGTATTGCCAGGCTTCTGATTTTTTACTCAATAATTTTGAATAAGAACAAAATTTGCAATCAAAAACACAAATATTAGTTGGTTCAATATGAATGTTTTTATTAAAGTAAGTATAATTTCCATTTTTCGTTTCTCGAATAGCATTTGCTAATGTTCCTAAAAGAGAAATTGAAGCCTCTTTATAAAGTATAACTCCTTCTTTTTCTGATATTCTTTGTTGATTAATTATCTTTTTAACAATTGGTTTTAACCCACTTGCCAACTGCTCAATGATTAGGTTGGTTTTAAGCATTACTTATTAAGAATAATTTTTTCAATATGTTTTCCTTTATCAGTCCTGATATTGATAAAGTAAACACCATTTTCATGAGATGATAAATCAATTATATTTGCTGAAAAATCTTTATAAAATAAAATTTCTTTACCAATAATATTTGTAATACTTAAAGTGTTAATTTTATCAGCTGAAATAATATTCAATTTTCCTATTGTTGGGTTAGGATAAATATTTAGGTTTTCTAGTTGATAATTATTCAACCCTGTTCCAACTGAACCATTACAATTCATACTTACATCTGTATTCTTCAGAGAAGAACGATATCCATTTAAAGTAGCGTTCATAACATTTACTTGATCTATTGAGAACATCCAAGTATTGGATGCATAGGACATGTAATTTTCATCCATATCTTTAACATTAGTTGTAAATAGATTAGAGTAGCTTAAGTCATTACATGTGTTGTTATTAGTGCTTGATGTTACACTTCCAAAATAAATATCTTTTGTTGCTGGAGTATCATCAACATTGCCTCCCCAGGTGTTATTGTCATTATCACAACAAATAGGATTTCCTTGATTATCAGTGTCTTCACAAAAAGTATGCATTAATCCCAAATAATGTCCTATTTCATGTGTTGCTGTTCTTCCATCACTGCTTGTTGAAGCTCCATCAATAGTTCC
>ENA-OSJC01000664-OSJC01000664.1-marine-metagenome-genome-assembly--contig:-NODE-664-length-32292-cov-33.154711_pt1 | contig 32292 bp, 36 predicted proteins | sample MGYA00237885_ERZ534234 | MGnify/ENA primary metagenome ERZ534234 (study PRJEB26413, sample SAMN06343907) | marine metagenome | isolation source: coastal waters | place: Atlantic Ocean: West Antarctic... | reverse complement strand
AAAGATGCAAGAGATAAACAAAAATAATTTATTTTCAATCTTCGAACAAGGTGATGAAGAGGTACTAGTGGGAGCAGGTCATAAAGATCAGTTAGAGAATCCTTTTGTATTACTCGGAATGGTTGTTTCTGGTTTATCTAATTATGGTTTAATGGATATTATGTATATGAGACAGCATCCTGAGGAGTATCAGAATGTTAGAGCTACTGTAAAATATAAGTACTTTAATAAACTATACCGCTACTTATGTAAGATTGATACAGATAAATTTGATCCTAAGTATACGGTGGGTGAGGATTACAACCTAAGTGAGGGTTTTTTAGCTTTAGATGGGTTAAGGATTTACTATGAATCTATTGAGCAGTATGAAAAGTGTGCTGTTGTCAAGAGCTATCTAGATCATATTGCTGACCAAACCTTACTTCCTTCAGAAATATCTAGATTAATACGTTAAATAACTGTTAAAATAGTTGCTTGTCCGAGTTTTTCTTCTTATATTAAGGTATAATATTAAAAATAAAGGTTATGATGATTAAAGACTTAAGAGAAGGTAGTAAATTCCAAATGGAAGGTTTAAATACTAACGGTGACATTGTTCAATGTGATGCTACGTTTATTAGATATCATGGAATGAATAAGTACGTTATTGAATCCGATGGTATAACTATACTATACGATGGTGAGCAAAAAATTACTAAAGCATATTAATTTAAAGTAAAATAACTTAGTTACTCTCCGGTTATATGAGATATTCTTCGTATATTAAGGTATAATAAATTAATAAAAATAAAGGTTATGAGCAATTTTAAAAGATTCAATCGACACGAGGTTTTTAATTCAGATGATAGATCATTGGTACTTGATATCATTCAGGTGATGCCTGGTGAGGATCATACTACAGTTAATCATTTATATGGTTTATTTGATGGTTATTTATATGATGGTTTAATGACAGATGTTTCATGTGAAGAGACCGTTACTTCCACTATGGTAGGAGATTTATCAGTATTACTATATAAAACAACTCAGGCTATATTAGCCTCTAAGTAAAAAAAGGTTATGAAAAATTTATCAATATTACTCTTAGTATTAGCTATAACGGGATGTACTGCGGAAGATTTATATCCGGATACATGCCCTGGAGGATGCGATGCACAAATGATTTTTAGTCAAACTAAAGATTCAAATGGATACTACCATGTACCGTTAGATTGGACTGGAGAATATTTACCCTACTTCTTTGTAGATGTAGTTGCATCTGAGGTTGATGAACTATATAAGTATAATGAAGAATCAGTTGTAGAGGCTAGATTCGATAGTGATACTAGTTGGAAGATAGGTGATAGCCTAGTAATTAAACAAGCCTACTATACTCCTTTTGGTAATTACACATCTACAGGCTTACCTTTACCGGCAGTGTGGACAGACATTACTTTAACTCAGTACGAAGGTGAGGTTATTAATATAGCTCAACCAACAGGTTTATATTTTAATGATAGTTCCGGAGAGTTAAGATCAAGACGGTACTTAGGCCCATTTATTCCAGAGATGATAGGTGATACTATTAATGTTTATATGAGAGTTTATTGGGATGCAGGAGACCACTCTACACTAAAAGATACTTATATTGAAAAATTTATTGTAGAATAGTTGCCATTCTGCTCTAGAAGTATTATCTTAAAGATATATTAAATAATATATAAGATATAATAATATAAATAATTAACTTAATAAGTAATATAAATATATAAGTATATAAATATATATATAATATAATAATAATTAAATAAATAACTAATATATGTCTTTAACAGCAGAAAAAATAGCCACAAACTATGAAAAGCATTTAAAAATTGTAGATACCTACATAACCGATCGAAAAGATCAAGTGCTAGCCTTACTTTCTTCGCTAGAAGATACTTACGTAATGGCACCTGCTAGTGGAAAGTCTTGGTACCATAATGCTTTTGCAGGAGGATACGTAGACCATGTTAATAGAGTTGTACAATATGCAGTTAAACAGTCTAGAATGTATGAGGATATGGGAGGAACTGTTGACTATACTGAAGAGGAATTAGTTTTTGCAGCTTTATTTCACGATTTAGGTAAGATAGGAGATGGAATAGCACCTAACTATATACCCCAGACAGATAAATGGAGACAAGATAAACTATCAGAAATGTATACTAACAACTCAGACTTGGATTTTATGCTAATTCCAGATAGATCTTTATATATTTTACAGAATAATGGCATAAAAGTTACTCAAAAGGAGTTTTTAGCCATCAGATGTCACGATGGAGTGTTTGATGAAGCAAATAAAGCTTATTTCTTCAGTTATCAAGAAGGATCTAGACAAAAGACATCTATTATATCAGTTTTACATTCAGCAGACTTTTTAGCTTCTAAAGTAGAATACGATATGTGGAAGAGAGAAGGCGGAACTTCTGTTCCTAAATCTAAAAAAGTTACATCCTCTACAGGAAGACCAGTTAAATCTTCAGAGGGTTTAAATAATATGTTAAAAAATCTATAATTTACTATGACTATTACAACCTTATACATTATTTCCGGAGTATTAGTTGCCTTTTTACTATTTTTAGTTTATATTGTATATAATCTACTAATGAAGGTAGAGAAGTATGAAGATGTAACCGTAGATCAAACACAATATTTACAAAGAGTCTCGGAGTTAATAAGAGATTCGAAAATGCACCTACAGAAGCTAGATGAGAAAGGGGTTTTTCAAAGCGATGATGAGGTCGGTTATTTTTTTAATACAATGAAAAAAGTACAAGACGAGCTCAACACATACATGCTCCCAGAAAATTATGGCAAGAAAGAAAGCGAAAGCTAATTATTTTACTTCTGAAACAGAGGAATATATAAAAAAATATAACGTATCGACTGACCACGTCTATCGAGCTAAGATATTTACAGATCACATTTACCTTCCATTCTACAAACTATCAGAGAACATTATACATACCTTTAAGTTCTACTATACAGATGTAGAAAAGATAGAAGACTTAAAGCATGAACTAGTTTCTGTTCTGCTAGAAGAAAAGATTATGAAGTTTGACCCAGATAATGGAGCAAAAGCATATTCATACTTTGGTACAATTGTAAAGAGGTGGTTAATTAACTACAATAATAAGAATTATAAATCTTTAAAACAGTTCGGATCATTCTCAGATTTTGAAGACAGCTATCTAGACGGTGGAGAAGTTAAAATCTCCGAGGGTATAACTCTTTCTGATTTCATGAATAGGTGGGTTGATCAATGTTATGAGAACTTAGAAGAAATGTTTAAGAAAGATAATGAAATTAAAATAGCAGATGCTGTATTAACTTTATTCAGAACAAGAACAGACTTAGAGATTTTTAAAAAGAAAGCTCTTTACATATACATTAGAGAGATGACTGATTGTGATACACCTAATTTAACTAAGGTGGTTACGGTACTCAAAGAAGACTTTAAAGGAAAGTATCAAAAACTATATGATCGAGGTTTAATCTCAAATAAAGCTTTGTAAACTATTTATAATAAAAATATAGTAACATGAGTTTAGATAAAGAAATATTTAAAGGCAAAACTCTGTCTGATCTTTTCGGTGAAATATACGATAACTCAAAGGAAACAAAAGGCCAGGTTAAGTCTTTAATTAACGAACTAAAGCCACTTATAGAGAACATAGGTGATGCTACCCTTATTGTACCTATGATTAAAGAGTACATGGATATTGGAGTTAGGAACGACGATGCATTAATCAAGCTAGCCACAATTATTCAACGTTTAGAAGCTACGATAGCTAAAGGAGAAGGAGGAGACTTTGATTTCGGGGACTTACAAGACCTATTAGAGGAATCAGTTCAAACCGATAAAGAATTAGAAGCTGCTAAAGCTGCTAAATCAGATAAAGAAGATCTAGAAGAAGATGTTTAAAAGAAGTTCAACAGGTTCTGGCGGAGGGCAGTCATCTGGTAAAATATCAGGAGCACGGTTTGGCCGTGTAATTGACGTTATATTAGATGCATTTCACCCTGAGTACGAAAACCAAGGATCTAGTGATGCACTTAATGGTGTCTTTTATAGAGAGATAGGAGAGGATAGAGTAGAAGATGAAGACACTACTTTTAGTTTTGCCGCTTGCGGTATTTCTGAATTTAAAAAAATACCTCTTAAAAATGAAATTATAAGATTAGAGCAACTGCCAATTGGTAATTCAACTGGACCCTCTGATACTAAAACATACTGGACTGCTGTAGTAGGTGTTTGGAACTCTCCACACCATAACGCTAAACCAGATACAATTCAAAACGAAGAAGGTTCAGAGGTAGACTTAGGAGAATACTTTGCTGAATCAGATAAAATACCACCAATACAAACCTTTCCAGGAGACGTTATAATGGAATCCAGATGGGGTTCTTCTCTTAGATTAGGAGGCTCAAAGTTTGACTCTAATGAGTTTACTGATGATAGTAATGACGGACTACCTTATGTACTGCTGAGTAACGGATGGGATGAACCAGAAAACGGAGTAGATCCAGTTATAGAGAATATAGATAAAGACCCTAATACTATAGCAATGGGAGCAGATCATACATTTGCACTAACCCAAGCTAATGATAAGCGTGACGCTTTTGAAGAAGAGCCGGATAAAGCGGATACATTTAAAGGTAATCAAGTAATAATTAATGCTGGTAGGTTATTTTTTAACGCTAAAGAAGAGGGAGTTTTTCTTTCTGCAGTAGAAGGAATAGGTATAAACGGTAAGCATGTTGGAATAGATGGAGAAGACTATATAGGCTTAGACGCTAAAAAAATATATTTAGGAACAGATGCTTTTAAAGAAAAAGAACCTGTACTATTAGGTCAAACATCTACAGATTGGCTAGATGATTTTATATCCCAATTTGAAACAGTAGTAAAAGGTTTAGCTACATTACCACCAGCTCCACCAGCAGCAATTGCTAAATTAATCGCAACTGGTAACTCAGTACTACCTTTACTACCAAAATTAAAAAGCTTGTTAAAATCGCTACACTCTAAAAAAACATTTGTTGAATAATGCCATACGTTAATATACCAGAATCGAAACTAGCCGGTGGAATTGCCTTAATTGTAGGTAAACTCCAAGGCACCGCTTTAGCCGGTATATTAAAACTTTCAACTAATATAGTTAATAAGTTAAATAGAAAAGGCTGTCCAACTAAAAACGAAATGAACAGAACAAGAGGGAAGCTAAATCAAGCTCTCTCTACTCTGAAAAAAGCTGATAGCTCTATAAGTAAATTTAAATCTATACCCGGTAAACTAAAAGGACCGCTAAGCGGGTTAAAAGCTGCATATAAATTAATATTAGCAATACCATTACCACAGGGTATAGGTATACCTCCAGGTCCAGCAGGGGGTCTAATAATAGGTCTACCAGTTAATGTAACAACTAAGTATGCAGATACAATGCACTTAGTGAAAGAGTTTATATCTCAAATTTCTGAACAGGTAGAAGGAATTACAGCTGCATTAGAGGTTCCAACAGGAGCACTTAAGTCACTTGATAGAAACTTAGCATCAGCAGATGCAGTATGTAAATCATGTGAAGTAGAGATAGCTTTAAGAGAGCAAATGGCGAAAGGAAATTTAAACGGTAAAGAATTAGCTGATTTAGGTCTTTATAATGAAGATAATGATGAATTAATTTTCTCTACATTAGGTCCGAGATTACTAGCAGGAGTATCGAATGACGATATAGATATAGGTCAAAACAAAAACTCCTCTGCTAACAAATCTATATCTGATAAAAACAAGAAAGGTAACTGGTTAGGCGCTCCTGATCATTTAGGACAGGAATATTGCGAAGGAGATGTTGTCTCATATAAAGAAGCACTCTGGGTAAATATCGGACCTGGCTGCCATCGCCCTGATATAAGTGGTAAAAAAGATATCGGCCCACCTGGGATAGGTCCTTGGATAAAGTTAGAGGATTCTGTAAGTCAGGCAAACTTATTACTGTTAAACAGTCTAAAGGGATTAGAAGACAGTAATATAGACGATAGCACTAAAAAAGAAATTAAAGCCTTTATTGACACCTTTAAAGTACTTGGAGAGAAAGATAGTAGAAACAATTCAGACTACTATCACTCCGGACCAAATGGTGAAGTATACCTATTAGAAATACAAGAAGACCCAAACTCACCACCTATAGCACCTCTACGCTTTGCAGTAGCTAAAGATAAAGAGGGAGTAGTGGTATTAAAGGGGTTAAAATCATTCGCTTCTAAGCCGGAAGTGCTTTTAGCGGAAATTAAATTCAGAATAGACAATCAACTTCCATAACTAAACTATTTATATATATGAAACTAGATCAACTTAGACAGATTATCGGTGAAGAAGTACGATCTGCCATTAAATCAGAGTTACAGGACATACTAACAGATGCAGTTAAAATTGCAAGTGCTCCTAGTAACGTATCTGAAACTGCAGCAGCTCCTTCAATACCCGCTAAAGATGTTAAAAAACAGTGGCAACCAAAAGTTAAGTCAGGTAATACTACTTTAGATGAAATGTTAAACATGACAGCTAATAGTATGAGTCCTGAAGATGCCGCAAACGTAATGGGATCAGGTGGGGTTAATAAACCAAACTTTGCATCTCAACAAGCAGCCCAAATGTCTAATCCAACAGGAGGAACAGCAGGCTTAGATTTAAACTCCATACCGGGGTTTGACTTAGCTAAATCAAAAGCAATTTTAGAAGCAGCTAATAAGAAAGACAAAACAAGACACGGAAAATAAAATATGGCATTCGAAGTACAGAAAATAGACCCGATAGATTTACAGCCTAGAAAAGCAGTTGGAGTACAGCTTCCTTTTTCTGGTAAAGCGGTGTTTAATTCTAATTACCAAACAAAAGATGCTATAAAAACCAATTTAATTAATTACTTCTTAACCGCAAGAGGTGAAAGATTCCTAAACGTAAATTTTGGAAACGGGTTACAGAGTCTTATTTTTGAACAATTAACAGAAGATAAGGTAAGAGAGATAGATACAATCATCAGAGAAGATATTGCATTTTATTTCCCTAGAGTAGTTCCAGTTGATATGCACACAATAGGAATTCCAGATACAAACACTGTGCAATTTTCGTTAAGGTACAAAGTAAAGGATACTAATATTGAAGACGAAGTAGTAATTAATTTCGAACAATAATGGCTGAACAAAGAGACATAAAATACGTTAATAGAGAGTTCGGGGACTTTAAAGAACAGTTAACCGAATTTGCGAAATCATATTTCCCAGACTCTTATAATGACTTTAATGAAACAGCCCCTGGTATGATGTTTATTGAAATGGCATCATATGTAGGAGACGTCTTATCTTTCTATCAAGATACTCAACTTCAAGAGACCTTCTTACAACACGCACAAAACCCCTCTAACCTATACAGCTTAGCGTATATGATGGGATACAGACCTAGAGCTTCTTCGGCAGCTTCAGCAGACTTAACTATTGAACAAAAAGTACAAGCTCTATCCGGTAGTAATTATTCTCCAGATTGGGACCAAGCATGTAAGGTACATGAAAACGGAAGTATAATATCAACTGCAAAAGGTAATACAACATTTTTACTTCAAGACTCTATAGATTTTAAATTCTCTAGTTCATACGATCCTACAAATATACAAATAGCTTCTGTAGACGAATCAAATAACCCTGCAGAATACTTATTAAGTAAGACAGGAAAAGTAATATCAGGAGAAGTTAATACAGTAACAGAGACTATTACTACAGCAGAAAAATACTTAACTCTAAACATAACTGATACTAACATTATAAAAGTATTAGACATAGTAGATGCAGATGGAAACCTCTGGACAGAAGTTCCATTCTTAGGTCAAGATACAGTATTTAATATAGCAGAAAATAAATCATCCGACACTACACTAGTACCTAGTCTATTAGAACTTAAAAAAGTACCTAGAAGATTTGTTTCTAGATTCACCTCTAAAGGAGTAATGCAAGTACAATTCGGAGCAGGAGTTACAGCTTCCGATGATGAAAACTTTTTACCTGACCCTTCTACTATTCAAAAGTATGGAGATCAACAATCAGTTGATAAGTTAGATATAGCATATGACCCATCTAATTTTCTATTTACAAGAACCTACGGATTAGCTCCCTCTAATACTACCCTTACTATAAGGTATATAAAAGGTGGAGGAGTAGCAGCAAATGCTCCTGCAGGTACAATTACTACATCAGGCGTTATAACAACCTCTGTAACAGATAGTACATTCCTAGCTACCCTAACATTCAATAATGAAAAACCAGCCTCTGGAGGTAAAGACGGAGATACTGTAGAAGAGTTAAGACAGAATTCTTTAAAATCATTTGCAGAACAGAAACGTACCGTTACATCAGCAGATTATAAAGTAAGAGCACTATCTATGCCACCTGAATTTGGCTCACTTGCAAAAGTATACGTTACAAGAGAGTACAATGCTAATACTAATAGAAGTGTGCTGGATCAAAATCCATTAGCGCTCGCAATGTATGTCTTAGCATATGATGAAAACGGATACTTAACAGCAGCATCTAAGTCACTTAAGGAGAACTTAAAGAAATACCTATCAGAATACATGATGATAACAGATGCAATAGATATTAAAGATGCATTTGTAATTAATATAGGAGTTCAATTTGAAGTACTTACACTACCTAATTATGCTTCTAGAGATGTACTAATGAAATGTACAGAAGCACTTAAAAAATACTTCTCTTCTAGTAAGAGAGACATTAATCAACCGGTTAATACCTCAAACGTATTTACTGTACTTGACGGGATTAAAGGAGTACAGACAGTCAAGACGGTTAAGTTAATTAATAAAGCTACAGGAAAATACTCAGCATTTGCTTATGATGTATTAGGGGCAACAAAAGATGGAGTTGTATACCCGTCTTATGATCCATGTATCTTTGAAATAAAATATCCCGATATTGATATTGAAGGAAGAGTAACAACTATATAACATGGCAATATTTAGAATATATCCCGAAAAAGACTCTTTTATCTGGTCTGAACCTACTATAGCAGGTCTATACGGCAATGCCGGTAAGGATCCTGTACTTGAAATAGGAGGATACCCAGACAAGAATTTAATAGGTAGAACCAATAGAGGCTTAATACAATTCAGAACATTAGATATTCAAGCTGCCCTTAATACTAAGGTTGTAGGATCTTATTCTGCATCACTTCACCTATCTCTAGCAAACGCTACAAACCTTCCTGCTAACTTTAATATACACGCTTTACCCGTCTCTTCTTCTTGGGAAACAGGGTTTGGACATAGAGTAGATAGTCCTACTAATACAAGCGGAGTAACGTGGAAACATAAGGATGTATCAACAACTCAATGGACTGTACTAGGTGGAGATTATTTAGCTTCACCAGCTGCAAGTCAATCATTTGATTCAACTTCTAACTACGATATAGATATAAATGTAACACCTGCAATAACTAATTTTTATAGTGGTTCACTAGCTAATAATGGATTTATACTTAAAATAGATGATGTATATGAAAACTATGTTTCATCAAGTGTAAACCTTTCTTATTTTGGATCAGATACCCATACCGTATTTCCACCTTATTTAGAAATGCAATGGAATGATACAGTATACTCAAGTACATTAACAGAGTTATCAACAGATATTGCTACTATTAAAATAAAAAACCATAAACCGGAATATGTAGATTCAGACAAGTCTAGATTTAGAATTTCTGCTAGACCTAAATATCCTACAAGGACATTTTCAACAACGTCTATATACCTTACAAACTATAAACTACCAGAAGCTTCGTATTGGGCAATTCAAGATTACCATAGTCAAGAAATGATAATTGACTTTAATACAACCTTTACAAAGATAAGCGCTGATAATAGTAGTAGTTATTTTGACGTCTATATGGATACATTACAACCAGAAAGACATTATAAACTCTTAATAAAAACAACTTTAGATGGAAGCGATGTAGTAATAGACAACAACAACGTATTTAAAGTAGTTAAGAATGGCTAGAGATATTCAAATTAAAAAAACAGTTTACAAAAAAGAAACCTTCGATAAAGTAATCGATAGGTCTTTTAAACAGTTTGTGCCTATAGTTGATGAAATCTCTGATGTAACAATAGAAGAGTTTTTCTCTTACTACGATGCTTTATTTTATGAAATTGCTCCAAACGGGGATAACCTTTCCCACGAGTACCTAATAAGAAAGAGCTCAGAAATTGTAAATTTAGAAAAAGATTCTACAGACATACAACCATTATTAGATGAGATAACTACACTAAGAGAACAGATACTTTCGTATCAAGAACAATTAATCGAAGCAAATACACCTGATTTATAATAGTGGCTGAATTTAACTACAACATAGAACAACTAGAGCTAGAGAGTTTAGCACAATCTTCCAAGATTACTAAGGAAGAGAATGCTCTTATTGGTACTTTTCAAGTCGAAAATCTATTCCCAATAGCCTCTTCAAATATAGAAGTAGGAATTTATGGAATAGATAATACACTACTTGAGTATGTACCTGAATTTAAAGGTTATTCTTTTGAAGCAAATGCACAATCTTCTGGTAAAGCAGGAGCATCTATTATAACTATAGACCCTGTTAAAGATATTAAGCACTTCGGTTACGAAACAGGAGATGTAAGAATACTATATAATTTTAATAATAACCTTTTTACCGATTCTAAAAGTAAAGGAAGTTTCTTTATCACAGAAATATCTAGTGATAGAACAGAGATTAAAGCACTTACTTTAAATCTAAAAAAAGAAGAAGTTCTAAAAGGAGCTTCAGACCTAATAAAAAAATTAGAAGAAAGCGCATACTTTCAAGAGTTTGATATTAACTTTGGAGAAAATAAAAAGACCGTTGGTCTAAATGTTTCTACTGAAGAGACTAAAAACGGTACAGCTTTACTTGTAAAGTTATATAAAGCTCTTCCTTCACAGTTTACTATTAACTCTGAATTTATAGTAGAAGAGAAAATCAGCGATAGCTTACTATATGAGATATCAGGCAAACCAGTTAGTGACGTACTAGTAGTACCTCAACTAAAAGGCCCTAACTTTTCATTAGATATTAACGCAGATCAAACTCAACCTACAGAGTTTCTAAACTTTACCGAATTATTTTCATACCCCGTCTCAAGTTCACATTACGAACTAATGTCTCTTGTTAAGGAAAAAGGATCGTCAATAGCAATCAATCACGAATCTTACGAAGACTTTATACACTTCTCTTCTGTAGAAGAAAGATTAAGAAACTTTCAATATAAACTTCAACTCTTAGAGTCATATGAAGCCTCTTTAGTAACAATTAAGAATACTAATCCGTCTAACGTACCAAGTCTCCAAACTGAGATTACAGGAAGTGAGTCTTACTATAACGGACTAGTAAAAGGAATAGTTAATAATTTTGATCATTACGATAGGTACTTGTACTTTGAGTCAAGTTCTTTTTCTTGGCCTAAAAAGAATACAACAAAACCTTATAATACATACTCCATAACATCCTCAGTTGCAACAACCTGGTTTGATGCTAACGTTATTACCGCAGCTAATTTTGATAATAGCAATGTAGACATACTTACTAATACCATTCCAACTTTTATAAGAGAGGATAAGAGTAATGAGCCTTACACGATGTTTATTCATATGATTGCTCAACACTTTGACAATCTCTGGATATACTTTAAAGCAGTATCAGACAAATACGACGGAGATCATAGGTTAAATTTTGGACTGAGTAAGGACCTAGTAAGAGAGGCAATTGAATCATTTGGTTTAAACCTACCTACCGGTAATCAAAATACCGACAATATATTTGCAATGTTCGTAGGAGAAACACCTGCAACAGGAAGTGAACAGATAGCTACCATGTCTATAGCAACTTCAGCCTCTTTTAATAGCGGCAGCACTGCATTAGAGTATATGCAACCAGTTGCTAAAAACGACTACGAAAAAGAAGTATATAAAAGACTATACCACAACATACCTCACTTACTTAAAACCAAAGGTACAGAAAGAGGCCTTAGAGCACTTGTAAACTGTTTCGGTATACCGGAATCTATATTAAGTATAAAGCAATTTGGTGGTAATGTAATAGAGACAAGCGGAACATATTTCGGACAAGAAACTTTTCATACTTCAAGTATATACCTTTCTGGTAGTAAGCACTACAGAAGCGGTTCAAGTAAGATTAGATTAGATAATACTTCTAGTTTTGTATCCGGAAGTACCTTATCACTTTATACCTCAGTAGAGCAACAAAGAACTAAATATACAGACGATACCCATAATGTAGAGGTAGGATTTGATATTTCAAAAGGAGTAAATGAATTTATAGATGTTAAAATATCAGGAAGTTTTGATATAGACGACTACATAGGAGACCCTAGAAGAAGATACGAACCGGGGTACCCTAAGATGAATTCTATGTTAGAGAATATTATGCATGATGCATACCACTGGAATGATTTAATGGTGGACTGGCAAGCATCTGATGCAAACTGGAATTGGAATGATGAATTAGTATTTGCTCGGAACCCTAAAGCCTTTGTAAGATTATTAAACTATTTCGATAGTTCTTTATTTAGATTAATAAAAGACTTTGTACCTGCTAGAGCAAAAGTAGATACCGGTATTATTATTAAATCTAACAAGCTTGCAAGAAGTAAAGCTAAACAGGTAGAAGTATCTGCAATCGATAAAATACACACAGGGTCAATCTCAATCGTATCCGTAACTGGATCGCAAGGAGGGGCCTACGATAGTACGTCTAGTGTAGAGTATGACTATACAACTAATTATGCAGCACACTTTGAAGGGCCTGAGGGAGTAGTAAGAAGAGACGTAACAGATGAAGCTCCAATGTTCAATGGTGAATTAAGTGGATCTATCTTGATTGCTAGTGATGGTGAGGTTGGAAAGAATAACCCGTTCTTAAACTTAGCGCAGCCGTTAATAAGTATGAACATAACAGTTCTAAACTTTTCTCTTCCTTTACCACCAGCATGTTATATTGACCTAGTTGGTTTATTTGTTGGAGCATCATTCACAATTGGTACAGTAGATATATCAGGGGTACTTGAGTCAATAGCAATTACATACCCATCTACCCAGACCGGAATAACCGGATCAAATGATTTCAGTCATGATTTTGACCAGTATGAATTTTTCCAACTTACTGCAGTAGGGGTAAATGATGGAGGAGACTACTCAGGAACAGGCGGTGTATTCCAAGGATGGTTTAATAATCAACCAGGAACAGGTTCAGCAATTGCCACAGACAATCCCCTTACTATTTATAGGTATAATGAAGAAGCAGTGGGCAATAAGTATTTTGCTAAGTTTGCAGCTTACAGCGAGTAATAAACAGATATGACAGAACAAGAATTTATAGCAACAGACCCATCACTATTTGGAGGAGGTAATTCAAACCTCTTCTACAGCTCTAGTCTTTCAGGGTCAGATAATGTACCGATCGCTCCCTTTACTATAATGGGAATGTCTCTACCATTTGCAGCACAAAATTCTGTAAGTATAAAGTCATCCCTAAAGGGGGTTACTAAGTTTAAGTTTAAATTTGGAGGAGCAGAAGTATTGGCAACCGTAGTTGGAAAACAAGAGAAAAATACCTACACATACTTTTCCTTTACTCCCATAGCAGTTAATAGCTTACCCTCATCAGTAATAGCAGATAACAAAACGGAACTTAATTCTGAGTTTGTATTTTTACCTTATGTAGATAATTCATTCTTTAATGACGACTATAACCCACTACAAGGTAACGCCGAAAATATTAAACCTAACTCAGCTACTATGGTTGTAGATAGAAACTCAAGCCAAACAAACCCTAGTAACTTACAGGCAATATTAGAATTTAAAGCAGCAGCAGCACAAATAAATGATAGTCAGTATACTACCGCAGGATTTATTAACGGAAGATACCTAGGATCAAAAGAAACTAGTATTAACGGTTCTTATGCTGCAAGAGACAATAATAAACAAGAGCTTACTGCTTATGTAATAGCAAACGGAATAGCAGGGAACGAACCAGCATTAGCATTTAAGAAGTTTGTAGGCAGTGTACATACGACAGATACACCAACAGCAACAATAAAAGACTTAGCAGTTCAAGAAGAAATAGATATATTCTTTAACTCAGTTAGAACAGGAATAGGATCAGGATCAGCATACCCTAACTTCCCTCCTTCTGGAAGCATACTTTACACTATAGATGAAACATCAGGTAGATTTGTTAAAGCAGTAACAGCTAAGATTTATGTTGTAGAACAAGAAAAAGTACTAACATCTACTGAAGCTGGAGGAGTTAGCTTAATTGAGTAGAGAAACTATAATTTTCATATATTTATATAAAACACAAATAACAAAATGGGATACTTAGACAATTCAATCGTAACTGTGGATGCGATTTTAACTAAAAAGGGGAGAGAGCTATTAGCTAGAGGAGATGGTTCTTTTAAGATTACACAATTTGCGTTAGCAGATGATGAAATCGACTACACCTTATACAATCCACTCCATCCCTCTGGTTCTGCACTCTACGGTGAAGCAATAGAAAACATGCCTCTATTAGAAGCCTTTCCAGATGAGACACAAATAATGAAGTATAAACTTACTACTCTACCAAGAGGTACATCAAAACTACCAATTCTAGATATAGGTTACTCTTCAATAATTTTAAAGCAAGGTGCTTCTCTAGCGATCTCACCACAGACTTTAAACTACTTAGGAGCTACATCAATCTTTGAAACACAAGGGTATACAGCAACAGTAGCAGATATTAGAACACTTAACTCTTTTAACGGAGTAGGAATCAACACAGAAGATGCAGATAGACTTAATACGCTTGTAGCAGTCGGAACTAATGTTTCTAAGACAGTAATGGGTACATCAATTAACCTTACAGCTACTTCAGTGAATACTCTATTCGGGACTAATACTCAATTACAAACTACCTTAACGGTAATAGGTAGAGGATCAGGAGCAAGAATAACAATTCCAGTAACAATTACTAAAACTAACTAATTATGTCATACAAAAGATTTGACCAGGAAGATGTTGTAGTAAGTGCTGAATCAGTAACTACTCCAGTTTGGTCAGGAAACTTAACAACATTACAGACTTTTCATACATCATCAACACAGGTAGGTGGAAGTTCTGCTGATTACTATTACGATATATACCAAACTGGTTCTACAGATACTTCTGCTAGAGTACAATTTAGTGTAGCCTATGCAGATAAAAAAGGATCAGGTTCTTTAAACTATAATACAGCAGTAGTAGGTAAATCACCTTCATCTACAGTTTATGGGCAATACAGGAATTTAGTACTTGGAACAGAAGAAGAAGAGTTTACATTCGGCTCAAACAATTCAGAGCACTTTTATGTAATGTCAATCGATAGAGCTAGGTATAAAGAAAAATTACTACCAGGATCGTTAACTTTAAACTTAAAGAAATCAGGTTCAGGAGAGTTCTTAAGCTTGACAGATAATAGCTCTCAAATATCTACAACTACATTCTCAGATGCAGGACGAGTATATGAATTAATCTCCGGATCAGTAGGAGCTAAGTCAGCAGGAGCAAAAACAGCCGAAGGGTATACTTTAGGTTCAGGATCATATGGTAAATTATTACCGGATATTGGAATTATACTACTAAACGGAAGAGCATTAGATGCAGTATCTACACACGGAGGTTTAGGTTTAGGTACTAATAGAGCAGCAAATACAGCTTCTTTAAATAATAGAAAGTTCTACGACATATTAGCACACAGTGCTAGCTTTAGAGTACAGTCAGAAGAAACAATCTCTTCTAACTTTGTATTTGTTAGAGCTCGTAACAGTGAGTTTAACTATTCAACAAACCCATCTTTAATAACAGGTTCAGGAGAAATACGTCACAACGTAATGATTAACTCTCCACAAGCATTTGTAACTTCAGTTGGACTATATAATGATAATAACGATTTGTTAGCGGTTGCTAAACTTTCTAGACCTTTATTAAAAGATTTTACAAAAGAAAGCTTAGTACGTATCAAGTTAGATTACTAAAATGAATGAGTGCATTCAAGCAATTAAACCGTCAAGATGTTTATGTTACCGACTATACCTCAAATAAACAGTGGTATGCCTCTGGTAGCACTATAAGCGAGTACGGTCTCGAAGTTTTAAGAGGATTCTCAGGCTCGACACCTGGGTACCCTTACCCTTCTGACCTACGCAACGGCAGACATCAAAAACTAACTTACGATAGTACCTTTCATAACTACTATACAGGGAGTTTAGGTACGGGTGTATTCTCTGGTTCATTTGATCTCTCTTTACAGACTACTTTAACACTAACAGGTTCAAGAAGTGCTTCAGCAGAAGTTGCAGTAGTTTCTATACCTAGAAGTGTTTACGGTATTGGAATACAGCCCGGTACAGTAATGATGAAACCTTTTCAAGAAGAGACAGACCGGTATAATGTAAATGGGTATGTTTGTGCAAACAATTATGTTGAGGATTACGTAGAAAGATTAGATTACTGGTACGGAACAGATAAAATAGACCTTGAAGATTATACGCAACCAGAAGGAGACTACGTTGATGAAAGTGCTAGCCAGTATGTAGATGATGACGACACCCTAAAATACGAAAGGTTAGAAGTAGTAGATGATGGAGAAGGAAGATTAATTCTTTCTGGATCTGGAGCTACATACACACAGAAAGAACGTGTAGTAGGAGATGTTATTTATAATCAAGGACAGATAATCATATCAGATCCTGAGGTAGCAAGATATTATTCAACTTATGCACGTCATATTGTGCACTGGAAATCAAAACTACCTATTTATACATATAATGTACATTGTACGGTTAAGGAAACAGAATTAAACAGTACCCTTAATCCATCAGCAATAACAGGTTCAAACGGCGTAATACAAAATAATATTACGGGAAGTCAATTTAGACCTTATATTACTACAGTGGGATTATATAATGAGGCAAATGAATTATTAGCAGTAGCTAAAACAAATAAAGCAATACCGAAATCAGAGAATGTTGATATGACGTTTGTAATAAAATTAGATATATAAAATGGCAATAGTATTCAGAGCAGATAAAGGATCACCGCTTACGTATTCACAGTTAGATAATAACTTCGGATCGTACTTCTATTCAGCATCAACGAATGGACAGGTTCTTACAATGTACTACCCATCTTCTTCCCAAGTACCAGTTAATAGCGGGTCAATAGATTTTAGTTTAATAAAAGGGTTACAGGATGCAGGAATAAATAAACGTTTAGCAGTCTATTCAGGTTCATCAGCAATATCATCAAGTCAGGGTTTCATACTTGATGCAAATGATAATTTAGGATTAGGGGTAAACGAAGCATCAGACCTTCCACTTGCATATAAGTTAGTCGTATCAGGAAGTATTAAAGCAACAGGGACAGTAGTTCAAGGCTCAGATGAAAGACTAAAAGAAGACATAGCACCAATAGATAATGCATTAAGCAGAATTAATCATATAGACGGAGTATTTTTTAAGTACAAAGATTCCGGAGACAAGAGTATTGGTTTTATTGCACAACAAATACAAAAAGTATTACCAGAAGTTGTATCAGAAGATAATAATGGCTATCTTGGAGTGAACTATAGCGGAGTAACTGCTGTACTAGTTGAAGCAATTAGAGAACAATCTTCGATCATAAGCGACCTAGAAAGTCGTTTATCTAAATTAGAAAATAAATAAGATGGCTTATAACAATAAAATAACGTTAAGGGCGGTTAAGGGGAGTTCCTTAACTCATACAGAGCTTGATAGTAACTTTCAAAAGCTTTACGTATCGTCCTCAACCTCTGGGTCAGCGTTATTTATGTTTCGATCCTCATCTGATTACCCCTCTGACGAATTGGCAATGCCAACTCCAAAAGGTATAGTAGGTTCAGTACAATTAAAACAAGGAGCAGCATTATCAGGCTCCGGAACAACATTCACAGGATCTAAAGACCTTACTTTTGATTTTGAAAATAAAGTATTAACAGTTACAGGTTCTTCTTTTTATAAAGGAGACGTAACAGTAGATGGGAGAATGACTGCAAAGGTTTTTCAATCTCAAACTATTATTGCATCAACCTCCACAGGTTCAACTTCATTTGGAGATACAGCAGATGACTTTCATATTAGAACAGGTTCATTTGAAGTACTAGGTAACTCAACTAATGTTGGAGTATTAAGTACAACAGGATTTCCTAATATTTCATCTTCAATAGGAGCATTAGAGAATTTTAGTTCATCTTTAGATAATTTTTATACAACTGATGTAGACCATATTGCATCAGAATCAGCACATAGTTCATCAGCACATATAGATAGAACTGCTAGAATACAAGTACTATCAGGATCAGCTCATAGTCAGAGAGGGATTCTATACACATATAACTCAGCTTCAATTGTTACACTATCAGGATCAGCACACGTACAGAGATCAGCACTATTTAATGCTAATGTACTAGGAACCTCTACATTAAGTTCTTCAGCTCATACCGACCGTGTAGCTAAAGTTAATGTATTAAGTGGCTCCGCTCATACTGATCGTATAGCTAAAGTTGCTATACTAAGTGCTTCATTGCATACAGCTACATTAAAGAACACTACAGATACTTTTACCGGTAATTTAGACGTTATAGGAAGAGTTTCTGGATCAGCCGATTTTCAAGGATCTGATATAAACATTTTACATTGGGGATCAGTATCAGCATCCTTAGCATCCGTATCAGCTGCTGCTGGAGCTAGTGATGTTACAATTAATAATAATGTAAATAATAGAGTATTAACAGCAACAGGTACAGATGCTTTAAACGGAGAAACCGCGCTTACTTGGGACGGTACTAGCTTACAGGCTGGAGGAACTAAGATAAGAAATTTCGGTACATCAGATACAGACATTACAACTGTATTACCTACAGCACTTTCTGGATCTATACTAGAAGGGTTTAATGGAGGCTCTCTTGTAATAGGTCTAAGAGACGATACATTTGGACAAGATGCTTTCTCTATTATAGGAGGAGGAGGACAGTACTACAATACAGGAAACTATACTCATAAACTATTTAGCGTTTCCGGTTCAGGAGATGTAACAACATTAGGTAAAATAACAACAGGAGGTAATTTAGATGTAACAGGTACAATTACTGCTACTAGCGATATTACTGCATACTACTCTTCAGATAGAAGACTTAAAGACAACATTACTAAGATTACCAATCCAATACAAAAAGTACAAGCTATTGGAGGATATGAGTTTGATTGGAATTCACTCTCAGAAAAAGAAGGACATGATGTTGGTGTAATAGCCCAAGAAATTGAATCAGTACTTCCAGAGCTTGTAGTCAATAGAGATAATGGCTATAAAGCTGTACGTTATGAAAAAATTGTCGCGTTATTAATAGAAGCTATTAAGGACCAGCAGTTACAAATCGATGAGCTAAAAACTAAATTGCTCTAGAGACAAAATCAAAAACTATGGAAATGACAAACCCGACTTGGATTTACCAAGGAAGGATGATCACAGATATAACAGACATGCCTAAGGGCACCTATGGCTTTATCTATGAAACAAAACACATCCGAACTGGTATAAAGTATATTGGCAAAAAAGTTCTCTTTTTTGAACGTAACAAAAGACTAGGAAAACGAGCATTAGAAGAGTTAAGATTAGAAAGAAAAGCAAAAGGTATAGGAGGTAGAACTCCTGCTAAACAGAAAATAATTACAGAATCAGATTGGGAAACTTATCACGGCTCTCAAAAAGAAATATTAAAGTTAGTTAAGGAAGGAGACCCTAAAGACTTTACTAGAACTATTCTCGCGTTTGTACCCACTAAGAAGCTTTTAACATATTATGAGTGTAAGTACCTATTTATTAATGACGTACTTGAAACACAGGATTATATTAATGATAATGTGTTAGGTAAGTTTTACAGAAAAGATTTCAACTTATGATACAACTAAAAGACGTAATAGGATATCCATCTCTTAAGTACCATTTAGACAATGGTCTCTCTTTACATGAGCATGTCTACCGCTATTCAAGCGACGCCTTTGTTAATCTATTTAAAGAAGCAAGGGAAGCTCTTAGAGACGAGGAGATTGAATTATCCGAGGAGGATCAAGAACTATTAGAAACTACAGATATTGGAGAACATGGAGATTATAACGGTATGAAAGTACCTTTAGATTTACCTATGGTCTCCACCAAGTACAATCCACTCTTTGAAATCGGGTCACTCATTGACGAAATGATTGAAGATGAAAACACAATTGACGAAGCGTCAACTATTGCAGATATGATTAATTTTGAACAAATCGAGGAATTGGTTAGTTCAATTGGAGGTCAAATCGATATGGATAAGTTCAAAAAGGCAGTCACACTTCAAAATGAGACCTTCGATTTTAATGGATTTGAATTAATAAAAGCCTCAGTCACTTACATGAATGAGCTAGAATATAAAGGAAAGAAAGTAAAACTAAATAAACCTAAACGTGGAGGCTCTAAAAAATTCTACGTATATGTTAAATCTAAAAAAGGTAATGTAAAAAAAGTATCTTTTGGAGATACTAACTTATCAGTTAAGTTTAAACAAAAAGGAGCAAGAGCATCTTTTGCAGCACGACATAAATGTGCTACTAAGAAAGACAAAACAAAAGCAGGGTACTGGTCCTGCAATATAGGTCGATATTGGAAATCATTAGGCGGCAGCGCTAACTTTTCAGGATACTGGTAATATGATAAAACTAAAAGATATAATCTTACAAGAAGAAAATAGATATAACGACGACGGTTACGACGAAGGAGATATCAAACTAATGGGTGATATGATTCTTCCTACCGATAAAATGGTTGTACTCCAAGCAGAGGAGGATACGTACAATAGAGGATTACTAGTAACTAGCAATAAAGATAAAAGTTACGATGTAGCATACTGGGCAGACGATAAGACTAAGCCTTATCCTATAGGAATAGAGATAGACGGTGTAGAAGTATCTAAAGATGCAAAAATAATAAAATTTATGTTCCACCCAGAAATGAAATAATATGAGACTAAGTGAAATTCTACTAAGAGAAAATAAAGATACATTTAATGACTTCGCCGAAGGAAGAGGTAAGGGAGCAGGTAAGATTGCTGACTCAGCTAAAGAAAAGGGAGGAGATTCAATGTTAACACATCATCACTTTAATATAAAACTTGCTTATTATAAGAAAGCAGCAGAGGGTAAATTCGATTTAGATAAAGCTAAAGAAGAATTCACCGCTACTCATAGTAAAATTAACTCAAGTATGGATCCTATATCTTTCCAAAAAGAAATGGGTAGGTTAGAAGTATTAGGAGAGTTAATTATTAAGCACGGATAGTTTGTAATTAACATTAAAGTTCTTATCTTTACTAAGATGCAAGATAGACCTTACATAGAAGTCGGAGACATAAGAACATTTACCCAGCATGTAGGAGATTTTGAATTAGTTTGGCATAGAGATAAAGAAGATAGGTATATAGAGCCGTTAGAAGAAACAGATTGGAGCTTTCAATTCGATAATGATGTACCTAAGGTAATAGGTAAAGATAAACTATTTATACCCAAGCTAACATACCACAGGCTTATTAAAGGTACAGGAGAGTTAAGATTAAGGGTTCAAAAAAGCGATAACGATTAACTATATGAAACTAAGAAGTATTATTTTTGAAGGGTTTGAACCAGCAACATCTATTATTAACGGTAAAACATACTCTGTAGACTGGTTAGGTTCAACAAACACCTTAGAAGAGTTTAAAAAACTTCTTGATAGAGTACCTGATACTATAAAATCTATTGAAGTTCCTACAAACCTAAAGAACTTTAAATCCAGCAACGATTTTAAATCATTAGAACCAAAAGGTAACTGGAAAGAAGATGTTCTTAACATAATTCAAACAGTTATAGGTGACGATAAATCTAGGACAGTAGATAGATTCACACTCTCTTCTTATTTCGGAGTAAGTCATATGCCCGGAAAAAATAATACTGATCCAATCTATATACAGTTACATTCACAGTCCTCTAGAGACTTCGACGCAGACATGAGTGCCGGAAAATACGGACCACTAGATTAAAAAAACAACATATTAGTTGTTTATTCCATTATTTCTTCATATATTAAAGTAATATTGTTACGGATATACTTATGGAATACGCTTTCCTTTTAGGATCAGTTGAAAATTTACTTGGTAAAAGTCACAAAAGAGCAAGAGCTAATCACGCTTTTCATTGTCCCTTTTGTAATCACCGTAAACCTAAACTAGAGATCAACATGCATACGAACGAAGAAGGTAAGAACTTCTGGGAATGTTGGGTATGCCAGACTAGAGGAACAACTATTAGGTCTTTACTAAAGCAATTAAAAACACCTCGTGATCAAGCAGCAGAAGTATTAAAATACTTACCAAAAGGTAGTGAGATAGAATATAAGGGACTATCTATAGTAGAACTACCAAAAGAGTTCCAGCTCTTATATGATGCTTCAGATGAATCAATCATTGCTAACATAGTTAAACACTACCTATATGAACGAGGACTTAACGATCATGATTTTATTAAATACGGTATTGGATACACAACAGGTGGTGAATATGGAGGAAGAGTTATTATCCCAAGTTATTCTGAATCCAATCAGCTCAACTTTTTTGTTGCAAGAACTTACGATGGCAACTATTTTAAATATAAAAATCCCGAAGCTTCCAAAGACATAATATTCTTTGAGAACTTAATTAACTGGACACAGCCCATAATACTATGTGAAGGAGTATTTGACGCAATGGCTATAAGGAGAAATGCTGTACCTATTCTAGGTAAAAGTATATCTGATTCATTGTATAAAAAGATTATCACTTCCCCGCTACAGGATATCTATGTAGCATTAGACGAAGATGCTAAAACTAGAGCATTTCAAATCGCAGAAAAATTTCTAAACCAAGGTAAGAGAGTTTACCTTATTAATCTTGAAAGCAAAGATCCTTCCGATATGGGATTTAAGCCTTTCACTCAATTAGTACAAAAAGCAGAAGAGTTAGACCTACACGGAATAATGATGCACAAATTAGACCTATGATTAGACAAGGTACAAACATTTTAAAAGAAAATGCAAAAGACAGGTTAGATTACAATCCTGATCTGAAACAAATAAACTTCCTCGACAGAAGAGTTTATAAGAGAAGCGAAGGAGTATACTACCCGTCCGTAACAACGATACTCCAATATATGCCCAAGAATAAGTTTTTTGACAACTGGTTAAAAGATGTTGGGCATAACGCTGATCTTATACTAAGAAAAGCAGGAAAAGAAGGAACACAAGTACATGAAGCAGCTGAAAAGCTAGTACTCGGAGAAGAAGTAACCTGGATGGACCAATACGGTACAGCAAAATACTCTCAGATAGTATGGGAAATGATTTTAAAATTTGCTGACTTTTGGAATACCCACAAGCCTGAGCTTATATCAACTGAGCAATTTATTTGGTCCGATAAGTATAAGTACGCTGGTACTGCTGATTTAGTAGTTAAGATGGATGGAGAAGTATGGCTATTAGATTTAAAGACATCTAATGCTTTACATAGAGCTTACGATCTACAATTAGCAGCATATGCTAAAGGAATGGAAGAGGTAAAGGGAATAAAGATTGAGAGGTCTGGTATTATCTGGTTGAAAGCTCAATCAAGAGGACCTTCAAAACAAAAAGGAGTATACCAAGGAAAGGGTTGGAAGATTAAAGATATAGGTAAGATAGATTACAACTTTGATTTATTTAAAACAATATATAAACTGTATTCATTAGAACACCCAACAACTGAACCTATTTATAATAGCTACCCAACAACAATAAAACTATAAAGTATGAAAAAACTATTATTAACCTTAACATTACTTATATTCGTAAGCTGTTCTACCTTTAGGCTCTCAACTCATAATTATGACCCCATATACGGACCATCAGGAGAAGAAATAGAAGTAAAAGTAATTAATAGTCAATGGGAGTTAAATAGAGAGTTAAGAAATAACTTCCAGTTTAGGTACGATATTGCTCAATATGCACTAAGCCAACCTAGATCATTTGATTGGAATAATAGATTATTAGGTAGAAGGTATAATGTTTATAATTCATATTATGGATTTGGATATAGTAACTATTGGAATAGAGATCAAATGTGGAATGATTGGGTGTGGGGATATCCATACGGAAACGGAATAGGATGGTCTTACAGTTGGAATAACAGAAGATGGTCATCTAACCAATGGGGTTACGGATATGGATGGAACGGATATAATAACTGGGGGTACGGAAATAGTTGGTATGATCCCTATAATAGACGTGGATACCCTGCTAACTCTTGGAATAATCGAACTAATTATAATAATAGGAGAAATGTAGCTAGAATGACCGGTAGAAGAGGAGAAGCAATATCAGGCACTACAGGGAATACCCTAGTTAACCTTACTCCAGTTTCAGAAACCAGAGTAGATAAGATTACTAGAGAACTTAGAAATAAAGATATAAAAGTAAGAGTAATAAATAACCCGATTAACAATGATCAAATTAACAGACTTAATATTAGAAGAAACATCGTCCCGACCCAAATTAATAGTAATGGCGGGAGGAGCAGGAGCAGGGAAATCACACCTATTATCCCAGTTAGGACTACAGTCCCTACCACTCGTCAACCCAGACAAATACGTAGAGGACCAGGATCATCCAGCGTACAACAACCTGTCAGCCGCAACAGCAGCAGCCAATCGAGAAGCAGCAGCACTAGCAGACGGAAAAACTAGTTTCGTATGGGATACTACAGCTTCTAACCCTAAGAAGGTAAAAGAGCTCCAAGACATGGGGTATGATATCTATATGGTAATGGTGTATGCTCATCCTATGATTGCATACGTATCTAATTTCTCTAGAAAGCGAAGTACTCCTTCATCAGCAGTCTTTTCAACTTGGCGTAATGTTTATCAACTCATCGGGGAGTACGATAAAATGTTAAATGGTCAACTTGCAATCTATGTTAATGACAGAGGTAATCAATTTAAAAAAGAAATAGAGTCTTTTGACTTAGCAGCAAGATCAGGAGTAGATGGAGTTAGGGATTATTTACAGAAGTATAATACAGAACATGAAGTTGGAGGATCATCATTCTTTAAACCAGTAGAATGGAACGAAGAAGAAGAGAATGAATTTAATACCGCTGCAACTGGAATAGATTGGGACACATCTAATCGCTCAGAGGATAAAGCCATTAAACAAGCTTTCCTTAAAGCATATAGAAAAAACGGAGTAGGTCCAGGTGCAGATAAACTTAAACTAGCAGTAACTAAATACAGAGATCAAAAAGTTAATAATAGAAATAAGGCTGATGACGTACTTGCAAATATTGCAGATATGTTATATAGCCCTAAGTTTCAAGAAAAACTAGAGCATTCTACTCCAAAAGAAGTAGATGCAAAATTACAAGCATTTTTAGCATGATAGCATTATATCCAGGAGCATTTAAACCTCCACATAGAGGACATTTTAACGTCATTAAGTCTTTACTTGATGGAACGTATAATGGTTCTATATACGATAAGGATAACTATAAAGAAAAAGGTGCAGCTTTACTTGGTGGCTCTACAGATAAAAAACCTTCTATTAACAAGGTGATAGTATTTGTAGGAGGCGGTGAGAGGAACGGTATAACAAAGGAAGAGTCGATGTCTATTTGGAATATTTACGCTAAACATTTAGGTAATATTGAAATATTAGACGGACAAAAGAATCCGATGTTTGCTGCTAAGGAATATGCACAAGCTAACCCTAAACAGGAGATGGTAGCTGTAACAGGAATAAGAGGTGAAAAAGATTATGTAGATTTAAGAAGGGTAACTACTTTTAAAAATGCTCCAAACGTTCAAGGATTAGCTTTGGCAGCAGCTGCAGGATCAGGATTTAGAGCATCAGACTTTAGAGATAAAATATTATCAGGAAACTTAGATCAAATTACGGATTACTTTCCTGAAGCTCTATCAAGCGAGGAAATTTTAAGTATATTAACAGATCTTAAAGATAAAATAGTTGCTGAAATCTTAGCAGGTAATATAGAAGGGTTTTTAACAGAGTACTTTGGAGTAAGTGAAGAGATAGAAACAACCAAAGAAGATAGACCCGAGTATACAGAACAAATAGGCTCTATATTAGAGTATATGTTAGATAAGAAAATGAATATACTACCCTTACCGGAAGTAAAGGTTAGGTATGATGATGAAAACGCAGAAAACTTCTTCGGTAAAACTGCCTACTATGATCCGAACTCTAAAGAAATAGTATTATATGCCACAGGAAGACATGCTAAAGATATATGTAGATCTTTCACACATGAAATGGTACACCATATTCAGAACCTAGAGGGAAGATTAAACAATGTACAGACACAAAATACTAATGACGACAAAGCTTTATTAGCTCTAGAAGCAGAAGCTTACTTAACCGGTAATCTTACATTCAGAAATTGGGAAGATTCTATTAAAGGTAATAAAGAAGTGTCTGAAGTAATTACAAATAAAATTGTATGTGATAATTGTGGTTGGAGCTGGAATAAAGAAGACGGAGGAGATGATTTATACATCTGTCATAAATGTAATAACGATAACACACCTCCTGCTTTAGAAAATTTTAAAGACGGTAAAGTAAAAGGTAAAAGCAAACCAGGTAGAGTAAAGAAATCAGGAGCTAGTTGCAAAGGTTCTAAATCAGAACTTAGAGCCAAAGCAAAGAAGTACGGAGGAGAAAAAGGTAAAATGTATCATTGGTGTGCTAACATGAAAGAGGAAGTTATGGCAGAAGGCAAATATGATAGTATAGTCACCTACTTAACCGGTAGGAGTATTGAAGCGATTAAAAATGCTTTAACAAAGAAATTGCACCATTATAAAGAAGGTCATTTTGGAGATTCTGCTAAAGAAGATTCTTTAATTTCTATGAAAAAAGAATTAGCAACTCTCTATCCGATTATGATGGTAGAAGTACCAGAAGATATAACAAAACAGTTTCAAAAAGATTCTGACTTGTCTTTTGATTACGATTTAAAAGTAATGTTCGTTAAGGGGTTAGACAAGATAATGAGAGATGGTGGAGCATACAAAGGAGGTTTAGGTAAAGACGACTCTTGGGAAGAACCTAAAATTGAATTAGAATTTGCAGTTGACCCTTATAATTTTCCTAGAGACTTTGAAGAAATGTCTGCACAGATATCTGACGTATTAAGACACGAAATAGAACACCTTACTCAAGCTGGAGGAAATGAAAGAGGTAAAGATTTTACTGGAGGAGACTTTAAAGGTACTTTCGGTACCAAAGAAGAAATGCAAGTAAGAACACTTATACAACAGGGACTAATTGACAACGGGGTTAAATATCTTACCCTACCCTCAGAAATAGATGCTAATATACAAGGAATGTACCTAACAGCTAAGAAGCAAAAGAGACCTTTTGTTGACGTAGTTGATCAATACTTATATGCTTATACAGAACAATTCGATGCAGACGGTAATCCGTACTTAACGAAAAAAGATGTAGAAGATGTAAAAAGAGTTTGGTCTTTAAGACTACCTGCTTTAGGTATTAAACAGAAATTATAAAAAAAGGTTATATGAAAAAAAGTTTAGTAGATTTATTAGAAGCTTATCCGATAGTGGAAAAAAAAGAATTACCACCGTATAAGATATATTGTGATATGGATGGAGTATTAACGGATTTTGAATCGAGATTTGAACATTACTCCGGAATGCATCCACAGGCATATGAGAAAGAAAAAGGAACACCAGCATTCTGGGAGTTAATAGATGTTAAAGTTGGAATTGGATTTTGGATAGGAATGGACTTTATGCCTCAAGGCAAACAGTTATGGGATTTTATTATGCCGTATAAACCTGACTTATTAACTTCTCCTTCAAGACATAACAACTCTAGATTAGGTAAACAGCTATGGGCTAAGAATAACTTAAGTCCGAAGCCAAAAGTAATAATGGCATACTCTAAAGATAAACAGAGATATGCAAATGAAAATAGTATATTAATTGACGACAAACCGTCTAATATAAACGAATGGGCATCAAAAGGCGGAATAGCAATTAGATGTAAAAACGGAAACGTTGACCATGTTATAGAAAAACTAAAAGAATTAGGTTATGAGTGATAATCACTTAAAGAAAGAATTTAAACATTCAGATGTACAACGAGTAAGGAACATCGTGAATAAGGACTTTACTGCTAAAACAAAAGCACAAGTAGGCTACCAGAAAGCTCATAGGTCTCATAAAGAAGGAGACAAGTGGGAAGAATCCGGTAAGACCTGGACTATAAAAAACGGACTTAAACAAAACGTTACTAAACTTGATGCCGCTAAAAAAGCAATGCGTGTACCTTTAGCATGCCCTAAATGCTCCTCTAATATGAATTACCACCTTCATAAGAAGATGTATAAGATTCATGGATTTTGTTTCGACTGTACTGTTGACTATGAAGCTACATTACGTAAAGCAGGTTTATATGAAGCTTACGAAAAGAAAATGATGAGTGGAGCTATAGATTCTTTTGTAAAGGATTTAAATGCCTGGGTAAATGAATACGTTACAGAAGATTTAAGTAAGTCTTTCGTAACTGAATCAGGGGTAATTGAAGACTGGAACGGTAATAAAACTTCTCAAAAGGAGGAAGTGCTGAATACATTAAAGGAATTTACAGATATTATAAGTAAGCATCAAGACTAACACTATTTATTAGAGAATAGTAATAGTCAATTACCTCAAAACATTTAACATGACTCAGAGAGAAGTATTAGAATCGGTATTAGCCGAGTTAACGCATATTAAGACAAATATGCCTAACGGTGAAATGAAAGTGATTCTTAAAGAAATGAAAGAAATTAAAGAAGACTTCTCTGAAATGAAGTACCTCTTATTGAACCCAGAAGATGGAGTAGTTGTTAAGACCAATAAGAATTCAGACTTTAGAATTAATATGCAGGAAGGTCAAAGAGAGTTTAACGATCAGATGGCAGAAGTACAGGAACTAAAAAGATGGAAACAAGGAGTAAATAAAGCTCTATGGATAATTTTTGGTTCAATAGTAGTGATTGTAATCAGAATACTTATGATGCACTCAGATAAGCTACAATAAAGTATATTAACAATATGAAAATAGTTATTAGTAATGAAATTAATCAAGGGTAACCAAGAGTTTGATCCGCAAGGATATTTCCTTGATTGTACTGAGGACCACCAAGTACTAAGAGACCCAACTAGTGTAGACCTATTTGATCAAAACGGGTACCATTTAACAAAAGCAGAACAAAGCTTCCTAAACTATAACGGATACGATAAGGTTGAAAGAAGACACGAAGATTGTCTTAGACATTCTTGGTTTACTGCAACTGAAGAGACCAATGTTCATATTAATCATTCCGACTTATTTGAAAGAAAGGGGTTTAGAAGCAATGCTTTAGAACAGATAGAGGTATTTGCTGTTAAAAACCCTAAACTCTATAAGCTATATTATATGAAACCAAAATGGGGAATAGATATATCTATAGATTATTGCGATAAGGATAAAGCCTATGAGCTTTTCCACTATGAATACGATAGCTTTACTTATGAAGAAGTACAGCAGAAAAAGTTGGAGATTGAAGAATTAGTTCTTAGATTAGACTGGAATGAAGTAGCAGTAGATTTCTGGGAGTTAAGACGGTATTGGGGACCTTTAGACTTTTTCTCTCAAAGTAAATGGAGAACAGATTATTTCGGCATAGAGCCTGAACGCTTCAAAAACGTTATTTGGGATAATTAAACTATTTATTTAAAGACGTATATAATAAAAATACTTACAAATGACTTACAAGGAGATAAAAGACCGATTAACGAAGTGTGAATCTACACTTACTAGTTTAAAGGCACAGACTATACAGACAAAAGCAGTTGAGAATCAAATCAAAACACTAGCTCTTGTAAAAGAGTCTCTCCATAATAAATTAACTCTATTAGAAGGTAAAGCTAAAACATACTTAGTAACCCCTAAACAAGGTGAAACAACTGCAGTTTCTTTAGGTGATGATGACATAGATGCATTAAAGGATGCTGATGACGTAAAAACAATTAAAGGAGTAGACGGAGAAGAGATAAAAGAAGAAGTAGGTGACTTTACTGTTGACCAAACAAAGGCAATTGCAAAACAAGTAGGCGCAGCAGTAGCAAAGGCTTTAAAGATAGGTGGAGAAGAAGTAGCCTCTATGAAGGGTAAGAACATAGAAGAAAATTCTTTTGATATATACGTTCAATATAAGAATAACTCAGACGATGCATTCTCTTTCCACATAGAAAAAGATAAATTAATATTAGCAGACTTTACTTTCTCAAAAGAAATGGGAGAAGTAGGTATAAAACCATCAGGTGAAGCTATAGTAATGGTAGACGTAATTGCAGATAATTTAAATACTCATTTTAAATCTCTCAATACAGTAGGAGAGCAATTTGGAGATAACCAGAAAGGGAGTTATGCTAATAAGCAAATTAAAAATAACTTAGAGAGAAGAAAAGCAAATACAGATGATTCAGATGTTATAGCTAAAATAGACTTAGCATTGAGCAAATTAAATGAAATAGACAGACTTAATATTAGCAAGTCTTTTTTTATAGAGGTATCAATTAGAACTGCAAGAAAAGCTTTAATGGTATTAGATGATATGTTTAGAGGTCAATTTGAAACAGAAGGATCTAATTATTATACATTTGCTAATGAACAAGACGGGTATGATGCAGGAATAGAAATGGCTTCCCAAGGAATTGAGTTAGAAGATACTAATATAGAAGGGTTAGAAGAAGATGCTGTATTTGACGGAGACGATGAAGCAGCAGAAACAGACTATATGGCACGTCGTAGAGCAACAGACGACTATAAAGAAGGCCCTGTTAGAGAAGGTCCTTATCAAACCACATATGTTAAAGTTGGTCAGAGAGATTATAAAAAAGCAATGGCTATATTAGACGGTAATATAGACCCAACTTACGCTACGATGGACATTGTAGATGATGATGGAGATGGTAACGTAATTATCTACTTTAACTTTAGAGCTAAAGATGACGGAGAACCAGGTGAAGATGTAGGAGAGTTTATATACGACTTGTCCATGGATTTAGAAGCTAATGGTATTACTGTTACAGGTAAAAGCCACGATGTAGATGAAGCAGTAGATTTAAATGATCCAGTTCTTATGAAACTTAGAGCACAGAGATCAGCTAAGAATAATAAGACTAATAGAGAAGCTGGTATCTCTCCTAAGAAAAAAGCTATACTAGATAAACTTATAAGTAAAAGAGCTCAAGTGATGAGAGATATGGAGCAAGAGGCAGAACCAGAAGGAGGACCTATTGCAGACAAGTACGGGAGCATACTTAATAAAATTGATTTAGCAATCGCTAAAGCTTCAGGTAGAAAGCAAATGAGCTATGACGATGCTATAAAAGAAGACGATTCTATTAATAATGAAGATACAGATGTAGGACATCAAGACGATGAACCTAGTATGTTAAAATCTTCTGCTATGGAAACAGCAGAATATGCTGCTAAACTATATAAAAAATTAAACAAGTACGACCAACATGATGGTGAAGTAGACTTTCCACATTGGTGGCAAAAGAAACTTGTCTTAGCTAGAGAGTATATATCAGCAGCTTACCATTATTTAGACTCTGAAGAAAAACAACCTGCTATAGATCAATTAGCTTTAGAAAATACTGTTAAAGAGCAAAGCTGTAAAGTAGGAGATACACTTACTAAAGACGGTAGAAAAGGAAAGGTAATTAAGCATTCTGAAACACAAGCTACTGTAGACTTTGGAAACGGAGATGTATACGGAATAGCCCATAGTAGAATTAAAAACGGCAAAATATTAAATGAAGGACGAGGTGATATGGAGTCTATCATTAACCTTATTAGAGACAAAGCCGGCGAATCAGGATTTACTGAACAAGAAGAGGCTATGGAAGTTATGGAAGCTATCGGAGAGCATTACGAGATAAGCTTTGAATTCGGTAGACTAGGAGCAGACTTAGAAGAAGGACAGGGTAATGAAAAAGCAATTAAAGG
>ENA-OSJC01000662-OSJC01000662.1-marine-metagenome-genome-assembly--contig:-NODE-662-length-32390-cov-3.700647_pt1 | contig 32390 bp, 33 predicted proteins | sample MGYA00237885_ERZ534234 | MGnify/ENA primary metagenome ERZ534234 (study PRJEB26413, sample SAMN06343907) | marine metagenome | isolation source: coastal waters | place: Atlantic Ocean: West Antarctic... | reverse complement strand
TTCTATTTTGGATTGATGTAACTCTATTACAATTTGGTATTGCAAAATCTTTACAAGAAAAATTAGATGATGATCTTTATGTAATATATGATCTAAATCATCACTTAAAAAAATCTTTTGAAAAACAGAATATAATAGATTTTAAGAAAGAATGGTATTTTTGGGACCATGTAAAAAATATACAAAAACCTGATATGGAATATTTGAAAAAAATTGAAAAAATTTATGCAATCAATCTTTGGGAAATTGCTTATTCTGAAAGAATTTTCCAAGAATACAACTCTTTTTATAAATTTACTCGAGAAGAAATATTATCAATTTTTGAACAAGAATGTAGATTTTTTGAAAAAGTATTAGATGATGCAAATCCTGATTTTCTTATAATTAAAAATACAGATCTTCATCGGAATCATCTACTTACAGAAATGTGTAGAGCTAGAGGTGTCAAAATTTTGATGCTTTTTGCTAGTAGATTAGGGTATAGAGCATCAATTTCATCTAAACCTGATACAATTGATCATCATTTAGATGAAAAAATAGAAAATACACTAAACATTGAATCACCTCAAGATCTCACTAAATATTTTGAGAATCACAATAGACTCAAACAAACCAAAAATATACAATCTGGAACAATGAATACTCCAATATACAAAAAATTTATGGCATCAATAACATGGTTAGTAAAAACATTTGATAAGGAATGGAAAGAAGGCTATGATCATTATGGGGTTACACGATTAAATGCAATGTGGAATTATTTTTTATATTCAATAAAAAGAATATTTCGAAAAATGTTTATTGATAGAAATTTTGAAAAAGAAATTAATACACATGAAAAATTTCTGTATTTTCCTTTACAAGTTCAACCTGAACGTGGTGTGGATATTGCTGCTCCCTTTTATGCAAATCAGGCTGAAGTTATTGTCAACATATCTAAAGCACTTCCAATAGATTACAAATTATATGTTAAAGAACATTACAATATGCATCTACGCAATTGGAGAAAAACTTCATATTATAAAAAAATCCTGGATCTTCCAAATGTAAGGTTGATTCATCCTTCGGTGAGCCCAAAAATTCTTTTAGAACATTGTACAACAGTAATTACAATTTCAGGAACTGGTGGATTTGAAGCGGCATTACATAAAAAACCATGTATAGTTTTTGCTGATGTAATTTATTCTTCACTTCCTTCGGTATACCGATTAAAAAATTTAGAAGAATTACCTATGGCAATAAAAGAATCATTAAATAAAAAGATAGAACTATCTGATGTATCTAAATTTGTTAATTTATTAGATAAAAATTCTTTTGAATTTGATCTTTTTGGATATTATTCTAAAGTATCAGAAAGATTTCATCATGGAGGCTTTATGATTAGCAATGAAATTTCTATGAATAATTTAGATTTATTTATTGAAGAAGATAGAGTAATTTATGAAATGCTAGCTGAAGAACATATAAAAAAGATCAATCAATATAAAAAATTGGTGCAGGGATAATTTATGTCAAAAGAACTATCTTATCGAATTGATATCAAATATAACTTTAATTTAATTGAAAGTATTATGAAAAATATGGGATATTTTAAATGGTAAAAACTAATTTAACTCAAAAATGTAAAAAAATTAAAATTGTACTTACAGATGTAGACGGAGTTTTAACCGATGGCGGAAGATACTATTCAGATAAAGGAGAAATATTAAAAAAATTTCATGTACGAGATGGTATGGGAATTAACATATTATTAAGAAATGGAATAAAAACAATTATCGTAACAAAGGAAAATTCTAAAATAACAAAAAAATGGGCAAAAGATATGAATGTCACTAAAGTTATTTCAGGTTCACTGAAAAAAGAAAATGAATTACTTAAAATTTGTAAAACATTCAAACTTTCCCCAACTCAAATTGCATATGTTGGTGACGATGTAAATGACATATCTTTATTAAAAAAAGTTGGTTTTTCAGCAACAACTAATGATGCAGATAATATGATAAAGGAACATGTTGACTACGTCTGCTCTAAAGATGGTGGAAAGGGCGCATTTCGAGAATTTGCTGATTACATTTTAAAAATTCATTTTGGAAAAGATATCAAATGGTATTGAATTAAATTTATTAGTAGACTGTTCTATCCCAAAATATGGTTTTTGTATGTGCTGAAATTGGCATTAATCATAATGGTGATTTAGCTATCGCTAAAAAATTAATTGATGTGGCAATAGATGCTGGGTGTGATGCTGTAAAATTTCAAAAACGTTCTGTTGAAAAAGTATACACTGCTGATGCTCTTAATGCTCCACGTGATAGTCCTTGGGGTAAAACAAATAGAGAACAAAAATTAGGATTAGAATTTTCTTTAGAACAATATACTGAAATTGACAATTATTGTAAATCAAAAAATATTGATTGGTATCTATCATGCTGGGATATTGATAGCCAAATACAAATGAGAAAATTTAACACAAAATTTAACAAAGTTGCTTCTGCTATGCTAATTCATGAAAAATTATTAACTACTATTGCTGAAGAAAAAAAACATACATTTGTTTCAACAGGAATGAGTACTATTGATGAGATTACCAAAGCTATGAATATTTTTAAAGAATATGATTGTCCTGTTGAATTAATGCATTCTCATAGTGCATATCCTATGGCTCCTGAAGAAGCTAATCTTAAGTTAATTCCTATTTTAAAACAAAAATTCAATTGTAATGTTGGGTATAGTGGTCACGAATCTAGTTCCTATTTACTATGTGTCACTGCTGCTATTTTAGGTGCAACATCTATTGAACGCCATATAACATTAGATCGTTCAATGTATGGGAGTGATCATTCTGCCTCTTTAGAACCTGAAGGATTATTTCGTATGGTTCGTGATGTTCGTAGTCTAGAGAAAATCATGGGCGATGGCATAAAAAAAATTTGGGATAGTGAATTACCAGCTAAAAAGAAATTACGAGAAACATTGGCCTGATTATAGATGAAAAATATTATTGAACAGTCTTTTCTAGAGATCTCAGATTTACTCAGAAATTCTACATCTTTGAGTAATGCCATTGAAAAAGTAATTACTCAAATTACTAAGGCAATAAAAAATGGCAATAAAATAGTTTTATTTGGTAATGGTGGAAGTGCTGCTGATGCTCAACACATTGCAGCTGAATTTGTAGGACGATTTATGTTAGAGCGAGAAAGTTATCCTGCAATAGCTCTTACAACTGATTCCTCTGTTATTACTTCTTTGGGAAATGATTATTCATATGATATTGTCTTTAGCAGACAATGTGAAAGTTTAGTTACTAAAGGTGATGTAGTAATTGGAATTTCTACTAGCGGAAATTCAAAAAATGTAGAAAAAGGAATTAACACTGCAAAACAAAAAGGTGCTATAACTATAGGATTATTGGGCAATAATGGTGGAACTCTAATTAATAATGTTGATTTTTCTATAGTAGTAAATTCTAATTCCACTCCTCGTATTCAAGAAGCACATAGAGTGATCTATCATATAATATGTGATTTAGTGGAGCAAAATTTATCAAAAAAATAAATTATTATCCAATAATAATCTAGGATTGTTGCAAAATTAATGACATAGAATATTATACTTAAAATAATTTATTTATTAGTGCTATAGGAAACCTGATTTTAAAATAATTTTTTTGAGCTCATCTGATGAAATTTTTTCTACTTTGTCTGATGAATATTCTTCTGGAATCCTAATTCTTTTTATATTTGGGTACGCTCTTTTAATTTCATCATCTGATTTAGATGAATTAAATAAAACGTATTTGTTATCAAATTCCCACGCATATCTTACCTCATCAGTATTTATGAACGCTTCATGCATTTTTTCACCTGGTCGCAAAGAAATAATTTCCTCTCCTGTATCTTCCAATAATTCGAAAAGAGAATTTTTTAAATCATTGACAGAATAGGCTTTCAGTTTAGGAATAAATACTTCTGAACCTTTTCCAATTGTTGCTGATTCTAAAATAAAATCCAATGCTTCATCCATCGTCATACTAAACCTTGTCATATTTGAATCTGTAATTGTGATTTTTTCTTTAGCTTTGATCTGTTTGATGAATTTTGGAAGAACGGAACCACTACTACCTAAAACATTTCCATAACGCAAAGATACAAATTTAGTTCTGTATCTATCTTTATCTAAATAATTATGTGTTGCTGCAAATAGTTTTTCCATTAATAATTTGGTTGCTCCGTATGTATTTAATGGTGAAACTGCTTTGTCTGTACTAATTCCTATTACTGTTTCTACATTTTCCTTTAAACAACCATCTATCACATTCTGCGTTCCTAATACATTTGTTTTAATTGCCTCAAATGGGTTATATTCAATTAATGGAACATGTTTGAGTGCTGCTGCATGAAAAACAATATCTATTCCTTCTAAAGCTTTTTGAAGTCTAGGGTAATCTCTTATGTCGCCAATTAAATATCTTATTCTATCTTTCCCCAACTCTGATTCCATTGTAATTTGTTTACTTTCATTTCTACTGAATATTCTTACTGTGTCAACATCAAGTTTTAACAATCGTTTTGTAAGAGCAGTACCTAGGGAACCCGTTCCACCTGTAATTAAGATCTTTTTACCTGCAAACATAATTACCAGAAATAATCCCTATACTAAAATGTTAACTATAATACATTCTTTGTTTCAAATAAATTCAGAGTATCAGCAAAATGCGGAGTATTTCAAATCAATTCAGAATAAAAAATAAATATACATCATACTAAAATGTTAACTAATCTATGCCGATAATTTTTCATTAAATTTCTCTGCGATATTTTCTAAAACATTCTTATTTTCTTCTAAAAATTCTTTCATTTTAGATTTTGAGATTTTTACATCGAAAAGAAATCCATCATAGTAAAAACTTCTACATATTTTCAAACTTAATTCCGTTTGATTCAAATCAAAAGAATTGGCTTCTATTTTAGAAATATAATCTACTACATCTTGCGTGAATACTTTTGATTCTAATGCTTCACTAATAATTAGTGGTATTTTTTCTAACTCTTTGACTCTAAACACAGATGGTAGTTCTGAATAAATTGTATCTGCAAATGTAATTGATGGTTTTCCATTAATTGCAGCCTCTAATCCAGAAGTACCTGTAACTGTTACTACTAATGAACATTTTTTGATTATTGTCTCATTTGGTACTTCAGGATGACAAAATTCTACATTTGGCATTTCTTTAATTTCTTTGTAGTATGATAAAGATCTCCATCCTCTAAGTTTTTGCATTGGGTGTTCTTTTACAACTAATTTATAATCAATAGGCAGAGATTTTGCCACATATCTAATAATTTCCTTCTGATTTGTATAAAATGGTGCTGGAATTGAAATTGTTCTTTCTGGATCTACTTGCAATGGAAAGTATACAAAAGACTCATCTAATTTAACATCCTTAATTAAATTTTTATTGATAAATAAATATCTTAATTGTTTTTTTATTAAAAATAATATTTCTTTTACAATTATTTTATGGACAGTATGCCCATAAGATACATAGTAATTTTTATTTTTTTTATTTGATATTATTTTTATGTATTCTAATCCAGCTTTATACCATTTTAGTTTTGAGCTTCGAAATTTTTCTCTGAATTTTCCTTGTTGTTTTGAATATTCTGAAACGTATTTCTTGATATCTTCAAATGATGTCAGTTCTTTTTTTTCAATTTTTTTATTTGATAGTTCTATAGTGTCATATTCTTGAGAAATATTTGCCCTGTTCCCTAATCTTGTAAATCCTAATGTTAAAACTTTAATATTTTTTGCTTGACACATTTTTTGTAATATTACCATATAGCTCATATCTGTAACTTTAATGATAAAAAAATCTGGATTTGTTTCATCTAAAACTTTTTCAAAAAATTTACACTGAGTTTCTAATATTTTTAAAATTTCATCATTAGAAAATGAATAATATGTATTATATTGATTAAAAGTAATATCGCTGTAAACAATTTGCCATAAATTAATCTTATATTTTTCCTCAAATTTTTGTAAATATTCTAAATCCGGTTTAAAATCCAAATTTGAAAAACAGTCTCTAAAAAACCATATTTTATTAAACTTCACTAATTTTTGTTGCTGATAAAAATCTTTACCTTGATTAGTTTCAATAATGGCATATTTTTCATATTTTTCTTCTAAGAATTTTGCCATTGCAAAATCTACCAATGTTGGATCTACCCAAAATAGAATTTTCTTCCCCATTTGACTAAAATCTCTGTGACTTGTTATTGAAAGTTATCTACAAACTTGAAAATTTCACTTAAAATTGAATCTAGATATAGGACTATTTTCAGTTTAATCAATAGTATTGAACCAACAACGAGTTTTAGTTACTGGTGGGGCAGGTTATGTGGGCTCTGTATTAATTCCAAGTTTAATTCTTGATGGTTATTATGTAAAATGTTTAGACAGATTTTTTTTTGGTAAAGAATTTCTTTCAAAAAGTAACTTTTCAAAAAATTTAGAATTGATTCAAGATGATATTCGTTGGTTTGATCCAACGATTCTTGATGATGTGGATATTGTTTTAGATTTAGCTGCATTATCAAATGATCCTGTGGGTGATTTAGAACCTGAAAAAACTTTTGAAATTAATCATAAAGGACGATCAAGAGTAGCAAAATTAAGTAAAGATCATGGTGTAAAACAATATGTTTTAGCTTCAAGTGCTAGTATTTATGGTCAACAAACTACCATTGCAAATGAAAATTCTACCGTGCACCCTTTAACATCTTATTCAAAAGCTAACAATAAGGCTGAACTAGATAATTTACCCTTAAATGATGATAGTTTTACAGTTACAGCATTACGGTTTTCCAGCATCTATGGTGTATCTCCTAGAATGAGATTTGATACTGCAGTAAACAATATGGTTTTGGATTTATTTAAAAGTAAAAAAATTAATGTTAATGGAAAAGAGAACAAACGACCATTTATTTTTATCAAAGATGTTGTAAAATCATATCTTACAATAATCAATGCACCCAAGGAGAAAATTGGAGGTCAAATTTTTAATGTTGGTTCTAATGAACAAAATGTAACAATGGGGGAATTAGCAAATACCATAGTTGATTCAATTAATGAACCATGTGAAATTTCTATAAATGATACTAATGATCATAGATCTTATTTTGCTTCATTTAAAAAAATTGAAGATGTTCTTGAATTCACTACTGATTACAGTATACAAGATGGAGCCATAGAAATCTATAACGCACTAAAAAATAATCAAATTTCTGATGATATTAAAACTAAAACTGTTGAATGGTATAAACATCTATTAAAAAATCCTGAATCTGCTAAAGATCTATTAATAAATAATACATTACTTTAGAATGAAAGTAATTCTTTTAGCTGCTGGAATTGGAAATCGATTACTCCCAATTACTGAATCCATACCAAAATCTATGATAGGAATTGCTGGAAAACCTATTTTAGAATATATTTTAGATGATCTATTTGCTTCTGGATTTGATGATTTTTGTATCGTTGTAGGACATCAAGCCAATCAAATAAAAAATTATTTTAAAAATTGGAATAAGCCTGGAGTTAAAATTACTTTTGTAACTCAAAATACTTTATCTGGTACTGCTAATGCTCTTAATTGTGCTAAAGATTTTGTACATAATGAAAAATTTCTAGTATATCTTTCAGATACTTTAATTCCAAATTTACCGAATATTTTGAATATGATGAAAAATAATGATAGTGATATCTCATTAATCTCTTCTCAGAATTATAGTAATCCTAGTAACAGTATAGGTAATATTGTAACTATGGGCGATATTGTAACAAATATTTCTGAAAAATCTAATAATTCTAATTCTACTTTGGCATGGGCAGGTATTGTATTTTTTAAGGATGATTCCATATTTGATATAATTAAAAAATTAACTCTATCTAAAACTGGTGAATATGACATTACTGAAGCTATGAATTTGATGTTAAAAAATAAAAAAATAATTCAGAATTTTGCTTGTGATGAATTCATAGATTGTGGAACTTTAGATGGACTTTTGAATGGATTATCTTATATCATTTCAAAAACTCCAAATTTATCATATGTTTCTAAAGATTGTATTTTAGGAACAAATGTAACCATTGAACAAAATGTTTCAATTGGTAAAAATTGCATTATTGGAAACAATGTTAAATTATCTAATTGTATACTTTTAGATAATACATCTATTGATAATAATAAGGAAATAAAAAACATGGTAATTGGAGGTAATAAAATTCTAAATGACTGCTCCTGATAGAAATAACAAACTTCATTTTGAATTATATCTAATTAAAAAAACCTATCAATTATTTGGATTTAAAAAAATGTTACTATTCCTTATTGGTTTACCCACTGTAATATTTACAAAAAGAAATAGATCTGCATATAAATTTCTTGGAAAATGTGTGATGAAAATTAATGATAAAAAAATAAAATGGAAACACACTGATGTTGGATTTATTGATGAATTGATTCTAGACAAATGTTACATTCCCAATGATTCATTCAAAATAAAAGATGATTATGTTGTAGTTGATGCCGGTGCAAATGTTGGTGTATTTTCTATTTTTGCTGCTTCATATGCTATTAATGGTAAAATAATTTCTATTGAAGCTGATAAATATGATTATCAACGATTACAAGAAAATATTTCTGAAAATAATTTTAAAAATATTTTTCCAATTAACAAAGCATTAACCGATAAATCTGGCTACGTTTATCTTTCTGATTCAGTTGTTCGAGAACCTTCAAATAAAAATTTTCATAAGGATAACTATATTTTTGAAGGCAAAGTTGAATCCATTTCTCCAGATGACTTGATAAAACAATTTAAATTAACTCGAATTGATTTTTTAAAGTTAGATATTGAAGGGTCTGAATTTAAAATTTTCTTAAATCCAAATTGGTTAAAAATTGTCAGAATTATTTCTATGGAATTACATGCTGAACTTGAAGATAAAAAAACTCTAGAAATGAAAAAAACACTAGAAAATTTTAATTTTTCAGTGAATTTGATTAAAAATGGAAATCTTACTTACTGTTTTGCTATAAAACATCAATAATTATAAAAAATAAAATAACTAAATACATCTAAAGATTAGTTTTTTCATGACCAATTCCGTAATAAAATCTCATAAATTAGAAATACATCAAACTAAAGATATCTTGGATAAACATGTTAATGGATTTTTAATACCTGTATGGAGAAATTGGGATGAAACTATTTCAGTTAAACCTGAAATGGTTTACATCACTAGCATTAATCCTGGAGAACGAAAAGGTCCTCATCTTCACATAATCCGACATAGCTATTATGTTTGTATTAAAGGCAAAGTTGTATTTATCGCTAAAGATGATTCAGGTAATTATTTAGAAATTGAATCAAGTGAAGATAATCCCGTATTAGTTGAAATTCCTAAAAACCATTCATCTGCACACATTAACCTATCAAATGAACCAAGTATTATTATGGCATTGGTAAATCCATCATGGAAACCTGATAACCGTGATGAACATAATGTAACTTATGATGATTATGATTGGGCAAAATGGGACAAATAGATTTAATGAAAAAAAAACTTTTAATTATTGGTGGTGCAAGCCTAATTGGTTCTACCCTAATCAATGAATTCAAAAATAATTATGATATTCATTTAACTTACAATAAAACTCCAGTAAATTCTAATTTTTCTCAAACTAAATTAAATTTATTAGATGATCGTAATCAAATTTCTTCAGTAATAACTAATCTTAATCCTGATGTTGTAGTAAATACTGTAGCTTATCCAAATGTTGATTTTTGTGAAACACATCATGATGAGGCAAATTTGTTACATGTTTCAATTACTGATGATCTGGTTTCAGTATGTAGTGATATTTCATCTCCTTTAGTTTATTTTTCTACTGACGCAGTATTTGATGGAACCAAATCCATAAAATATACTGAAGATGATAAAACATCTCCATTGAGCTATTATGGAAAAACTAAACTTGAGGCTGAAAAAATAATTTTAAAAATAAATGAGAATATTGTTTTGAGAACTACTGTTGTTTATGATTGGCATATTAGATCCAGATTCACAAATTGGGTTTTAAAAAATTTAAAACAAGGCAGTAAAATTACTGCTTTTACTGATCAATCAAACACTGCTACCCTTGCAGGCGATATTTCTCATTCTCTTTTTTGTCTTTTAGACAAAAACCATTCCGGTTTATTTCATTGTGCTGGTAAAACATGTCTTTCTAGGTATGATTTTGCCATAAAATTAGCTGATTATTTTGGCTATGATAAAAAATTAATAATTCCTACAATTTCTAAAAATACACAGTCTGCATCAAGACCCGAAAATGGTTGTCTTGATTCATCAAAATTAGAAGGTTTAACTAATTTTTGTTTATCTGATATTGATCAAGGAATAACATCTATGTTGAATTCATCAAAAACTATTCCAGATATTTTTCTATAATACTTTTTAGAGAATCTGATTTCTTGACTAATACTCCAGTACATCCTGCATGATTTGCTGCTCTAACATCAGTTTCTGAGTCTCCAAACATAATACTTTTTTTTAAATCAATTTGAAATTCTTTTGCTGCCTTTAATATCATCCCTGGTTTTGGTTTTCTGCATTCACAATTTTCACTTGGCATATGGGGACAAAAATAAATTCCATCTATTCTTGCATTTTTATTTTTAGCTAGTTTAAGAAAATGATTATGAATTCCTCTCAAATTATTTTCAGTAATAATTTTTCTATTAATTGCAGACTGATTTGTAATTATTATTACTAAATATCCTTTTGAATTAATCATCTTTATTACATCAAAAATTTTATCAATTAAAATAAATTCTTTAATTGTTTTTACATAATCTTTTCTCTCTATGTTGATTATTCCATCTCGATCTAAAAAAATAGCTTTATTCATTTTAGTATTCAAACATAGGTTTGCCATTTGATCTAATCAAAGTAGTTAATAAATGACAAATTAGCAAGTGACCTGTTTCTATTGTTAACATATCATTATCATTAATGTTTAAATTATATTTTGAAATTTTAGCTAGTTCCCCGCCATTTCCACCAGTAAAACTAATTGTAATTGAATTTAATTGATTTGCATACTCAAATGCTTTGATTACATTTTTTGAATTACCACTACCACTAAATCCAATTACTATGTCTCCTTGTTTAAGTAAATTTTTTAATTGACCTAAGAAAATATTTTCATAACCTGCATCATTTGCCCATGCTAATATTACTGGAGTATTATCTGTAAGTGAAAAAGCACTAAATCTATTTTGATTTTCTAGAATACTGGTTTTTAACAAATCTGCTGTAAAATGAGATGCTGTTGATGCACTCCCACCATTACCCATTAAGAAAATATTCTTTTTTGAATTTCTTGCATTAAGTAAATTATTGTATATTTGATTTATTTTATCAGTTGATTCATTCAAAGATTCAATGAAATTTATTTGCTTATCTAAATAATTTTGAATTTTAGATTTATCCATAATTTATCAAATTCTACTATCTATAAATTACTTACATCAAATGTTTGAGCCCCATGATTAGTATACTCAAATTCTACATTACGTAATCCTAATTTTGATATTTTATTAAGAATTTTTTTATGTTTATTTTTTGGTGCAAAAACATAGATGTGACCTCCTCCGCCTGCACCTGTAACTTTAAATGATTCAGCACCATAATTTTTTAATTTTTTTGTGATATTTTCTATTCGATCATTTGTAACTCCTGCAGTAAATTTCTTTTTTGTTTCCCATCCTTCATTTAAAATATCAGAAAAATTTGTTAAATCATTTTGACGAAGTGAATCATACAACATTAAAGTTAATTCTTTTGCATGATGTAGTGCGTCAATTGTTTCTTTTTTTGATTTATTAATTGCACTAATCTGTTTTTTTAAAATTTTTTCTGAATGTTTTCTATCTCCTAAATATAATAACATGGAATTTTCTAGTAATTCATTATTTGTAGATTTTGTTAATTTAATTTTTTTGACAGTTACTTTTTCTTTTGTAAATTTATACAGATTCAATCCTCCATGGACAGATGCATATTCATCTTGTTTACCAACGCCCCATTTTAAAATGTCATGACCTATATGATATGCTTTTTCAGCTATTTCATTTTTTGTAAGTTTATTTTTTTGTAATGTTGTTACAACTTTTACAATGTTGCTTGTTAGTGATGACGATGCTCCTAAACCTGAATTAGGAGGAACATCCGTACTAAGATAAACATCTGCACCTTTCTTAAATTTTAATTCCTTTAAACTTTGAATGACAATTTCATGTCCCTGTATTGAATGGGTATTGGGATATGCCGTTGGTGGTAAATGAGATGCAAAATCTGGTGAAAAACCTTGAAGTTTTTTATCTTCCCTCAGTTTTGCCATTACAAATGTAAATTTGTTTATCGTAGATGATATTGTGTATCCTGTATATTTAGAATGATATTCTTCAAGATCTGTTCCTCCTCCGGCAAAGCTTATTCTTAATGGTGCTCTTCCAACAATCATAGAAATCTATTGTACTTTAGAATATAATAGTCCATTCATAATCAAAATTGTTAATTTTATTATTTTACATTTTAAATAGTCATTTATTTTTAATATAATATAACATTTTAATCATGAATCAAAATATTAATTTAAAATCTGAGAATATTTTTGTAAGTATTATTATTTTAAATTATAATGATATACAACACATCCAAAAATGCTTAGAATCTGTTTTTAACACCATAGGATGTAATTTTGAAGTAATTTTAATTGATAATGGTTCTACGGATGGAAGTTCATTGATTTGTAAAAAAAAATTTCCTGATATTAGATTATTTCAAAATGAAAAAAATATGGCTATGGCTGGAAGAAATATTGGAATTGATAATGCAAAGGGCGAATATATTGTGTTTTTAGATTCAGATGCTGCTGTTGACCCTTACTGGCTTCAAAATTTTATCAAAAGTTATTTGCATAATGGACCTGGACTGTATCAAGGAAAAATATTAGAAACAGATAATCCTGAAATTATTGGTAGTTCTGGAAATTTATTAAATATTTTTGGATTTGGTTATGCTAGAGGTAATGGCGAAAAAGATAATGGTCAATATGAAAAATTTGAACAAATTAGTTTTCCTGTAGGTGCATGTCTTTTTTCTTCACTTGAAATAATTAAAAAAATTGGATATTTTGACGAATCTAACTTACTTTATTTAATGTACGATGATGTTGATTATGGTTGGAAAGCTTTAGCTTATGGCATCTATTCATTTTATGAACCCAATTCAATTGTATATCATCCTAAAAGTACAAGTTCCAAACTTGATTCTAACAAAATGTTTCTCTTGAATCGTAATAGGTGGATTTGTTTATTATCATATTATTCAACAAAAACGCTTGTGAAACTTTTTCCATTGCTTTTATTAATTGAGTTTGGATTATTTTTATTTTTGATAATAAAAGGAATGGGTGTTGCAAAAATTAAATCATTTTTTTCTTTACTCAAAATGTATCCATCAATAAAACAACGAAAAATACAATTAAACAAGAGAAAAAAACTTACTGATGGTGATATGGTTTCTCATTTTGTTGATGAAATAACCATGTCTGAAATAATGCATAAAAATAAGTTATCTTTCTTTTTTACTATTGTAACAAGTTTAAGTAAATTTGCACGAAATTTAATTTAATTTTAATAATATATTTTATTCTGGATTATTTTGTCTCCATGCTAATAGCAATGGAAGCTCCATTTTTACTCCTGAAATCGTTCTTTGCAATTTCACATTGAATCCATGTTTTTTCAAGTTTTCTATAATGACTTCTTTTCTGTAAGGTACTATTTCTTCATGAATTTCCATAGATATTTTTTGAATCTTGTTTAAAATTGATGATTTGGCATTCATGATGATCTCATATTCTGCACCTTCACAATCCATTTTTAAAAAATCTATTTTTTTTAATTCATATTTTTCAAAAATATCTTGTAGCGAAATACATTCTACTTCTTCCTTGTTTAAATTCTTATTTTGCTTGTAAATTGTATTTGAAATCGCATCTTCATCATTTACATATAGCGTTTGTTTTCCTTTTACTTTTGCAATTGCAGTTTTTTCTTGTATTATATTTTTAAAATTATTCATTTTCATATTTTTTTTAAATCCTGAAAATGATTCTATTGAAGGCTCAAATGCAATAACTTTTCCTTTTGCTGCTTTTTTTGCTGCAAATAAAGTGAAATATCCCACATGTGCACCTATATCCACTATGATATCTTTATGATTAATTTTAAATTTTTTATCTGATGTATTTGCTTCTAGAATAAAATTTTCTAAAAATGCTATTGTATCATTTTTATTTCTAATAATACACTTTGTTCCATCATTTAAAAAAATTGTTTGTTTAGTTCTCTTTTCTTTAAAATAATATGATAGTACTATATTCCAATTTCTTACTTTTGTCATACATTTTGGAATTAGAAGACTTTTACAAATAATATTGATTATTTTTGACATCATGTAAATTGAATTATATTTTTTATTTGAGTTTTTGTTATTTGTGTACATCTTTCAAAACTTACGCATGGATGCTATTCTTATATAAACTACTTCTGAACTTATTTTGTGCAATCCAGTTTCAATCAAATTCTAGATCGTAAAATTTTTCTTACAATAATTTGCCTTTCATTTTTTGTTTTTATACTTTCTAGCGATGCTCATCGATTTACCTTTGATGAAGATGTAAATCAACTACAAAGTTTGTGGCTTGCAACAATGACTCCTGATCCAAAATTTGTACTTGGTGAATCTAGAATGTTATTCCAATATCCTGATTATTTTCCAAACAATCAACGACCAATTTGTGAAATAGGTGTTTTGTGCTCGCAAGTTCCAATTGGATTTGCAGTTACACAAGCACCTTTTATCTTAATTAACATCGCCTTTGATTTCATTACTCCCAGTACAGTAATTTTCACTGACGAAGATTTCCCTGATCCTCATTATGTTTATTGGAGAAATTCTCTACTTCCTAATTTTACTTTCTTAGAATTATTTTATGGTCCTTTCTTTGCTGCATTATCTGTAGGTGTGTTTTATTTGATCTCTCGAACTTACCTCTTCTCACCAAAAGTTTCTACCATTCTTTCTATTTTGTTTGCATTTACTACTACATTGTGGGCTTATTCTCAAACTTCATTAAATGCAGTTACAATAACTTTTTTTATATTATTTGGCTTCTTTTTTTTTAGGAAGTTCATAATTTCATTATCATCTCGTTATTTACTAATGTCTGGAATTGTTTTTGGATTTGCATTTTTAGTGAGAAAAGATGCGATTCTTTTTATAATTCCATTGTTTTTCTATTGTATTTTTATATTATTAAAAAACTATAATAAAATAAAAAATTTCAAAATAATACAAAATTTTTTATTGTTTATTGTACCTATGATCTCCTCTTGGATTATTCACGTCCAAATTGGAATTATGAGGGGACTACAATCAGACGTGGCTACATCAGCTCCAGCTAGTTTTGGAGCATCGTCACAGTTTGCGTATTGGAATGTGTTTGGAATGTTATTTGCACCAGGTGTTGGGGTGTTAATTTTTGCTCCGATATTGTTTACTATGTTTTTGTCATTTTTTGATTTTTTTAAGAAAAATAAAACTGAATGTTTGTTACTTGTTTCTTTTCTAGTTGCATTTTTAATGTTTTATAGCCAAGCAGATACATGGCATGGATTGAATGGTTGGGGTGACAGGTACCTTCTTGCTGTAGTGCCATTTTTGTTATTGCCTCTTGGATTTAGCATTCAAAAAAGACTGAATAAAACGTTCTATTTGATACTAATTGGTTTAGGATTTACGGGAGTTATTTTCAACATTTCTTATCTTGTAACTGATGTAAGTTGGTTTATCTGGGGGATTATGGGATCCGGTAAAGGTTTGTATGAGCTAGGGCATGTTGCAACAACTCTTTGGATTCATCCCTTGGTGCTTTGGACTTTTGAGTTTAGCCAGTTAACCCATGCATTGCGTTATGCTTTGGTTTCTTTACATCCTGATATTTTCTTGTTAAAGGTATGGGGGATATACTTTTACAGTATTTTTTCTACTATCTCAATTGGTTTACTTACATTTTATTTGATCCACTTGAACAAAAAATCAATAAATAATGTAAAAAAACTTTGATAATTCCATATTTAATAAACAATAATTCAGAGATTATAAACAGAAGATACGGTTTAATTGTATGATGAACAATATTATGTCTATAGATCTGGAAGACTATTTTTGTGATCTTCCATTTTCTTCATGGCCAAATTATCCTAGTCGAGTTGTTCAAACAACTGAAACAATACTTGAACTTTTAACAAAGTACAAAGTAACTGCTACTTTTTTTACATTGGGTTACATTGCTGATAAATATCCTGATCTTATAGAAAAAATTGTTTCACTTGGACACGAAATTGCAAGTCATAGTTATTCTCATATTGATCTAAGAAAAACATCTAAAACTAACATAGAATCTGATCTTAAAAAATCAATTTCTTCTTTGGAAAAAGCAAGTGGAGAAAAAGTACTTGGGTTTAGGGCGCCTTTTTTTTCTATTTCTAAACAGAATTTAGATATTTTTAATATTATTGAAAAATATTTCAAATACGACTCTAGTATTTTTCCTGTAAACACTCCCTTGTATGGTATTTCTAGTGCTCCTAGATTTCCTTATAGATTTTCATCAGAAAGTCCTTTAGAAAAAAAATCTAATGGTAAATTACTAGAATTGCCTCCTACAACTTTAAAAATACCAGTTTATGGAAATCTTCCTATTGCTGGTGGTTTTTATCTGCGATTTTTACCTTTATCTTTAATTAAATATGGAATCAACAAATTAAATAAAATTGACCAATCTGCAATGTTTTATATCCATCCAAAAGATCTGGATGTAAATATGCCTAAAATTGATTCATACAGCTGGCATTACTATTATAATTTGAAAAATGGTAAAAATAAATTTGAATCTATTCTAAAAAATTTCAAATTTTCCTCAATTCGAGATGCATATTCATTTTAATCCAAATTAATTGATCTTAATTTATTAAAAAGAAAATATAAAAAAATTTCTAATGTATAATGAATATTCTGGATTTTTTAAGAGTCAAAGAGATAAATATTTTAAAAATATTTTATCTAATCACTTTCAAAATACTTCACTAGTAATTGATATTGGTTGTGGCCAAGGTGATTTTCTAACTCAAGCTAAAAAATTAGAAATTAATGCTGAAGGTGTGGATGATAAAGATTTTTGGATTAATCATTGTATAAAAAATAATCTTAATGTAAAAAAAGGCTCAATTTTTGAATTACCTTATGAGAATAATTCTCTTGATGGTGTATTTTTACAATCTGTTTTAGAACATGTTGATCCTGTTAAATCTATGACTGAGATTTCCCGTGTAGTTAAAACTGGTGGGATTGTTGCAATCTCTTGTCCTACTCCTGAAAAACATTTTTGGGATGATCCAACACATTTACGTCCACACACTATAAAATCATTAAGTACACTTTTTGAAATGTTTGGCTATGATGTAATTCATAAAAACTATGTTTTTGCAGAGTTACTGGGAATTATTGTTACTTGGAATGGTTTATTCAAATGGCTAAATTTAATTCCAGGTAGTATAGGTAGTAATGTAATTGTAGTTGGTAAAAAGAAAGAAATTACTTCTATTTCTTGAATTACCAAATTATTATTGATGTTGCAACCGCATAATTTTTTTCATGAGAGATTGATATCTCAATTCTTTCACATTTAATTTTTTTACAAGTTAATAGTGGTTCACCTAAATCGCCGTGATTTGTATGGATCTCTATCATCGGAATTGGTTTTCGTATAGCTTTTTGAAATGATTCTTTAACTGCAAATTTTCCTGCAAAATGTGGATATGGGTCTTTGAATTTTAAGCAATATTCAATTTCTTTAGAATCAAATATTTTTTTGTAAAAACTATTATTTTGTTTAAAAGAAATATCTCTAAATCTTTTTACTTCTACAATGTCTATTCCTGTTGTGATGGAAACCAATCACATTATTTTTTATTGTTTCATAATAAAATTTATGTATGGACTCAAAAATTGTTTTTTATGGATACCTCTCAAATTGATGAGCAATTAAAATCAATTTTTCTTGATGTTTTTCAAGCAGAACTTTCTAACACTTCATTTGATTGGGAAAAACAACAAAATGACTACGAAAATTGGGATTCTTTTGGACATTTGAGAATTGTTTCTGAAATTGAAGAAAAATTTAGCATAAAATTAGACCTTGATGATGTTATTTACATTACTAGTGCCTCGGGATTCCTTAAAATAATTAAAGCCAAGATTAACTGATAGATGAAATCAATATCTGAAATTCTCAATAATTCTGCAAAAGCTTTCCCTAAAAAATCTGCAATAATATTTGAAAATATACACTATTCTTACGGTGAACTTCTTAAGAAGTCTCAATCTCTATCTAATGTCATTCAAGAAAAAACAATGCCTGGAGATGTTGTCTCAATTCTATGTGAAAATTCACCTTTTTTTATAATTTCTTATTTTTCTATTTTAAAATCTGGGTGTATAGCTCATATCATTCCACCTGCAATATCTGACTTTAATTTAAAAGAACAAATTAAAGAAAGTAATCCTCAAATGATTTTAAGCAATCATAGTTTTGAACAAAAATTAAAGCGAACTCAACTCATTGAAAAAACATTTTTTGTTGAAAGTGATTCTGATGTATTTAAATCCAATTCTGATAATCTTTTTGAAGATAGATTTTATGACGTATCCTCAATAATCTTTACCTCTGGAACCACATCAAAACCTAAAGGTGTAAAATTAACACACAAAAATATTCTAACTGCTACATCAAATATTGTAAAAATGATTAATATTCAAACAAGTGATATTGAAATAAATTCATTATCTTTATCCCACTCATTTGGTTTAGGTTGCTTACATGCTATTTTCTTACAAAGTGCTACGGCCTTAATTTTTAAAAATACAATTAATCTTAAAGAAATTTTAAAACATGGAAAACAGGAAAATGCTACTGGTTTTGTTGGAGTTCCTACAACTTTTTATCAAATAATAAATTCATTCACTGAATCACTTTCATCTATACCTTCAATTCGTTATCTCTTAACAAATACAGCTCCTATGAAAAAAGAATACATATTAAAAATAATAAATTCATTTCCTAAATCTAATTTTTATACGTATTATGGGCTTACTGAGGCTTCTCGTTCAACATTTTTATTATTTAATAATAATCTTGAAAAATTAGAATCTGTTGGTAAAACTCCCTCTGGAGTAAAAATAAAAATTTTAGACGATAACGAAAAAATTATTCTTAATCATCAAATAGGTGAAATTCATATCAAAGGTGACCACGTAATAGAAAATTACTGGAATAATGTAAAAGCTGATTCATCCATAGTAAATGGGTGGATTAAAACTGGTGATCTTGGGTATTTTGATTCAGATGGTTTTCTTTTCTTAAAAAGTAGAAAAGATGATCTGATTAATGTCGCTGGAGAAAAATTTGTTCCTGAAGAAGTTGAATTAGTAATAAAAGAAATTTCAGAAATTTCAGAAGCTGCAGTAATTGGTATTCCCAATGAACTTTTTGGTCAATTACCAATTGCATTTGTAGAAAAAAATAATGAAATTACCTCTAGTTTTATTCTTAATCACTGCATTCAAAAATTAGAGAGATATAAAATTCCAACTAAAATCATATTTTTAGATGAAATTCCAAAAACTGATTCTGGAAAAATTAAAAGAAATATTTTAAAATCTAAATTTTCTTAAGATACGTCTACAATTTTTAATACCCTGAACAATAACAAGAAATAGAATGAGTGAAAATATTGATAAATTAATAAAAATTGACCCTTATTCATTAATTCCTGAAGAAAAAAATTCTCTTTTTATAAAATGTATTTCTGAATCAATTAAATTTCATTATGAAAATTGTATTGAATATCAAAATTATTGTAAAAAAAAGAATTTTCATCCTGACAATATTGTAGATCTATCTAGTATTCCATATTTACCTGTAGATATTTTTAAAAAAATAACTTTACTATCTGTTCCAAAATCTGAAATTATTAAAATACTAAAATCAAGTGCAACTACAAGCAATCTTCCAAGTATAATTCATTTAGATAAAAAAACTGCAAATAGACAAATGATTTCATTAAATTCAATTATTCGTAATTTTTTGGGTGATGAAAAAATGAATTTTATAATTTTAGATAATAAAAAAAGTCTAGAAAGTACTAATGGTAATTTATCCTCTCGAGGTTCTGCAATTAGAGGTATGTTAATTTTTGCAAAAAAATTTACATGTATTTTAGATGAAAATTTAAAAATAGATTCAAAAATTCTTTCTAAATTAGAAAATAATATAGATTCAAAAACATGTATTTTTGGTTTTACATGGGTTATTCATAAAATTTTAACTGAAAATAAAAATAACAAAATTCTTAAAAACTTTTTATCAAATCTTTCTCAATCTTCTATCTTGCATATTGGAGGTTGGAAAAAATTAACTGATTTATCAATAGATAAAAAACAATTTAATTCTGAATGTTCTAATTTTTTTAATACTAATACGGACAAAGTAATCGATCTATATGGAATGACTGAACAATTAGGTATTGTATATCCTGACTGTGAATGCGGATACAAGCATGTTCCTGTTTTTTCAGAAATTTTAATTCGTAATACTCATTCACTTGAGGTTCAAAATGATGGAGAAACTGGATTTATTCAAGTAATTAGTCCTATTCCAAACAGCTACCCTGGAATTTCTTTACTTACTGATGATCTTGGTGAAATTTTAGGCAGGGACAATTGTCCTTGTGGACGGAAAGGAACTTATTTTATTTTTAAGAAAAGATCTGAGATGGCAGATCCAAAAGGATGTGGGGATACTATTGACATTTAAGCATATTTTTTCAGATGGTATATCCCATGAAAATCCAGAAGATGATTTAGAATCATTAATTGTTAATCTAAAATCCAAAAAGGAATGGCTACACTCTCAAAAAATTGATGATCTCATAGAATTTTTTGATTCTTTGGGAGATTCTTGGAAAAATTCTAACGAATATTTTGGAAATAATTTAAAACATATTTCTGAATTTTTGTCTAGAGATAACTTGGAAAAAGAACTAAAAATTTCACTTAGAGGAAATTTTTCAGTTCTTGATGAATTTATTCCTCTATTTGATATTGCTGATTCTCTATACCATGCACAACCTAGAGGAATATCTGTTCATTGGATTGCAGGTAATGTGGATATTCTGGGAATTTTTTCAGTGGTTCAAGCTTTATTGACAAAAAATCTTTGTCTTATCAAGGCACCTCATGATTATTCACTTTTAAAAAAATTACTTTTAAGTTTCAAAGATGTTTCTACTGAAAAAATATCTGGTCAAGATTTATTGAATTGCATTACATTAGTTTATGTTGAACGCGATGACTTGATCAATCAAGAAATTTTATCTAAAAATGCTGATATTAGAATAGCATGGGGAGGAGATGAAGCAGTATCTACAATACTTTCACTAAAAAAGAATTTTTTTACTGAAGATATTATTTATGGACCAAAATATTCTTATGCAATTTTAGATTCAGAATTTTTAGAAAATAATCTAAAGAATGCTGCTCAAAGATTGGCATTTGATGTTAGTATATTTGATCAAAATGCCTGTAATTCTCCACATACAATTTTTGTAGAAAACAATGATTCAGATAATCCCAACCTTGTAAAGGATTTTGCCAAAGAACTGTCAAGTTCAATGGAGACTGTAAATCGTTTAATGCTTCCTAAATCCGAAATATCTGAAAAAAAATCTATGGACATTTTGTCTCTTAGAGCTGAATATGATTTTAAAGGTGAAGTTTTTGCACCAAAAAATACTGATTGGACTGTAATTTATTCAGAAGATGAAGGTTTAGCAAATCCTTGTTTTTCTAGAGTTGTTTTTATAAAACCTATCAAAAATGCTGAAGATATAGGCAAATTTCATAATAGAAAAATTCAATCTATTGGACTAGGAATTTCTAATCTTGAGAAACGAAAAAAATTAATTGATTTAGTGACTATGCTTGGTGGAGACAGATGTCCTTCAATAGGAAGTATGAGTAAATTCCAATCACCTTGGGATGGAATTTTTGGAATGGATAGAATGGTTAGATGGATTTCTATGAGTAATCAGTAATAATTGAATTATTTTTAATTTTAGGCTCATTATTTTTACAAAAGATTAAAAGATTAATTATTAAATATTAATTTGAAAATGACTGACAAAAAAAATAGTTTTGAGATTAATGAAAAGGAGTTAATGGATTTTTACGGTTATTCAGGCATATTTAGAAAATTTCAATTAAAAGTACATTTGCTAAAATCTTGGATTTTGCATTCTATTGCATATTCTTCCCCTCATCCCGGAATTACCATATATATGCAAAAATCTAGAGGTGTAAAAATTGGTAATAATTGTCATATTTCACCATATGTGCAACTTGATTGGTTATACCCAAATCAAATTTCTATTGGTGATAATGTTGCAATAGGAAGTAATACGATGATCTTTGCTCATATCAATATTGGTACAAATGAGTTTTTAAAAACTACAAAATATCCTCGACAAGTAAAACCAGTGATTATTAAAACTGGTGCATGGATTAATCCTGGATGTATTATTACTGCTGGAATTACAATTGGTGAAAACTCTATTGTATCAGTTGGAAGTGTTGTAACAACTGATGTGCCTGACTACTGTATTGTAGCTGGAAACCCTGCTAGAATTATAAAGAAAATAGAACATTAATTTTGATTTTTATGCATGTTACAAACAAATAAACATTTTAGGTAGATAAAAAATTAAAAAATATGAGTATTTTACTATGTATTCCTGCATTCAATGAAGAACATGTTATTGGAAATGTAATAAAAGAATCCTTGAAATTTGTAGATAATGTTGTGGTATATGATGATGGTTCTACGGATAAAACCTCAGAAGTTGCTGAAAATGCAGGAGCATATGTTATTAAAAACTTGCAAAACAAAGGGAAAGGATTTGCATTACAATCTTTATTCACATATGCAAAATATCATAATTGTGAAACAATCGTAACAATGGATGGTGATGGGCAGTTCAAACCTGATGAAATCTTAAAACTCTGTAGTCCAATTTTACATAACGACCAGGACGTGGTTATTGGATATAGATTTGATAATAATGATGAAATGCCAAAATATCGAGAAATTGGAAATAAAATGCTTGATCGTCTCAGTAATCTAGCATCAAAATTACCTGTAAGAGACACACAAAGTGGATTTCGAGCATATTCAAAAAAAGCAATTCATTCAATTACTTTTACAGATGATGGATTTGGTGCAGACACACAGATCTTACTTGATGCATTTGAAAAAGAATTAAAAATTACAGAGGAGAAAGTTACAGTTTTGTATGATACAGGTTATAGTACATCCACGAAAAATCCTATTTCTCACACTACAGGTGTAGTGGCATCAATAGTTGAATCAATCCTAATTAATCATCCATTAAAATATCTAGGAATTCCAGGAATTATTTTTATGTTTTCAGGAATTATTACATCAATCTATGTTTTAACCATATTCAATGAAACAAGATATTTTTCAATTGGATTCACTATGCTTGGATTAGCATTATTTACTTTTGGAATTTTATTAATTTTAGTATCCGGATTATTATATTCATTTAATAAACAAATTAAAAATAAACAGTGATTAAAAATGGAAGACTTTTACAAATTAGGCATAATTGAATATGTAAAAAATGGAAGTTTCAAGGTCACAGATTTTGGAATAGAAGTTTATGAATTCATAGGAAAACACATGCATGAACATTATGTAAAAGAAGTAACTAGATTATATGAAGAGATTTTAAAAAGAAAACCAGATAAAACGGGTCTGTTTTATTTTGTTTCCAAACTAGATCTAAAAAATATGTCATTAGAAGATGTAAAAAAATCACTTTTAAATTCTGAAGAAGGAAAAGCTATTCACAATTATTCTCATTATGTTGACAAGTATTGGAATGAGATAAACATGGTTTCAGAATACAAAAATAAATTATCTACAGATAATAAAAATACACACTGGGTTGATGATTTATCAACTAGATTTAAAAATTATATTCCATTTGAACGTGTTCTAATTGTTGGCTGTGGAAATGGTTGGCTTGAAAGACGATTACATGATAAAGGGATAGGAAAATATTTTGATGCATTTGATATTTCAGAAAAATATATTCAAGAAGCAATAGAAAAGAAGGAACGTCGAAATATTCATTATTTTATAGATGATATAAATAATCTTCAAAATCTTTCTACGGAAAAATATGATGCAATTTTTAATTTTGCAATATTACATCATGCTGATGAAATTGATTCTGCTATGAAAAAATTATCTAATTCACTAAAACCTACTGGATTAATTTTTAATGAAGAATATGTGGGACCAGCTAAAAATCAGTATAGTGATGATCATTTAGAAAAAATGATCCAAGTAAATTCTGATCTTCCAGAAAGATTAAGATCAAAACATACTCTAAGGCCTCCGCTAGCAAATTTTAGAATTGAGCCTACTGAGGCAATTCATTCTGATTTGGTAATTTCTACATTTAAAAAATATTTTGATGTAGTCTATGAAAGAAATATGAATGGTGGAATTGCATACCAAATTTTATGGAATAATATTGAATTGTTTAAGAATCCAAATGATCCTGAAGCAGAAAAATGGCTTAATTATTTACTTGAACAGGATCTTAACCTTTCAAAACAAAAAGAAGTGCCAATGTTATTTTGGTATGGTGTAGGCCAACCAAAACCAAATAGAAAATAAACAAAAGATCTAGCAAATTAATTTTATCAAAAAGAGTATAAAAAATTGATTAATTAAAATACGGATCAACCTATTTTTGAATTTATACAAATACAAAGAAAATCAGAATGCAACTTAATTTTAGCGAAGAATTTTTAAAAAATTTAGAATTTGATCACAAAATAATATTGTAAACATCATAATTTGGAAATTTGTAAGATTTCTTCATAAATTATTTGATAAAAACTGAATATGTTAAAAATTTATTATATTCTGAATACAATAACTCTTTAAAATATAAAATAACAACTGTGTCCTGAATTATTTTTTAAATATGGCTAGAAACAAATATCTGAAATTTATAATTTTTAGTTTAAAAATTTGCTAATTTTATTTTACCTGAAAATTCTGCAATATTGTTTATTTTTTTATGCCATAAAATCTCTAATCTAAAGAATTTTTATATAAAAGTATATTTGAAATTACTTTATTTCATTATTCATGAAATCTCCAAATGTTGTTGCAATGTATAGATTAAAGAATGAAGCAAAATGGATTGAAAAATCTTTAGAATCTATTTCTAATTTATGTTCTAAAATAGTTATTCTAGATGATGGTTCTACTGACAACACTATTGAAATATGTCGTAGTTTTTCTAATGTGGTGGATATATTTCAACAAAAGGATCTACAACTCGATGAACATCGAGATAGAACTAAATTATTAACAATGGCACTTAAACAAAATCCTGATTATTTATTGGCATTGGAAGGTAATGAATTTTTTATGCCAAAATCAATTGAAATACTTTTAGAAGAATTAAATATAATTTATCCTGATAATTACGTATTCCAATTTCAATTTTTGTATATGTGGGATAAATTTAATCAATATAGGTATGACGGGGTTTATCAAAATATTTGGTCCAGTAGACTAATGAGTATGAAAAATCAACCTAAAAAATTATTTTTTAATCCTAGTGTCACTAATGGTAATCACCATATTGATTATTTGCCTTTACATAAACTCGATTTTAAAAATACTATACGTAGTAATGTAAAAATTCTTCACTATGGAAATTTTGACAAAAAATTACGAGAATCAAAATTTAAATTTTATTCAAAAAATAATCCTGACAGTGTTGGTAAAGATAGCTATCAACATATTATTTCTGGAAATGGAATGTTATCTGGTCCACATGGCATGGAATTTAAATTACTACCTGGAGATTTATGTTATAAAAATTTATGATCTAAAAATTATTAAATACCATATTCTATTCTCTGTTATTTTTATATAATTATTCAAAAATTTCCTTTACAAAGAATTTGACTTGTATAATAAAACTTCATTAATTTTTAAATTAAATGTAATATGTTGGAATTTAATTTTTGTGGTGATATTTTATATTTTTGTTTAAACCTTCCAAACCATATAGTTTCAAAATTCCATTGTATTGGATCTGATTGTATAACAAGATTTTCATAAGAATGTTGAATATTTTTTTTACACAATTTTTTATTATTTGTAAAAAATTCTTGCCAATTATAATTAAAAGTTTCAGATTTTATTTTATTTGTAAATTGTTTTGTAGTGAGTAAAAATAACTGAAATTTTATTAAATCTTGTAAACAATCATCCGGTGTATGAATATCATTTTTTCTTTCTAGAAATAATAAAAAATCATGAATTGAATGTGATAATTCATTATGATTAGAAGTTAATCTTAGCCATGATGCCTCTTCAATTGGCCAGTAAATTCCCCCCAATTCTCGATCATAGTGATTCCAACCTTTACCTGAATATCCATCATTCATGAATTCATTAACTTTTAAAGATTCATTTGAAAAAATAGATTTACTACCTATTGTGAATTCTTGTAACGTTTCATAAAAATTAATTAAATTTATTTTATAATTTTGTTTATAAAATTGAGAAATTATTTCTAAAATTCCTAAACTATGGAATGTTTGAATCATCCAACCAAAAATATACATTTCTTTAAGTTCATCCAAAGAAAAGGAGTTTGTACCGATTATAATTTCCTCATATTCTGTAATTGATTTTTGTTCAATTTTTGAGTGCACTGATTCTAAAGGCGATTTAATTTTTTTAATATTATATTTAGATAAATATTCGGGGTAATTCATAGGTGCATTTGGAAGAACACTGCAATGATAAATTTGAATTGTACCTATTTTTGTGTCGTTTGCCATAATTTCTAATCCATTTTTAAAACTTTCAACTGTTTCACCTGGTAGACCTATAATTATTTCAGAATATGTTGGGATATTGTTAATCTTAAATGATTCAGTTAATTCCGAAAATGTATCAAATTTAATATTCTCTCTTTTAATGATGTCTAAAGTTGTTTTATCTAATGATTGAACAGAAAGTGTAACTGCACGCAGTAATCCCACATCTTGTAATTGTTTTGCTATGGGAATAATTTTTTCAGATGAAAATTTTGCCCAGTTGGGTCTAAAAGTTTCAGGGTATCCCATTTTTTCTTTAGTTTCACGAAGTTTTTTTGCAATATTCATATCTCGTTCTACAAAAATTCCAAAATTTGCATCACAACAATCAATATAAGAAATTTTATTTTGACCAAACCATTCAATCTCTTCCAATAATTTTTCTTCTGTCCATTTTCTCATTTTTGAATTAGTTAAACTACCCCAATCGCAAAAAGTACACTGGTAAGGGCACCCTCTATTTGTTTCCCATGATGCAATCCATTGAATATTTTCTTGTTTATCCACTAATTCCCAAACTAAATTATTCAGATAAGGGGAAGGTAATGAATCAAAATTAGAAATTCTTGGTTGAGGTAAATTTTTAAAATCTTTTGTTTCTATTCCCAAAATTTTTGAGAAATTTTTATCATGTATATAAGATTCTAAAATATTTTTTAAAACATCTTCGCCTTCACCGTGAACAATTATGTCTACATATGGATGCTCAACAAAAAATGATTCTGATTGGTTAGGTACATGAGGCCCTCCAAAAATAATTAAACATTTGGGATTTATCTTCTTTACTTCTTGTGCCAGATGTTTAGTGATTTCCCAGTTCCATACATAACATGAGCATAAAAGTATATTCGTATCTTTACATTTTTTAATATTTTCATAAATTTGATCTCTAAAAACAAATACTTTTTCAAAATTAAATGAATGATTTAACTCTGAATATTGTTTTACATATGCAATTAATGATGCAACACTATATGGGAAATGTATGCTATTATTAAAAATATGATTGTACTGAGAAGAACTTACTTTAATTTTCCCTTTTTCATTCAATACTTTCATCACATTTACCAAATAAAATTAGGTTTAAAAATTTTGAATTATTGTATAAAAAATCTGTGTATGTGATAAGATTCAGCAAAAGCACTTCCTATTTCACTCCCTCGAATTTTTGCTAGTGAGTAAATTTTTTCACCATCTCTGTGCCCTTCTCTAATTTGACTTTGATATATATTCAAACATTTAACTTTTTTATCGACATCTAATTTTGAAAGACTTAGATAGTAATCAGGAGAAAATCTTCCAAATTCTGAATATGCCGACCAATGATGGTATTCAGGAGATTCGTATGATACAACCATATGAGGTAATTTGTGGATTTTTTGTGGATTTTCTCTTAATGCCGTCATAGAAACTTTGTACGCTTGTACATGATCCTGATGTGTCGAAAAAATTGTAGGAATAGCAACAATGGTGGGTTTTATCTTTGAAATGGATATTGGACTTTTAACTTCTAATAATTCTATTAATTCCGATTGAGGAATAGTATCTAAATGTCTAATCTCATCATCATAATTTGCTATATCAAATGAATCAATTTTGAGAAATTTCATAGTTTTAAGAAATTCATTTTTCCAAATTTCTTTTTTTATTTTACCTCCACCCATTTTTGGATATCCGCCTAAAGTTAAAATTTGTACAGACACTTTACCGCCACCCTTTTTGATTTTATTAATTAATGAATAACAACCTAAAATCTCATCATCTGCATGTGGAGCAATAATCAATAGATGCTCTTTTTCAAATTTCAATAAACATTCTTTAATTTTTCAATATTTACCTGTTTAGAAAATTAATTCAATTAATTATACTCAATTAGATGGATATTACATTTTTTTTAAAATTTTTTAATAATTAGAAAATATTTGAATATTTTTTTGTATGTTAATTGAAAGATCATAATATAATAAAAATAACCTGTAAACAAATTTTGTATTATTCGATTAATTTATGAATTAAATATATCTGTTAATTTAAAAATTATAAATATTTTTATTTTTATTATAATATTTAAAAATCTATAATTAAATTTTAGATATATTAATTATTATTTAGTATTATTATTAACTTTATTTAGCTATGATATTATAATTATTTTTAAATTTTTTTAATATTGTTAGAATATATAAAACTAAAAATTAATAATATTTAACATAAAATCTCTAAAATAAATATTAAAATTTTATGATTATGTAATAATTTTATTATATGGCCTAACACTTTAAATTAAATAAAAGATTACGATGATATTATTTTCATTAGAATAGATATTTGATTATAAATAAAATATTCCTGTGTATGTTTTAAAAAAATATTTTTAAATGAATTAAATAATAATTGAATATATGTATAAAAGTAATATATTATTCATTTTTATTTAGATTTTTAGCAATGAATAAAACTAATCCTTCACAAAAATACAAATTAAATCCGATAAATTTACAAAATCCTAAAAATTCTCATGATTTTCAAATTATTTTTACTGGTTTTAACAAAAAAGTTTTGGAGATTGGAACTGCAACCGGATATATATCAAAAATTTTAAAAGAACATAATTGTCATGTAACTGGAATTGAAGTTAATCCTGATTGGGCAAATGAAGCAATAAAACATGTTGATCGAATGATTGTTGGTAATGTTGAAAATTTAGATTTCAAAAAAGAATTTGATAATGAAAAATTTGATGTAATTCTAATTGGAGATGCACTGGAACATTTCCAAGACCCTACAAACACATTAAAAAAATTTTATCCTTTGTTAAATGATGATGGTTATCTAGTTTGTTCAATACCTAACATTTCTTACGCTCCTATTAGATTACATCTTCTAAATGGAGAATTTTTGTATGAATCCACTGGAATACTTGATAAAACTCATTTACATTTTTTTACTTTGGATAACATTCTTTTGATGTTAGATGAATCTAATTTTAGAATAAGTAAATTACAGAGAATCATTGAAATTTTTCATCTTCCTCATAGAACTGATTTAAAATATACTTCTTTTCATGATGACTTGATCACTTCTTTATTAAAAGATCCTGAATCTGAAACATTTCAGTTTGTCTTCAAAGCTAAACCTAATTCTATGCTGAATAAATCTACTAGAGAGTATTTAATTCATAATTTTCCAAAAAATTATGTTGCCGATGAATTAAAATTTCAAATAGATAACTATTTGAGAAACATTGGATTTTTTAAAGAGGTAATTGAAAAAATAAAACAAAGTAATAAAAGACCAAAAATTAAACCAACATTTATTATTAAAGCAACATTAGCAAAAAGGCCAAAAGTGCCATAAGATAAACCCATAAAGATTAGTACAGCGACAAAAGCAACAATGCACGCTACCCTTCCGGCATCAATACTATCTTGACCAAGTTCGGGCCCAACAGTGCGTTCCTCCAAAAACTCCAAACTGGCAGGAAGTGAACCCGCTCGCAACAATGTAGCAAGTCTCGTGCTCTCCAACACATCAAAATTACCTGTAATAATACCAGATCCACCCGTAATCGCAGATTGGATAACAGGAGCAGAAATTACTTGCTTATCTAAGACAATTGCGAATGGTTCACCAATATGATCAGACGTATAAGTTCCAAACTTTCGGGCTCCAGAGGTATTAAACATAAAATTCACAGCAGGACGACCATTTTGGTCAAAGGCCGGTTGAGCGTTAGTCAGTTCTTCACCCGTAACTACTGGGGTGCGCTCTAAAATGTAGTAAAGTTCGTTGTCTTGCGCCGCCTGTACCAGCTCATTTCCGACTCCGGCACTTCCATTTGGATTGCTGGTCTGTCCCAAAACAGTTTGAAAAGTTAGTAATGCAGGTGTTCCAATAAGATCTTTCAATTCTTGCGCTGACCCAAGCCCTGGCACCTGAATTAAAACCCGGTCCTTACCCTGCCGCTGTATTGTCGGCTCGCGGGTCCCAGCTTCGTCTACCCGACGACGAATGATTTCAAGTGACTGCGCCATAGTGCGCTGATCAGTGGCTAACTTTTCAGCTTGGGATAATGTTACGACTAATTGATCACCCTCTGCTACCACCACTATATCATCAGTCATGCCACCCGAAATAGACGAGACAGGCCGCGCCAAGGTTAGGACTGACTTTAATGCATCATCCATAAATTCAACATTACCAATGCGGACACGTAGTTCTCCCACGCCCCCATCTTGCTGACGAATTGCGCCAATTTTAGCGCGCTCATCACGTAGAACGTTGCGCACTTCAGGCCAAAAGGCTTCAAGACGTGTAGTGTAAACTTCCTCAAGCTTAATTTCACCCAAAAGATGTGCCCCACCCCTCAGGTCCAATCCAAGATTAACAAGGCCAGACGGTAAAAATGAAGGCCATCCAATCCCTTCACGACCTATCTCTTTGGCATCGTTAAAAGCCTCGACTTTGGTATAAAATCCATTGGGCAAGGCAAATAGAAGTCCCACCGCACAGACCAACCAAATTAAGCCCCGCTTCCAACCTTCTATTTGTAACATCTTTAAGCTCCCAGCCTATCAGTATGTGTATTAGGCTTTTTGTTTAGCTGGCACCGTCTTGTTGCGTACATCCGCTATGGTGGCTTGAACAACCTTCACTGAAGGTAAATCCTTGGCGAATTGAACTTCAATCTCATTACTGTCAGCTTTGATTTTGGTAACTTTTCCTATCAAGCCTCCTCCTGTCACAACTTCATCACCCTTAGCCAAATTACTGACCATATTCTGATGTTGTTTCATCTTCTTTTGTTGTGGCCGGAAAACCAGCATATAAAAAATGCCAATAATCAGCAGTGGAAACATAAATGTGCCTAAAGTGTCCATAAAGACCTCGTAATTCTGTCATACGGCACCGCGCCGCAGGATCTGTCAGAATGTATGGTTTGAGGGGCCGATTTGCAAGCGCATTGAAGCCCCAGGCATTGATGTTTGAAGCAATATTCTTGATTATATTATATGCCCAGCAGTCTTTCAAAGCCAGATTGCTAGCCCACTGGGAAATTGTCCCGTGACCCCCACGCCACCTTTGGGCATATACAATGCAGTGATTCTATTAAAGGAGACGAG
>ENA-OSJC01000659-OSJC01000659.1-marine-metagenome-genome-assembly--contig:-NODE-659-length-32414-cov-5.928008_pt1 | contig 32414 bp, 35 predicted proteins | sample MGYA00237885_ERZ534234 | MGnify/ENA primary metagenome ERZ534234 (study PRJEB26413, sample SAMN06343907) | marine metagenome | isolation source: coastal waters | place: Atlantic Ocean: West Antarctic... | reverse complement strand
GTATTTATAGATAATACTCAAGTAATATATGCAGATATTGTTACTGATAACGGTGTAGTACATGTAATTGATGCTGTTTTAATACCAACAGCAACACCATCTTGGGATTGTATAAATGGGGCTTGTAGTGATCCTGGAACAGGAGTGGGAATTTATTCTAGTCTAACTGCTTGCAATCAGACTTGCGGAGTAAGTACAATAGAAGAACATACAACAACCAAAACATTACTTAAAATAACAGATATATTAGGAAGACAAACTAATCAAACAAGAAATAAATTATCATTCTATATCTATGATGATGGGACAGTTGAGAAGAAAATAATTCTTGAATAAATAAAACCCCACTCAAAAGAGTGGCTTTATTTTTGGTGGGCCTTACGGTCCTAATTTCGAACTTTTTTAGAAAATTATTGAGTAGGTTTACTTTTTAAAAATATTAAATATGAGAAAGCTTTTACTATCACTTTTGTTTATTGGATTTTCTTTATTCATAAATGCTCAGAATACATATGAAACAGTTGATAAAAACAGGCATTTTAGAGAGCAAGTAAATACTGGTAATTTTTTAAAACTATCTAACGGTTACACCTATTATGAGATTAAAAATGAGAATTCAATTAACACATTAATTTTTATTCATGGTTTTTCTGTTCCATCTTATATTTGGGATGGTGCCTTTAATTCTGCCAGTAAAAAAGGGTATAAAACGATTAGATTAGATTTATATGGAAGAGGCTATTCATCTAATTTAGATGTTGATTATACAGATGAGCTTTTTGCAAATCAAGTGATAGAATTAATGAATGAGTTAGATATTCAAAAAGCAACATTAATAGGGCTGTCAAACGGAGGAAGGGTCATTTCTAAAATTGCATACTTAAAACCTAAAATTATAGAGAAGCTAATATATGTTTCTGCATCTAGTTTTCAAGATCATTCCCCTCCTTTTAATAAATCTGTAAGTAAAAAAGAAGTAAATGATTTCATAAGCAATAAATATACTACAATTTCTGAAGGTCAATTACTTGATTTTAAATATCCACAAAATTTTATAGGATGGGATAAAAAATATGAATCTCTATTGCAATATAAAGGGTTTGCAAGAGCATTGATTTCTACAAGAAAAAACCATATAAATCTTGATGTTGAAAATAGTTTTATTAATAATTCTGAAATTCCTTTTTTTACTATTTGGGGAGATAGTGATTCTGCTGTTGTTTACAGTACCTTTAAGGAAAAACTTAATAAATTAATGCCAAGAAGAATTGAATATTTTATTTCTGAATCTGGCCATCTACCAAACATGGAAAACAAAATAGAATTTGAAGATTTACTTTTTAATCAAATATTAATAAAAAATTAAGTTAATAATTATTGATGAATTGTTTTTCCAATATTGGTACTGTTCAAATGAAATACAAATAGAAAACCCACTCAATTGAGTGGGTTTTATTTTTGGTGGGCCTTACGGTCCTAAGTTCGAACTTTTTTAGAAAATTATTACATAAATTTACCAAATGATAAAGCTACTATTTATATTGCTTTGCTTGCCAATGATAGGGTTGGGGCAAATGTTAGGTTCTATTTCTTCATTGACTATTTCACCTGTAAATCCAAATAATACTGATACAGTTTATATTTATTCTGAACTTTTATTCACTTCTACTGGTTGTCCATTAGATTTTAAATCATATAATATCGTAGGTAATAATATATTAGCAACGACACAACATTGCCTTGGATTTGCAGCTGCGATGTGTAATGCTACTGATACTTTTAAGTTAAACCCACTATCAGTTGGCACTTATCTTTTTGACTTAACTTTGTCTTCTGGAGGTGGAGGCCCTCCTTGTACGGCTGGTATTGTAGCTGATGATAATGATGTAATTACTTTTAATGTTGTTAATTCTGTTGGAATTGAAGAACAAACTACAAAAAAAGAACTTTTACGCACAACAGACCTATTAGGTAGAGAAACAACAGACATTAAGAATGAAGTTCTCTTTCACATCTATGATGATGGAACAGTGGAGAAAAAACAAATATTGAATAAGTAAAAACCCACTCAATGAGTGGGTTTATTTTGGATGGAGATTTATTGAAAAGATTTAATATCATTATATCTGCAAATAGAGAATTTATCTACTTAAAGCCAAATCAGTTTAAAAATATAGATTACACTCAATTTTAAAAAACTAGTTACAATGCTCTACAAAATTAATTCCATACTAAACTACTTACTTAATACAAAACGAATTTTCTTTGATTGTATTTATTTAGTAATTTTGTTGCGTAAAAAAACATCAACTTATCTTATACAGCAATATTAACTGTAAATAATAATCTCAATGAATTTCATCTCTAGATTTCTTATAATCATCTCATTATTTTTTTACAATAATGTGTACGCTCAAAATAAAAAATACTCCCTAGCTGATTTTTATCAATACGATACAGAATTGGCGTATTTAACTGATAGCGTCTTCAACAGCCTAACAGATGAAGAACGTATTGCTCAAATGATTATCACATCAGCAGGTGAGTTAGGAAAGTCGAACCAAGTAGTAACAGAATTAGTTGAAAACAATCAAATTGGAGGAGTAGTATTTTTAAAAGGTTCACAAGAATCTCATAAAAAACTGGTGGATGAATTAAATGCAATTTCTAAAAACAACAAATCCATCTCACTTTTATATAGTATGGATGCTGAGCCCAGCCTATTCAATGGAAGAGTAAAAGGGACTGAAAAAATGATAAATACAATAGATATTAAATCAAAAAAACAATGTGACTCTGTCGTAAAAATTATTGATAAAACATTAATGGAAATTGGAATACATCAAAACTTTGCGCCTGTTTGTGATATTAGCCCTAACAATGAAGCGATTAAAAACAGAAGTTTTGGAAATGATAGAGACACCGTTATTAGCTTTAGTAAGACATTTATAAAGTCGACTCAAAAAGACAATATTGTAGCAACTGCAAAACATTTTCCAGGACATGGATTAGTAAAGGGAGACACGCATAAGCAATCGGTTTATATTGATGGAGAATTACAGGAATTAGATATATACAAACCACTTATAGCAGAAGGAGTAATTTCAATAATGATAGCACATATTACTGTCCGTAATAATGAAAAATACAACACAAACGACCTACCTTCCAGTTGTTCCAAGTTAATTGTAACAGACCTTTTAAAGAATGAGCTTAATTTTAAGGGAATAATAATAACTGATGCCTTAAACATAATGAAAGCAGTTACAATACTTGATAAAGCTCCTCTAAGAGCTTCAATGGCTGGTTGCGATATGATTTTAATGCCGATAGATGAATTACAAACCATTAAATGGATTAAAGAAGAAATGAAGGTTAATTCTGCATACAAAAAACAAGTATACCAATCTGTAAAAAAAATATTGCGACTGAAAATTTGTTTGAAGCTAGTATAATAATAATTCAACTAATATTAAGCACATAAGTAATTGCTTTAACCAATTAAAAAATCATATCCTTTGAAAATTAAAATACAGTTTAACCAAACGTTAGCAATAATATGAAAGATGAAATTGAAGACAATAAAATTAGTTGGAAAAGGATATTGATATTTTTTATCATTGCCACTGCAATATCTAATGTTTTCAGGTTTGATGTTTTTGAATTCAGATCAGAATTAAAAAAATTACCAGCTTGGATTTATATATTGACTACTTTTCTCCTCTCAGGTAGTGGAGTCATAATCGGTGCATTTATAGCTATTCAATTCTTGAAAAAACAGAGAAAAACAGAGATGTCACTTTTCGGAACCTCAAAATCAAAAAGTCTTATAATGGCAGTAATTCCCATCATTATTTTAACAATAATTGGAGTGAAAAATGAATTTGAAATGGACTCGCACATTTATGGATTTATTGCTATAACGGGTACTTTATTCTATTGTATAATGGAAGAATATGGATGGAGGGGATACTTACAAGAAGAATTAAAAACATTTAAAGCTTGGAAAAAATATCTACTAATAGGTTTTATATGGTACTTGTGGCATCTTACTTTTTTAACTAATGCAACTGTCGGAGAGAATCTTTTCTTTTTTGCAATGATGGTTTTTGGAAGTTGGGGAATTGGACAAGTAGCGGAGTCGACAAAATCCATAATTGCTAGTGCTTGTTTTCATCTGATTATTCAAATTATGATGTTCAATGCCTTAATCAAAAATGGAATTGACGGAACTGAAAAACTAATAATTTTAGGAGTTTCAGTGGGTCTATGGTATGTGATTGTCAAGAAATGGGAAAAGGAAAATACAATGGTCAAATAATTAAACTAACCAGAAAATAAATGAAAAATTTAACAGCCATTATTTTATTTGCATTATTAATATCACTTCCTAACTTGGGTTTAGCCTGTAGTATGTACAAAATTTCAAAAAATGGAAAAACTATTGTAGGCAACAATGAAGACTGGCTAAGTCCAAATCATCAATTTTGGTTTGAAAGTGGCAGCCAAGGTAAATTTGGAGTAATGTATATGGGGCAACTAGATAACTTTGCGCAGGGGGCAATTAATGAAACAGGATTACTTTTTGATGGCTTTTTCGAACCTAATTATTTACCAGTAAATAATACTGCAGGAAAATTGAAAATTCCTATTGCTGAGGCTCTTAAAAAAGTAATGCAAACCATGACAAATGTTGAAGAAGTTAAGGCTTATCTTGAAACTATAAATTTAGGAACCCTAACCAAAAGCATGCTTGTTTTTGTAGATAAATCAGGTACTTATTTAATTGTAGAAGGTGATGAAATTTTTATGGGAGATGAGCCTGAAAAAACCTTTTCAAATTTCTATTATTCCCAAACTGAATCAGTAGATAAAGTAAATCTTGATTATTATCAAAATGGAAGAGAATTTATCAATTCAACAAAGTTGCAATCAACCCTAGACTATTGTGGAGAAGCCATGAGTAAGTTTGCACAACCCAAAACCAAGTTGTCAGCTACGCAATACTCAACTATTTATGATTTAAACAAGTTAAAAATTAGAGTGTATCTTTTTAACGATTTTTCTCAATTTATAGAAATTGATTTGAAAAAAGAATTAAAAAAAGGAAATCATAAAACTATGATTCCTGATTTATTTCACAAAGAATCAATAGGATACAAACACTATCTAAAGTATAACAACAAATATCATCCAACTTTATTTATTGAAGAACTAATTGGAAATGAAAAAATATCTGAGGAAGAATTTAATGCCATGGGGTTTGCCAATATTTTAAGTTCCATAGGACATGAATGGTTATTTGATAAAAAGAATGCAGAAGGAGCAATTAAGATTTTTCAGTATGGGACAACTTTAATGCCTAACAGCTCAAATTTATACGATAGTTTAGCAGAGGCCTATTTTATAAATGAGAATTGGAATAACGCATTAATAAACTACACTAAATCTTTAGCTCTGAACCCTGAAAATATAAATGCCAAAACCATGATTTCAAAAATTAACGAACTGAAAGAGAAATAAAATACCTCGAAAGAAATAATTTTCGAATAAATAGAAACCCACTCAAATGAGTGGGTTTTATGTTGTGGGCCTTACGGTCCTAAGTTTAACTTTTTTAGAAAATTATTTAGAAATATATTATGATTCGTACTCTTTATAAAGTTTTAAAAACCAATTATAGCAAATAAATACACTCCCTATAACAAGAATAAGATAAATGATTGTTGCACTATGAATATTTTTGTAATACGGAACATCATTTAGAAGTATCCACATAAATGTAGAAACTACACCTCCGAATACAAGACATCTTGTCATTAAATTCCCCATGTAATGATGAAACCGATTGATATCTTTTGGGAATTTATATAATAATGAAATCCAACTTTGTTTTTTGCCTGTATAGATATACCCTATAAAATTACTAAAACTATAGTTTTTTTCAGTTGGAGAAAGAGTAAAATGCTTAAAGAAAGCAAGATAATATGCATATATACAATATACGCCTAGAATACTTATAATAATTAATAAAGGAGTCCAGTTTAACCCAAATAAAGAAACAAGTGGATTTGCTTCAAGTGTTAGATCAGGTGTATATTGAAAAGTACAATATGCATCATAAACTCTTGTTGCTAATATCCAGAGTACTGTTAGACTAAATGTTATATTCTTTTTCATATTGATAATAAACGCAATGATACAAAAAAACCTCACAATTTGTGAGTTTTTTTTCTGGGTGGCCTCTCGGTCCTTATTTCGAACATTTTTAGTTAGAGGAATCTTTCCTTTCATAAATATATTAAAAATTCAAATGTTAAGCAAACTTTACATTTATTTATGTACTTTTGTATAGTAAACTTAACACCGATTATATAATGAAACTTAAAATATTTAGAATTATGGCAATTATTACAGGGATTATTGGTACAACGCTAATTAATAGATTTATGGAGGGAGGCGCTATATTTATGTCGCTTATTCTAATATGTTTATTAATCTCAATTTATTTTATTGTGAAAAGTATTTTAAACATCAAAACTAATAATGATGTTTCAATAAAGATGCTAAAGCATATAAATGATAGTGGAATACTAGCATTGATTCTAGGATTTTTGGGAGCTTTTTTAGGATTAATATCAGCTTTTGATGTTTTAGAGGTAACCGGACAAGCAGCGCCTCATGTTATTGCTGGAGGGCTTAAAGTAGCATTATTATCCCCGCTTTTTGGACTTTTTACATTCGCAATATCTAGACTAGCAATTCTTTTTCTAAGGATAATTCAAAAATAAAACACATCAAATGACACTTTCTAAAAAAGAGGTTTCAATTTTAATTGAGATTGTATTTTCTATATTATTCATACTTATTTTTCTTCCTTATTTTTATAGAAACCAAGAAACATCATTTGTTTTTAGTGAATTAATTGGAAAAATTACTGAAATAATAATTTTTTCAGTAATCTACTTCTCAATTACTTACTCTTTACTTGAGTTTACTTATAAAAGTAAAATAACTGATGACGAAAGATCCAATATGATTAATTCAAAATCATATAAACTAGGGTACCTGTTATATGAATTCAGTTTATTTGTTTTTATTGGAACATTAATTAATTATTCACTTCATCAAAATGGAGTAATTATTTTTTTAATTCTATCACTATTATTAATAGTTTCAGTAATTAAATCTGGTTATCAATTTTATCTTCACAGAACCTTTTAATATGGAATTAAAAAACAATTTAAAAGAGTTCAGGAACAAAAAGGATTATACCCAAGATGATCTTGGTAAAAATGTAGGTGTTAGCCGACAGACTATAATTTCTATTGAAAGATATAGGTATAAGCCAAGTTTAGAGTTAGCAATGAAGATTGCTGAGGAACTGAATGTAAAGATTGAAAAGCTCTTTTATTTTACATAAAAAAAGATAAATAAAAACCCACTCAAATGAGTGGGTTTCTTTCTGGGTGGAGCTGGTGGGAATCGAACCCACGTCCAGGCAAGGACATATCGTGCCTTCTACATGCTTAGTCATTCATTGGTTTTCGATGCAGGCCTGATGAGTGACAACCCAACCAGCACTTAGCCATGTAAATTTTCAGAATCAGCCCATGACATGCCTCACCCTAGTTCTACCTTACTACACCCCTTAATCAAGCTCCGTAGAACGGGGATCTTGAGGGATGTCTTGCTTCTGCACCTAGTGTAGAATAAGCTTAGCTCTCTATCGAGAATTAAGCGGCAAGAGCGTAGTTGTGCTCGCCAGTTAAAAAAATTGGATGTTGTATTTACGAGCATCAACCCAATAGCTCGACATGCTTACATGATCTATCGGCTTGCTGTCAAAACCGGTCAGCCCCAGATATGTACCGCAAAGTTAAGTGGAATCTCTAACTCAAAGCGTGATTATCTTTCCTTAAGGCAAGAAAGTTGAGTTATGCATGGCTTCAAACATGGTGATGGATGCCTTTTTGACCAGTGAGTTCCTTATCTGCTCCTGCATCTGGTAAATGATTCTCGGGTTGTTGCTGGTTCGAAACCGCGAAGTCAATACAGCCTTGCCAGAATGGTTCACGACATCACTGGGCTTATCCTCAGACCTGTTAGTCCAATGACCAGGGTAGATGTTGGTCGCGTCACCGCTATACTGTGCCGTAGCAATGGTGCGTTCAACGATGTCTTCAACCTCACGGCTCACAAGCACTTCTTTGGTCGTTGGCTCGACCAATGCCATCCTGAGTGCCCCGTGAACCAAGTACTTGAAATCGATATCGTGGTAGATCACCTTTTGGTAGTCGTAGGTTGTGGCTTTAGCACCTGTGTCCGGGTCTTTGGTCACGATTGCTACCCTGCGATAGCCCTTGCGTTCATAGCTGGTTCGAGCCCCAGGCATCTCACGCCAGTTGGTCATCTCAAGCTCCAACAAATAGTCAGGTTGCTCAGTGGCTTCGTAACGGGTTTGCTCATTCCAGTCAATCCATGCAATGAATGGGTCTTGTGTGCCAATCAGGTTGCTGATGAGGTCCGATCGCAGGCCCCTTGCGATATCCAACTCTTGCCGTGTTGGGGCAAGTACATCCCTGACACCAATAGTGACAGAGCCCTCTTTTACTGCCTTGCTTTGAATGTCTCTAGCGTCCTTGTATGTGGTCTCCGTTAAGCGCTCAAGGTCCTCAAGTACAATGTATGCTGTCCGGTATTTGCTTTCAGTCATCAAGCTTTGTGCTTCACGGTAGGCGGGCTCACCAACAGCGGTCACCCATGATGCCCTGAGTGATTCATTCTCTGGGTCGTAGTTCAACGCACGCACATAAATGCGCTCTGCAGCAGTGAAATCTTCGCTTTGCAAAGCAGCTTGCCCTTTGCCGTCAAGTTCTTGGATGTAACCGATTCGCAGGTTGGCGAAGTCACTGGCATGAGCTGAAGTGCCTGTGAGTAAAACGCCTAGGTTGGCAGCTCTCTGTTCGATGTCCCATGCTCTGACGTAGGCATCCAAAGCACCAACTGTCTCCCCAACTGTCTTGAGCTCATTGAACTCACGCATTTGATTTTGAATCTCCTTGGTGCCAAGGGTTTTCACCTGAACCATGGCTTTTTTGTAATTGGGCTTTGCCTCAACTGCATCCAAGGCCGCCAGGGTTGCTTCATAGGTTAGTCCAGATTTTGCCAAGGATTTACTGTGCTTCAAAGCTCTATTTGCTGGAGAACAGGCTGCTAACAGAGCAATCAAAAAGATGGCAGTCAGGGTTTTCAATGGTGGGTATCTCATGCTTGTGAAATTAGTCAATTTACGGAGTTGCTTGGGTTAACAGCATTAAAAAACCGCCATGAAAATTCATGGCGGTCAATGTGTCCTTTCGGAGAAGCTTTTTCATGCTAACCTGCATGGCCCTTATAGAAGGGTATCAGCCAAGGTAGGTTTTCAGAATCTTACTTCTAGAAGCGTGTTTCATTCGGCGAATGGCCTTCTCCTTAATTTGTCGAACGCGTTCGCGGGTCAAGTCAAATTTCTCTCCAATCTCCTCAAGGGTGAGGGGCTGCTTTGCATTGAGGCCAAAGTAAAGTCTAACGACATCACCTTCACGGGGCGTGAGCGTGGTTAATGCACGCTCAATCTCAGTGCGCAATGAATCCACCATGAGGTCGTCATCGGGGTTCGGGCTGCTGTCAGAATTCAGTACATCATAAAGGTTGCTGTCCTCACCTTCAACCAAGGGTGCGTCCATGGATACGTGGCGACCGCTGTTGCGAAGGGACTCCTTCACATCTTGCTCACTCATGTCTAACTTGTTGGCAATCTCAATGGGGCTAGGGGGGCGTTGATGCTCCTGCTCCAAAGAGGCAAATGCCTTGTTGATTTTGTTGATGGAGCCAATCTTGTTCAAAGGCAACCTTACAATCCGCGATTGCTCAGCTAATGCTTGCAAAATGCTTTGGCGAATCCACCAAACTGCGTAGGAAATGAACTTGAAACCACGGGTCTCATCAAATCGTTTGGCAGCTTTGATCAAACCAAGGTTTCCCTCGTTGATCAAATCAGGCAGTGTCAGGCCTTGATTCTGGTATTGTTTTGCTACAGATACTACAAAACGCAGGTTCGCCTTGGTCAAACGTTCAAGGGCAACTTGGTCGCCAGCCTTGATTTTTTGAGCCAATTCAACTTCCATCTCGGCAGTGATTAGATCCACCTTGCCGATTTCCTGCAGGTACTTATCCAGAGATGCTGTCTCTCTGTTGGTAACTTGTTTTGTAATTTTTAACTGACGCATACGCAATATCAAATTAGTGATTCAAAGGAATGTCTTGACTTAATCCTCAGAAGGCTTGCTGTTTTTCATTTCCTCACCAAGGTTACCTCTTTCATCGCTCTGGCTACCACGGGCACCGCGGTTGTCTTCACGAGGCTTATCGTTGCTAGACTTTTCGGCGCTAGGCTTTTCGGTGCTAGGCTTTTCGGTGCTCGGATTGTCATTGCTAGGCTTATCGTTGCGGTCATCACGTCGACGATCTCCACTACGGCGATCGTTGTCACGGCCACGACGGTCATCACGACCCTTGCGGTCGCTACGATCACTGCGCTCAGGTCGAGGGCGAGATGGGCGCTCAACATAACCTTCAGGCTTTTCAAGCAAGACTTTACGAGACAAACGCAACTTGCCTTTGTCTGTGCCAATAAGCTTCACAGTCACTTTATCGCCTTCTTTGTAGAGATCCGATGGATCTTCAATGCGTTCCCATGCCATCTCTGACACGTGAAGGAGTCCTTCCTTGTTGCGACCAATCTCAACAAAGACACCAAAGGGCTGAACGCCTTTCACGACACCGTCATAGGATGTGCCAACTTCAGGAACAAAGCATATTTCTTTGATGATTGATTGAGCTTTTGCCAATCCAACAGCATCAGTACCACTGATTTCAATGCGACCAACCTCTTCAATCTCCTCAAGGGTGATGGTTGTGTTGGTGTCAGCTTGAATACCTTGAATGATCTTGCCACCAGGCCCGATTACGCCGCCTATGTATTCCTTAGGAATCTCCATGACAACCATTTTCGGTGTGTGTGGCTTGAGCTCTTTGCGGGGTGCGTCAATGGTCTTAGCCATTTCTCCACTGATGTGCTTACGGCCAGCATTGGCTTGCATCAAAGCTGTTTCAAGTATTTCATAAGAAAGTCCCTTGACCTTGATGTCCATCTGGCAGGCAGTGATGCCCTTCTCAGTGCCGGTGACCTTGAAGTCCATATCGCCCAAGTGATCCTCGTCGCCAAGAATGTCACTGAGTACAGCGAACTTGCCTGTCTTCTGATCGGTAATCAATCCCATGGCAATGCCACTGACGGGACGAATGATTTCAAGACCAGCATCCATCAGGGCCATGCTTCCGGCGCAAACCGTAGCCATGGAGCTGGATCCATTAGACTCAAGAATTTCTGATACCACACGAATGGTGTAGCCTGATGAAGCAGGTACCATGCGCTTGAGTGCACGTTGTGCCAAGTTACCATGACCAATTTCACGACGGCTGGTGCCACGCATCATGCGAGCCTCACCGGTAGAGAAAGGAGGGAAGTTGTAGTGGAGGTAGAATTTCTCATCACCAATCTTGGTAGCCGCATCAATGCGGTTGCTGTCCATTTTAGAACCGAGGGTAACCGTGGTCAAAGACTGAGTCTCACCACGCGTAAACAAGGCACAGCCATGTGGGCCAGGAAGCAAATCAACTTCTGACCAGATGGGACGAATTTCATCAGTCTTACGGCCATCAAGGCGAAGGCCATTGTCCAAGACTTGATTGCGAACAGCCAATGCTTCAACTTCATGGTAGTAGCTACGAATCAAGCCCTCTTTCTCTCCTGCCTCTTCCTCGGGAAGGGTGGCAACAAAGTCAGTCATCACTTGCTTGAATGCTGCAGTTCTCTCATGCTTGTCAGCGATAGCTTTACCGGCAACGAAGTAAGCAGCATCATAGGTGGCATCTTTGATGGCTTTGCGAAGGTCCTCATCATGCACTTCATGACTGTAGACACGCTTAGGGCTGCTGGTAGGAACCATTGCTGCAAGAGCAAGCTGTCCTTCAATTTGTGTTTTGATGACCTGATGGCCAATCTTGATGGCTTCAAGCATTTCCTTTTCAGAGACCTCATCCATCTCACCTTCTACCATAGTTACGCTATCAGCAGTTGCGCCCATCATGATTTCCATGTCAGCTTTCTCAAGCTGCGCATAGCTTGGGTTGATGACAAACTCACCATCAATACGAGCTACATTGACCTCAGACATGGGGCCATTGAATGGAATGTCACTGACGGCAAGGGCAGCAGATGCAGCTAAGCCAGCCAATGAATCGGAAGCAACGTCCTCATCGTAAGAGAACAAGGTGATGATCACCTGAACTTCTGCGTGGTAGTCCTTAGGGAACAAGGGGCGAAGCACTCGGTCAACCAAACGGCATACCAAGATTTCGCGGTCGTTTGGACGGCCTTCGCGCTTAAGGAATCCACCAGGAACGCGTCCTGCGGAGGCGAATTTCTCTTTGTATTCAACAGTTAAGGGAAGCCAATCTAATCCTGGACGTGCTTCTTTGTTGGATACGACAGTTGCTAAAAGGGCAGTGCCTCCTGAGCGGACAAGTACGGCGCCGTCTGCTTGACGAGCCATGCGTCCTGTTTCCAATGTGATGGTGCGGCCATCAGGGAGTTGGATGGTTTGGGTAATAGGTGTTGGTGCTTTCATGTCTTCTTTACTTCTAATTGGTTTACGGCGCCCCGATAAAATTGAGCTGAAAAAGGCAACTCAGTAAGAATTGCCTTTCCAGTGTTGCGTTTGTCTTCTGCAATTATTTGCGAAGACCCAGCTTTTCTACGATGACACGGTAGCGCAAGATGTCTTTGTCTTGAAGGTAGTTCAAGAGACTTCTTCGCTTGCCGACCAACAAAACGAGTGAACGCTCTGTGTTGTAGTCTTTGCGGTTGATTTTGAGGTGCTCAGTAAGGTGAGCGATTCGGTAGGTGAATAAGGCGATTTGGCCTTCAGCGGTGCCGGTGTCAGCATCGTTCTTACCGTGTTGAGCGAAAATTTCGCGCTTTTTTTCTGGAGTCAGGTACATTCCTAAATCGTTATAGATAGTTGGTTGTAGTCCGTAGTTCGGAGGCCGCAAAGGTAGGTAAAATTGCCTAGTAATAGACTTATTTTTTCGAAGGATAAACCATGGTTAGCCATTGTGACATCTTGACTTTCAGGTCCTTGCGTTCCACGATGAAATCGAGAAATCCATGATCCTCAACGAACTCACTGGTTTGGAAGCCTTCCGGCAGCTCCTTGCCAATGGTTTCTTTCACGACACGAGGGCCTGCAAACCCTATGAGAGCTGCAGGTTCTGCGATGTTGATGTCACCAAGCATGGCGAAGGATGCCGTCACGCCACCAGTGGTTGGGTGAGTCAAGACAGAGATGTAAGGAATCTTTGCGTCATCCAGTCTGCCCAGTCGGCCAGAGGTTTTTGCCAATTGCATCAATGAAATTGCTGCTTCCATCATGCGAGCACCGCCGCTTTTTGACACAATGATTAATGGGGTTTTTGTTGCCAAACTGTGATCAATTGCTCGCGCAATCTTTTCACCCACAACAGAACCCATGGAACCGCCAATGAATTTGAAATTCATGATGGCCATGGTTACGGTGATGCCATTCATTGTACCATGCCCAGTGGTGATGGCATCCTTCAAGCCAGTTTTCTTGCGTGTTGCCTTGAGGCGATCCTTGTAGGGCTTGGTGTCAGTGAATTCTAAGGGGTCAACAGAAACCATATTCGGATTGAGCTCGGTGAATTTGCCTTCATCAAAAAGGAAAGACATGTACTCTGTGGCATCAATGCGCTCGTGGTGACCGCAATTGCCACAGACCCATAAGCTTTCTGCATGTTCATCAGTGGTAACCATGACCTTGCACTTAGGACAGTTGTACCACAAGCCATCGGGGATCTCTTTTTTTTCCTCAGTGGCTGTCGTGATGCCAGATTTGATTCGCTTGAACCAGCCTTTTCCTTCTTCGTTCTCCATGGGCTTACGCAATGGTGATGTCCTTGTTAAGGTAAACGTCTTGAACAGCATTCAGCATGTCAATGCCTTCACTGAGTGGGCGTTGGAATGCTTTGCGTCCCAGAATAAGTCCCTGGCCGCCAGCACGTTTATTGATGACAGCAGTTGAAAGAGCATCAGCTAGATCGTTGCTGCCGTTGGATGCGCCCCCTGAATTGATGAGTCCAATGCGCCCCATGTAGCAGTTAGCGACCTGGTAACGACAAAGGTCAATGGGGTGGTCTGAACTGAGTTCACTGTACACCTTGTCATGGGTTTTTCCATGACCTACAGCAAGGTATCCGCCATTGTTGGTGGGGAGCTTCTGCTTGATGATGTCAGCTTGAATAGTCACCCCAATGTGGTTGGCTTGTCCCGTGAGGTCAGCTGAAGCATGGTAGTCTACGCCATCAACCTTGAAAGCATTGTTGCGGGTGTAGCACCATAGAATGGTAGCCATGCCAAGCGAACGTGCATGTTCAAAGGCTTCAGAAACCTCTTGAATCTGACGACGACTTTCTTCAGCGCCAAAATAGATGGTTGCACCAACAGCCACTGCGCCCATTTCGTAGGCATCTGCGACTGAGCCGTACATGGTTTGGTCAAACTGATTGGGGTAAGACAAAATCTCATTGTGGTTGATTTTCACAATGAATGGAATCTTGTGGGCGTATTTGCGAGACAAATTGGCCAACACCCCAAAGGTGGAAGCTACTGCGTTGCAGCCTCCTTCCATGGCCAATTGAATGATATTTTCTGGATCAAAATAGCGAGAGTTAGGGGCGAAGGATGCGCCAGCAGAGTGCTCAATGCCCTGATCTACGGGCAATATGCTCAAGTAACCGGTGTGGCCAAGTCTCCCATGCCCATAGAGTGTCTGCAGAGAGCCAAGTACCAGGTTGCTGCGATTGCTTGAAGCGAAATGCTCACTAACAAAATCGCCTGAAGGCAAATGGATATCGCTTTGATCGATGGCTTTGCAGGTGTGATTCAGCAAGGATTCAGCCTGATCGCCTAGAAGTGTGGTAAGTTGTTCCAATGACATAGTAATAGATTTAAATGGTGTCTTGGGTTGTGATTGACAAAACTACTGCCAATTCAGTCAATGAACATGGCTTGCAGGAATAGGTCAGACTTAATTACCTGCTTGTTGCAGTGTCTGAATCATTTGAATCGGGTCATCGGCTTTGAATACCGCTGAGCCTGCCACCAATACATCAGCTCCTGCAGCCTTGAGTGCAGCGGCATTGTCCTTGTTGACACCGCCATCGATTTCAATGAGCGTGTTGGATCCTGCAGCGACAATCATGGCTTTGAGCTCGGTGATTTTATCGTAGGTTTTTTCAATGAATGACTGTCCGCCAAATCCGGGATTCACACTCATCAAGCAAACCAAGTCACAGTCCTGAATCACATCCTTTAAAAGGGAAACCGGGCTATGTGGGTTCAATGCCACACCAGCTTTCATGCCTTCAGCCTTGATGGCCTGTAAGCTGCGATGCAAGTGGCGACTAGCCTCTAGATGGACAGTTAGGATGTCTGCGCCAGCGGCACGGAAGTCCTTGATGTAGCGTTCAGGTTGCTCAATCATCAGGTGCACATCCAAGGGCTTGCTTGCATGGCGATTGATGGCGGCAAGCACAGGTAAACCAAAGGAGATATTGGGCACAAATACGCCATCCATGATATCAATGTGAAAATAGGTAGCCTCACTGCCATTGATCATTTCAACATCGCGCTGCAAATTGGCAAAATCAGCGGAAAGAATGGAAGGTGCAATCATGGTAGGTTTGTTTGAAGTAAAATTACGGCAATGCGCATTACCTTTCACCGATGGCATTGAGCAAAAATAAAAGATCACAGATCCTATCCCTGCAAAGAAAAAAAGGCAGAGAAAGCTTGAGCCGTTTCCTTGTTGAAGGGCATAAAAGCATCAATGATTTCATCGAAGGCGGTTGGATAATGCAGACCTTGCTTGTCACAAAGAACAGCCCATTGGCAGACCGAGGTGAAGTGATTGACGAATCGGATTTACGGGCCATCAGCGCCCTGGAGCAGCCCAGTGATGCTTTAGCTGTCTTCAGTCAGCAAACCCTAACGCCTCAGCAAGGGGGGTTGGTCCTGGTGCTAGACCGCATCCAGGACCCTGGCAATGCGGGGACTTTGATTCGATTGGCTGATTGGTATGGCCTGGATTATGTTGCCTTCTCTAAGGGCAGTGTAGATCCCTTTAATCCAAAGGTTGTACAGTCTAGCATGGGTGCAATGGCTCGGATGCCTGTGGTATTGATGCCGGAGGAAGCATTGAGTCAACAGCTGACAGAAGAAGGCAGAACCTTGTTTTTAGCAGACATGGGCGGTGAGCCTGTCGAACAAATGCCATGGCCAGAGCGCAGCGCATTGGTGATGGGGAATGAGGGCGCAGGGCCTTCAGAGCATTGGAAAACCGTAACAAATCAAGTGGTCAGCATACGTCGGGCTAAAGGCCGTCAAACAGAAAGCTTGAATGTAGCCATGGCTGGAGGTATCCTGATGCAGGCCTGGCACATCACATGATTCACTCAAAGGCAAAGATCCAACCGACAGACCGGGTTTGAAGCAGAGGGATGGCCTGAGCAAAAGCTGTACCGTCATCGACATGTAAATTACTTTGCCCGATGGTGATGCGGAATTGGGGGCTGAGTTTGAAATACTCAAAGTAAAAATCCATCCCTAGGGCTACGTCAAAGCCATAGCCTGTGGCTTGCAACTTGAAGAACCGGTCATCTATGACCTTTGCCTTGCTGGCTAAGTCCAATTGACCTGAAATGGCACCCAAGACATACCATCGATGGTTGCCAATCCGTTCAGTTTTCACCTTCAATTCCAAGGGAAAAATAATCAAGGATGATTCCATGCGACGAACGATGGACTTGCGCTGGTCATCTGTGGGATCGATGGCGTCAAAAATCAGCTGCCTTTCTCCCGCACTGTAGGTGGGAACAAAGCGCAAATTCATGAAATTGTTCAAGCGTAGATCGCTGAGGATGCCAACCGTGTAACCCCATTGAGGAACCAATTCAACCCCAAAAACACCAGTGGGCCATTGGGTATCTGGTCGGTAATGAAAGCCCATGTTTTGGCTGCCAAGAATGAAGCCAAAATGGATCTGTTTTTGATCGTAGCGTGGCAGGTTGGGGCTTTGCACAGATTGTGCATGGAGTCCACAGCTCAGAGCCACCATAAGACCAATTATTGGGATGCCTTTCATGGGGCTATAACGCAGCATGTTGCTAGTTATTTTTTAGCTGTGTACAATGTGGCGATTCCAAAAGTCAAAGGACGGTGATGGAGGTCACGGAAGCCAGCTTCCTGGAGTTTGTCAAGAAAGGCTTGACCATAAGGGAAGGCATCAACACTTTCAGGCAGGTAAGTGTAGGCTGCGTTGTCCTTGGAGACCAGTCGGCCAATCACGGGCAAAATCACCTTGAAATAGACGTGGTAAATCTGCTTGATCGGAAAGCGCTCAGGCTGAGAGAATTCTAAGATGGCAATTTGTCCATCGGGACGCAACACCCGACGCATTTCCTTGAGTCCAGGCATCAGGTTCTCAAAGTTGCGGACGCCAAAGGCTACCGTGACTGCATCGTAGGAAGCATCCTTGTAGGGCAAGGATTCCCCATCGCCATGAGTCAGGGTGATGCGGTCATCCAAATGCTTTTTTTCAACTTTCACTTGCGCAACCGCAAGCATGCCTTGAGCAATGTCAATGCCATCAATGCGACTGTTCGGGATGTGACTCAATGCGATGGCAAGATCACCTGTGCCAGTGGCCACATCCAAGAGGTCGATAGGTTGGTGCTTTCCCACAGCTTTGACCGTGATGTTGCGCCAGATCACATCAATTCCCAAGGAAAGGGTTCGATTCAGTAAATCGTAACGTTTTGCAATGGCATTGAACATGCTGGCAACTTGGGCTTTTTTGGAGCCTTCTTGGCTGTAAGGTTTGACTGGTTTCATGGCTTATCCGACCTGAACGGAGGCTTTAGGGTAAGAGTACTTTGCGCTGGCTTTTTTGCCGCGTGTCAGGGCAAAGGCCAAAGTTACGGTGCCGATACGTCCAATAAACATGCTTGATATCAAGATAATTCTGCCCATTTCACTCAATTCTTCGGTGATGCCAGTGGACCATCCAAGGGTGCAAAATGCAGAGACCTCTTCAAAGGCCAATTGTTCCAAACTGAGGTGTCCATCAGTGATGCTGAGCAATAAAACCCCAAGAAATATGGAAGAGGCAGAAAACAAAAATATAGACGAGGCCATGTTCAGTAGCTCAGTGGGGATGGTGGTTCTTGAGAATTCTACCCTTTTTTGTCCCCGAATGGTTGCCATGGCATTGAGGAATACCAAGGTGAATGTGCTGGTTTTGATGCCGCCAGCCGTAGAGCCTGAACTGCCGCCAATGAACATGAAGATGATGGCGATTATCAAGGTGGGTGTGGTCAAGGCGCCAATGTCAACCGTGTTGAAACCTGCTGATCGAAGCGTGACTGATTGGAATAAAGCTGTGAGACTTCGCTCCGCCCATGACATGCCCACAAGGACCCCATTGGATTCCAGTAAAGCAAAAAGCAAGGCGCCAATAGGTATCAGTATGATGGTTGCATACAGAGCAATCTTGGTGTTGATAGTCAAATGCGTCCATGGGTTTTTTCTTCGATTCCTCGTGGCTTGTGAGCTGAAGAGGTCATGGATCGTGGTGAAGCCCAATGCCCCAAAAATGACGCTGAGACCTATGATGACGACAAAGGCTGTGTTGTTTGTCAACAAGGGGTTGGCCAAGCCCTCAGGCATCAGACTGAACCCAGCATTGGTGAATGCTGACACTGCATGAAAGGCAGAGAAAAAGACCTTGTCACCCCAATGTTCAAATGGGTAATCCCCCCATGAAAAATAGAGCAAAACCATGGTGATGGCCTCAAAGAACAAGGAAAAACGGATGATTTGCTTCACGAGGATACCGCCGCCGCCACTGCTCCCACTTGACTGCATTAAGCTTCCAACGCGCCGACCCATGGAGGGGTTCGCTAGCAGTGCAAGCATGCTGGCAAAGGTGATGAAGTTCAACCCACCCAATTGGATGAGAACCATCAATACAAATTGTCCTTTGAAACTAAGGATGGATGTGATGTCCATGACATTCAGTCCTGTGACAGAAACAGCTGAAACGGAGGTAAACAAGGCGTCCATCAAAGGAATGCTACCCTCAGTAGTTGACATTTCTGGCATGGCTAGAAGGCCTGTACCGACAACTGCCAAGCTTACGAAACTGATCACCAGCATGCCTGCGGGATTCATTCCCACCTTAGGAAGGAAGCGACTGGCCTTGCCAATCTCAAGGGCTACAAATAGCAAGAAGTAGCCTTGTACAAAGATCATGAAAAGGGCCTCAAGGCTATCCAGGCCAAGGGTTTGACCGAAGGACTCAATGATATGCTCATCGAATAGGTTGACGGCTAAAATGTACAGTGCCATGGAGACCATGAATAGCGCTTCCCATCGCCTTTCCTTGATGTCTTGCCAGGGTGAGAAGGAGAAAAAGAGTTGGATCAGGTACTTGATCAAGTAAAAGGCAATGGTGCCTTTCAACAGAAGCTCAACCAACAATTCTTGTGCGTCGTTGAGTTGAAAGCCATGGTATGCCATCAAGGCCGCCACCGAGGTGAAGGACAAGGGGATGCTAATGCGCCGAAGCCATAAAAGCATACCCGGCTTTGAGTCATAAATGCGCAAGTTGACCCATTCTCGAATCTGATTGATGCGCTGTTGTAGTCCGCTTCCCATCACCTATAGATTGCGTTGCTTCAAGCATCGAACGATGCGTTCGCCAGCCTTGGTTAAGGTGGCTTCATCTGTGGCGTAGCTGATACGTAAATAACCGGCAAGACCAAACGCATCACCCGGGATGGTAGCCACCCCCCCGTCCAATATATGCATGGCCAATTCCATGCTGCTAGGGCAGGTTTCATCCAAGTAGGCGCTTATATCAACAAATAGGTAAAACGCCCCATCGGGTGATTGCATTTTTAAATGCTCCAATGGCTGAAGTGCCTTTATCAGGCAGTCCTTTCGCTTGGTATAAGCATCTTGCATGTAAATAATAGAGGGCCTGCCCGCATCCAAAGCAGCGATGGCAGCACGCTGTGCAATGCTGGAAGCACCGCTGGTGAACTGGCTTTGAATCTTTTCACAGGCCAGGGCCATGAAACTCGGTGCGCCCATGTAGCCAAGGCGCCATCCCGTCATGGCAAAGCCCTTGGATAGCCCATTGATCGTTGCAACGCGATCTCGCATGCTCTCAATGCTGGCCATGCTGGCATGCTCTCGGTTGTCGTAGCGGATGTACTCATAGATTTCATCGGCAATGACAAAGACCTTGGGGTAGCGTTCAAGCACCTTAGCAAGGGATTCCAGTTCTTCTTTGCTGTACATGGCCCCGCTGGGATTGTTGGGGCTAGAGAAAATCATGAGTCGGCATCGATCGGTCAATGCCTCATCCAGTTGTTCTGCTGTGATCTTAAACCTTTGATCCAAGCCAGCTTTTGGGCTCACGACCACACCACCAGCAAAGCGGGCTAAATCGGCATAGGAGACCCAATAAGGTGCGGGAATCAACACCTCATCACCGGGATTGATGGTTGCCATAACAATATTGGCTATGCTTTGCTTGGCTCCCGTAGAAACCACAATTTCATTGATTTGGTAGGTTAAGCCGTTATCACGATGAAATTTCCGAACGATAGCTTCGCGTAGATCGGCATAGCCTGGTACAGGCATGTAGTGCGAAAAATTATCCTCAATACCCTTAATTCCAGCATCTTTTACAAAATCTGGGCTGTCAAAATCCGGCTCCCCAAGGCTGAGGCTTATGATGTCTTTCCCTTCCGCTACAAGCGCGCGTGCCTTCTTACTCATTTCAATGGTCATGGGCAAGGATAGGGAGGCAACACGATCAGATGTGAATTGCATGGTGCAAAGGTATATTATTCGGGAAGCATTGCCGATATTTGTCACCTATGGAATTATTCTTTGAGATCCTCAGCACTGTCTTCCCGTCAATCATCATCTTGATCATCGTTTATTTGATGATGTCAGGCTTCATGGACAATGAAGACAAGCGCCGGCGATCAGAACTTCGCCGTGAGCGAAGCAAGCAATCCTTGCCGGTTCGTTTGCAGGCGCATGAGCGGTTGGCATTGTTTCTAGAGCGAATCAGTCCCAATTCTTTGATGGTAAGGGTCAATGCAGAGCAATTAAGCAATGCGGCCTACCTCAACATGATGAAGGATCAGATCCGCACCGAGTTTAATCACAACCTCAGTCAACAGATTTATGTTTCTGAGTCTGTTTGGGAGACAGTTGTCATAGCAAAAAGTGCCATGGTGTCCTTGCTAAATACCACATCTGCTGAACTTGGTGCTGAAGCCAGTGGTGCAGAGTTGGCTGAAGCAGTTTTGTTGGCCTCCATGGCCATGGAGAAATTCCCAACTAAAGTCGCTTTGGTCAAGTTGCGCGCATCCATCGCAGCTGAATTTTAAGCTTATTTTACCTGCCTAAGTCGGGCCAATGCCTGATCCAGGCTCAATTCACCCTGCATGAGGGCTTCTTTGCAAGTTGCCAAGCTTTCTGCCCATAGGGGATGACTTGTGGCGCGTTGAAGCCAGAGTTGCTCCCAGGCGCTTTCAAAAGCTTCAAGGGTTTGAGCTAGACGCCTGCTTGTCATGTTGCTGCGCTCCATTCTCAAGTCAAGGCATGCGGCCAATTGTTCCATCAAAGCGTCAATGCCTTCACCTTTGAGGGCACTGCATGTCAATGCCACAGGCTGCCAGGCTGCAGTATTCTGCATCATGTGCAGGGCATTTTTTATCTGCAATTGGCTTTGCTTTGCTGCCTTCTTGAGGTTGCCGTCTGCCTTGTTGACCACAATGAGGTCAGCTTTTTCCATGATGCCACGTTTGATGCCTTGTAATTCATCGCCTGCTGCAGGAAGAGCGACCATCAAGAAGCAGTCAACAAAGTGCTCCACCGCAGTTTCATTTTGCCCCACACCCACAGTTTCAATGAGGATGATGTCATAGCCTGCAGCTTCACAGAGGGCAATGCACTCCCGACTGCGTCTTGCAACACCGCCAAGAAGTCCGCCGCTTGCGCTGGGGCGAATGAATGCTTTCGGGTGGTGAGCCAATTGTTCCATGCGCGTTTTATCACCCAGGATGCTGCCACCTGTGACATTGCTGCTAGGGTCGATGGCTAGAACGGCCACCGATTTGCCGCGATCAACCCAGTATTGACCCATGCTTTCGATCAAGGTGGATTTGCCGGAACCGGGATTGCCGGTGACAGCGATTCGCCTGCTTGTGTCTTTGGGGCAAAGTCGGCTTAAAAGGTCTAACGCTAGAGGTCGATCATTCGCCAGTTGCGATTCCACAAGGGTGATGCCCCGTGCCAGCTGCAATCGATCACCAGCTTCAATACCTACCTGAAGGCCTTCGATGTCCCAAGCTTGCCGTAGATCGGCTTTGAAATGGGGATTGAGTCCCATGTCAGAAGCGGTGTTCCATCATGTGTTCCAGCAGCTCCGTGGCTGATGTGGCAATGGCTGTACCGGGTCCAAATACCGCAGCTGCACCGCAAGCAAATAGCTCAGGGTAGTCTTGCTTTGGGATGACACCACCAACCACAACCAGGATATCCGGTCGGCCTAGCTTTTTAAGCTCTTCAATCAGCAAGGGAATCAATGTTTTGTGTCCAGCGGCCAACGAGCTCACGCCAACCCAGTGCACATCATTTTCAATGGCCTGCAAGGCCGTTTCTTCAGGGGTTTGGAACAAGGGTCCAACATCCACATCAAAGCCTAAGTCAGCATAGCTGGTGGCTACAACCTTTGCCCCCCGGTCATGGCCATCTTGCCCCATTTTAGCCACAAGAATCCTGGGGCGACGGCCTTCCTTTGATGTGAAGGCTTCTGCCAGGGATTTTGCCTTGATGAAGGCTGCATTGTTGCTGTTTTCTTTAGTGTACACGCCTGAAACCAATTGGGTAGTTGCACGGTATCGACCAAAGGTACGCTCCATGGCATCAGAGATTTCACCGAGTGTTGCCCGGGCCTTTGCCGCCTCAATGGCCAAGGACAGCAGGTTGCCTGTGCCATTGCTGGCAGCTTGAGTAATGGCTTCCAAGCAATCCGTCACAAGTGAGTTGTTGCGGCTGGCTTTGAGGGATTGGAGTTGTGCAATCTGTGCATCCCTGACCTTGTTGTTGTCAACAGCTAAAATAGCCAAGGGGGTCTCTGTTTCAGGCATGAAGGCATTGACGCCGATAATGGTGTCCTTTCCGCCATCGATTCGCGCTTGTTTTCTGGCCGCTGCTTCTTCGATGTTGAGCTTAGGTAGACCTGTTTCAATGGCCTTAGCCATGCCACCCATGGCTTCCACTTCATCAATCAATGCCTTCGATTTATTGATGAGGTCATTGGTGAGCTGTTCCAGCACATGGCTGCCCCCAAAGGGATCGACAAATCGAGTGATACCAGTGTTCTTCTGAAGGCGAAGTTGGGTTTCACGTGCAATTCTGGCAGAGTAATCCGTTGGCAAGGCAATGGCTTCATCCAAGGCGTTGGTGTGCAAGCTTTGTGTGCCTCCAAGAACTGCAGACATTGCCTCATAGCTGGTTCGGGTCACGTTGGCAAAAGGGCGTTGTTCGGTGAGGCTCCACCCTGAGGTCTGGCAATGGGTCCTAAGCATACTGCTTTTGGGGTTTGTGGGCTCAAATCGCTTGAGTAAATGAGCCCATAGGTAGCGTGCCGCACGGAGTTTGGCAATTTCCGTCATGAATGACATGCCAGTCGCAAAGAAAAAGGAGAGGCGAGGTGCAAAGTCATCCACTTTGAGGCCAGACTGAATACCTGCTCGAAGGTATTCCAGTCCATTTGCCAGGGTATAGGCCAGCTCAATCTCAGGTGTGGCACCTGCTTCATGCATGTGGTATCCGGAGATGCTGATGCTGTTGAAGGCAGGCATGTGCTCACTGGTGAACCGGAAGATGTCTGACATGAGGCGAATCGATGGTTCAGGTGGGTAGATGTAGGTGTTGCGCACCATGAACTCCTTGAGGATGTCATTTTGGATGGTGCCTTTGAGTTTGGCCAATTCAACCCCCGACTCTTGCGCCGCAGCGATGTAAAATGCCATGATAGGGATGACGGCACCATTCATGGTCATCGACACCGACATGCGATCCAAAGGAATGCTATCAAAGAGCACCTTCATGTCTTCAATGCTATCGATGGCAACCCCTGCTTTGCCAACATCTCCCGTCACCCTCGGGTGATCACTGTCATAGCCTCTGTGGGTAGCCAGGTCAAACGCCACGCTGAGTCCTGCCTGACCTGCAGCGAGGTTTCGTCGGTAGAAGGCATTGCTTTCTTGCGCTGTGGAAAAACCTGCGTATTGCCGGATAGTCCATGGGCGTTGACTGTACATGCTCGCGTAGGGTCCTCTCAAATAAGGGAAACTGCCAGCTTCGTCAGCTTCATGGGGAAAGGGCTGCTGTTTTGCCATCACCAAATGCTTGAGTCCTTGTCCAACAATTTCACCAGCCCACCGGCTTGTTCCCAACGATCCATGTGTTCAGTGGCCATGTTCACCATTTGAGCGGTCCATGCGTCCAAGGTGTAGCTTCCACGCAAGGGCTCGTCATCTTTGAGGTCGGTTTCATTGGCAAGGACCAGTTGCTGCTCCAATGCCCAGTGCCCAGCTTCCGGGCTGAGGTTGATGGGTTGGTTCAATAGCTCATCACAACCACCCAGCCACAAGGCTTGGAGGTTCATTCCAGTGTCAATCAGGTTGGCTGCATCGTCACTTGCGTCGCGGTCAGCGGTGAATCCAGCCACCCACAAACTGGCGTTGGCTTGCTGGTGCTTGATTAGCATTGACTGCCAGAGTTCACGGGCAGCCTGAACCATGGCGATGCTCCCCAGGTAATCGTCGCTTGCTTGCAGGATCATCATGCAGCGATTGGCATGGTGCCATCCTACATGCTGGAGTTGCGCTTCAAGGGAGGCTGCCGCAAAGGCGATTTGCGCTACATGGCCATGCTTGGATTGGCTGTTGCCATTGCTGGTAATGCATCGCAGGCCTGACGGCAAGATCTCACAGGCTTGAGCCAGTCGATCCATGTCGCCTTGAAGTGTCTGGGTGAACCATTGTTGGGTCCGTTGACGATTTTCTGCAGGGTCCATGATGAAGCCACCATGCCATGCCTGGTAGTTCGGGTGTTTGTCCATGGCCATTTTCACCTTCAATGGATCCATGTTGCCAACCAGGTGAACGGGGGCAATGTCTATCCGAATCCCCTGGGTTAATGCGGTCAAGTCTTCTTCGCGATGCAGCCAGAACAGCAGGGAGGTGGCACCGTTTTGCAAGGCAGACTGTGAAGCAATGGTCGCCTGTTTGACGTCGCCACCATCGATGGCCACCACGCTGTGTCGTTGACTGAAAGGCCTTGCTGCGGAAGGTCCGCGTTGCACGGAATCTGCAGCCCCACTGGTCGCCGGAAGGTCAATGCCATCTGAGGTGATGTGCGATGCCTTCATGGCTTGGCTTCAGGTTGAACCAAGATGAGGTGTTCGCCAGGCCGATGCATCCAATACTGTTCTCGCGCAAATTTTTCCAATTTCTCAGGATCTGAAGCCAGTTCATCAAGTTGTCGACTGATGTCCTCCAGTTCTTTTTGGTAAAATTCGATGCCATCCTCCAGGGCACGAACCTCAGCTTCCAATTGCATTTGAATCAGCATGGAGTTGCTGTCCACAAAGGCCATCCAAATGATGAAAAAGCCGGTGGCAAGGGTGTATTTGTTGCTGAGACGCTTCCACCAGATATTGCCTAAGATGGCTTTGATACGATCCTTGATAGCCATGCTTAGAAGCGGTTTTTGTCTTGGAAATCCAGGGCCTTTATGCCTATTTTCTCCAAGAGTCTCTTGAGATGAATCTTCACAAACTCCTTGCTCCTGGTTGCCTGTTTGCGAAGCCATGGGTCATCAGGACGAGATACAAATTTGCTGTCGCTGTAGGCGAAGCCTTCACCTATTTGCGTGAAGTAGTAGGCGTAAAAACTTTTTCGACTTTCTCCTTCTGGCACATCAATCGCTTTGTAGCCATGGGGTGATTGGTCATCGGTAAGGAAGATGATGGCTCGGTTGTGCAAGGGCGCAACCTTGTGCAGGATGTCAGTCATGGCTGGGTCCCACAGCTCTAAATCGCCACCCCATTCTTCTTGCCAGTGGGGGTTCAGGTACACCAAAAGATTGATTCGTCGCCACAGTTTGGATGCGGGGTCATAGTTCACGTCAATGTGTACGTCAACATAGGAGCCTTGACTGCCTTGATGGATGCCAGACCCCAGCCCATTGTCAGGGGTGCTCAGTCCGTCAATGCCGGTCAGTGTTGAGAGCCATTGACAAAAAGCATCTGTCCGTATGTGGTTGCGAGCCTTTAAAAAAACAGGGTCCCATCGTTCAAAGTGGTAGTCCTCCACTTTGTTTTCATTCATGCTGTTTCGCTTAACCTTCAAACTGTCAACCGATGGAAAATGCTGGTGCATGCCATCGGCGATGTCTTGACTGAAAAAGTTGTCAATTACCACATGTTTAGGGCTGCCAGCAGCAAAACTTTTGGTGAGTTCCGTGAGGTTGGCGTAAACCGATGGGTTGATGATCATGATTTGCGTCGCAATAGGAAATAGAACAGACGAGGGCAGCAATGATGCAAAAATAACCCCAATCGCTCGGCGGGGCTAGCAATAATTAGGTGAAATTGACGACTGTTACACAGGCGTTGAATCTGTGATGCAGCATCGGCTGGCAGGATGCCAGATCGACCTGAAGGGTCTCGGTTTCGCATCAGTTCACCCTCTGCATTCAATCCACGAGACATGATGCCTGTTCGAATCACGCCTGGTGATACCACATGGACCCGAATGGGGCTCATGTGAACTTCTTCCTTCAAGGACTCCATGTACACGGTGAGTGCAGCCTTGCTTGCGGAATAAGCGGCCAGGTGACTTTGGCCAAACAAGCCTGCAATACTTGACACCACAGCAATTCGACCATGGGCGACCTGCTGCATTTTAGGCAACAAAGCTTTGATGCATGCCACGGGAGATCGGTGATTCAGGGTAAGGACATGGTCATCTACCGCTTGCAGGCTGCTGACTGCAGTTCCCCATTGGGCAATGCCAGCATTGAATATGGCGAGGTCAATACCACCACAGGTGTCCCAAGCGGACTGCACAAGAGCTGGTAAGGCATCCATGTCCATCAAGTCAGCCGTCAGTAGGTGTACATGGTCAGGTTTTGAGCTGCTGTTTGCGACAGCTTCGAGGGCTTCTTTTCCTCGGGCTGTGGCAATCACATGCCACCCTTTGTCGACATAGGCGTGAACCAGGGCAGCGCCTATGCCGGAGCTGGCGCCTGTGATCCAAACATGTTGTGGGCTAAGCATGAAGCGAAGGTAAGTGCTAAGAATGGGGAGAGGACAATAGAGTAAATATTATTGGATGAGACATCCCTACATCCAACCCTATGGCAATTGATTCCTAATTTTCGCCAATTAGGAAATCTAACTTGCCTTAGGGTAATTTTGTACATTCAATGTATGAGTACATTCATTAAATGGGGATATAGATGGCGAAAGTTCTACCCTTGGGGAAGGACATTTTCAGATAACATTCTTTATGCATCGGACGATTGTGTACAAAAGGACAGCGATGACTCAACATCTCTTGAACTTCATGTTGTCAAGAATGAACGGGAAGAGTGTTGTCATAGGTTGAAGTATGATATTGGAGCAATATGCCCGGTTAGCATGGAACCAAATGATGAAGGATGGTATGAGCCATTAACCTTTGGTAAGGTCAGGATTGAAATGTCGGTAAAGTTTCCCTTGGGAAAATTTTTATGGCCTTCTTTTTGGCTATTCAACTCTCATGGTAGAACGGGGGAGTTGGATTACGTCTATAATGAACTTGATGTATTTGAGGCCTATAGCGGTAAGAATGGGAACTATAAGACTAGAGGGAGAAAGGATTTATGCGACAAAAAAATTGATTCCCTGCTGAAGCACTATTTTTGTGATGCGCACACGTGGGATGAGGTTAGTGGTTCAAGAAAGAGGGTGAGGTTTTTCGGTCTTCCAAGAAAGAAAAACATTAGTAGCCCTTCTAGCACTTACCATAAGTTCACATTTGAACGGACTGATACACACATTGAATTTCATTGTGATGGCAAATTGCTTGTATGCATTAACTCGAGTGATGATTTATATGAGTCCTTCAGTTTGGATTTATTTCTAGTTATTTCAAATGCAGTATGCACTTCGAAAAGTGACAACGAAGAGAATTTGCCAATGTTTATAAAGGACCTGTCAATTACTGTTTTATGATGAGGATAAGTTATTTAGCTACCTTGACCTGTTTGGGTTTCTTGACATTATCTTGTCACTCTATTGACTTACAGGAAGACGGTGTTTTTGCTGAATCATTCAGAGACAATCGCGACGATCCCTTTCCAAGGGCAGAGCGCATCATTGTTAGGTTGAACTATGAAGTATGTGACACGCTTGGTTTTGGCAATTTCTTTTGCTTTGATGAAATCAACTTTTGTAGGGAGTTGATATCAGGAGATACGGTAGATTTCAACATTGGTTATTGGTCAACCCGTTGTGAGTCACTTCGTTTTAGAGCATACCATGACGGCAAATGGCACAGATCATCCGTTAGGATGTCGTCCTACAATCACAGCTGTGAAGGTTTTTATAATTACCGATATATAGTCAAATGAATGCTAGGGTGCTTTTCAAGGTGATCACTTGCTGCTTACTTCTTTTGTCTTGTACATCAAGGGTTGTTCAAGAGGAAGGATTCATTGTGGAGGTGGTGAAAAGCCATCATGATAATGTTTCCTTTTCGACTCCAAGTATTGAAATATGGGTCAAAGGGGACTCAGTGCTTACCGTACCCATGGATGAATTCCATTGCTGGGATTTTCTTGACGTTGATGCCTATAAACGGCCTTTCTTGAGTGACAGTGTTGTTTTGCGTGTCAAAAATTGGCACGATGGAGGTTCAGGTGAATGCGCGACCATAAGAATGCGGCTTTTCAGAGAAGGTGAGCTGACTTCTTGGGGGTATTGGATCTCTGAAAAGGAAAAAATAGGACCACCTGCACTTTCCTGTGGCACTGATCACTGGGAATATTGGGTTGGATCGGATTGAGTTCAGTCGATTGCCAAATTTTTCTTTGAGATCCTTGTGGAAACCTAAAATCTCTGCCTATATTTGCAGCCCGAAATAAAGCTGTCATGAAACGCACCTACCAACCTTCCAACCGCAAGCGCAAGAACAAACACGGATTCCGTGAGCGCATGAGTTCAGCCAATGGCCGTCGCGTTATTCTACGTCGCCGTTCCAAAGGGCGTTCACAATTGACAGTATCTCACGCAGGCAGCCACAAAGGCTAATGCGTCAGAATTCAACGACTTTGAAGGTGTTGCTGTTGCAGCACCTTTTTTTTGCGCTCACATTTGGTGATACACCCATTGCAACCGATTTTTGAAGGAACCTAAGACTATGCCACGCAACACCAACATCAAATCCGTCCTCATTATCGGTAGCGGACCCATCGTCATTGGACAGGCCTGTGAATTTGATTACGCTGGATCTCAAGCGGCTAGATCCCTTCGTGAGGAAGGCATTGAGGTTTCATTGATCAACTCCAATCCCGCGACCATCATGACCGACGAGGTGGTTGCAGATCACATTTACCTGCTGCCTTTGGATGTTGAATCCATTGAAAAGATTTTGAAGGAGCGAGACATCGATTGCGTTTTACCAACCATTGGTGGCCAGACAGCATTGAACCTATGCATTGAAGCAGACAACCAAGGCGTGTGGGAAAAATACGGCGTTGAAATCATAGGTGTTGACATTGATGCCATCAATATCACTGAAGATCGTGAACTGTTCAAGCAATTGATGACTAAAATTGGCGTGGGTGTAGCGCCTTCAAGAATTGCTAAGAGCTACTTGAATGGCCAGGAGATTGCACAAGAATTTGGCTTTCCCCTTTGTGTTCGACCTTCCTACACGCTGGCTGGAACTGGGGCTTCTTTTGTCTGGAACAAGGAGGAGTTTGAAGCGTCTTTGCATCGTGGATTGGAAGCAAGTCCCGTGCATGAAGTGATGATTGACAAGGCCTTGTTAGGTTGGAAAGAGTACGAACTGGAACTGCTTCGCGACAAAAATGACAATGTCATCATCATTTGTTCCATTGAAAACATGGATCCCATGGGGATTCACACAGGAGACTCCATCACCGTGGCTCCTGCCATGACATTGAGTGACACGGCCTACCAACGCATGCGTGACATGGCCATCTTGATGATGCGTTCGATTGGCAATTTTGCTGGTGGATGCAATGCGCAATTTGCTGTGAGCCCTGATGAAAACGAGGACATTGTTGCCATTGAGATCAACCCAAGGGTGTCTCGATCCTCTGCACTGGCCTCCAAGGCAACAGGTTACCCCATCGCGAAAGTAGCAGCCAAGTTGGCCATCGGTTACACCTTGGATGAACTCAACAATCAAATCACCAAAACCACCACGGCTTACTTTGAGCCAACCTTGGATTACGTGATTGTTAAAATCCCCCGTTGGAACTTTGACAAGTTTGAAGGCGCAGATCGCCGCTTGGGATTGCAAATGAAATCCGTGGGTGAAGTGATGGGTATTGGCAGAACCTTTCAGGAAGCCTTGCACAAAGCGGTACAGTCCCTGGAGATAAGACGCAATGGTTTAGGTGCTGATGGCAAAGGGTTGCGAGATCAAGCCATCATTCTTCACAAACTGGAGCACGCCTCGTGGGATCGCATCTTTGTTTTGTACGATGCCATGCAGATGGGTATTGCCTTGCGTAAAATCCATGAAATCACCAAGATTGACATGTGGTTCTTGAAGCAAATCGAAGCATTGGTTGAAACCCAAGTCCGAATTGAGAGCCATGCCTTGGCCAATTTGCCAAAGGAGCTCCTATTGGAAGCGAAAATGAAAGGCTTTGCAGATCGTCAGATTGCTCACATGACCCATTGCTTGGAAAGTGACATTCACAACTTGCGTGTAGGTATGGGCATTGAACGTGTATGGAAATTGGTGGACACCTGTGCTGCTGAATTCCCTGCACAAACGCCGTATTACTATAGCACGTTTGAAATGCCAATGACCCTTGCTGGGGGTGAGCCCTTTGCAGAGAACGAGTCTGAGGTGAGTGACAAAAAGAAAATCATTGTCTTGGGATCAGGTCCCAACCGCATTGGTCAAGGCATTGAATTTGACTACTCCTGTGTTCACGGTGTCCTAGCAGCTAAAGAATGTGGCTATGAGACCATCATGATCAACTGCAATCCTGAAACGGTATCAACCGATTTTGACACCGCAGACAAGCTCTACTTTGAGCCGGTGTTTTGGGAGCATATCTACGACATCATCCGGCATGAAAAGCCCGTGGGGGTTATTGTACAGCTTGGTGGGCAGACGGCATTGAAGCTGGCAGAGAAGCTGGAGCGGTTTGGCATCAAGGTCATTGGTACCAACTTTGAATCCTTGGATCTTGCAGAGGATCGCGGCCGTTTCTCAAACACCTTGAAGGACCTAGGCATTCCCTACCCTGAATTTGATGTGATTAAAAAATCGGATGAAGCGCGGTTGGTTGCAGAAAAGTTGGGTTACCCCATTTTGGTTCGTCCATCCTATGTCCTTGGAGGTCAAGGCATGAAGATTGTCATCAACGATGAAGAATTGGAAACCCATGTGGTGGAATTGTTCAAGAATTTTGATGGCAATGTCTTGTTGGACCAATACCTCGATGGCGCCATTGAAGCAGAGACCGATGCCATTTGTGACGGGGAAGATGTTTACATCATTGGCGTGATGGAGCATGTTGAGCCTTGTGGGGTGCATTCAGGGGATTCCCATGCCACCTTACCGCCATTCAATTTGGGAGAATTGGTGATGGATCAAATCCGTGAGCATACTAAGACCATTGCCATGGCTTTAGGTACTGTTGGCTTGATCAATATACAGTTTGCCATCAAGGATGAGGTTGTATACATCATTGAAGCCAACCCTAGGGCTTCACGCACCGTGCCCTTCATTTGCAAGGCATATGGTGAGTCCTATGTCAATGCGGCAGTTAAGGTGATGATGGGCGAGGCCAAGGTGAAGGACTTCAATTTCCAACCCCA
>ENA-OSJC01000658-OSJC01000658.1-marine-metagenome-genome-assembly--contig:-NODE-658-length-32419-cov-14.996321_pt1 | contig 32419 bp, 29 predicted proteins | sample MGYA00237885_ERZ534234 | MGnify/ENA primary metagenome ERZ534234 (study PRJEB26413, sample SAMN06343907) | marine metagenome | isolation source: coastal waters | place: Atlantic Ocean: West Antarctic... | reverse complement strand
TATTCTCTTAATTTTTTAATAACTTTTTCTGTATCTTTTCCCCCTAGAGGTAATACATACGCTTTTGCAATTTTAAGGTCTTGACTCATTTTTACTTCTGTAACCGTCACAGTGTTAGTTTCTAAATTTGGCACCTTAGCTTCATTTCTTGCAAAAATCATACCTAAAGATTGCTTAATCATCTCTCCAACGCGTAGTTGTCTTTGTGATACCGGCTTTCCTGTTTTATCAACCATTATACCGTTCTCTCCGTAGAAGTCGTGCTATAAGCCTCAATTGTATCGTTTTTTTGGAAATCGACAAAATCTTTAAGTGTTATTCCACATTCTTGACCATTACTAACCTGCTTGGCCTGATCTTTTTCTCTGAAAATTGTACTAATCTTACCTGTATAAATGATTGCTCCATCTCTAATTAATCTAGCATTCGCACCACTAGCTATTTCCCCATCAGTAACTTTAGAGCCTGCAACTTTGCCAGTTCCTGAAACTTTAAAGATTTCTAAAATTTGAGCTGTACCATTAATTGTTTCCTGAACATCTGGAGCCAGTAGTCCTGACATTCTTAATTTAATATAGTCCAAAACTTCATAAATGATATTATATGAAGAAATTTTAATTTTTTCATTCTCTGCTAATTTTTTTGCTTCTTTGCTAGGCTTAACATTAAATGCAATTAGGGTAGCATTAGATGCTTTTGCTAAAGTCACATCCGTTTCTGTTACCATTCCAATATCTGATAGAATAATTTTTGGTTTAACTTCATCGTGAGTAATTTGATTGATAGCACTTTTAATTGCCTCAGCAGATCCATGTACATCTGATTTAATAATAATATTTAATTCTGCAGAAGATTTGTCTGCAAAAGCAGAATCTTGTGTTGCAAGAGTTAAGGGGCTTCCTCCAGTTTTTTTTTCATCAGCTCTGTTCTCACTTAATGTTTTTGCTTCTTTTTCAGAGTCCACTACAATAAAATCATCACCAGATTTAGCAGCTCCATTAATTCCTAAAATTTCAATAGGTGTTGATGGAGGTGCTTCATCAATAGTTTTTCCTTTATCATTAATTAATGCTCTTACTTTTCCCCATTTTAACCCACTAACAAAAAAATCACCTCTTTTAATTGTTCCTGAAGTTACAACAACAGTTGCTACAGCCCCTCTACCAACATCAATTTTTGATTCTAAAACAATTCCTGTTGCTTTAGATTCAAAATCAGTTTTTAGGTCTAAAATTTCTGCTTGTAGTAAAACTGCCTCTACCAGCTTATCTAAATTCTTTTTTGTTTTTGCAGATATTTCAACCATCAAAGTTTCCCCTGATAGATCTTCTGCAATAAGTTCATATTCTAACAGTTGATTTTTAATCTTTTGCACATCTGCTTCTGGTAAATCACATTTATTTATTGCAACAACTATTGGAACATTTGCAGCTTTTGCATGCTTTATAGACTCAATTGTTTGAGGTTTAACACCATCATCTGCCGCAACAACCAATACTACAACGTCAGTTAGTTTTGACCCTCTAGCTCGCATCTCAGTAAACGCTGCATGGCCTGGCGTATCTATAAAAGTTATTTTATTTGATTCATGTTCAATTTGATAAGCACCAATATGTTGTGTGATTCCACCAAACTCTCCTGATACAACATTTGCACTTCTTAGAACATCAAGTACTGAAGTTTTACCGTGATCAACATGTCCCATTACCGTTACTATTGGAGGTCTATTTTTTAGATTTTCAGATCTAGATTCTTTAATTTTTTGAATAATTTCTTCAGCTTTTGTTTCTCTTATAGGGTTGTGACCAAATTCTTTTACTAAATATTCAGCAGTATCTGCGGCTAATGTTTGATTAATAGTAACAGTTACTCCCATTCCAAATAAATGTTTTATCACATTATTAGATTGTTCCGCCATTCTGTTGGATAGCTCTCTAACAGTAATTGCCTCAGGAATGTTTACATCTCTCTTTATTGGTTTTAAACTTTCTTGAAGCTCTTCTTTAGTAAGCTCTCTATTTTCTTTTAACTTTGCTCTCTTGAGCGAAGCCATACTTCTTGATCTTGCTTCAATCTCATCACTTAAAGCCCTTGAAACTGTTAGTTTTAATTCTCTTTTTTTTGTATCGGGTTTTCCTGAATCACCTTTGAGTCTTCTTGTTGCTCTTTGTTCAGCTAATTTACGTTTATCATAATCAGTAGTAATTGCTGAAGATGGTTTAGATATCGAGGTAGTTCTTGGTGTAAAACTTCCTGAAGGGATTACTGTTGATTTTGACCTTACACTAGCAGGTCTGCTGAGGTTACCTCTAGGGGAAAATTTGCTTGATTTTTTTTCAATTACAACTGAATTTTTACTTTGAGTTTTTGCTAACTCTATATTCTCTATTGATTTCTTGGCTATGCCAGAAAGTGTTAATTTTGTTTTTTTGTTTTCCATATTTCATTACTCAATCTTTATAAATTATATTTCTTGCTGACATAATTAATTCATCTGCTTCTGTTTTTGATAAAGCAAAATCTTCAAGATATCCTTGAATTTTAACTCTTTCACCTTTTACAATATCATAATCACCTGTTAATTCGTCCGAGGCAAGGTCTGCAAAATCCTCTAATTTTAAAATCTTTTGTTCTCCTAGAGTGACTAGCATACCTGGGGTTAGACCCTTGTGATTTATAAGGTCATCTTGTAGCCCCAAATCTTTAATTCTTTTTGTGATATCTTCTTGATCTTTTTGATAAAATTCTTTTGCTCTTTCTATCAAGGCTTTAGAGGTATCCTCTTCTATTCCTTCAATTTTCATTAGATTTTCTGGTGTGCTATCTTTGATGTCTGAAATTGAAGAAAAGCCTTCTGCCACAAGTAATTGTCCTAATGTCTCGTCTAATTCTAAATTTTTTACAAAATTTTCTGTTTTTTCTTTAAATTCTGACTGCCTTCTTTCTGAATCTTCTTCATCAGTCATTATATTAATTTCATAATTTAATAATTTTGTAGCTAATCTAACATTTTGACCTCTTCGTCCAATTGCTTTACTTAGATTTTCTTCAGTTAAAATTACATCTAATTTTTTTGCAACACTGTCAACGTTTACTCTTTGAACTTCTGCTGGTGACAATGCATTTGAAACTACTATTGCTGGATCTTCAGACCAATTAACAATATCAATTTTTTCTCCTTGAAGTTCGTTGACTACCGCTTGAACTCTTGAACCTCTCATTCCAACACATGCTCCTACTGGATCTAGCGATGTGTCAACTGCTTTAACACAAATTTTTGCTCTACTTCCTGGGTCTCTTGCTGATGATTTAATTTCAATTAATCCATCATAAATTTCAGGAACTTCCTGAACAAATAATTTTTCCATAAATTTAGGATGAGCTCTAGATAAAAATATTTGTTGTCCTCTAGCTTCTCTTTTTACATCATAACAATAAGCTTTAATTCTGTCCCCTGCTTTGATATTTTCTCTTGGTATCATTTCATTTTTTTGTATGATCGCTTCTGTTCTTCCAAGATCTACTATTACATTTCCAAATTCTAGTCGCTTAACAATACCGCTTAGAATTGAATCTTTTTTATCCACAAAATCATTGTATTGTCTTTCACGTTCAGCTTCTCTTACATTAAAACTAATAACTTGTTTTGCTGTTTGTGCAGCAATTCTTCCAAAGTCAAAAGAGGGTAAGGGTTGTAAAATTTCATCACCTACTTTTTTATCTTTATTTTCTTCATTCAGGATTACTGCATCTTGAAGATTAATTTCTGTATTTATATTTTCAGGGTTTTCAGCAATAATTAATTTTCTAAATATTCCAATATCGCCATTCTCTCTATTAATTAAAACTTTAATTTCATTATCTTGGCCAAATTTAGATTTTGCTGCCTTTGCAATTCCTGTTTCCATTGAGTCAATAATTAATTCTTTATCTATAGATTTTTCTAAAGCAACAGCTTCAGCTATTCTTAATAGCTCTAACTTATCAGATCTTTTATTTAACATATTTATAATCGCTCCAAAAAAAAATGGGCTCAAGCCCATTCTGTAATTTCAATAATGTAAGTGGAATATATAAAGATTTTTTTTAAATTCAATAGCTACTATTTAGAAAAAATACCCTTTTTATCAGTTTTTTCCCAAGAAAATGACCCATCTGCTTCTGACATTCTTCCAAAGTGACCATAAGCGGCTGTTTTTTCATAAATTGGTTTATTTAAACCCAGCATTTCTCTAATGCCTCTTGGGCTTAAATCAAAATTTTTTGAAATTTTTTCTAAAACAAATTTATTTTTTTCTAAATCATTATCAAATAAATCTACATAAATTGATAAAGGCTTTGAAACTCCAATTGCATAAGCTAGTTGAATTAGACATTTTTCAGAAATATTGGAAGCAACAATATTTTTTGCAATATACCTTGCTGCATAAGCAGCTGACCTGTCTACCTTAGTTGGATCTTTTCCAGAAAAGGCGCCCCCACCATGTGGTGCTGCTCCACCATAAGTATCAACAATAATTTTTCTACCTGTTAAACCACAGTCTCCATCTGGACCACCTATTACAAAGTTTCCAGTTGGATTTACATAAAATTCTTTTTCATCAAAGTCTTTTAAAAATTTTTCTGGAATAGATTTTAACATATAGGGTGTTAGTAATTCTCTTACTTTTGCTTGATCTATGTCTGCAGAATGCTGGGAAGAAATAACAACTGATTTAACTTTAGTTGGTTTTCCGTTAATATATTCGAAAGTAACTTGGCTCTTAGAATCTGGCTCTATATTTTTTAATATTCCAGACTTTCTGTCTTCTGCCATAAGTCTTAAAATTTTATGTGAATAATGAATAGGCGCAGGCATTAACTCTTCTGTTTCATTACATGCATATCCAAACATTATTCCTTGATCCCCGGCTCCCTCATCTTTGTTACCTGTAGAATCAACACCTATGGCTATATCTGCAGACTGTGAATGAAGATGGCTTTCTATCTTTGTGGCTTCTCTCCATGTAAAACCATCTTGGTCATAGCCAATATCTTTAATACATTCTCTAACTTTTTGAATAAGGTCTTCTTCTTTAATCTCTGGACCCCTTACTTCTCCAGCAAGAATAACTTTGTTTGTTGTGGTTAGTGTCTCACATGCAACTCTAGAGAAAGGATCTCCAGCGAGATAGCTATCTACTACCATATCTGATATTCGATCTGATACTTTGTCTGGATGTCCTTCTGAAACTGACTCGCTTGTGAATAAAAAATTTTTTAAATTACTCATTTTTAAAGTTATTAAATGAAAAAATGAAAAAAATATATACTAAAATAAACATTAAAAAAATTTTATTCCCATATGTCATAAAAAGTGTTGGATTAACTAATTTACTCTCAGACAGCTCTACATATCCTGTTGATCCAAATTCTACTTCTTGCTCTACAAGTCCTATAGGGTTAATAATGCCAGAAATCCCATTGTTTGCTGATCTAATTATATACTTACCGCTCTCAATAGATCTAAATATACTATGTGCAAAATGTTGCTTGGGGCCTATAGAATTTCCAAACCAGCCATCTTCTGAAATATTAAATATATAATCAAAATTATCATCTTTAGATAATTTACCTGAATAAATTATTTCGTAACAAATTAAAGGAAGTAAATTTAAATCAATTTTACTATTTTTGATATTGAGTGGAACTCTAGTTTTTCCACTAGAAAAGGATTGATAGCTATTGGTTATAGTTTTAAGGCCTATTAAATTAAGAATACTTTCAAAAGGAGTGAATTCTCCAAATGGCACTAAATTAATTTTATTATAATTTACAATGATATCTAGCTTGTTATTAAATACAGTCATTGAATTAAATAATAAATTTTTATCATTTTTTCTCTCTTTGCTATTTAAGCCCATAATTATTAAATCATGATCTCTAAATTTTTTTAAAAATAAGTCTTTATAAATAGTCATTTCTCTTAAGTAGCTGTCTGGAATAATGCCTTCTGGCCACAAAAAAATAATAGGAGTTTCTATTTTAGTCGAAGCACCTATATCTATAAGCTCATTAATTATCTTTAACTCATCTTGTTTTGAATAAAATCTGTCTAGACTAATATTTGAAGATATTGCCCTGATTGTATATGGGTTTTTTATACTTTCAAGAGAATTGAAATTATTTTTTTTTATACTACCAAACACTAAAAAAAAAGCAGATACCAAAATAAAAAAAGAACAAACTATAATTTCTACTCTTGAGTTTCTTAAAATAAATAACGCAGGAACAGTAAAAAGTGAGATACAAATTAAATTAAAAGAATAAGTGCCAAGCAGAGAAAGAATTTGAATAAAATAAACACTATCTGAAAAACTAAATGAGATTAAATTCCAAGGGAAACCTGTGAGTATAGATCCCCTAATAAATTCTATTGTTCCAAATAAAATTGAAAAAATTAAAAAAGAACTAATTACACTTTTTGAGTAAAAAATTGAAAATAAATACGTAATTAAACCATAAAATACGGCTAAAAAAGCGGGCAATAAAACTATGGCAACTGGTATTAAAAACTTTAAGTTTTCATCGAAAGTTAATGAAATAGATATCCAGTACAAACTAAATAAAAAATATCCAAATCCAAAACACCATCCATATTTGAAAAAGCATTTATTGCTACGTGTTCTTTTTTTTTTATTAAAGATAAAAATAAAAAATAAGGAAAAGGTAATAAAATTAATTATAAAATAATTATATGGTGGTAAGCTGTAAGAGCTTACTGCTCCTAAAAAAATGATATAAATAAAATTTAAAAAGTTTTTTTTAAACAAGTTTAGCAATCTTTGTTTCGATAGTTTTGTAAATTTTTTCTTCTTCAATTAGCATCTCTTTAAAATCTTTTAATTTCATATGGTCGTAACCTAATAAGTGTAAAAAACCGTGGATAAAAATCTTAGTTAATTTGTTCTTAAACTCTAAAGCACTTAAAGTTTTTGGTTTATTCATAAACTCATAACTAACAACAATATCTCCAATATAAGGTGTTTTTTTTATATTAAGTTTTTTTTCTGAAGGAAAAGATAAAACATCTGTTGATTTATTTTTATTTCTAAATTTTTTATTTAATCTTTTAATATTTTGATTATTTGAGAGTAAAATTGTAAAACTTACTTTTTTTTTAATAAATCTGTATTTTTTAGGAAAAACTTGCACCAAAGAATTAAAAAAAACATCAGGTTTTTTAATTTTTCCACTCCAAAGATTACCCTCAGAAACTACATCGATGCTAATCATTTTCTTGATCTGAATATGCTTTTACAATCTTAGAGACCAAAGGATGTCTCACCACATCTGAATGATCAAAATCTACTACAGAAATTTCGTTTAAATGTCCTAATAACTTTTTAGATCTATTTAATCCTGACATGTTCTTGTGAGGTAAATCAATTTGAGATGGGTCACCGTTTATGACAATTTTTGAATTTTCCCCAATACGTGTTAAGAACATCTTAATCTGCGTATCTGTTGCATTTTGTGCCTCATCTAAAATTGCAAAAGAATTTTTTAAAGTCCTACCTCTCATAAATGCAAGTGGTGCTATTTCAATATCTCCAATCTCAATCATTCTTTGAATTTTTTCAAAATCAAAAAGATCATATAGGGAGTCGTATAAAGGCCTTAGATAAGGGTCTACTTTTTCCTTCATGTCTCCTGGTAAAAAACCTAATCTCTCACCAGCTTCTACTGCTGGCCTTGATAAGATAATTCTTTCAATCTTCTTATCAAGCAATAATGTCAATCCGACTGCTACAGCCAAAAATGTTTTACCTGTTCCTGCTGGGCCTGCCGATATAACAATATCACTTTGTCTTAAAGCTCTAACGTATTCTTTTTGCTTTTCTGATCTAGGAATAACAGATTTTTTAGGGGTTTTAATTATGTCTGAAACATTTTTATTTTTTACCTTTTCCTCAATCATAAATTTATCTATAGAGGAAATTATATCTTTTTTTTCTACACTACCATTATTTATAAACTGGTTGGCTAAAAATTGAATGGCATTTTTTGCTAATTCATTTTTTTCTGATGTTGATTTTATTAAAATAGAATTACCTCTAGAATATAGATTTATATTAGTAATTTTTTCTAGTTCCTTTAAATTTTCATTAAATTCACCCACTACACCCATTAATAAATCATTATCTTGAAATATAATACTTAATGAGTTGTTGTCAGAATAAACAAATTTTAATGTAGAATTAATTCTTTTTAGAACTGTATTTTTCAAATCCTATGCTACCTTTTTTTTATAGTTTTCTTTTAATAAACCAAATAAGCTATTTTGATTACTACTAGTTATTTTTATCTGAACAATTTTTCCTATACAGTCTGTATTGCCATCAAAAATTACAGATGTCATAAATTCTGTTCTACCAAATAATTTAACTCCATCTTTCATCTTATTTTCAACTAAAACATCAAGAATCTTGCCCTCTAAAGATTTGTTTTTATTTATCTGGTTTTCAAACAATTTTCGTTGAATTATTGCTAGTCGTTCTTTTGATTCTTTTTTATTAACCAATTCAAGATTGGCAGCTGCAGTGCCCGGTCTTGGACTGAAAATAAAAGAATAAGAGTTGATAAATCTTATTTTTTCAATTAAATCCATTGTGTATTTAAAGTCATCATCACTCTCTTCTGGATATCCAATAATAAAATCACTCGAAAACTCTATATTGGGATTAATTTTTTTTAACTTTTCATAAATTATTAAATACTCTTCGATAGTATGTTTTCTATTCATTAATTTTAAAATTTTATTTGATCCACTCTGTACTGGTAAATGCACTAAGGGCATTAATTTAGTTGATTCTTTATAAATATTTATTAAATCATCGGTCATATCTTTGGGGTGGGATGTTGTATATCTAACTCTATCTAACCCATCAAAACCTTCTAACTCTAATAATAAATCAGATAATCTAAATTCCTTATTACGATGTTTATAACTATAAGCATTAACATTTTGTCCTAAAAGAATAATTTCTTTAGCACCACTTTCAATTATTTCTTTAGCTTCACTGATAATTTGATCGAATGGTCGAGAATATTCAGGCCCACGTGTATATGGGACAACACAAAAATGGCAGAACTTATCACACCCTTCCTGAATTGTTAAAAAGGAGGATACCTTACTATCTTTATTTTTAATTTTACTTAAATAATTAAATTTTGAAATCGTATCAAACTCTGTTTCTTCTTCTTTTTTTTTATTTTTTATATAACTCTGTATTGTATCATTAATTTTATGATACGATTGAGGTCCAATAACTATATCAATATAGGGTTCTCTTTTTAGCATCTCCTGGTTTTCTGCTTGTGCGACACAACCGGCTACAATCACAATAGGTTTTTTTTTAGATCTAAAAATTTTTTTTACTCTACCAATCTCATGATAAACTTTTTCTTTTGCTTTATCTCTTATATGACAAGTATTTAAAAGATAACAATTTGCATCTTCATACTTTTGGGTTTTTTCAAAACCTATTTTTTTAACTGAATCAAATATACGATTTGAATCGTATTCATTCATTTGACAGCCAAAGGTTTTAATAAAAATTTTTTTTAACATTATGTTAGGTTTTTTTTTTAACCCCATACAATTCTAATTTATGATCCACTAAACGATAACCATATTTGTCTGCAATTTTTTCTTGAAGTTTTTCAATCTCGTCATCAACAAACTCTATAATTTCTCCTGACTTAACATCTATTAAATGATCATGATGGCCCTCGTTTAATTCTTCGTATCTCGCTTTGCCTCCTTTAAATTCATGTTTTGCTAAAATTCCAGACTCTTCAAATAGTTTTACTGTTCTATAGACTGTTGCAATACTAATTTTTGAGTCAATTTTTGAAACTCTATTATAAAGCTCATCTACATCTGGATGATCATTTGACTCTGACATAATTTTGGCAACTATTTTTCTTTGCTCTGTAAGCTTAACTCCTTTAGCTAGGCACTTTTGTTCAATATTTTCTGACATGTTTAATTTTAACTTAAATAAATAGGATTAATCAAATTCTTTTTAATTTTATATTTTTCACATAATTGTGGCACATCTGCATATTTGACGGTCTGCGACTCTTTAAAATCCTCAAAACTGAAGCAATAATAGTCAATTTTTTTAGTTAAAAACAAAGCTTTAATTGTTGATAGAGAATTTCTAATGCCCGCATAACTTCCCGGTCCTCTGTTAACATAAATAGAACTTATATCATTTAAAGAACTTTTGTTATTTTCTAAAAATTCTTTAATTAAGATCATCAATCTTTCAAAATTGATTTTACTATTTTCATGAGTAGAAGTATAAATATTCTCTTCAACAATGAATGTTAAAAAAATTTTATCTTTAGTGGCATCTACTATCAGATTATTCATTATAATTTTATTATTCAATTCTAATTCTAAAGCAGAAGAAAAAAATATCAAATATTATTCTGACGATAGTGGCATTCTTTCATTAATGTATCATAGATTTAATGAGAATAAATACCCATCAACTAATATTCAAATGGATGTCTTTAAGAAGCAAATTAAAATAATTAAAAATTTAAAATACAAATTTTATGATCCAAAACACTTAGACAATAAATTTAATACCCCAAAAAAAGAAAAGGAAATACTTATCACTATAGATGATGCATTCTCTTCATTTTATGAATTTGCCTGGCCATTTTTAAAACAGGAAAAAATTCCATTTATTCTTTTTGTTTCAACTAAATATATTGGGAGAAATGGATATATGACTTGGGATCAAATCAAAGAATTAGAAATAGAAAATTCAGCATATATTGGTAATCATTCTCACGCTCATGACTATTTAGTGAATCTAAAGAACGAAGATTTTATAATTGATATTGATACTTCGTCTTCAATTTTTAAAGAGAAACTAGGATACAATCCTATTTTTTTTTCTTATCCTTTTGGAGAATATAGTTCAGATATAAAAGAATATATCTCAAAAAATTTTAAACTTTCCTTTGGTCAACATTCTGGAGTAATTGATGTTAATAAAGATCGCTATGAACTACCGAGATTTCCAATTAATGAAAAATATGGTGACCTAAAAAGATTCGAATTTTTAATTAATCTTAATCCACTACAATATAAGGCCTTATACCCAGAAGAAAAATATTTAATTAATAATAATCCACCAAATTTTTTTGTGGAATTCTTTGATGAACAAAAAAATATAAATAATATTAATTGTTTTTCTGATGAAGGAGATCAATGGAAAAGATCCAGTATTGATTTTAACCAAAATACTTTAAAACTAAATTTTAAGGATAAATTTAACTTTAGAAGAGGAAGAATAAATTGCTCTCTTAATGACAATGGAATATGGAGATGGTTTGGTGTTCAGTTTTCCGTTAAAAAAAATTAAATTAGACTTTCTAATTCAATGCTGGATGGGAGTAATTTAGCATCATCAAAATCTATTAATTTATTTTGTCTTATTATCTGCTGTAAGATTTTAACATATTCTTTTCCTGTTTCGGCATACTTATCTAAATGCTCAGACAAAACTAAACTATCAAGCTTTTTTTTTTCTTCTCTTAATTCAGCTCTAGCAATTCTAAAACTTTTATAAGAAGGGTGCGTATTTAAGTTTCTTTGATAAGCCTTTATAGAGGCTTGTAATACTTTGAATTTCATCACTTTATGAGTGCTGTCATTGTCAGCATTTTGAGGTTTAATCCCTTCACCTGACCATGTCCATTGACCAAACAATGCATTTCCCTCTTGAGCAAATCTGGAAGTACCCCATCCCGTTTCTTTTGCTGCTTGTGCGATTGCTATTGAAACTGGAACTTCATCCATTCTAATTTTTAGTGTTGATACATCCTTATTTGATACACCATATTGTTTAAATTTAGACGCAAGCCAATTTTTTTCTCTTTTTGTGTTTTTATTTTTATTCAAAATACTAAAGAGTTTTTTTCTATCTATTTTGATGTTGTTATTTTCTTTAATTATTAAAGGTAGTATAATTTGAATAAAAAAATCTTTTCTTTTTTTTGTATTTTCAATTTTTTTAATTTCTGTGGGTAATAAGGTTAGTGTAACTGGTTTAACTAATTTGGTCTTTCTAACATCTTTCAAGTTATAATTAGTAGTTTTAAATAGCTCTTCAATAGTTGCTGCTGTTAATCTTACGGTATCAATTATTCTTTCATCAAATTCTAATATATCTTCAAATAAAAGATTTTGCTCTAAGTTGTTCTCTAGTTTGGTAGTTTGGTTTTTTAGTATTTTTTTAAAATTATCACTGGAATTATTTTCAAAATTTTTAGAAAGAAAATTTTTTTCATCATTAAAAACAATAATTATAGGACTGATATAAAAAAATGAAATTATCATAATACTTGATAAAATTGTCCTTGAAAAAACATTCCAACTATTTTCACCTAAATTTTCTTGATTTTTTTTTCTTACAGTAAACCCCTTTTTTTTTAAGTACTTTTTAATTTCAATAATTGAGTATTTCTTTTGTTTCATGGTTATATTGCAACCACTTCTTTTACTTCTGGTAAATAGTGACATAATAAATTTTCAACACCCTGTTTAAGAGTCAGAGTTGAGCTTGGGCATCCCGAGCAGCTACCCTGTAGTTCTACTTTTACAATACCATCTTTAAACTCTTTAAATTTAATATCACCACCATCTTTTGCAACAGCAGGTCTAATTTTTGTATCTAAAATTTTTATTATTTTTTGTTCAATCTCTATAAGGTCTGTTTTATTACTTTTAGCTAGACCACTTTCAATCACAAATTCTTTTCCTGATGAATAAAAATCATTAATTAAAGAAATGGCTATATGTTTTATATCCTCCCAGTCTATAGTTTCAGATTTATTTATAGATAAAAAATCTGATCCTAAAAATACTCCTGTTACCCCATTTACTGATAAAAGGTTTCTAACTAAATCATTATCAGTTTCCTCTTTTTTTGTGACTTCAAAAGAACCATTATTAGAGACAGTTTTTCCTGGTAAAAATTTTAGTGAGTTGGGATTTGGCGTTGCTTCTGTTTGAATAAACATGGTTTATATATAGTGATTAATAATAGAATTAAAACTATTTAATAAATTTAACTAAAAACCCACTAATTCTTTAATTTTTTTTATTTTTTTTGATGCAATTTTGTTAGCTTTTTCGGAACCTTTTATCAGGATTTCATCTAAATATTTTTCATCATCTAATAATTTTTTTATTTCATTTGATATTGGATCAATCTTTTCTATTAAAATTTCAGAGAGGTGAACCTTAAATTCTGAAAAATTTTTTCCTTTAAATTCACTTATTGATTTTTCTAAGTTTTGATCTTTAATACTAGAATAAATTCCCAATAAATTTTCAGCTTCTGGTCGTTTGTTTAAATTTTCAATATTATTAGGCATAGACATGGGGTCTGTTTTTGCTCTTTTTATTTTATTTGATATATCATCTTTTTTATCTGTAAGATTAATTCTACTTAAATCTGAAGGATCTGATTTACTCATTTTCTTCATTCCATCTTTAAGACTCATTATTCTAGAAAATTGTTTTTGTATTAGTGGTTCTGGTACCCTTAGAAAGTCAGGTTTATTAAAATCATTATTAAATTTTTGAGCAATATCCCTACAAAGTTCTAAGTGCTGCTTTTGATCATCACCAACTGGAACATGAGTTGCGTCATACAGTAAAATATCTGCAGCCATTAATACTGGATAAGAATAAAGACCAATGCTTGCTTTTTCTTTATCTTTTCCAGCTTTTTCTTTAAATTGAGTCATCCTATTAAGCCAACCAATTCTTGAAATACAGCTTAAAATCCACGCAGCTTCTGAATGAGCAGGAACCATAGATTGATTAAATATGATGCTAAGCGTGGGGTCTATTCCGCTTGCAATAAATGTAGCTGCAGTCTCTCTTATATTTCTTTTTAGTTCCTTAGGGTCTTGCTTAACAGTTATTGCATGAAGATCTACAACACAAAAAATACACTCATTTTCTTTTTCATTTTGCAACTGAACAAAATTTTTAATTGCTCCTAAGTAATTTCCTAAATGAAGATTTCCTGTTGGCTGAACACCTGAAAAAATTTTTTTACTCATAATTAATACTTTAGATGAATATCACCAACTTTAAAAGCTTTGATAAATAAAGCTACCAAGATATAAAACGCTAGTCCCACTATTACTGTACCTATAAGATAAAAAAATTTAAAAGATTCTGTGTAAACCATTTTATCTTCTAAAAAATTAGTTAAAAAATTAAAAAATATTCCCATCAAAATTGAAACAATTAAAATTTTTATGAATCTGTTTATAAAAATAAAATTAAAATTAAATAGTTTTCTTTTTTTTAAAAAAATAAATAATAAAATAACAGTAAACCAAGAAGATATTGAGGTTGCTATAGGTATTATTAAGAAGCCAATTTTTTGAAATAAAGTAATACTAATAAAAATATTTATTAAAACTGAGATTAAAGAAATATAGAATGGTATTTTGGTATCATGTCTTGCAAAGAAGAAAGTGGAAAAAACTTTGATTAAAGAAAATGCAGGCAATCCAATTCCAAAATAGAATAATGCTCTTGCTGAGTTCTTAACACTCTCTTCATCAAAAGATCCATATCCAAATAAAGAAGATATAATTTCTTCAGAAGCAATCAATAATGCAATTGCTGCAGGTATACTTAAAAATAAACTTAGCTCCAATGCCTTGTTTTGTATTAAGTCTATTTTTTTTTTATTATTATTTTTAACATGCTTAGAAAGCTGTGGAAGTATTACCGTTCCAATGGCAATACCAGCAATTGCAAGATTTATTTGATAAACCCTGTCTGCATAGTATAGGTAGGAAACAGCACTAGCCTGAAAAGATGCAATAATCGTTCCTACTAAAATATTTATTTGAGTAACACCTGAAGAAAAAATGCTTGGTAATAACTTTTTAAAAAAAATTTTTACTTTTTGATCAATTTTAATATTTAATTTGAATCTAAGTGGTAAATACTTTTTTACGAAAAAATATAAAAATATAAATTGTAATATTCCTGAAATTGTAACGGCATAAGATAAATAATATACCAATTGATCATTTAAAATTTTTCCAAAAAATAAAACACCCACCAAAAGAATGTTTAAAATTATTGGTGATGCGGATGCAATAGCGAATTTGTTATGAGAATTTAAGATTGCAGAAAAGAAAGATGCTAAACTTATAAATAGTAAAAAGGGAAAGGTAATTCTTGTCAAAGTTATAGCTAATTCCATTTTTTGAAAATCTTCCTCAAAGCCTGGAGCTATTAGAAATATGAATAATGGCATTAGTATTTCAATAATGATTACTAAAAAAAATAATCCTAAAATAAGTAAATTAAAAATATTGTTAGAAAAATTTGCTGACTGCTTTTTTTTATTTAATAAAGACGAATAACTAGGTACGAATGCTGCGTTAAATGTGCCTTCTGAAAATAATCTTCTAAATGTATTTGGAATTCTAAATGCAACAAAGAAAGCATCTGCTAAAGGTCCTGTACCAAGAAATACTGCTATCATTATATCTCTCACATAACCTAATAATCTGCTTATTAGTGTAAAAAAGCTAAATGTGCCTGTTGACTTAATAAGGTTCATAAATCATATTAGTCATAAATTTGCTCCATTTGTACACCTAATTATCATAAATGAAAAAAACTAAAATAGATCATTATACCGATAAAGAAGCTTTAGAGTTTCACAGTTTAAATAAGCCTGGGAAAATTGAAATAAACTCCTCGAAGCCAATGACTACTAAAAGAGATTTGGCCTTGGCATATTCACCTGGTGTCGCCGTGCCAGTTCAGGCAATTTTTGATAATCCTGAGGCAGCATACGACTATACGTCTAAGGGTAATTTAGTTGCAGTAATAAGTAATGGATCTGCAATTTTAGGTATGGGCAATCTAGGGGCTTTGGCATCAAAACCTGTGATGGAAGGAAAGGCAGTTTTATTTAAAAGATTTGCAGATATAGATTCTATTGATTTAGAAATTGACTCACAGGATTCAAATGAAATAATTAATAGTATTAAAAATTTTGCATGTAGCTTTGGTGGAATTAATTTGGAAGATATAGCTGCTCCAGATTGTTTTATAATTGAAGAGAGATTAAAAGAAATTTTAGATATTCCAGTTTTTCATGATGATCAACACGGAACTGCAATTATAACAACGGCAGCATTAATTAATGCTTTAGACATAAGTGGTAAATCCATAAAAGATATTAAAGTTGTGGTTAATGGAGCTGGGGCTTCTGCGATAGCTTGTACAAACTTATTTAAGAATAGTGGGGTTCCCAACGAAAATATAACCATGTTAGATCGTAAGGGGGTAATTTACAGAGGTAGAGCTGAGGGTATGGATCAGTGGAAATCTGCTCATGCAATTGATACAAAAAATAGAACTTTAGAAGAAGCAATTAACGGAGCTGATGTATTCTTAGGATTATCTGCAAAAGGAGCCTTAAAAAAAGAATTAGTAAAAACTATGGCTAAAAATCCAATAATTTTTGCTTGCGCTAATCCAGATCCAGAAATAACTCCTGAAGAAATAATGGAAGTTAGAGATGATGCAATTATTGCAACTGGAAGATCGGATTACCCCAATCAAGTAAACAACTTAATTGGTTTTCCATACATATTCAGGGGTGCTTTAGATGTTAGGGCGACTACAATTAATGAAGACATGAAAGTTGCTGCAGCAGATGCAATTGCAAAATTAGCAAGGGAAGATGTCCCTGATGAAGTTGTTGCTGCTATGGGTGGTGATCGTCCTAGGTATGGGAAAGACTATATAATTCCATCTACTTTTGATCCAAGGTTGATTAGTGTAATACCTGTAGCTGTTGCAAAAGCTGCAATGAATAGTGGCGTTGCAAGAAAAAAAATAAATGATTTTGAAATTTACAAAGATCAACTTAAACAAAGGCTTAATCCATCAGTTACAATAATGCAGGGTATTAATTCTTATATTAAAAAAAACCAAAAAAGAATTGTTTTTGCAGACGGTGAAGATGAAAATACTCTTAAAGCTGCTATTGCATTTAAAAATTCAAAGTTAGGAGTTCCAATTTTAGTTGGTAAAAAAGAGAAAATTAAAGAACGAATAAATGAAATTGGTTACAATGACGATTTTGATATTGAAATAATAAATTCTCAAGATTCTGAGAAAAGAGAAAAATATGTAAGCTATTTATTTAAAAAGATGCAAAGAGAACAAGGTCTTTTAGAAAGAGACTGTGATAGGCTTGTAAGAAATGACCGTGTTATTTGGGCCTCCTGTATGGTTGCTTGTGGTGATGCAGATGGTGCTGTTACGGGAAATACCCGAAGATTTGGATCATCTTTAGATAAAATTAAACAAGTAATCGATCCAAGACCAGGGGAAATAATGTTTGGGTTAAATATGGTTGTTTATAAAGGTAAAACTATATTTGTTGGAGACACAAGTGTTAATGAGTATCCTAGCTCAGAAGAACTTGCAGAAATTGCCATATCCTCAGCTAGAGTTGTAAAATTATTTGGTTTTACTCCTAAGGTTGCTTTTGTTTCACATTCAACTTTTGGTCAACCCCTAACAAGTAGAACCAAACATATTAAAAAAGCTGTTGAAATTCTGAAAAATAAAGATGTAGATTTTGAATTTGATGGAGATATGCAGCCGGATGTAGCTCTAAATGCAGAGTATAAAGAACTTTATCCATTTTCAAATATAGTAGGAAATGCGAATATCTTGATAATGCCTGGACAACACAGCGCGGCTATCTCATATAAAATGATGAAGACTTTAGGGGAGACAAAAGTTATTGGACCTTTGCTAATTGGTTTAGGTCAACCAATTGAAATAGCTCCTTTAAGATCTTCAACATCAGATATAATAAACTTAGCCTCTGTTGCGGCCTACTCTGCTGATATAATTAATTACAAAAAAGATTAATTCTTTTGGATTCTCAAATTTTCGAGTAAAATAATACTTGCTATAACAACCTCAACATCAAGTATTTCTTTAGCTTCTTTTATTACTTCTTTTTTCTCCTCAACTGTTAAGGAAATTCCATAGATAAAAATTTTTTTTTTATATGTATCAATTTGATAGTTAGTTGCTTTAATATTTTTATTAAATATTAGCGCTGTCCGCAGTTGTGAAGTTATTAATAAATCTTTTGCTGATTGTTTAAAATTAAATTCTTCTTTTATTATAATATCATTTCTAACAGATCTAACTCCTTTAGTTTCCCACGCCAATTTTGTAATTTGAAGTTTTTCTTCTGGATCATTCACTTTTCCTGTCAAAAAAATTTTACCATCTAAAACTTTTGTAGATACTGAAAGTATGTAATTTTTATCTCTTAGTACTAACCTTGTTGCTAAATTTTTTTGCATTACAGAGTCATCTATCTGAGTGCCTAAGGATCTTGGGTCTAGAGCAATACTTACACCTGTTCCAAAAATACCTTTTGAGCTTATTCCAATACATCCTGTGAAGATTAAAAAAATTAAACTTATGAGAAAAATTCTACTTTTCATTTTTTAATTTTAAACAATAATTATAAATTTTTTTTTTAGGCACGTTGGTAATTTGGCCAATTAAATCCGTAATATCTTTAATGCTTAATTTTTTAATCATTTTTTGAATAATACTTTTATCAGATTGTTTTAAAATTACTGAAGAATTTTTTTCTATGGGTTTTTCAGAAATAATAACGGTTAATTCTCCCTTTGGATCAGATTTAAAGGGCTCTAAATCGTCAACTGTTGATCTAATATATTCTTCATAAAATTTTGTCATTTCTCTACATATCAAAATTTTTCTACCTGAAAAATAATATTTGATATCTTTTATGGATTTATTAAATTTTCGGGGGGGGATAAAAAAAACAATACAACTATTCAAGTTTACTAATTTTTCAAAATCTTCTTTTAACTTGTTATTTTTTTCAGGAAAAAATCCATAGAAAAAGTATTTCTCATTAAATCCACTAATGGAGACAGCAGTGGAAACGGCTGATGCACCAGATATTGGAAAAATATTAATATTATTTTCTAAACACTCATTAATTAATATTGCCCCAGGGTCAGAAACTGAAGGAGTACCAGCATCAGAAATTAATGACACAACACAATCTGATTTTAAAATCTCCATTACTTTTGATAAATTTTTTTTTTCATTAAATTTATGATTTGAAATTAGCTTTGATATAATGTCATACCTATCTAATAAATTTTTTGAAATACGAGTATCTTCACATAGTATATAGTCTGATTTTTTTAAGACATCTAAGGCTCTTAAAGTAATATCATTTAGATTTCCAATTGGAGTGGCGACTATATAAAGGCCACTTTTGACTTTATTATTTTTATTTTCAGTATGTAGAATCATCACAATATAATCGATATAACAATAACATTAAAATGATGAAAATTATTAAAATTATATTGCTTTTAGCCTTAACTTTTTCAGTTTTCATAAGTGAAGTTTTTGCTAGTAAAAAAATTAAGATTGGATTACTTGTTCCATTAACTGGTAAAAATTCTGAAATTGGGCAATCCATAATTAAATCTACTCGACTTGCTGTCAATAAAATTAATAATTCATCTATTGAAATTGTTCCAAGAGATACAAAATCAAATCCTACTGATACTTTAAGAGCTGCAAAAGAACTTAAAGAGTTAGAAATAAAAATAATAATTGGTCCAGTGTTTAATAAAAATCAAGTCTACCTTGATGAGATAAAAGAAGTAACTTTTATTTCTTTAACAAATAAAGGCGACAACAAATCAAAAAATATTATTAATGCAGGTATAAATGCTACATCTCAATTAAATGGAATTAAAAAATTTATTGAATTAAATGAAATTAAAAAAACTATCTTCCTAACACCCGATGTAGATTATAAAAAAGAAATTGAAAAAGCTATTGATAGCTCCAAGATTAAAATATTAGCGAACTATGTTTACAAAACAGACCCCACAAAACTTACAAATCAAATAGAAGAGATTACAAATTACAAGCGAAGAAAACAAAGTCTTGAAGATGAGATATCAAGATTAGAAAAATCAAATCAAAATAATAAAGAAAAATTAATTGAGAGATTAAAAAAAAGAGACACTCTTGGTGGTGTAAAATTTGACTCTATAATAATTGCAGACTTTGATGAAAGTTTAAAAAGCGTTACAACCTCTCTACTTTATACGGATATCTCGCCCAAAAAAAAATACTTTATAACTCTCAATCAATGGTTTGATGAATCTCTACTTGAAGAAGTTAGCTCACAACCACTTTATTTTCCCTCTATAAATAAAAAAAATTATGAAGATTTTTCTTTAGAATATTTTAAAAAATTTGGCCAGTACCCAAATCAATTATCTTTTTTAAGTTTTGACTTAGTAGGCCTTGTTTACTATTTAATACTTCAAAATAACTCAATTATTGATGAAAAAATTTTTACAAAAAAAAATTTATTTAAGGGGAAAGTTGGAGTTTTTGAAATAAAAAATAACAAAATTAATCATATCCTTAATTTTTATAAAGTTGAAGACGGGGAATTTAAAAAAGTTTTTTAATTTTTTTAAAAGCTTTAAATCGGTGATCTATTTTGTATTTCTGCGATGCCTTCATTTCACCAAAAGTAATTTTTTTTCCTTTAGGTATAAAAATAGGATCATAACCAAATCCATTCTCTCCTTTCATTGAGTGTGAAATATGCCCTTCGATTTTACCAACAGATTTTATAGTTTTTTGGTTAGGTCCATAAAGAGTTAAAGCACAAATAAATCTTGCTTTAACTCTTTTATTTTTCCAATTTTTATTATTTTTATCTAATTCTTTAAAAACTCTATTCATTGCCTTAATAAAATTTCCTTTTTTTCCACCCCATCTAGCTGAGTAAATGCCGGGTGCTCCTTCTAAAACATCAATCTCCAAACCTGAATCGTCTGACAGACAAATCATTTTTGTTTTTTTAGAAAAATACCTAGCTTTAATTAAAGAATTTTCTTCAAAAGTTTTTCCATTTTCAACGGGACTTTTAATTTTAAAGTCAGATGTAGAGTGAATTTCAAGGTTTTGGGGCAATAAATCCTTAATTTCCCTCAATTTTCCAGTATTATTTGTACCTACTAATATTTTTGTAATTTTTTTTTTTAACATCTAGCAATTATTAAATTTCATACCATATAAGTCTCAATGGAAAAAGATCAAAACGCTAATCCTAAGACTCAAGATAAAAAAGCTGAAGATATTACAGCAGAAGAGTTAAATAATGATACTCAACCTGTTGTTTTGGAAAATAGTGAACCTCCAAAAGAGATTACTCCTGAGGAAAAAATTTTAGAACTAGAAGATAAATTAGCTAGAACTTATGCTGAAATGGAAAACCAGAGAAGAAGATTTGAAAAAGAGAGAGATGATGCTTTTAATTATGGGGGTTTTACTTTTGCAAAAGAAACCTTAAATTTAATAGATAATTTGGAAAGATCAAAACAGATATTAGAGAGTGATGAAATCTTAAAAAATTCAGAGGCCTTAAAAAAAACTTTAGAACATTTTGATATTATTAATAAAGATATGGTTTCTATTTTATCAAAAAATGGGATTATTCCTTTAGATTCAGTTGGTAAAAAACTTGATCCAAATTTTCATCAAGCAATGATGGAGATTGAAGATGATCAAAAAGAACCTGGTACAATTATTCAAGAAATTCAAAAAGGCTTTATGATGAAAGACAGGTTGCTCAGACCTTCTCTAGTGGGAATTTCAAAGAAAACTGAAATCAAAGAAGAAAAAAGTGAGGAAAATAAAGAAAATTCAGACAATTTATAATATTTGTCAGAACTTGTAGATTGAAAATTAACACTTATATGAAGGGTAGTATTAAATTATGAGCAAAATTATAGGAATAGATTTAGGAACAACAAATTCGTGTGTGTCTATCATGGAGGGTAGTCAGCCCAAAGTTTTAGAGAACGCAGAAGGTGCAAGAACAACCCCTTCTGTTGTTGCTTTTACTGATGATGGAGAAAAGCTTGTTGGACAACCTGCAAAAAGACAAGCAGTAACTAATCCTGAAAATACCATATTTGCTGTAAAAAGATTAATTGGAAGAAATTTTGAAGACCCAACGGTAAAAAAAGATATTGCAGCGGCTCCTTTTAAAATAGTTAATTCAGAAAAAGGTGATGCTTGGATCGAAGCAAGAGGTGTAAAATACTCACCTTCACAAATATCAGCTTTTATTCTCATAAAGATGAAAGAAACAGCCGAAAAATATTTAGGGCAAGAGGTAACTAAAGCTGTAATAACTGTTCCTGCTTACTTTAATGATGCCCAAAGACAAGCAACAAAAGATGCTGGCAAAATTGCTGGTTTAGAAGTTTTAAGAATTATAAACGAACCTACTGCTGCTTCTCTTGCTTATGGTCTGGATAAGAAAAAAGAAAATAAGAAAATTGCAGTATACGATTTAGGGGGTGGAACTTTTGATGTATCAATTCTTGAGTTAGGTGATGGTGTATTTGAAGTTAAATCAACTAATGGTGATACATTTTTAGGAGGTGAAGATTTTGACAACACAATTGTTGATTATTTAGTTAATGAATTTAAAAAAGACAATGGTATAGATTTAAGAACTGATAAGCTTGCTCTTCAAAGACTGAAGGAAGCTGCTGAAAAAGCAAAAATTGAACTTTCTTCTGCTGAACAAACAGATGTTAATTTACCATTTATCACTGCAGATAAAACAGGCCCAAAGCATATTAATTTAAAAATGACTAGAGCAAAATTAGAAGCTTTAGTAGAAGACTTGATTTCAAGAACATTGCCTCCTTGTAAAACTGCACTTAAAGATGCGGGTCTTACTGCAAATGAGATTGATGAAGTCGTAATGGTTGGTGGTATGACGAGAATGCCAAGAGTTTTGGCTGAAGTTAAAAACTTCTTTGGAAAAGAGCCTAATAAAAGTGTAAATCCAGATGAGGTTGTTGCTATGGGTGCTGCAATTCAAGCTGGTGTGCTTCAAGGAGATGTTAAAGATGTACTTCTTTTAGATGTAACACCTTTATCGCTTGGAATTGAAACTTTAGGTGGAGTTTCAACGAAATTAATAGAAAAAAACACAACAATTCCAACAAAAAAAAGCCAAGTTTTTTCTACAGCAGATGATAATCAACCCGCTGTATCAATAAGAGTTCTACAGGGTGAGAGAGAAATGGCATCTGACAATAAAATGTTAGGGAATTTTGAATTAGTTGGTATCGCACCAGCTGCAAGAGGAATACCTCAAATTGAAGTAACCTTTGATATTGATGCAAATGGAATTGTTAGTGTTTCTGCAAAAGATAAAGGTACTGGAAAAGAACAAAAAATTCAAATCCAAGCCTCTGGTGGTTTAAGTGATGAAGAGATTGAAAAAATGGTTAAAGATGCAGAAGCAAACAAAGATGAAGATAAAAAGAAAAGAGAATCTGTAGATGCAAGAAACCAAGCTGACACTTTAATTCATTCAACAGAAAAAAACTTAAAAGAACATGGCGCTAAAGTTTCAGATGCAGATAAAAAAGCAATAGAAGACGCTTCATCTGCTTTAAAAGAAGCAATCAAAGGGACTGATATCGAAGACATTAAGAAAAAAACAGAGACTTTAGTTCAAGCTTCTATGAAATTAGGTGAAGCAATTTATAAATCTCAAGAGAAAAAAGAAAGCTCATCTAAAGATGGTAATAAAAGTGGTGAAGGAAAAAAAGATGACAATGTAGTTGATGCAGACTTTGAAGAAGTAAAAGAAGAGGGCAAAGAAGAAGTAAAAGAAGAGGGCAAAGAAGAAGTAAAAGAAGAGGGCAAAGAAGAAGATAAAGAAAAAAGCGCTTAAGACTTAAAACAACTATCATCTTAGAGTAACTTATGGCTAAAAGAGATTTTTATGACGTCTTAGGTGTTAGCAAAAATGCAAGCCCTGAAGAATTAAAATCAGCATATAGAAAATTAGCAGTAAAACATCATCCTGATAAAAACCCTGGTGATAAAACTTCTGAAGACAAATTTAAAGAAGCTGGTGAGGCATACGGTATTCTTTCTGATCAAGAAAAAAAACAAAACTACGATAACTTTGGACATTCCGCTTTTGAAGGTGGAGGGGGTGGAAGACAAGGTGGTGGCTTTGGTGGAGCTGATTTTTCAGATATTTTTGAGGATTTTTTTGGAGATTTTGGTGGAGGCGGAAGATCCAGAGGGAGAAGCACCAATAATAGAGGTTCTGACTTAAGATATGATTTATCAATTACTCTTGAGGAAGCATATGGGGGTAAAAAGCAGGATATAAAATTTTCAACAACAGAAAAATGTACTACTTGTAAAGGAAATGGTTCAAAGCCTGGTCACTCTCCAGATAGATGTTCAGTTTGTGGGGGGAATGGTAAAGTGAGATCTAATCAAGGGTTTTTTACTGTTCAACAAACCTGTCCTCAGTGTGCTGGAAGTGGAGAGGAAGTTACAAACCCATGTACTGATTGTAATGGTCAAGGTAACAAACAAACTTCAAAAAAAATATCCGTCACTATACCAAAGGGTGTTGATGATGGAACAAGGATTAGATTAGCTGGTAAGGGCGAGGCTGGAAGCAAAGGTGGGGCTAGTGGAGACTTATATCTATTTGTTAACGTTCATTCTCATGATCTTTTTAAAAGGTCAGATGAAAATTTATTTTTTGAATTTCCAATTTCTATAGCTGATGCTGCATTAGGTACTACAATTGAGATACCAACAATTGATGGGGGGAAAGCAAAAATTAAAATACCAGACGGAACTCAAAATGGAAAACAATTCAGACTGAAAGGTAAAGGAATGCCTTACATGCGAGGTAGTGGTAATGGTGACCTTTATGTTCAAGTAAATACTGAGGTTCCTATTTCTTTAAATAAAGAACAAAAAGAATTGCTTGAAAAATTTAGAGAAATTGAAAATGAAAAATCAAACCCAAGTATAAAAAAATTCTTTCAAAAAGCCAAAAGTTTTTGGAAAAACTAAAAGACTAATTAACTAAAAAAGGTTAGTATTTTCTCAATGAAAAAAATTAATTTAACAATTTCTGGCTGTCTTGGGCGAATGGGTCAGCAGCTTATCAAATCTTCTAGAACTAATAAAAATTTTAAACTAGTAGCTCTTACAGAAAATAAACCTATTATTAAGAAAATAGCTGGTATTAACCTTGACTTGAATACTGAGCTTACTTTTAAAAAAACTGATGTGATTGTAGATTTTACAGTTCCAAAATGCACCCTTGAAATTCTAAAGATAGCATCAAAACTAAAAAAAAAAGTAGTTATTGGAACAACTGGCTTTACTAAAAAAGAAGATTCCTTAATTAAAAAATACTCAAAAAAAATTCCTATATTGAAAGCTGGTAATATGAGCATAGGTGTTAATTTACTGATGTATTTAACAGAAATAGCTTCAAAATCATTAAATGATGACTATTTAAGTAAAATATTTGAAGTTCATCATAAACATAAAAAAGATTATCCTTCAGGAACTGCTTTAATGCTCGGAAAGGGTATTGCTGATGGAAAAAATAAAAACTTTTATAATTCAATAGGAAGAAAATTTTTAAATAAAAAATCTTTTCCTTTTGGAAAAAAAACTAATTTTAATTCAATTAGAAAAAGTGAAATTATTGGAGAACATGAAGTAATTTTTTCTAGTGGCAAAGAAACAATAAAACTAAATCATGAAGCATTTGATAGAGCTTTATACTCAGATGGTGCTTTAACTGCGGCAAAATGGCTTATAAATAAAAAACCTGGGCTTTATTCAATGAGAGACTTATTAAATTTTGAGTAATGAATGAAAAAGAAAAATCAAAAAAAATATTAAAAATTTTAAATAAAATTTATCCAGAGACCCCTATTCCTCTTGATCATAAAAATACATTTACTCTTTTGATATCAGTCCTTTTATCGGCTCAGTGTACCGATCTAAATGTCAATAAAGTAACTAAGGATATATATCCAAAATATTATAAACCAGAACATTTTGTAAAATTGGGTAGGAAAAAAATTGAAAAACTAATAAAAAGTATTGGTATATATAGAGTCAAAGCAAAAAGTATTTATCTAACGTCAAAAAAACTTTTAAGAGAATACGGTGGGAAGGTGCCTAAAAGCTTTGAAGAGCTTGAAAAACTGCCTGGAGTGGGCCACAAAACGGCAAGCGTAGTCATGTCTCAAAGTTTTGGTGTACCTGCTTTTGCAGTTGATACACATATTCATAGATTAGCCCAAAGATGGGGTTTAACAAATGGTAAGAGTGTAGTTCAAACTGAAGAGGATTTAAAAAATATATTTCCAAAAAAAATGTGGAGTAAATTACATTTACAAATAATTTATTATGGAAGAGAGTTTTGTAGAGCAAGAGAATGTTATGGTTTGACTTGTAAAATTTGTACCACTTGTTATCCTAATCGTAAAATTCCAATTAAAATAAAAAAAGCTTAATATGAAAATACTAGGAATCGGAAATGCAATTGTTGATGTTATTTGTAAAGTAGAAAATCAATATTTAATAGATAATGAATTAACAAAAAGCACTATGAAGTTAGTTGATGAAAGTGAATTTAAAAAACTTTTATCTACTTTAAAAATTGAGGAAACTGTCTCTGGTGGATCTGTTGCAAATTCAATTGTTGGACTTTCACAGTTAGGAAATGACGTGGGATTTATAGGGAAAATCAATGCTGATGATTTGGGTCAGAAATATGAAGAGGGCTTGATTAAAGAGAAAGTACAGTATTTTTACAAAAAAAAAGAGGAAACTTTATCAACTGGGACTTGCTTAATTTTAATTACTCCTGATGCAGAAAGAACAATGGTAACTTTTTTAGGTGTAGCAGGTAGAGTTGATGAGAAAGATATTAATGAAAAAGCTGTAAAAGAAAGTGAAATTATATTTCTTGAGGGATATTTATGGGACAAAGGTGGGCCAAAATCTGCTTTTGATAAAGCAATGTCTTTTTCTAAAAAAAAGGCAATGTCTTTATCAGATCAATTTTGTGTAGAAAGACATAAGGTTGACTTTTTAGATTTAGTTAAAAATAAGCTAGATATTACTTTTGCAAATGAACAAGAGATTAAATCATTAATTAATACAAATAATTTTGATGAAGTTATTTCATTTGGAAAACATTTAGGAAAAATGTTGATTATTACCCGGGGAGAAAAAGGAAGTATTGCTATAAAAAATAAAGAAGTTGTAGAATGTGACAGCAAATCAAATTTAAAGATTGTTGATTTAACAGGTGCTGGAGATTTGTTTGCTGCAGGCTTTCTTCATGGCTTTATAAATAATTTTTCAACAAGAGAGAGCCTCGAAAAAGGAACAGAGATGTCCTCAAGGATAATTCAAAAAGTAGGTGCTAGACTAGGTTAGTCTCATTTTATTCAATAAAATAGCCACTTTGGTGACTCAAAATAAAATTCTTGTCATTAAATTTATTACTGATTTTTTTTCTAAGTCTATAGATATGAGTTTCGACAGTGTGTGTTTCCATGTTTGGTGCATAACCCCATATATTTTTTTGTAGACTTGAAACATCGTGTTTAGTTTTTGCATCATTTAAATATAAAATAATTTCAATTTCTTTTTCGGTTAATTTTAAACTTAAGCCATCTTTAAAGAAAAATTTAGAATTTAAATTGAGCTCATAACCTCTAATATTAATTTTAGATTGATGATTAAATTTTATTTTTATTAATTTAATATTAATCAATTCTAAAAATTTATTTATAGATAAAGGTAAATCACTAAGATTTAAAAAAAAATTATCACTTATGTTTTGATTTAATAATAACTTTTGTCCAGGCCTTAAAATAATTAAAGAATTTGTCATATCAAGACTAGAGCTTTTAAGAAATTTTTCTTCATTTTCGTATTTTATAATTTTAAAAGATAAATTTTCTTTAATCTCTTCCAAGATTTCATATAGTGAATTATAATTTATAATAAAAACATTTTGCTTAATCATATTAAATAAAACTTATGATAATTCATGTAAAAAATAAAAGCACTCTTATAATTGATGATTTTAAATTCAAATGCTGTGTTGGAAAAAATGGCTTAAATTTTAATAAAAAAGAAGGTGACTACTCTACACCTAAAGGTTTGTTTTATTTAAAAAAACTATACTTCAGGAAAGATAGAGTTGGCATTCCAAGATGTAAGATTAAAAAAAAAACTATAAAAAAAAGTATGGCTTGGTGCGATGACTCGGGCCATAAAAAGTACAATCAAGAAATTCTTTCTTTTAATAAAAAAAATAAAGAACAATTTTATAGGAGTGATCATAAATATGATTATTTAATAACAATTACTCATAATGAAAAAAAAATCCCATTTAAAGGGAGTGCAATTTTTATACATTTAACAGATGATTATGAACCTACAGCTGGGTGTGTCGCCCTTAAAAAAAAAGATTTTGAAATTTTATTAAAGTTAATTAATAAAAATACAATGATAAAAATAGGCTAAACTCTTTTACCAAAAATCTTAGAACCAATTCTTAAAAATGTTGACCCATTTTCTGCAGCTTCAATAAAATCAGAAGACATACCCATACTTAATTCTTTTTCATTAATATTGCTTAATAGTTTTTTCATTTCAGTAAAGTATTTGTATGACAAATCATTTTTTGGAGGAAGACACATCAATCCAACAATATTTAAATCTAAATCATTTTTACATCGCAAATAGAAATTTTTTAAATTTTCAATTTCAATTCCGCTTTTTTGATTTTCACTTCCAATGTTTACTTGAATAAAAATTTTAATTTTTTTTTTAATTTTTTTTTCCTCATTAGAAATTTTTTCTGCTAATTTCAAATTATCTAGCGAATGAATGTAATCAAAAAGTTGTACGGCATGTTTGACTTTATTTGTCTGAAGTTTTCCAATCATATGTAATTTGATATTTATAAAATCCTGTTTAATATCAGTCCATTTTTCAATGGCCTCTTGAACTTTGTTTTCACCATAATGTTGGTGGCCATAATTGATTAACGGATAAATATTTTCAATTGGAAATGTCTTGCTAACTGCAATAATATTTGATGGTTTAAAATTTTTAATTCTTTTTTCTAATGTTTCTTGTATTGATATTAAATTATTAACAGAATTTATCATATGATTTATTTAGAACCTTACCATTTTATTAGTAATTTTAACAAAAAAGAATTGGAGTGTTTGGATAAAAAAATAAAGATCATATACAGAAATTACAAAGATCCATTAAAGGTAAATTTAATTTTAAAGATTAAAAAAGAATGTAAAAAATCAGGTAGAAAATTTTTTCTTTCTAATAATATAAGTTTAGCCATAAAACTAAAGCTAGATGGTGTATATATTCCATCTTTTAATAAATCCCTAAGTTATAAATATAAAAATATTAATAACTTTCAAATTCTTGGTTCTGCTCACAACTTGTCTGAAATTAAGACAAAAGAAAAACAGGGTGTAAATATAATATTTCTTTCGCCTATTTTTAAAGTCAACAAATCAAAGAGTTATTTGGGCATCTATAAATTTAATACTTTATCTAATTTGACTAAAAAGAAAATTGTTGCTTTAGGTGGTATTAATGAGAAAAATATCAAAAAGTTAAAATTATTAAATTGTTATGGATATGCTTCCATTACTTATTTAAAACAACGACAGCAAATAAATCATGTTAGAAAATAAAACTTTAAAAGATAAAATTTCAATAATCCTAAACTATTATGCAATTAAAAATTTTGATAAATTAATCGAAGAGGCTAATAGACTATTAAAAAAAAATCCTAATATTGATATTTTATGGAATGTTTTAGGTTTAACTCATCAACAAAAGGGGAACCTAGAAAAAGCAGAAGAATATTTTTTTAGATGTTTACAGGTTAATCCTAAAAATATAAGTGCCCTTAATAACCTTGGTAATAACTTTAAATATCTTTTTAACTACTCAATGGCAGAAGAATATTTTAATAAAGCCCTAGACAGAAATCCAAAATATTTAAATGCCTTAGTAAATTTTGGAAACCTAAAATTTGAATTAAATCAACCTATTGAAGCTCTTACATTACTGAAACAAGCACTGATTATTGATGATAAATCTATATCTGTGCGAATTAATTTAGCCTTAGTTTATCAAGGTATTGGTGAGTATAAAAATGCTATTAATACTTTGAAAGAAATTAACATACTGGATCCTAAAATAGTTAAAGCAGACAAAATGCTAAGTGCCTTGATAAATTATAAAGAAAATAATGAACACTTATTGTCAATGGAAAAAAAAATAAAAGAACAAAACCTTAATAATGATCAAAAAGTCTTTTTACATTTTGCACTTGGTAAGGCTTATGAAGATCAAAAAGATTATTCAAGGGCAACTGAACACATAGACTTAGGTAATAGTTTAAAAATGAGTGCTTCTAGTTTCAATCTTGATAGAGAAAAAACTTTGTTCAAAAATATAAAACTTTTATTTACGAAATACAATTTTGACAAAATAAATATTGATAAATCTTCAAAAAAAATAATTTTTATTTTAGGAATGCCAAGATCAGGAACAACTTTGGTAGAACAAATTATTTCTTCACATCCTGAAGTTTATGGATCAGGAGAGCTAAATTTTCTTTCAAGGGTAATTTATAAAAATTTTTTTAATGAAAATAAGCTTAGTTTTATTGACAATTTTAATGAATTAAACAACACTGATTTTTCTTCAATTTCAAAACAATATCTCAATTTTATTGAAAATTTTAAGTCAAATAAAATTTATATAACAGATAAAGCACTTTTCAATTTTCAATGGATAGGTTTTATCAAAATTTTATTCCCTAATGCAAAGATTATTAACTGCACTAGAGAACCGAAAGATAATTGTCTTTCAATTTATAAAAATCTTTTCGAAAATGAAGGGCACTGGTGCTACAACAAACCAGAGTTAGTTGAATGCTACAAGCTTTATGTTGATCTAATGAATTTTTGGAATGAAAAAATACCTGGTGAAATTTATAATATTAAATATGAAGAATTAATCGAAAACCCCGACTCTAAAATCAGAGAGCTTGTGGATGCGGCGGGACTAAATTGGGACGAAAAATGTCTCAAATTTAACGAGAATAAAAATGCAATTAAAACTCTAAGCGTAAATCAAGCTAGAAAAAAAATTTACACCACTTCAATTAGCCTTTATGAAAAGTATAAGCCCTATTTAAAAGGTTTTGAGGAACATTTTGATCAAAAAAAAACGGCCCCGATTAAAGGGCCGTTAATATAAATATTAAATTCTAAATAATTAGAATGCTAACATTAAACTTATTTCTAAGTTTTCAGCAGTTGTTCCAACAACACCACCTTTATTAGTAGTTTCTGAATCAAGTAATCTGATTGAAGCTGAACCCATAGTATAAGATATACCAATACCGTCAGTTTCTTCAGTTACATCAGCACCATTGTTCAAACCAGTTACACCAGATCCAGTTTTTTTGAAAATGTTTTCCATTTCATTGTAAGAAACAGCTAAATTTTCATTAACTTGGAAAGAGATACCGTAGATATCTACTTCGTGTTGTAGTGAGTTAGAACCAGTTCCTTCAGAACCACCTCTAGTCTCTGATTTTTGGTAACCAACAGTTGCAGGTCCAATAGCGTAAGTTGCAAAACCAGTGATGGCTTGAGCAGCTACTTGGCTGTTCTGAGCTTCGTTCACATCATCAGATTCACCCCAACCAGCACCAACATTTAAACCGTCCATTGGGCTCATTGTTACTGCTAAGTTTACGTTAGAACCAGTTGATCCTGCTCCACCTGCAGAACCATCATTAGTTCCACCTGTACCTGAACCAGTCTTTGGAGAGTACTCAAAAGATAGGTTAGCACCCATGAAAGAGTTTTTGTAACCTAACACGTTGTTAGATCCACCAGCAGCAACTGCTACAGCGTTAGATCCACCTGTGTAAGTCCAAATTTCTTCATAAGCGTAAGGCATTTTGTCATCAATAGTTGATAGACCAAATTCACCAACACCATTGTCATATCCAATAGTTCCCATATCACCCATATCTAACATTAGAGAAGATGAAGCGAAAACTTCAGAAGTTACTGAGCTAGCTGTTCCGTGGTCACCGATAGCTGCAGTATAAGTTGCAGTCATACCATTCATGTCTCCTGAACCAGAGAAAGCAATAGAGTTACCATTACCGAATGGGTTACCGTTGTTACCATTTTGTGTATTTGAATAAGTCACTTCAGTTTTACCAGATACTGAAAGCTCAACAGCGTTAGCTGAAAAAGCAACCAATGATCCAGCTAAAGCTGAAAGACC
>ENA-OSJC01000656-OSJC01000656.1-marine-metagenome-genome-assembly--contig:-NODE-656-length-32448-cov-4.001452_pt1 | contig 32448 bp, 20 predicted proteins | sample MGYA00237885_ERZ534234 | MGnify/ENA primary metagenome ERZ534234 (study PRJEB26413, sample SAMN06343907) | marine metagenome | isolation source: coastal waters | place: Atlantic Ocean: West Antarctic... | reverse complement strand
CAATAGCCACAGTCCAACTATCATTTCAAACTTATCATTTAAACTCCCAAATATTATGGTCATCATCCCACAAATAGGGGATAAGAAAAAATTATTAGACCTTTCTATGAAGAATGCGTTTATGTTCAAGCAGAATCATCTTCGAATTAAAACAAAACAACAGGACGATTCAGAACGCACCCTACGGCAATTGCAAGATGATCTAAGGTTAAAATCTATTCCTCGCGTTATCGAATGCTTTGATAACTCCAACATACAAGGCACCCACCCTACCGCAAGTATGGTCTATTTTAAGAATGGCAAACCCTTGAAACAGCAATATCGCCATTATAACATCAAAACCGTGATTGGACCTGATGACTTCTCTTCAATGACCGAAATCATACATCGAAGATATAAACGCCTGTTAACGGAAAATAAGAACCTACCAGATCTCATCGTTGTGGATGGGGGAAAAGGCCAACTCAGTGCTGCTTGTATCTCCCTAAAAAACCTGGGCATATACGGAAAAATTCCCATTATCGGTATTGCCAAAAGATTGGAGGAAATTTATTTTCCAGAAGATTCTATTCCTATTTACCTCAGCAAGAAATCCTCTGCCCTTAAGTTGTTACAATTTATCAGAGATGAAGCCCATAGGTTTGCAATTACCCATCATCGTAACATTCGTTCAAATGATTCTATTACATCCATACTCGATGATGTCCCAGGTATCGGTCCCAAAAATAAGACCCTCTTGCTAACAGAATTTAAAACATTAAGTGAAATTCGTAAGGCTTCTATTCAACTACTCACAAACGCTATAGGAAAGAAATTGGCACTAAACGTACACAACTATTTGAATAAAAAAAAGGCAGCTAACTAGCTCCCTTCCTGTAATATTGTAGAGGTATTTTAACTTAGTTTTCCCACAAATTACTCTCGTACTCCATCAATTTCATCTCTGCCTCCTGCTGTAAAACCATCGCATTCATAGGATCTTGAGCGATTTTGTCCGCATACATCTGCCTAATATCTAGATTCTGGGAATTAGATACACCTATGATTGGAGCACTAAACAATCTCAACTCTAATGCATCAGCCAAATTAATGTGTCCTCCTTGATTTTCCTCATTATACCACAAGGCTTTATCCCTATAGGGTCCTCTTAACAATTTGATGATGTCTTCATATCTAAAACTGGCCACTCTTTTTTCAAATTGGATTTCATAGTTTGGATTAGCAGGTATACCTAAAGTAATTGATCTTATATAATAAAACATTCTAGATCGGTTACGATCAAAAATCAAATCCTCTTTGATATAAAGCTTATTAAATTCTGTTGGGTCTATATCATTAAAGTTTTTTCCATCACCTTCAGACTCTTCCTCCGCCTCATCTCCAAAACCACCTCCGAAACCACCTCCAAAATCGTCACCCCCACCTTGAATTTCGTATTGAAGAGACGATATAAATTCATCATCAGGCATGGGCCGCAAGCATGAGTCAGACATATAAGGCTGTAATAAGCCTTCTTTGGCGCCTTGAATGATCAAAGCAGAAAGCTCAGAGTTTTTAGCGTTGAACGGCTTATTCTGTTTTTCCGTTAGATTCAATCTCCTAATCAGCGTCTTTTTAAACATGATATAGTTATCCGCCACCTCTGGCTTGATAATCTCTGCTGCCGTCCTTTGTTGTGCTTGAACTTCAACAACTATGACTGTTATTAAAAAAATAACTAATAAATTTTTCATCTCTCCTGTTTTTTAAGCCTATTTCAACGGGATTGACATACTTCGATTGTATGCGTTGAAATTTTCAACATCACCTTTAAAATTTTGTCTTTTAACTTGTTTGAATTCTAATACTAATATGTCTCCCTTTCTTGCAGATGATGCAATGGTTGATAAGTTTACTTTACCGCTTCCCTTGACACTCTGCCTGCCTACCCCTCCACTCACCAAGGTTGCCACGATTTGCGATACTTGAAATTTAGCATCATCTGGCAAAAACTCTTTAAATCCTGCATCTGGAATTGCTCTAATTGACAGTCTCGCCGTTTTTGCAGGAATTCCTTTAGAAATATCAACTTCTCCACGATCGGAAAAAGCCTTAATTTCAACCGCTGGAATAGGTCTTACTCCAAAAGTTCTTGACCCAATACGATTTCCATTACTAGAAACACTCAAAACCACTTCTTTAGCGTTGGGCACTATTGTCACCGCACCTGCAGTGGCTCCTTTAATCGTAGCCCCCCCTTTTGCAGAAAATGCTGGATTGTAGGTGGTTCCTAATGCAGGTACTTGTACATCTAACTTATTTCCACAGTTGAAATAAAGTGCCCCTACCGACGCCGACTGAATCTGAATGACCGGCTTCATCACGAAATACTCTTCAACACTTGCATAAGTGGTATCTCCCCCACCGGGTAAATCAATGGTTATGGCTGCTTCGAAGGTTTGACGCTTTTGCATTTCTTTTCCTGAAAATTTTGCAGAGGCTGTAAATTCTACCAATCCAACGCCTCCTTCAACTTTAATTGGCTTCCCATTGTAAGTCATCGTCGGAACAATTGCTGAGGCTGAGGCCGCAATAAACATCTCCGCTTTATAGGGTGTTCCAGCCGCAACATACTTCGACTCAGGTCTTACCATGGCTACAATCTGGTCAAAGGCAATATCGCCCGCTCCCACTTTTGATGATAAGAAAGCCATCGCTCGTGTTTCATAGCTCAAAACCTTTGACTGAAAATCCGCAACGGTAGCTAGACAAGCTGGAGTAGGCGAATCAGAGAAAGCGAGCTGTGCGAAAATCTTACCGGCTTGATTCGGATCTTTATTGTAAACAGGGTCGTCAATGGCATCTACGGCAATTGCTTTATATTTCAAAAGTTCTGATTCTGGCGCACCGAATTCCGTCATAATAACTTTGATCTCATCAGCAAAACCATTTAGTTGATCCTTTATTTCTTGACCTTTGCCTTCGCCCCCTTCCTCTACGGGCATCATATAATGTCCAACCTTACTGTAATCTGTCTTACCTGCCAAATTTTTAGCATCGCCTACGTAAGTAGGTTCATACTCAATATAGCCCCCGGTAATCGTCACCATAGTTTCCTTGAGCTCAACCATTGTAGTCATTAAAGCGTCCGTTTTCTCATGAACTATTTTGGCCGCTTCCATAACCTTTAAATCAGCCTCTCGATTACCTGTTTCATCGACAGTCCTGATAATGCTCTCCATTATCTGGACGTTTCTCTCTTTGGTTTCATTATTAGCACTTACCAAACTTTCATTAATAAAGACGAATTTATCAATAATGGTATTACTCACATTTAGTGCCAATAAAGCAGTCAGCACTAAATACATCATACCGACCATTTTTTGACGTCCTGTTTCTTTCCCTCCTGACATAATTTATCTTTTGTTCAGTTTAAATTAATTTGTTAAGAATCAACTTTTCATGGCAGTCAACATACCGCCATAGACTTTATTTAAATTCTCAACATTAGAAGTTAATTGATTCAGCTGTACTTGAAAAGCTGCTGTTTCTTTGCCGGCTTCTGCCATACTTTCTAACGCATCTGTAACATTAGAATAAAATTTGTTCAATGCTTTGGTATGGCTTTGAGAATCTTGAAGTTCCATTTCATATAAGGCGTTCAAAGCACTCAAGCTTTTTGTAACCGTCAGTACTTGCTCTTGGTAGCCCTTGGCTCCCTTAGATGCTTCTGACATTGCTCCCAGCGCTTGCATGGACGTCCCGTAAGATTTATTCATTTCGGTGAGCGTTTTTGATGCTGACCGCATATTATCTGCATATTCATTGGTGGCTACGGCGGCATCGCTGAGATTTGACATTTTACCTGCGGTGTCTGCAAGATTCCTCATACCATCACCTAAACCCTTTAATAAATCAGGACCAATTTTAGCATCCTCCATAACTTTGTCCATCTGGGCTGAAATTCCTGTGGAAACAGCTGCTGGCGCAGCCGCTCTTTTTTGAGACACGGGACCATCATAATCAAGCGCAAGTTCAGGATAAACCTTTGACCAAACGGGATCGGGATGTGGTGGCTCGAAAGCACTTAAGAAGAAAATAACTGCTTCAACCGTCAGTCCCACACCTAGCATAATAGCGGATCCAGGTAAGTGAAGAATTTTAAACATGGCACCTACAATTACAACTGCGGCTCCAATACCATATACTTTGGGCATGATGGTATTGAATAATAAATCCATGAAGCCTCCTTTTTTCTCGCTCATATTTTTGTGGTTTTAGTTATTAAATTATTAAAAATCAAATGATTGGGTCGATCTCCCCAAATAAGACATAGCACATCTAAAGCCAATTGAAGATCTCGCCGTATCCTTATGCTCAAATGATCTCGTCCCTGTCTCGATATAATAGGCGATATCTTTCCAAGAACCTCCTCTAGTTACTTTTTCCGCTATTCTCTCATCGTAATAAGTCGGATTCAAATCCCATACTAACGGGACAGAAGAAGGATTATAAGCATCTTCACACCATTCCGCAACATTACCTGACATATCATAAAGCCCATAATCATTAGCGAAAAAAGTTGCCGTGGGCGCTGCGTAAGAGAATCCATCATCATAATAGTTTCCACGACCTGGTTTAAAATTGGCTAGCAAACATCCCTTCATATTTCTCGAGTATGGATTGCCCCAAGGGTATTTTACCATGTCTCTTCCTCCCCTTGATGCATATTCCCATTCTGCCTCAGACGGAAGCCTAAAAGCAGGCATCATTGGTAGACCTTGCTCCTCTCTGTAAGCATTTAAATAGTTAGTTCTCCACTCACAAAAGTATCTTGCTGCATTCCAATTAACTCCAACCACAGGATAATCGTCAAAAGCGGGGTGTGACCAATAATAGGCCACCATTGGATCCCCCATGTGATGGGTAAAGTCCGTCATCCATACGGTAGTATCTGGTTTTACTTGCTCCAGCGTCAAGCCTTCAGGCAACTCTATATCAGAAGCCTCAGCTAAACTTTCGGTCATCTGGCGATATTCATTATTAGTTATTTCTGTGTCATCCATGAAGAAGGCACTAATCGTAATCTGTTTGTTGAAGTTGATTTGTGTCGCAGCAACATCTTGATCAGCCTGCCCCATGTGAAAAGTACCCGCCCTTACAGCCATCATACCAAAGGGTCTAGTCATCTCCCAACCCTCCCGATCTGGGACACCGTAAACCTCACCCCGGTCTTTTGATGCGCCGCCACCAAATAATCCTCCTATCAAACCGCAACTAGAAAATGCCAATGCTAGTCCCAGTATCTGAAACGCTGGTAATTTCGTATTTTTTTTAATTCTCATAATAAATTTCTTAAAACTGCAAAAATGATAATAAATGTCTAATGCAATCTTACGCACGGTAATTTCAGCCTTAAATATAAACTGAATATAAATTAGTCACCAAAAATTCAATAATATAAATTGAAAACAATGTGAATTTTAGCATATTAATTTATAAATCTGGGTGTTTTTACTTTTTTCTTTCCTCCTAAAACAAAATCTAACAGATCGTATCTTATATAAATCTCTTGAGAAGTTGCCTTTTTCGCTTGACTGTTATGCACAACTAAATCTAAAGCAAAACCTAATTTTAATCTATTTTTTTCCATCAAACTATATCCCCCCATGACAACAAAAGCTTCTGACCACCTGTAAGAAGCACCCATCCACATTCTAGCGTTATATTGAACTTGGGCTCCCAAGTCAACAGTCAAGGTATTCAAATCTGTTTTAACAACCAAATTTGGTCTGAATTCTAACCCCTTTTTTAGGGTCCTAATTGCACCGAACATGAGCGTGTAGTTTGTAAACATCTTATTGGAGAGTTCTGATAAGCCATAATTGAACTTCGGTTGCGTAAGATTTGAAACACTTAATCCAACATAACTGTTCCGTGGTAAGGAATACAAGGCACCCACAGTTAAGTTAAATAAAGTTTGTGTCTCTTTAGTTCCGATTTTATTTAAGGGATCTCTGGAATCATTGAAGCGAAGCTCATTGAAATTCTGAGATCGAGAAATGATCCCGGGCATCAAACCCAAAATAAGTTCAGATTCGTTGAGATCAATTTTATAGGAAAGCGGTAAATTTAGGGCCATATTATTGACCGGACCCATCGTTTCATTCAATAGGGATACTCCAATACCAGAGAACTTATTGGTGATCGGCACCGACATATTGAACACTAAAGAGGACGGTGCCCCTCCCTTTCCATCGAATGATGTTTTATAACCTGTCCATTGACTTCGCACTTGCAAGATAGCATGAGCCATCCGATCGTTACCTACCCACGCTGGATTGTGTAAAGTCGGATTCATAATACTATAACTCACAAAAGAATCATTTTGGGCCTGAACGGACGAACTAAGCAGGATGCTTCCCAATATTCCCAAAGCAGTTAAAATAAATCTATCCCTCATGTACTTCTCAAAATAAATAACTCTTCACAAATTCTTAACGATTTTAAGAATTTTGTTCCGCTCTCCATAACATTGACCGAAGCGCATTGTTTTTTGTGTATTTAATTCGCTTTCTTTATATAAAGTTCGAGTGCTCCTGTCATCGAAGGTGCATTAGGATGTGGGGCTTGAATGTCTAAGAGTAATCCCGCATCGGTAACCGCTTTTGCAGTGGTAGGCCCAAAGGCCGCAATTCTTGTATTGTTCTGTTTGAAGTCCGGAAAGTTTTTTAACAATGATTGAATGCCTGAAGGACTAAAAAAGGCAATGATATCGTAATTGACGTCTGCTAAATCTGACAAGTCACTGGCAGCCGTTTCATAAATAATGGCTTCAACATAGGTGAACTCGTTCTCTCTCAAGAAATTGGGTATGTCATTTTTCCTTATACTTGAGCAAGGAAAGATAAACTTTTCGGTTTTGTGCTTCTTTATCAGTTCCATCAAATCTTTGGCCGTACGCTGGCCAGAGAAAATCTTTCGTTTTCTTATAACAATATACTTCTGTAAATAGTTGGCCGTTTGTTCTGAAACACAAAAATATTTCATGTCCGCAGGAGTCTCCACTTTCATCGCCGCAGCCAGCCTGAAAAAATGATCCACCGCATTGCGACTGGTAAAGATTACCGCGCTAAAATCTAAAATATTGATTTTTTGCCTTCTGAAGTCCTTTACATCAATCGGATTGATCTGAATGAATGGCCTGAAATCGACCTTTAAATTGTACTTTTCAGCAAGTCCAAAATAAGGCGATTTATCCCCACTTGGTTTGGGTTGAGAAACCAGGATACTGCCGACTTTTGTGATTCTTTTAGGGTCCTCCAATTTCTTTTCGTTCTAAACGGTAAATAACAAAAATTATTAAAACTATTTTATCAAGATTAAGGCAATATAAAAAATGCCCAAAAATTCAGTGCTGCAAAGATATGCAATAATGTGAAATTTTCTAACCTCTTTTGTCAACGACATATAAAAGGATAAATAGATGTAAAACAATATGATTGCACCTAAAAAATAATAATTCCAAAATTCTGTCAATGCGTTTGATTCATAGAATGAAAACCAAAGAAGTGAATTAACGAAAATCAAAAAAATTAAACAAATTCCCATTGTAAAATTAACGAAGACGGAAAATTGAAAATGACTCAATGATTTTAATTGATGCAAATACCCAAATAGACCTACCACGGTGTATTTAATCAACAATAGCCCTAAAGCATAAAATGAATAAATGAGCCAAGACATTAAATTCTCTGTTAAGGGATAACTTTGGTCGGGCTGGTAATCTTCAAGAAACCAATATGATATCCCCAAAAGGATGGATAAAAAACTAACCCTTAAGATTAATTTATAACTCCCTTTAAATGTAAAACTGCTTTCCAATTCTCGAGATGGCAAACTGAAGGGCTTTTTTACTAAATTAAAAAGAAATATAAGGTCAAACCTCTTGATAAGACCGATAATTAACAACAGAACCAGTACTTGCACGATTAAAAAATCGTGCTGAATGTTCCCTTTTTTCGTCCCATTTAAATCTCTGGACAAAGAAGCCACATTCAGACCTATTAAATATCCTTGTAAATCTTTTATTTCCTGGGTTGTCCTAATTATTAAAACGGTCGAATCTTGGTCGATTTCAGCATAGATTTGACCTATTGGAAGGGTGCAAGTATAAACGTTCAAGGCCGTTAATCGATCATTTATCCAAATAGTCATCGGCTGACTGTTTTGAAGCAATAACTCACGAAAGATCAGATCCTTAGGCAAAACCAGGCGCGCAGGAGCATCTATTCCTGATATTGAGTCTAAAGTATCCCCCACTTGATCCATCCAAACAAACTGATCCGATATATTCTTAGTGATGGCAGAATCCCCCCCCCCAAAGGCCGTCATTGAGCCTAAAACAAATGTCAAAAGAAAGCATGATAAGCGTCTCACACGTAAAATGAGTTAGCTAATATTAATTGCATTAGTAAAATGAACCCTACCATCGCCCAAAATTATTCAAAATCCTTCATTTAGCAAGCCATAAAATCAATAACTGAAGCATAATTGAATATCCCCAGATTCAATAAAAAAAGGAGGAGGACCGCATTTGTTAATATCTTAAGATACAAATGAGAGATTTGAGACACGATCCAATTACTTTTGCTTGATTATAAAAAATTGTCTGGACTCTACATACATATCCCCTTTTGCCGAAAAGCCTGTAACTATTGCGATTTCCATTTTAGTACGCAATTAGATCCTATGGATCGTATGGTTGACGGACTTGCCAAAGAATTGAGGTTAAGGAGTTCAACTCCCAAAAGTCCTATTGACACAATTTATTTTGGTGGAGGTACCCCGTCCATCTTAACAGAAAAGGCCCTAGATACCCTAATGGAAACGATCACAACCTATTATAATGTTTCTCGATCTGCCGAGGTAACCTTAGAAGCCAATCCGGATGACATCGATGCTGACAAAGCCAAATTTTGGAAGCGCGCTGGCATCAATCGATTGAGTATTGGTATTCAAACTTTTAATGATAAGGTATTAAAGGTGCTGAATAGATCCCACAACGCAAATCAAGCCCTAAAAAGCATTGATTGGGTACGCCAAGCTGGGTTTCACAATATCTCTGCCGATCTCATGTTTGCGCTTCCTGAGGCAAGTGACGCGTCGTTGAGAGCTGATTTAAAAACCTTATTGAATTTGGATCTTCCACATCTTTCTATCTACGGACTGATCATTGAGGAAAAAACCGTTTTTAGTCATTGGAAGATCCAAAATAAAAGATTCTTCCCGTCCGATCTTGACTACGAAAGAAATTATAGAATCGTTCATGAGGAATTAACGAAATATCAATATGAACATTATGAAATCTCTTCGTTTACAAAGAATGCGCACTTTTCCCGGCACAATACTTCTTATTGGCTTCAAAACCCTTATCTAGGGATTGGACCTGGGGCACATTCTTTTGATGGTGATAATCGAAGTCATAACATCAGCAACAATCAACTGTATTTAAAACAACTGGATACCGGTAGGGCCCATCCGGTCGTAGAGGCGCTCTCGTTAACGGAAAAAATGAATGAATACATCATGACGCGATTGAGAACTCATTTTGGCCTTGATTTTGAGCAATTTGAAAAAAAATTCCACAGGGATATTAAAAACGAACACCTTGTATTGATTGACCAACTCTGCTCGGAAGGTTTTGCTTTTTTAGACTTAAATAAGCTCAAGCTGACTTTTGAAGGGTTTCTTATCAGCGATGACATCTGTGCCCGCCTATTTTATCCTACGTCATGACCCTTCTATAAACTCATCTTCTCTTTAAATCGAGCCGCCTGTCGTCGACTTACTTCTACCTTTTCTCCACCCTTCAGCTGAACCAATAATCCCCCATTAAACCACGTTTCAATAGTTTCTATCCAACTGAGGTTAATAATATGCTTTCTGCTCGCTCTAAAAAAGCTTCTTTCATCCAACTTTTCATCCAAGGCATTCAAGCTTTTATGGATCATGGGCTTAACATTGTTGAAGTATACTTTTATATAGTTTCCATCAGATTCAAAAAGACGAATTTCCTTCAAGCTTATAAACCAACATCGGTCACCATCCTTGACAAAAACTTGGTCATTCATCCCTAATTGTTGCTTGATTTCACTCACCCCTTCTTGTGCTCGCTCAGCTAAAGCACTTGCCTGGACTGCCAAAACCTTGGTTATAGCATCTTTTAAACGTTCTTCTTGGATCGGTTTTAATAGATAGTCTAGCGCATTCACATCAAAAGCTTTTATGGCAAACTCATCATAAGCAGTAGTAAATATGACTTTAGGTACTTTTTCAAGCTCTTCAAGTAACTCAAAACCCGTTTTTCCAGGCATTTGAATATCTAAAAAAATTAAATCTGGATCTAACTGTATGATCTTTTCTAACGCTTCATCCGCATTTACTGCCTGATCTACAATTTCAATCTCCGGATAATTTTCCAGTAAATTATTTAGCTCTTTTCTGGCCAATCGTTCATCGTCAATAATTATTGCTCTCATAAAGGTTCAGGGATAATAATTTGTGTAAGGACCGTGTGGTCATTTTCGTTACCAATTTGTAGCGATGCTTGGTCACCGTAAATTAATTTCAATCTTTTTTCTGTGTTTTGCAAACCATAGCCACTTTTTTTTTGTTTTGTGGCCGTGAATTTTCCACTATTTTTAATTTGAATCTGCAACCCTTCCGCAACTCTTTGGGTAATCAATTCAAGTTTACCCCCTTTTTTAAGTTTGGCAATTCCATGCTTAATCCCATTCTCCACAAGAGTTTGCAGCATCAACGGGGGCACGCGAAAAAAATTTGAATATTCATCAATCTCGTAACTAATTTCTATTCGCTCTTCATATCTAATGGCTTCTAACGACAAATAATCCTTTACGGTAGCCAACTCTTCGCTGAAAGCGATGGTTTCTTGAGGTTGGGCCTTCAAAACATTTCGGAGAATATTGGATAGTTGTGTGATGGCTTTTTTAGATTTTAAGGGGTCTTCCAGGACCAAAGCTCGAATACTGTTAAGGGCATTAAAAATGAAATGGGGATTGAGCTGAGACTTTAAATTATTTAATTCAATCTCTTTTATAGCAGCTTCATACTTCAACGATCTATTGTATCTTTCAAAATAAAGAAACGAGAGGTAAATCAAAGACCAAATTCCAAATAAACCCATAGATTGTAGCATACTAGCCAAAACATAGAGCACATTAAACTCTTGGATTCCATTCAAATTCCCTGACAAGAACGAAATAAGAATGATAAATAAATAATGAGCGAGCGAAAAAACTACCATTGCAATCATGAACCTTGGAATCAAGGCTACCCATTTGACATCGATCCAATTATTTCGAATGATGTAATTTCTGAACAAGTGGGTCACACCAACCATAAAAGCCACTTGCAGTCCCTGACCTGAAAAAAAAGAAAGCGTAATTTGAAATTCTACACTATATAGAAAGAGTTGAATGAGCCCATATAGAGACCAACCTATTATTTGAAATATCCAATAAAGCTGACGCTTACTCACGCTTTAAAGTTAACTCATTCTTTAAATAAGTAGCGGTATGACTGTTCTTACACTTCGCCAATGCCTCAGGGGTACCAGTCATTAAAATATGCCCCCCTTTGTTTCCTCCTTCAGGTCCTAAATCTATGACTTCGTCAGCTACCTTAATAATGTCCATATTGTGTTCCACAATCAAAACGGTATTTCCCTTATCTACCAATCGGTTCAGCACATCTAATAAATGACCTATGTCTTGAAAGTGCAATCCCGTCGTTGGCTCATCTAGAATATAAAGTGTCTTACCCGTATCTTTTTTTGACAACTCAGTGGCCAACTTGACCCGCTGTGCCTCGCCTCCCGAAAGGGTCGTTGCGTGCTGTCCTAAGGTGATGTAGCCCAACCCTACTTGATCCAACATTTCGATCTTTCTTAATATTTTTGGTTGACTTTGAAAAAAAGATACCGCCTCCTCTACCGTCATATCTAGCATGTCAGAGATGGATTTACCTCTAAAACGAACCTCCAAGGTCTCCCGGTTATACCTTTTTCCCTTGCACGTCTCACAAGCGACCAAGACATCTGGAAGAAAATCCATTTCAATGACCCTCATGCCGCCCCCTTGACAAGTTTCGCATCTTCCTCCTTTTACATTAAAGGAAAATCTACCAGGCTTGTATCCTCTGATTTTAGCTTCAGGTAATTCGCAAAACAATGCCCTGATGTCAGTGAAAACACTGGTGTAGGTCGCTGGATTAGACCTTGGCGTACGACCGATAGGTGATTGATCTACTTCTATTACCTTGTCTAAATAATCCATCCCTTTTATGGATGCATAGGGTAAAGGTTCTTTTCTTGACTTATAAAAATATTTTCTTAATATCGGATAGAGGGTTTCATGAATCAAGCTTGATTTACCGCTTCCCGAAACACCAGTAATACAAATCATCTTACCCAAACTTAATTTCAACGTGACGTTTTTAAGATTATGCCCGCAAGCCCCTTTCAAAATGATTTGATCTCCCGTACCCTTTCGACGTATTTTAGGTACTTCAATGCGGAGTTTGTCATTTAAATAATTTGCCGTTTTCGTGTTCTTTTTCAAAAATTCTATTGGCGGTGCGGCAGCCACAATTTGTCCTCCAAATCTGCCTGCACCTGGCCCTACATCTACGATGAAATCAGATTCCAACATCATTTCCTTGTCATGCTCCACTACGATCACCGTATTTCCCAAATCCCTGAGTTCTTGCAACGCTTTGATGAGTTTTGTATTATCTCTTTGATGAAGTCCGATACTGGGCTCATCTAAAATATACAGAACGCTGACCAACTGGGTCCCTATTTGGGTTGCCAAACGAATGCGCTGAGCTTCTCCTCCTGACAAAGTCCTCAAAGGACGATTTAAATCCAAATAATCTAAACCTACATTCAACATAAATCCAATCCGCTTTCGGATCTCTTTTAAGATCTCCTTGGCTATGATATTTTGTCGTTCATCTAATTTTGATTCCACATTTTTAAACCATTCATCTAGCACGTTGATGTTCATCATTGAGAGTTCCCCAATATGCTTGTCTGCTATTTTAAAATGTAAAGATTCTTTTTTCAAGCGAAAGCCCTGACACGTATCACAGGTCTTGATATCCGTAAAATCTCGTACCCATTGACGTGTTTTTTCAGATCCTTCTTCTCGCTGTTTGTTCAAAAAATTGATGATCCCTTCAAAAGTAGTCGTCCAATCCGTCCCCGGATATTTAACAGAACTTACTTGAATAGATTCGGATTCTCCGTAAAGCAAAACATCCAATATCGGTCGAGGTATATCTTTAATTGGAGTCGTAATGTTTATTTTATTTTTTTTAAGAATCGCTTCTATCTTCTTAAAAATCCAAATGTCTCTGTACATACCCAAAGGCAAGATTCCTCCCCTACTGATACTCAATGAGGGATTGGGAAGGATCGCGGTTTCTGTAATCTCTTCTATAACCCCCAAACCATGACATTGATCGCATGCGCCATAAGGAGAATTAAAAGAAAAAGTATTGGGGGCAGGTTCATCATAGGCTAAACCGGTCTCGGGATCCATTAAGTTTTTTGAGAAATAAGATAGTTCTTCCGTCTCTGCTAAGGTCATCATGACCCCATTGCCTTGCTTCAACGCCGTTCCAATAGAATCGTTGACTCGTTTTTGATCTTTTTCATCAATGACCATGCGATCGATGACAATTTCAATGTCATGCGTCTTGTATCGATCTACTTGCATCTTTGGCGTCAAATCTAAAATGGTGCCGTTGACACGAACTTTGGCATAGCCCATTTTTCTAATCTGTTCGAAGAGTTCTCGATAATGTCCTTTCCTACCTTTAACAACAGGTGCCAACAAGGTAAGTCGTTCCCCCTGGAAATGATGGTACAATTGATCCAGAATTTGGGCTTCCGACTGCTTAATCATAAGTTTACCCGTTACATGGGAATAGGCTTTTCCGGCTCGTGCAAATAACAATCGCAAGAAATCATATACTTCAGTTGTGGTACCGACGGTGGATCTCGGGTTTCGTGAGGTCGTCTTTTGCTCAATGGCAATGACCGGACTTAATCCATTGATTTTATCTACATCTGGCCGCTCCATGTTGCCAATAAAGGACCGCGCATAGGCTGAAAAGCTTTCCATGTACCGGCGCTGACCCTCAGCATAAAGGGTATCAAAAGCCAAGGAAGATTTTCCACTCCCACTGATTCCCGTGATGACGATCAATTTGTTGCGGGGCAGGGTCAAATGAATGTCTTTTAAATTGTGCTCACGTGCTCCAATTATTTCTATGACCCCATCCTCAATTTGTTCTTGTTCGCTCAATTTTTTAGCCACCTTAAATTATTTGGTATTATTAGGCGCAAAATTAACCATTAAGTAGATCTAAAACTAAAAATTAGTAGGAAGCAAATACTCATGCTAAAAGTAAGCGATCACCACTGGGGCTTCTGTCGCTTAGTAAATCCCATGAGCTACCTATAAAAAAAATTACTTTGACTTTAATTCCTTGAATTTCTTCCCTTTGTTTAGATGCAAATAAGCCCTAATTATGCCCTCTTTATTTATTTATTTTTTAAAAATATCACTCAATGCGCCTTCAAGAGTTGGATAATCCGGCTCGAATCCCTGCTCAATGATTTTCCTCCCACTTACCAGATTTCCACCTAAAATAATTTTTGACATCTCACCAAAAATTAATTTCAGAAAAAGAGCAGGAATGTTCGGTAAAAATAATGGCTTTTCCAATTGCTTCGCTATGGCTTGGGTCAGTAAAGCATTGGTCGTACTTTGTGTAACCGCATTGTAAACACCCATCATCTGCTGTTCAACTACAAAGACGAACATCTTCACCAAGTCGTCCAAATGAATCCAACTCATGTTTTGCTTACCTGACCCGATAGGCGCACCAACTCCCCACAAGATAGGAAGGGTGAGTTTAGGCAGTGCTCCTCCCGCTTTAGACAAAACAATTCCAATTCTGAGCATGCTTACCTGCATGCCTAACGCCTCAAACTGATTGACTTGTTGCTCCCATTTAAATACGAATTGTCCAATGAAATCAACACCTGCAGGTGTATCTTCGAAACATTCCTGCTCCTGAGTATCGCTCCCGTAATAGCCTATAGCCGAAGCAGAAATAATCCTTGTGGGTCGCTTTTTTAATTTTACAACCTGATCATAAAGAAGTTGCGCCGCATCTATGCGGCTCACAATAAGTTTTTGTTTTTGTTTTTCGGTCCATCTTTTGTTTGCAATTCCTTCACCCGATAGATGAATAATCACATCCACTTTCAAAGCACGTGGGTCGATGTATCGACTGGCGATGTCCCATTTAAATGAAGGATAGCTAGCGTCCTTCGATGGATGCCTACTCAAATGGGAAACCTGGTGGCCTTTTTGACTCAGCGCTGCGCTTAATGCTTGACCTATCATACCTGATCCACCAGTTATCAATATCTTTGTGCCCATGAGGTTTTATCGTTTGATTTCTTTTAAGCTTAAACACACATTGCAGGTCCTATTGTTCAGTTCCTTTCCTTTTTTTTCCATTTGTCAAGATTATGACACTAAATTAACCCTTCTTAATCTCTCCATCAACTCAATTTCCTATGCCGGGTATCAAACCGAATTTGATTTTGAGCCTGAAGCAGTCAAACTCGGATTTTGGAAATACACGAAGCGTTTTGGACAACTCATCAATAAGGGGGCCTATTATGTGATTAAAATCCCTGCCCTCAACAACGATGGGAATATGGATCTCCACCTTTTTTTAACCCTCTCCAGTAAAAAAAATACCCAAATGCACCTAGCCCTGGACACGGCCCATATCCCCGAACAAAGCCTTGCCCTGTATCAAAAACAAACCAAATATTTGATTCTCGACTTCAAAAAAGAATTTTATTGGGGACAATACCAAAAAGTCATTGATGCTAAAACGGCTGAGGCCAAAAAACTTGCAAAAAAATACAGAAAAATTTCAGAAAACACCACCGATGCGGAAGCCACCACCACGGCATTGGAACATCTTTTAGCCATCAATCATGAGATTGAAAAATTGAAAAAATTACAATTGATATTGTAAATAATAACCCGTTACGCTCTACTCATGCTGGCATGATCTTTCGGATGAGAGGTCATAAAAATTAAAAATGTCAAATCAGCCATTGATTATTTAATTCTCTCCATTTCTTTTAATTTTGGCTTCTTCAGAAATCAACCTAAATATTGAATGAAAAACATCCTACTCACTTTAATAATACTCATTTTAAATAGCTGCCGGTTCGAAAAAAATAACGAAGTTGACGTGTGTGCAACATTTGATGAAATAGATGCCAAAATAGTGGCTTTAATGGATGAAATTCAAATAAAGCATAAAGGCGATCGTCCTTTTCTTGATGCATTTAATATGGAACAAGTCTATTGGGTTCAATACAGAGATCGTCGATTACGTGCCATATATCCCAAAAAATGGGATCAGCATTATCGGAAAAATAATGGAAAAGAAGTCTTCAACCCCTGCAAGTGCCGAGAATTATTACGGCTGTCAGAGCGTCGAATAGAAGACTTGCAAATGTATCTAATTGGCGGCCCTGCGGATCAGCAAGATTGTCCGAGCAAACTCAATGAATAAAATTAGAGTCTCCTTTTTTTCAACTCATTTTCTTCGAAGAACAGCCTCTTTTAAAATGCGTATTTTACACCCAGGCTTATCTCAGTTCCTGGTGACAATTGATTGAAAATTTGATCTTGTGCCTGGTAAGCCTCAAAGAAATCTTCTCGTTGGTCATTGAGGATGTTGTTCACGCTAAAATTGATGGTTGTCTGTTCTTTTTTCCCTAGCGACTTGTTTAAATTAAAGTTCAAACTATGAAACGGCTGCGAATAAATATCAGGAAAGAATCCTTCCCCTACCACGGTTAAGGTCTTGCCTTTTACATTATAAAAGAGTCCCGCATCAAGTCGCCTATCTGCATTGTTGTATTGTAAACCAAAATTAATTATAAAAGGAGCTTGGCCTACCATCACACGTGTGTCTTGAATCGTTTCCCCTGATTTTTGATAGACCCGTCTTGAATCATATTCCATAGGGGTCATCTCTATACGCGAATCCACCAAGGTCAAATTGCCATAAACGCTAAAATCTGAAAGTGAAGGAGCTACAAAGTTCAAAGCCTTACGGAATTCTAATTCGGCACCAAGCAACTGTCCTTCACCCACATTTCGGGGCTGAAATTCATTCCCTGTTTGGGAATTTGCGATACGAACCAATTCAATGGGGTCATCAAAAGTTTTATAAAATGCACTGACCGAAAACAATTGGCCCCTGTTGAGGAAGAGTTCCCATCTCAAATCAAGGTTATTAATATGGGTCTCTTTAAGGTTCCCATCCCACACCACATTTCCATTCTCATCGTTATATTTAAAAAAGGAACCATTAAAAATCCGGTTACTCACAGGATCCAAAATCTGGGCATAGGACAGCTCTTTAAACGAAGGTCTTGCAATCGTTTTGGAAAAAGAAAATCGGATATTTTGATCATCCGTCAATCCATAAATGGCATTGAGAGATGGGAAAAAATCGGTAGAATTAAGTACTTTATAGTTTTCAAGTAAATAAGCTCCCTCCACTTCGCCTGATTTAATTTGTTGTGTGAGCGACTCAATGGCTCCCGCATCGGTCGCATTCCCCAATTGACTCGCTGCCGTTTGATTCATGCCCGAGTACCGCTGTTCAAATCGCTCCATTCTTAAACCTACAATGGTCTTAAGCCCTTCGGTAATCGACACTTCTGCTGAGGCATAAGCTGCGAAGTTTGTGTTACTTGACGCATACGCATTGGAATTGGGATTGATGCCTCCATCTCGTTGATAATAGATTTTATTGCCTAAACCATCCTCAGGGGATCCGTATAAATTGACCTCCGAAATGATGTCATCGAAACTAGCATTGTCTTCCCATCGGGTGGATGCCTGAATACCCGTAATATTGAATGCTTGAATAGCATAATTTCGTGTTTTTAAAACATAACTGGTCCCCACACGATATTTGGCTTCTCTACCCAACAGCATCCCAGTATTTAATAGATCTACTTTACCGACCACATTGCGTTCATCGAGAAATCGCCACCTCCTTGAGGGTGATCCCGCAGCTCCAGGATTGATTCGGTTGACGCCTGTGTCATCAGAAAAAGCGGCCCGTCGAATGTCGGGATCTGTCATGTTTGAGAAGGTAGGAGATAGCTTCCAATCCAGTTTCCACTGGGTATCTCCAAAATAATGTGTGCCATTCAGTAAGATATTGGTCAAACTTCTTTGACCATATTCTAGGTTATCATTAAAGGCAGTATAGTCTGAGATCAATCGCGGTGTAAAATCATCGGCTGTAGGATCCGAAACGGTATTAATTTTAGCCGTCTTCTTTTCCCCATTTTGAAGACCCAAAACAGAAAGTTTGTATTTTGCGTTTTGCGTTTTGTATGCGATGCCGACCAATCCCGATATTAAGGTATTTTCGGTAGTATAAGCCCCCGACCTTAGGGTTGCCGCACCCATTTCATACGCCTCTGAGGCATCTCTTTTTTGATACTCTCCAAACAAAACATCCTGATAAAAGTCATTGTCTCTTTTGTAATTGGCTGATATAATGTAACCCAAAGAATTACCGTTGGCCAATTTCTTTTGATTTCCCGATGATAAACCTAGGCTGTAATTCATAAAATTGGTCGCTTTTTGGGCCGATAATTGTTAAGAAAACAGTTTACTTGTACTATACAGTTCTGTTGCTTCGTTGACGAAGGGGGTCGGTAAATCGGCATTGTCTATCTGGCTAGGAAGGCTCCTAGCATTTGAGTCAAAACCTAACCATTCGGTAGCACTTCCCTCGTGGGTTAATGCCTCCTTTTTAAAGTGCATGGAGGGATTGTAAGTAATCCCCAAGGATACATTGAAAACCTTTTCTTCTGGAAAATCCTTGGTTTCGATATTAACCAATCCTCCCGTAAAATCGGCAGGCTTATCGGCTGAAGCCGTTTTTAGAATCATCATGTTATTCAGCAGCGCCGTAGGGAAAATATCAATTTGCAAACTATTGCGATCAGGATCTAAACCAGGGATATCTACTCCATTCAATGTGGTTTTGGTATAGCGATCACCCAATCCACGAACATATACATATTTTCCGCCTTCTACGCTGACCCCAGTAACCCGTTTAATCGCACCTGCAGCATTGGAATCCCCTATCTTCCGGAAACTTGCAGATGAAATTCCATCCATCATATTGGGTGATTTTCGCTTTACCGTGATCAGGGCTGCCTCGGTAGACTTTGCCACTTGAGCGGTAACCACTACAGCTTCCAACTCTTCCACATCAGGGTACAATCTGATTTGCTCAATGACCGTTACTTCTCCAGATTTGACCTCTATCTCCGTAATGGTTGTCGTTTCTAAAGAAACAAAACTTGCCTGAAGATCATGCCTTCCGGAAGGGGCTGAGAAAGAAAAGTTTCCGTCAAAATCCGTAATGGCTCCCGTGGTCGTGCCGGCGATGATGACCGTCACAGAGAAGAGTGGCTCACCGGTTTCTTCTTCGATCACTGTCCCTCTAATGGTCCCTTGCTGTGCGAAAATCAGTGTGCTCCACAGAATAGATAAACTCGCTATAAAAAAAATCTTCATGCTACTTTTTTTTAAAAAATGATGTCATCTTTAAGAATAACTCCACAAGGGGTTAAGTATTTATGTTACTGCAAATGTGGGGGTTCAATAGATGATAAAATCCTATTTACCATGAGTTAATATAAACTTAACAATAGCGCCCATTTAATTAATAATTGGATAATATAAGTAGTGGTTTTAGATAATATTATACCTCAAGACCTATCTATCAACCCTAAGCGCCCTATTTTTCTTTGATTGATCTCTTTGTCAAAACGGTTAAACATACTGGCCAAAAAATACCCGCATGAGACATTACTTACACTGACTAGCAAACGGTCTCATCGATAAACGTTACGGCTTCAATCAAAGATCAAAAGCTCATTCCCAATGCCGCTCCCATTTTTAACAAAAAAAAGACCGTTGGAAATACCAACGGTCTTTTTATTTCATTGAGTCTTTTGCTTATTAAAGTCCTATCGTGGTTAGGGCTCCAGATAATCCTGCCCAAGTCCAAGTATCAAAAACAGACTTCGCAGGACCTTTGGTTCTTGCACCAGCAGCTACTTCAGAAGTAATCGCAGCAGCATCTGCACCCAATACCGTTGCTAAAGTATCTCCTTCATTCAAAGTGGTTTCCCATCCTGAAGAAACGCCAGCTCCATCACCTCCAAAGGATTCAATAGCCGTCCCAGCATATTCTCCCCATCCATAAATGTATAAGTCAACTAAGGCTGCATTGGTAGCGCCATCCCAATCTACGACATGATCTGCATCAGCACCTACATATACCACGCCATTGCTGAAGGTATGAAAGCCGTCCGCTCCATTGACTTTAGCGGTGCCTTCAGGCCCATCTAACTCAAAGGCTGAACCTCCTTGTGGCGTTACGATTACGTAATCCGAACAAGTTCCTTGCCAATCCTGATCAGTGTCCAACCCATCGTCATTTGAATTCCAAATCAAAACTTTAGAAACATTTACCGTTCCTCCAAACCACTCAATACCATCATCTGCATTGGCAACCACTTCAACGCCCTCAATGCTCGTTGCTGAACCAACACCTCCTAAAGTCAGACCATTGATCTCATTACCTTCACCGATATTTGAACCCCCGTGACGAATAGAAATATAGCTGATCGTACCTGAATTATCGGCCGCATCTGTGCCCCCGTACAAGCCATTGATATCGGATGTTGGTATGCCTTCAATATTAGATTCGGACGCGTCATCCCCTAATGAAGCCGGTGCATTTCCTAATATAATGACCCCTCCCCAAAGACCTCCAGCATCTGACGGCATGTTGGGTGAAAGTATTTCCCCTGGTTGAATTTCATCTGCGACTGCGGTAAAGATGATGGGTGACGTAGACGTTCCCTGAGCATTTAAGGTCGCTCCTCTTGCTACTAACAATGCCGTCGCATTGGCTCCCGTTCCATATTGGCCTTTTATAATTGTCCCCGCCTCGATGGTAAGTGTCACTCCTGAAATAACAGCTATTCTGCCTCCTAATATGTATACGGAATCAGCAGACCATATAGCATCCGCCATAATATTTCCCGAAATCAAAACTTCAACGCCTTCGGTCACCGTTACCGTATCTGTTACAGTTACGGTTTCTGTTACCGTTAATGATTCTGTATCATCATCACATGCTAGGAAGAAAAGTAAGCTTGAAAAAGTAAGCATTTTAATAAGTTTTTTCATCTGAATTAAATTTGCGATTAGATGAGCACTTCGTTGCACTCATTTACGAATGCAAAAATGCGTGTCAAGTATTAACTCTAAGACGTTTGATTGTTACCTTTTCGTTAAACCATTTGACAAGATGTTAACTTATTGTTAAACCGATGAATCTCCGAGGAGGGGCGACTGTTCTTATTTGGAAATCTGGACTTTAGAAAGGATGTTTTTGATGATGTCATGGGTGGTAATGCCATCAGCTTCGGCTTCATAATTCAATAAAATTCGATGGTTCATCACATCATCAGCAACCTCCTTGATGTCTTCTGGCAAAACAAAATCTCTCTGATCAAAAAAAGCAACCGCTTTAGCCGCAAGATTCAAGTTAATTGAAGCTCTTGGAGAAGCTCCAAATTGAATGTAGTGAGCCATATCATCTAATTGATAGGCTTGAGGATCTCTCGTGGCCAAAACCAATTCTACGATATACTTTTCTAAAGATTCTGATAAACTAACGGCATTGATTTCTTCTTGAATGGCAAAAATGTCCTTCTTAGATAATATGGTCTTCAATTCGGGTTTAAAAGACATGTTGGACATTCTGCGCATGACCTCTAGTTCCTCTTCTTTTGACGGATACTTGACATGGACTTTCATCATAAATCGATCGACCTGCGCTTCGGGTAAGGGGTAAGTTCCTTCTTGATCTACAGGATTTTGTGTTGCCATCACCAAAAAAGGGCGATCCAGTGGGTAAGTTTCCTCCCCAATCGTTACTTGTTTTTCCTGCATAGACTCCAGAAGGGCTGATTGTACCTTTGCTGGAGATCTATTGACTTCATCCGCTAATATCATATTGGAAAAAATAGGGCCTTTTTTGACTTCAAATGCTGCTTTCTTTTGATTGTAGATCATGGTTCCTACCAAATCTGCAGGTAAAAGGTCAGGCGTAAATTGAATCCTCTTGAAATCAAGTTGTAATACCTTAGCCAAGGTATTTACCGTCAGGGTCTTGGCGATCCCCGGGACGCCCTCTAATAAAATGTGATTTTGTGTAAAGAGACCAATGAGTAATCGGTTCACCATGTGCTTTTGCCCAACGACTACTTTGCCTACCTCTTCAATAACCTGAGTAATTTTATGCTGATGTTCCTTTTTTAGGTCTTGATTTGTCTCTTCCGTATCCATGTTATCCTTGATTCATTTGGCAGCAAAAATAGGAATCCTTTTAATAACAAAAAACCCTTTTTGCCCTAGCCGGGCATTTTATATGTTAAATGAGGTTAAATGATCACCCTTTGAAGTGATGGCCACATAAATTTATTCAAATTCTTGCGCTCAAAAAATGAATCTAATGCCGTCGGCTTCATTTGATTTTCTGGAGTCCGGTCAACACTTGCTTCATGACATAAAACATTTCGGTAGCAATTTGAAAACATCGCTCATCGTAGGTGGTACGCTCATGATCCATGCCGTCAGCTGATTTGGGGTCCTCATACAACAACTTCACTCTCAAATCAGCGCCAAAAATAACTGGACAAGCCTCATCGGCCTCCGCACATGTCATCACGGCACAAAAATCTTTTTTGGGATTTTCTAAATGATCGTATTTTTTGGAAAAACTGACCAAATGCAAATTTCCAAGACTACTTGAGATCTTGTATCGCGGATTTTCTCCCGTTCCCGCTTCTACAGCAAATCCAGCCCGCTGCAGTGCAGCCACAGCCCGCGGATTAAAGGCCGTCTCTTCGGTACCTCCGCTGTAGGCCACCACCAAGGCAATATCATAATAGGTGGCCGCCATTTGCAACCAAATTTGACCCAAATGACTTCTTCTTGAATTGTGCGTACAGATAAAATTCAAATCCGCAGCTTCTCCTTGAGATATTTTATTAAAAATATAACGCGATAGCGGTTCCAATTGTTGAATTCTTTTGGATTCTAAATCGGGTAATCGGGCTAAGGCCGTTTGGATGTAAGTGTTTAAACTCATGAAAAATACTCTTTTGGCTGGCTAATTTATCCCTATTCCCCTTAAAATAAATAAAAAAGAGAATTGCTGTTTAATTCGAAAACTTATGCTTTTGTTGAAAAAAAATGAAGGGGGAAGGGATTACGTTAAACTTTTAACCAAAAAATAGGCTTTTTACTAATGATTAGTTTAAAAATAACTTAATCAGGTAAAGGTAATTACTCTTTTTTTTCTGTCCTTTTTAATAAAGTTTATATATTTTTAAATTTAATTAAAACTTAATAGTATAGGTCGATAGGTGACTATTGTTTATAAAAGGTTTAAATCTGTTATAAATAAATCGACTTAAATATTTAAAATAAGCAAAAAATCCCGTTTTATAATTAACTATTATTTAACTTTTTAGAATTAATTTAATTTAAAATTTAATATGAAGAAGAAACATATTGCACTTAACTGGGGAATTATTCAAGCCCCTGCCCAGAGGACTACTGTCTGCAGTAGTCGTTGGACGCTCCCTTTCCACTGCCTTTGAATAGGAACGGATCAAGTTTAACGTTTTACCAAAAATCAGGCTTTTACCTAATTATTATGTTAAAAATAACGTAATCAGTGAAAGGTCATTACTCTTTATTTTTCTGTTCTTTTTAAAAAAGTTTCATTTATTTTTAAATTTCCTAAAAACTCAATAAAGGAATTCTATGGGTACATATCTGTTCTAAACATCTTAACTTAAACTTATAAAACAAACAAAAAACCTTTTTAATAATCAACTATGATTACACTTTTTACAATTAATTTAACTTAAACAAACTAATATGAAGAAGAAGCATGTTACAATTATTGGGGAATTATTCAAACCCCTGCTCAAAGGACTACTCTCTGCAGTAGTTGTTTGGCTCTCCCTTTCCACTGCCTTTGCGCAGGAACGGGTGATTTCTGGTACGGTGACCGACGAAAATAGTGAAGGTCTTCCTGGGGTTAATATTATTGTTAAGGGCACCTCGACGGGAAGTATCACGGATTTTAATGGTGCCTACCAAGTAAATGTCCCCGAACAAGGGTCCTCACTGATCTTCAGTGCGATCGGCTACGACATCCAAGAAATTGTGATTGGTGCTCGATCCTTAATTGATGTGACAATGGCTGTCAATGTTGAAGAACTTGAAGAGGTTGTCGTGACTGGATACACTACACAATCCAAGAAATCGGTGACTGGTGCTGTTGTGTCTGTTGATATCGGCGAAGCTACCAAAGTACCCATGCTCAATGCTGGAGAAGCGTTGCAAGGTAGAGTGACAGGAGTAACTGTAACCAATAATGGTGCGCCAGGTGGTGTTCCTAACATCCGTATAAGGGGTTATGGAACTACCAATAATAATGATCCTTTATTTATCATTGACGGTGTTCAAACTACTGATGCATATGTGTTAAATACTATAAATCCATCGGACATAAAGCAAATGAACGTCCTGAAAGACGGAGCTGCTGCCATTTATGGTGCGCGTGCCTCTAATGGTGTTGTCATCATTACAACCAAAAACGGCAGCTACAATAAAGGCAAAGTAACCCTTACTGCTGAAGCCTATTTTGGTACGCAAAGGGCTATTAACTTACCTGAGCTACTCAATGCCGAACAGCATATGCAAATGATTGCAACCACTTATTTGAACGATGGATCAACTGCTGATTTAGCTCTTTACGGAGATATTAACAACCCTTCAGTGCCTTATGGTACAGATATAGGAGGTACGACAATGCGAGTCACTCCAGGAGGAGGAACTGATTGGATGTCTGTGTTGTATCGAGATGCTCCTGTTCAAAATTATGCAGTATCTGCATCGGGTGGCAACGAAGCAAGTAAATTCATGATGTCTCTCCAATATCAGAGCCGTGATGGGGTACAGGTAGCAACTGGATATGACAGAGTTACTACACGCCTCAATGGTGAGTTCAGTATCAAGGATCGTGTGAGAATAGGACAACACATGAATGTTTCTTTTGAAAATGGGAATACACCAAATAACCATGAAGCAGCCTTGCGATCAAGTCCAATCATCCCATTATTTGACCAAGATGGAAATTATGGAGGTACTTATGCCGGTAAAGCCTTGGGTAATGTAGGCAATCCTGTCGCTGAAAATGAAAGATCTATTGATAATTTCAACAAAACACTAAGAGTTGTAGGTGATGTATACTTGGAGGCTGATATTCTTGAAAACTTGACATTCAAAACTACGGCAGGAATTAATTATCGCCAATTTGAGAATAGAGGGTTTGCCCCATCCAATCCAGAGGCAGAGGCGCCTAGGGCGGCTCCTATATTGTACAGAGGAGAGCAGAGCAATTATGAGTGGGTATGGTCGAATACCTTAAATTACCAGAAGAGTTTTGGTGATCACACCCTGGGGGTTTTGGCAGGAACAGAAGCCGTTTACAACACCTTCAGAGGGCTCAGTCTTCAAAGATCTGGATATCTTTTTGAGACACCTGATTTTTACTATCTCAGCAACGGAAGTAACGATCCAGTTATAACCTCAGCTTTCTCTAACGATTATTCATTATACTCAGTTTTTGGTGCGTTGAACTATTCATTCATGGATAAGTACTTCCTATCTGTTACCGTTCGTAATGATGAAACTTCAAGATTCTCAAAAGCCAATGCCGCTGCAACTTTCCCAGCTCTTAGTGCTGCTTGGATTGTTAGTGATGAGAGTTTTTTCTCAAAAGGTCTCATTTCTAATTTGAAACTAAAGGCTTCTTATGGGCTTCTTGGGAACCAATCACTGAATGTTACGAATCCCGATGTAAACCAATCTTCCTTAAATGAAAGTTTGGCTTACTATGCATTTTCAGGAAGTGGAAGTCCAACGGTAGGCGCATTGCTAACGCAGGTTGGAAATCCTAATTTAAAGTGGGAAACGACAACTTCTATTAACGTTGGTGTTGAGCTCGGATTCTTGAATGACAAATTATACGTGAATGCTGACTGGTTTGATATTACCACAACTGATTTGATTGCTCAAGATTTAACAAAGATCACAACTACAGCAATTGATGCTGGTGCACCGTTTGTAAATATTGGAGAAGTCAATAATACAGGTATTGAGTTAGCAATAGGCTATGCTGATCAGACTAGTTCTGGTTTTTCATATGGGGTAGATCTAGTGTTTTCTAGCTATGATAACGAAGTAACTGCATTGGCCAGTGCCTTCCAAGTAGGTGGTGGATTCCGAAATGGATCTACGGCTACGAGAACAGAAGTAGGACAGCCTATTTCGTCTTTTTATGGTAGGAATGTCATAGGAATTTTTCAAGATCAAGCTGAAGTAGATGGTGCCCCAACTCAAGATGGTGCTGGTATCGGTAGATTTCGATATGAAGATGTTGACGGAGACGGAGATATCGACGATGATGACAGAACATACATTGGATCTCCTCACGCTGACTTTAACTATGGTATCAATTTGACTGCAGGCTTTAAAGGTTTTGATCTTTCTGCCTTCTTCTCAGGTTCACAGGGCAATGATGCATTCAACGTCACAAAAATACACACTGATTTTCCTTCATTTGTAGATCAAAATAGGAGCGTCAGAGTATTGGATGCATGGTCGCCGACAAATACAGGTGCTTCATTGTCTGCCCTAACTGCTGGTGATGGCAATAATGAGATCGCTTCAAACTCCTATTTTGTAGAGGATGCTTCTTATTTCAGATTGAAAAACTTGCAAATAGGATATACTCTTCCTTCAAGCATCGCATCTAAATTATCTATGGATAACGCAAGAATTTACATTCAGGGAACTAATTTGTTTACTATTACAGATTACACTGGAGCTGATCCTGAAATTCAAGAAAGTGGTACTTTAGGTCTGGGTGTTGATTATGGTAAATTCCCACAATCTAGAATGCTTAGTATGGGATTTAAATTTAACTTTTAATTAAATCGAAATGAAAAAAATATTATTAATACTTAGTGTCATCTTCATCAGCTACGGTTGTGGGGATGACTTCACACAAATTGCTCCAAAAGGGGTACTGGCAGATGAAACTCTGCAAAACGCAGTAGGTGTAAATCTTTTACTTACCAGCGCTTATTCGGCCCTGGATGGCATAAATAGTACGAGTGGTGATCCCTGGTTTGATACAGGTGATAACTGGTGGTTTGATGTCCTTTCGGATGACGCCCACAAGGGTTCAGAAGACAGTGATCAGCCTGATTTATACAATTTGGAGGTATATTCATGGGCCACAGGTAACCCTTACATCGCAGGTAAATGGCGTGGTTTGTATGCAGGTGTCAATCGGGCCAATGCCGTGATCAGTGTCGGTGCTCCTCTTGCTGAAGCAGGAGATGCAGCGGTAGCTCAGGCTGTGGCCGAAGCTTATTTTTTGAGAGGTCATTTCTACTTTGAACTTCAAAAAATATTTGGAAATGTGGCCTATATTGATGAAGTTCAATTCGACGCAAACGAATTCAATCAGCCAAATACAAATGGTGCTATTTGGGATAAAATTGAAGACGACTTTAAATACGCAAAAACTAATTTAGCTAGCACCAGTGCTGATCCGGGACGTGCCAATAGCATGACGGCCACCGCTTTTCTTGGTAAAACTTACATGTACCAAAGTAAATATGCGGAGGCCAAGGTTGAATTTGATCTTGTAATTTTAAGTGGCGATTACGGTTTGAATAGTGACTATGTCTCAAATTTCAATGCGGCAGGTGAAAACAGTAGAGAATCTATATTTGCTATTCAGTTTGCTGCAGATGGAGGTCTTTCAAATAACGGAAATCGTGGAGGCACTTTAAACTTTCAAGTGGGTGGTGTCACGAGTTTTTGCTGTGGTTTCTATCAGCCAAGTGTTGATTTGGCAAGTGCATTCAAAACTGAAGCTGGTCTTCCTATGCTCGACACTTATCATGACACACCTATTACAAATGATTATGGAATTGCGTCAGCTGATGCTTTCACTCCTCATGCCGGTGATTTAGATCCTAGAATTGATTACACCATGGGTAGAAGAGGCATTAATTTCAATGGGTTTGGTACGATGCCAGGTGCGGATTGGGTAAGAGCGTCTGCAACTGATATTTCAGGGCCTTTTATTGCGTCTAAAAATCATTACATTGCTGGTGAGGATGAGAACAGAGGCTCTGGTGGCTGGGGAGAACAAAGGACAGGTATCAACTACAATATCATGCGTTATGCCGATCTTTTGTTGATGTCTGCCGAAATCGATGTTGAGAACGGTTCTCTCGAAGATGCACAAGATAAAGTTAACCTAGTTAGAGCTAGAGCAGTCGCTAGTACTCAAGTGGATGGAACAGGAGTAACAACTTATAATGTTGCTGAGTATACAGCTGCTTGGACAGATCCAGCAGTCGCTCGAAAAGCGGTGAGATTTGAGCGTAGATTGGAACTCGCCATGGAAGGTCAGCGATTTTTTGACTTGAAGCGATGGGGAGTACTTCCTGCGACCATCAATGCCTATGTGGCCAAAGAAGCCGTAACAATTGCCAATTTTGGAACCAAAGCGAATACCTTCAATGATTATAACAAAGATTTGTGTATTCCTCTTGGCGCTATTGACCAAAGTTTAAATACTCTGGTGCAAAATGATGGATACTAATAATTAGTACTTATATAAATAAAAAAAGGCCGTCCATTTTGGATGGCCTTTTTTATTTATTTTCACTCTTTATCTCTCATCTGCCATCTAAAAATTCAATTGAATTTGACCTCTGATTATTCGATTTTAATTTCTCCTTTCACTTAGTACAAAAAATAATTATTATTTCGTATAATAAGGGACTTATGTCCATTAAATTTAGGGTTTAAAAGGCTTTCTTTGTTTTGCTTTCTTTGTTAAACCCCTTCAATAAAATGATCTCCTACTCAAAAAAAATTTCTCTCATCACGCTCCTATTTCTCCTAAATGCCTGCAATCCCTTTTCCAGTCATAAGAAATTTGTCCTCTTGAGCGCCAGCGAATCTCAGATTGGTTTTAATAATCAACTTGTAGAGAACGATTCCCTCAATTATTTTACCTATGCCTATATGTACATGGGAGGTGGCGTCTCTATTGGAGACATCAACAACGACCAATTACCCGATATTTACTTCACGGGTAATATGGTCCCCAATAAGCTTTACCTGAATAAAGGAAATATGATTTTCGAAGACATCAGTGAAACTGCAGGCGTTGCCGGAGATCATCGCTGGTATACCGGAACCACCATGATCGACATCAACAATGATGGCTTATTGGACATTTATGTAAGTGTTTCTGGCAAGTTTGCCCCCCGTACCAATCAGCTTTTTATCAATAATGGTGACCTCACTTTCACAGAGTCCGCGGCCAACTATGGTCTGGATGCAGAAGAAGAAATTATTCAAACTACATTTTTTGATTATGATCAAGATGGCGATTTAGATGCTTTTCTTGCCAATTATCCCTCGACCAGCTTTAGAACACCCAATATAAAATATCAATATTCAAAATATACCAAGGATTTCGAAAAAAGTGATCGTCTGTTGGAGCAGCAAGCTGACGGCACGTTTAAAGATGTAACCGAGGCGGCAGGCATCCTAAATTTTGGTTTAGCCATCAGTGCCTCCATCACCGATTTTAACAATGATGGCCTAGAGGATATTTATGTTTCCAATGACTTCAGCACGCCCGATTTCTTATATCTCAACAATGGAGATGGCACTTTTACTGATAAAATCAAAGAATCCACCAACCAGACCGCTTTTTATGGCATGGGCACTGATGCTGCAGATATCAATAATGATGGGCTCATCGATTTGATGCAAGTTGACATGGCTGCACAAGACAATCGCCGACAAAAAGCAAATATGGCCAGTATGAATCCGGAATTATTTTGGTCAACGGTCAATGCTGGATTTCACCATCAGTATATGTACAATACGCTTCAACTCAATAGAGGAACGGTAAATGGGACCCCCATCTTCAGTAATATCGCCTTTGCTGCCGGCGTTGCCTCTACCGATTGGAGCTGGTGTCCCCTCTTTGCTGATTTCGACAATGATGGGCATAAGGATCTTTTTATTTCCAATGGTACGCGTAAAGAGGTCAATAATCGAGATTATTTTAAACAAGTGGATAAAATAAGCGGTCAAGAGCAGCTGGATCAATCGCTCGCGCTCTCTCTTGAAATGCCAGAAGAACCGATTGACAATTATATTTTCAAAAATAATGGCAATACCACCTTCTCTAAAGCCAATGAAGACTGGTCTCTAAGTTATGTTGGATTCAGCAATGGTGCCGCCTATGGTGATCTGGACAATGACGGTGACCTGGATCTGGTTATTAATAATATTGATCAGGAAGCTGCTGTTTTTAGAAATGATATGCCCACATCTTCTGTCCAGAACTACCTCAAAATTAAGCTTAGGGGAATTGAAAAAAACATTCACGGCATAGGTAGTAAAGTCACCCTCTTTACAAAAAGTGGCGGGCAGCAAGTACAAATTGTGATGACCAGCAAAGGGTACCAAAGTTCCGTTGAACCTCTGGCTTATTTTGGCTTAGATAACCAAGAAGTCATCGAAAAAATTACGATCAACTGGCCCGATGGGACCTATCAAGAAGTCATCCAATTTGAGCTCAATCAACTCATAGAGATCTCAAAAAACAGTAGCCCCATGGCTCCAAAAAATACTGACCCCCCGCTTTTTTCGAACATTTCCCATCACATTCAACCTGCCTTTACACACGGTGAGAATAGCTATAATGACTTCTACCATCAGGTGCTGCTGCCCCATAAGATGAGTAATTTTGGCCCCGCTCTGGCCAAAGGGGACATCAATGGTGATGGACGAGAAGATGTCTTTGTAGGTAATGGAAGTACATTTCCGGCCAAAATATATCTTCAAACCGAAAGTGACTCCTTCGAATATCTCCAGACCTCCATTGAAAACGATTCTATTTATGAAGACTTGGATGCGCACTTTTTTGATGCCGATGGAGATGGCGACAATGACCTATATGTCGTTAGTGGAGGCAATGTGTTCCCTGATGGCTCATGGGAATACGAAGACCGTCTTTACATCAATATCAATGGACATTTTGAACGGAGTATGGACGCGATTCCATCCATTCATGCCAGCGGGGGTCGCGTCATCCCGCATGATTACGATCAAGATGGTGATATAGATTTATTAGTGACCGGAAGACTAAAACCCCACGCCTATCCCGATCCCGGAGAAAGTTTTCTATTAGAAAACGTTACGGTCAATGCGGATGAGATTCTATTTGAAAACGTCACTCAAAAGGTGATGCCAAAAATAGCCCGATTGGGCATGATTACCGATGGCGTCTTTGCAGACATCAATGGAAATGGATTGGATGAACTCATCCTCGTCGGTGAATGGACCGGACTCTTGGCTTTCACGCTGAATGAGGGTCAATATCAGCCTTTTGAAAGCACATTATCCGATTATAAAGGATGGTGGTTCAGTCTTGCTCAAGCAGATGTAGACCATGATGGAGATATTGATTTAGTGGCCGGAAATCTAGGCCTGAATTATAAATACCAGGCCAGTGATGAGGCCACCTTTGATCTTTATGTAGATGACTTTGACCTCAATAATTCGCAAGATTTAGTGCTTGGCTACTTCAATAATGGCGAACAATTTCCTGTCAGAGGCAGGCAGTGTTCCTCTGAGCAAATCCCAGCCATCGAAGTAAAGTTTAAAGACTACAATTCCTTTGCTTCCGCTTCTCTAGAATCAATTTATGGTAAAAAGGGATTGGAAGATGCACTACACCTCCAAATCAGTAGTTTCTCAAGTAAAGTGTTTATCAATGATGGCAAAGGAAATTTCGAAGCTACAGATTTGCCTATCGAAGCTCAGTATGCGCCCATCAATGACCTGATCATAACCGATATTGATCAAGATTCCATCCCAGATATCATTCTTGCAGGCAATCTTTTTGCCTCTGAGGTGGAAACCCCAAGAGCAGATGCCGGTGTCGGCCTGTTACTAAAGGGGAATGGTGATGGCTCATTCAAAACGGTCCCCATGAGTCAAAGTGGTTTAATCCTCAGAGAAGATA
>ENA-OSJC01000655-OSJC01000655.1-marine-metagenome-genome-assembly--contig:-NODE-655-length-32453-cov-4.279312_pt1 | contig 32453 bp, 29 predicted proteins | sample MGYA00237885_ERZ534234 | MGnify/ENA primary metagenome ERZ534234 (study PRJEB26413, sample SAMN06343907) | marine metagenome | isolation source: coastal waters | place: Atlantic Ocean: West Antarctic... | reverse complement strand
TGGAACAGATTGATGATTTGACTCTAAGCTATAATACTGGCATTGGAGATTTTCGCAGAGGGAATAGGTTTGACCGTTTGCACAAGAATGGAAATCTCCGTTCAAATATGAACGGTCTTTACTTTCTAGGAGGTACTGCAAGTGGTGTTGTAGGAGTTGGTTCATTATCAATTGCAGGTCTGCTGTACTTAATAGGAGAAGAAGCTAGACCAGTAACAGCGATAGGAGCAGTATTTTGCGTAGTCTCGTATACAGCATTTTTAAGTAAGGTATCCAAAGAAATGTGTCTCCCAAAAAGAGATGAACAATTCAAAAAAGTAGCCGATAAGATAAATCAAGCTATAGCTGCTGGAGGGCCTTCAGCCCAACAACCTAATCAATTCAGAGGAGCTGTTATTATCAAGACCTCAAACTAATAAATAGGTTCTCTACTCAAGCTATTGGTTAGACTAATGTTAAGCTGTTATATCAAACCTAAGCGAATAGCCTCTTCTTCGGATGGGGCTTTTTATTGATAATAAATAGCAGCTGGATGTTGAGGACTTGCCAGAGTTGTAAAGTCCGAATGAAACAGAAAACCACTGTAGATTCAGTATCTTAATCGCGAACTAAATAAACTAGTATGAAAAAGTATTTATTATTTCTTGTTGCAGGTAGTGTAGTTGCGTGTACTACAACACAAACTGAAAAAAACGATAGCAAATCCGTTATTGGTTACGACATTTCTGAGGAAGGTGAACAGCGCGAGCTTATTGCAGGACCCTTAACTACAGTTAGTGTTTGGGAAGACTATGTTCAAGCACATAACAATAAAGATTTGGATGCGATTGCGTCACTAAATGCAGAGGATATTAAAATTTGGGGACCAGGTGGAGAATTTATAGAGGGTTCAGACAACCACATCGCCTTTTTAAATGATTGGTTTACAGCAAATAATCCTGTTTGGAAAAGTAATTACTTTATTGCCAATGAGGTGATAGTTAAAGATGGGGAGAATCGCCAATGGGTAACTTCTGGGCACGATGTTACTCAAACCCTTGATAGCATAAAAGTAACTTCCGCCCAGGTCCACGATGGACTAATTGTGGATGGAAAAGTAAAAATGTTCTACGTTTACGAAAGAGCAATACCCGCTCCCCAAAAACCTGAGACAGAGGCGATAAAAGAATAGTTGAACAAACATCTTACAGTAAGATAAAAAGCCTCTTCTTCGGAAGGGGCTTTTTTGCTTCCCTACAGCAGGTAATGGGACATAGTGACGAGTGTATCACTCACCTATTTAAGAGGGTTAGAAGTGAAGCAGTTGGATGTTGAGGACTTGCCAGAGCTGTAGCTATCTCTTTACTGAGACAAAAAATCTGTGTTGAACTAATTATTAGTGGATACAGAAGGTATATGTATCTAAAAGTGAGATTCTATTAGTTAGAAAGACATTTTATTCACGTTACATTACCAGCTACGTATAAAATAAACACAATTAACTATGTTAAAACGATTCCAATTTACATTCATTCTTTGCCTTTCGTTTATGGCAATGATAAGTTGCGCAAACAATGGTCCTTACGACGATGAGAATCTTGACCCTGACTTAATCGGAGAGTGGCAAGAACAAACAACAATTGACAGAAGAGAAGTGGTTACTTTTGACTCTGAAGGTCGTAGTGCGTTTTTCTATTTAAATGTTGTAACCGGAGAAATTGAAGGGCAGTACCAACCAATGGAATGGTATACTATTAATAATTACTTACATCAAATAACGCAAAGTGCAGGTGTTTTTGTAAGTGAATATGATGTAACTGATAGTATACTTACTCTGGATTCAGGCACTCCGATTACTTTTACAAGGCAATAGAAACTAAATCCTTTAAGATTTCTTGAGACAACCTTTTGTTGTAACCAACGAACCAACGTTATTTAATTTGAGAGAGCCTCTTCTTCGGAAGGGGCTTTTTTGTTTCCCTACAGCAAGTAATGGGTCATAGCGATATGAAAGTATCCCTTACCTATTTAAGAGGACTGGAAGTGAGGCAGTTGGATGTTGAGGACTTGCCAAGTTTGTGTTTTTTTATATCAACAATTTCAAGTAATAGCGTAACGCCAATTATTATTACAATAAGTATTGTTTTTATTGGTACAGCTATATCATTAATACCAATTGATTTATTCCAACTAATCAACCCCTATTTATTCACAGGCTATATAAATATTTTCCTAACTGCTTTTTACGATCCAGTTCCTTGGGAAGAAATATCAGCGATGATCTTAATCTGTGGATTCTGGACGCTTTTTTTTATTATACTGTCATTTTATCAATTCGAAAATAGAGATATAACAGAATGATCAAACAATTTTTAGTTTTAACTTTTTTAAGTTTTTTATTTTCTAATAATAGCCCAAAAATAGATCGTATCATTAAAAAAGCAAATAAACAGTATAACTTAGTTCGCGATTTTGAAACGACAATGTCTGTGAATTTAAAAGTCCCAGGTTTTCGAATGCCGAAGAAGAGCTATAAAGTTTATTATAAGACCCCAAATAAAATAAAAATTAAGACTAAAGGTTTTGGTGTTTTACCAAAAACAGGGTTGTTTACATCACCTAAAGATAATTTTGATAATTTAAAAAATTTAAACTTAGTATTAGAGAATAATGACTCTAATTGTGTTTTAATATCTGGGAATGTAATCCCAGATAGTTTAAAAGCCCAATTCCCTAATGAATATGCTAAACTTTCATTTAACCCCTTCGTAGATGTAATAGTTGATACGTCCAGATGGTTAATTCAATCTGTAACAACCCGTATTGATACTGTTAAATTGTTTGAAATAAAAAATTTATTTCAAAAGTTTGATAAAAAATATTATATGCCAATTGAATCAAAAATAGAGTATTATATAAAAGATGCGAAGTTAGCCAATTGGCTTAATAATGATTTTAATGGAATGATGAAAATGGGTAATAAGCTTGATGCTCCTAATGATGTGGTCCAAGGAACAATAAAGATTCTTTACGATAATTATAAAATTAATAGTGGAATTCCTGATAGAGTTTTTAACGACCGTCCGGAACTAAATGATTAGTTATTTTTTAAATATACCATAATTGCGTTTTGAGCATGCATTCGATTTTCAGCTTGATCGAAAACTATTGAAGAATCTGCTTCCATAACACCGTCAGTAACCTCTTTCCCTCTTTCTGCAGGTAAGCAATGCATAAAAAGTGTTTTTTTACCCGTTTTAGTCATAAGAGACTCATTAACTTGATAATCTGAAAACAGTTCGGCTCTTTCTTTAGCTTCTTCTTTTTGCCCCATTGATGCCCAAACATCAGTATAAATGACATCAGAATCTTTAACGGCAGAAACAGGGTTGTGTGATAACTCATATGATGAAATACCCGACTTTTCTATCATTTTTACAGTTTTTTTATCTGGTTCAAATCCAGAAGGAGAACAACATACAAAATGCATTGGAATTCTAGTTGCCATTTGTAACCAAGAGTTAACAATGTTATTACCATCTCCCAGATATGTAATCTTAAGGTTATCTAAATTTTTAAGATGCTCCCAGATTGTTAATATATCAGCCATAATTTGACAAGGATGATTGTAATCGGTTAATCCATTAATTACTGGTATATCTGAATATTTTGCCAATTCGACCATATGTTCATGATCAAATAATCTCGCCATAATTACATCATTATATCGAGAAAAAAGCCTAGAGATATCTTTTATTGCTTCTCTTTTTCCAATACCAATATCATTAGGACCTAAAAATAAAGCATGTCCACCCATCCATTCAAAACCTGTTTCAAATGAAACTCTTGTACGTGCCGAAGGTTTTGCAAATATCATTGCTAATGATTGATTTTTAAATGGTTTGAAGTCCTCTCTATTATGAAATTTTATTTTTAACTCTTTTGCTAAAGTTAAAATTTCCCATATTTGCTCAGTAGAAAAGTCTGATAAATGTAAAAAATGCTTAGACATAATTCTCCTAAAGTATGTAACGGCTTAAATCCGGATCTTCAACAATCCCTTTCAAAGATTCTTTTACAACTTTTGCCGTAATTTTAATTTGTTTTTCTCCACGCTTTGGATGCTCAAAAAGATGCTTCTCAAGTAATGTCGTCATAATTGTATGAAGGCGTCTAGCACCAATATTTTCCATTTTACCATTTACTTCCGATGCAAACTCTGCTACGGCTTTTATTGCAGCCTGATTAAACTCTAATTCGACTCCCTCTGTACTTAATAAAGCAGTGTACTGTTTAATAAGAGCAGATCGAGGGTGCGTTAATATTTTTATAAAATCATCGGTTGTCAAACGATCTAGTTCAACTCTTATTGGAAAGCGTCCTTGTAATTCCGGTATCATATCTGAAGGCGTACTAACATGGAATGCTCCTGCTGATATAAATAAAATATGGTCTGTCGCAACCACACCATATTTTGTATTTACGTTACTTCCTTCAATGATTGGTAATAAATCTCTTTGCACACCTTCTCTACTAACATCCGGTCCACTACCTCCATTATTTCCAACAACCTTATCAATTTCATCTAGAAAAATAATTCCAGTATCTTCAGTTCTTTCTTTTGCAATTCTTATTACTTCATCTTGATCAATTAACTTTGCAGCTTCTGAATCAATAAGTACTTCTCGCGCTTCTTTTACTTTCATTTTTTTTGAACGTTTAGACTTAGGTAATGAACCAGATATCATATCTTTAATATTCATTCCGATGTCTTCCATTCCCATTGGGCCAAATACCTGCATACCAATCGTTGCTTCATCAGAAATCTCAATCTCAATCATCTTCTCTTCAAACTCACCTTTAATAAGCTTTTGACGTATTTTTTCTCTTGTTCTTTTATGACGTTCTTTTAATTCTTTAGATAACTTAGGATCCTCTTTTTGATCATCTGGAAATAAAATATCGATAATTCTCTCATTCGCTAAATGTTCCGCAAGTTCAATTACTTCATCTTCTTTTTCACGCTCCACGATCGAGATAGCAGTATCCATTAGATCTCGAATCATGGATTCAACATCTCTGCCAACATAACCAACTTCCGTGAATTTACTTGCCTCAACTTTAACAAATGGAGCATTGGCCAATGATGCAAGCCTCCTTGCAATTTCTGTTTTACCTACTCCAGTTGATCCGATCATTATGATATTATTTGGCATAATTTCATCTTTAAGCTTTCCGTCTACTTGTTGACGACGCCAACGATTTCTTAAGGCAATCGCAACAGCTTTTTTAGCATTCATTTGACCTACTATATATCGGTCTAATTCTTTTACAATTTGTTTAGGAGTTAATTGCTTCATTTAATCTCCAAAACAGTTATCGAATCATTGGTATATATACATAAATCTGCTGCAATTTTCAATGATTTTTCTGCAATCTGTTTTGCCGAATATTGTGTGGATTTTATATATGCAGATGCAGCTGCTTGCGCAAAACCACCACCTGAACCAATAGCTAATATAGGTCCATCTGGCTCTATCACATTGCCATCCCCTGCAATGATAAAACTATATTTGATATCCATTACAATCAACATCGCATCTAGATGTCTAAGAACTCTATCTGTTCTCCAGTCCTTTGCAAGTTCAACAATTGATCGCGTTAAATCGCCTTCATATTGTTCTAACTTTTGTTCAAACTTTTCAAAAAGAGTAAGTGCATCTGCTGCTGCCCCGGCAAAGCCACCCAAAACAGTATTTTTTGTAGTAATGAACTCTCTTACTTTTACCGCTTTTTGTTTGAATGCCATATCTCCAAAGGTTACTTGTCCATCTCCAGCCATTGCGACCTTACCTTTATGGCGCACGCCTACAATAGTTGTAGATCTAATCTTAATTTTCATAATTGTCTACTAATTATTGAACTAAGTTTTTAAATAATTTAGAATCCGCTGGTAGGACAAGTGTTGTCTTTTCATCTATAATTTTCTCATAAGTTTCAAGAATTTTTAAAAATTCATAAAACCCAGGATCTTTTGAAAAAGAGGTTGCATAAATATCCAATGCTTTTGCTTCTCCTTCACCACGTATTTGCTGTGCTTCCTTATATGCCTCTGCAAGTAATACTGTTTTATCTCGATCTGTTGCTGCTCTTATTTTTTGAGCTTCTTCTTCTCCTTCAGATCTAAATTTATTTGCTTGCCTTTTTCTTTCTGCTTCCATCCGAGCATAAATAGACGCTTCATTTTCTCTTGGAAGGTCAACACGTCGTATTCGGACATCAATTATTTCAATTCCAAACTTGCTTGTTTCTTCATTACTTGCGAGAGTGACTTTTTCCATTATTATTTCACGGTTTTCTGTAATGATCTCAACCATATCATGGTTCCCTAACTCTTGCCTCAACTCGGAGTAAACAATATCATCTAACCTTGTTTTAGCAGTTGGGACAGCTTTGACCGTTTTTAGAAATAAAAGAGGGTCGACAATCTTCCATCTAACATAATTATCTATAATTAAAGATTTTTTATCCCTACTTAAAATTTCTTCAGGTGGGACATCGTATTCTAGCAGTCTTTTCTCAAAGGTATCCATTGTTTGGAATGGTGCTGGAAATTTCCAGTTTAATCCAGGCTCTGTAATAGTACGAATTGGTTTTCCAAATTGAAGAATCACTATTTGCTCGGTCTCATCTACTATAATAATCGTTGAAAAGGCAAAAAGTAATAGAAAGACAAATATTAATGCAGAAATATTTTTAATCATTTTGAAACTCCTTTTTTTGCTCCAGTATTAAGGTTAAGGAGGTTTAATATTCCTCCACTATCTTTATCTGGGACTATAAATTTTTCTATCCCTGGTAAGACTTTTTGCATTGTTTCAAGATATAAACGCTTTTCAGTGATACTTTTTGCTTTACGATATTCTTTTAAAACTGTTGTGAATTTTGCGGCATCTCCTTCTGAACGTTTAACCCGTGATTCCCTAAAACCTTCAGCATCTCGAATCATGGATTCAGCTTCACCTCTTGCCTTAGGAATAACATTATTTCTATATCCCTCTGCTTGATTTACCATTCTGTTCTTATCTTCTTTAGCTGAAGCAACATCTTTGAATGCACCTAAAACTTCTTTTGGTGGTGAAACATTTTGAAGCTGTACAGCAACTACATGAATCCCTGATTCATATTTATCAAGAATTAGACTAAGTAACTGTTTTGTTTCTTCCTGAATAGTGAATTTTCCAGTTGTAAGCGTTTCATCAATCTTATTTCGACCAACAACTGTTCTTAAACTCGCTTCAGCTGCGGCACGAACGGTTAACTCCGGCGCTACAATATTAAATAGATAAGCAACTGGATCTTTAATTTTGTACTGAACTATCATTTCTGCATCTACAATATTTTCATCTCCTGTCAACATGAGACTCTCTTGGTCAACCGCCCTATACTGACCGTTTCTAAGAGTCCTAAATCCAACCTCAATTCTTTTTACTTCTGTTACTTTTGGAGTGTTAACTGTTTCTATTGGAAGTGGAAAGTGCCAGTTTAATCCAGACTGTGCTACGCGTGTATATTTACCAAATGTTCTTACTACTCCAACTTCATCTGGTCCAACACTATAAACTCCAGTTAAAAGCCATAGCACTAATAAGATAAAGATAATCGGTATTATCTTTAATTTGAAATCAGGGATTTCAACCTCTTGATCTCCTATTATAATTTTTCTTGCTGCCATATAATCTCCTTTAGATGTTTTTTCTTAATCTTGCTACAGGGTAACCCATTTGATCTCGATACTTTGCGATAGTTCTACGAGCTAGAGTATACCCTATTTTTTCTAATTGAATAACAAGCAAATCATCACTTAATGGTTTATGCTTGTCTTCTTTTTTGATAATTTTTTCTAATGCTCTTTTAATAACAAAAGTTCCTAGTATTTTTCCATTTTTTAATTCGATTGAGTCTGTGAAGTAATGTTTTAATTCAAAAATACCGTATGGAGTGTCCACAAATTTGCCACGGGTTGACCTACTAATGGTAGAAATATCCATATTTATTTTATCTGCAATATCTTGAAGTTTTAATGGCCTTAAATAATCCATATCTCCGGAAAACCATTCAGGTTGCAAGGCTATGATTGACCTCATTACATTTACCATTGTAATTCTTCTTTCATGCACCGCTTCAATAAACCAATTAGCCGCATCTATTTTTTCCTTAATAAATTTTTTAGCATTGGTCTCAAATTTTCCATTCTCTAATTGCTCTTTGTAATCTTTTGAGATTCGTAACTCTGGAACGCCATTATCATTTGTGGTAATAAGCCATTCTTCACCATCTTCTGTAACAATTACATCTGGAATGACTACTTGGAATCTATCTTTGTATCCCTCTCCTGGGCGTGGATTTAGATTAGTAATACGATTAATAGCACTATGCAAGTTTTGCTCATTGCATTCTAACTTTTCTAAAAGTTTTTCATATCTTTTATGCATAAAATCATCAAAAAATTTATGAACAATATGATATGCTAAAGAACCTTCTTCATCTTCCAATTGAACTGATAAACATTCTTTTAAATCTCTTGAGGCAATACCTTTTGGATTTAACCTATGAATTTTTTTCAAGATCGGCTCTATATCTTCTTCCAATAAATCATAGCGATCTGCAATTAAAATTAAATCGGTGTCTAGATAACCTCTTTCGTTCGTATTCCATAAAATTTCTTCAGCTACTTCACACTCGAGTTCATTCATGTTAGTCTCTGATAATTGCTTTATTAAGTCTTCAATTAATGTATATCGATCTGGAAGAGGCATCTCTCTCTTTTCTTCAGAAAGATAATATAATGACTCATCACTGTACATATCTTCAAGTGAAACATCTAAATCATCTATTGGAGTTTCTTCCTCTTCTTCCGCTATTGGAATATCATCTGGGTCATCTTGTTCCAGTAATGGATTTTGTTCAAGCTCATATAAAATAGCCTGCTCTAAATTAATTGTATTTAGCTGAAGTAATTTTGCTTGTAAAATTTGTTTAGGTGCAAGCTTTTGCTTCTGAGATTGAAGTTGCTTTAGACTTGTGGCCATTAATTAAGCCTAAACTTTTCCCCAAGATATAATCTTTTTGCTTCGTCATCATTTGCTAAAACCTCAGAAGTTCCAGACTTTAAAATTTGACCATCAAAAAGCAAGTATGAACGATCAGTAATTGAAAGTGTTTCCCTAACATTATGATCTGTAATTAGAACACCAATATTCTTCTTTTTCAAAGAAAATATGATTCCTTGTATCTCTTCAACCGCTATTGGATCGACACCCGCAAATGGTTCATCTAATAATATAAAATCAGGATCCATACATAAAGATCTAGCGATCTCAACCCTTCTTCTTTCACCACCAGATAAAGTATGCCCCTTACTTTTCATAAGATGAGAAACAGATAAATCATTTAATAATAAGTCCATTTTTTCTTTTTGTTTATGTTTATTTAGGTCTTTTCTCATCTCTAAAACTAGTTTTAAATTATCTTCGACAGTTAGTTTTCCAAAAATGGATGGCTCTTGAGCAAGGTAGCCAATACCTTTTCTTGCTCTTTTGTACATAGCATCATTTGTTATTTTTATATCATCTAGAAAAACATCTCCATTTGTTGGCTTAACCATACCTGTTATCATGTAGAAGGATGTTGTTTTCCCAGCTCCATTTGGGCCTAATAAGCCAACAATTTCACCTCGCTTTACTGATACATCTATACCTTTAACTACGGTCTTTTTACCATATTTTTTCACTAAGTTTTTCGCAATTAAGGCATCATGTTTTAACCTCATTCAAAGCCTCTATTTGTGACGCCTGAAGGGTTGAGTATCTTCCAATTTTTTAAATTGGAATCCGATTCAAAACCAAGTCCATATAATGTGTCGTATTCCAACGTAGTTATCATGATCTTTTCTTTTGTATGTAGCTTTTCTTTTTTTGAATTATATGTTAATGAATTTGAATATAACGTAATACCACTATCCGAGACTGCGATAACATTTCCAATTGCTTTCATATCATTAGAAGCCTGATCTACCTCTGCACTTTCTGATGTGATAATAGAGGTATGCCTTTCAAAACTATCATAGAAATCAACTTTTACAGAATCGTTCAATAAAATAAACTCCTTTTCATTATGCTTTTCTAAATGACCTGAAACTATTTTTGCTTTTAGCTTACCTTTATTTGATAATAATATTTTTACTCCCCAGCTCTCTTGATCTGGTAAATCTAACTTAGAAGGTAATAATTCATTCTCGTCACGACTACATGAGAAAAAAACTAAAAGTATAAGTACTGAATACCGCATTACTTTTTAGCTTGAAAGGATTTTCTTTTTCATCCTATCTAGAACGACTTCTTTCATATCTTCTTTTTCAATAATCCAATCAACAGCCTCTCTAAAAGCGCCATCACCTCCAGAAACTTTAGTAGTGTAAATAGCAATATCCTTAACTTCTTTCACTGCATTTGCAACGGCTATTGGAAACCCAACTAAATTCATTACAGGAATATCAATAAGGTCATCTCCGACGTATGCAATCTCTGAATTTTCTAAGTTATATTTTTTCTTCAAAGCTTCATATGCCGGAATTTTATTTAAGGTACCGTTATATACATCTTCGATTTTTAATTCTTCTGCACGATATTTTGTTGCGTCTGAATATCTACCAGAAATAAGTGCAATTTTTAAACCTGCAGCTCGAGCCATTGCCATACCAACACCGTCAAAAACTGTAAATTTTTTAAGTTCAATACCATTTGTTCCTTTAAAAAAAGAACCATCTGTCCAAACACCATCAACATCTGAAATTAACATTTTTATTTTTTTTAATTCATAGTTCATAAAAGACTCTCTTTAATTGCTTTTAATTGTATAAGTAATGCCTCAAGACGACTTAATGGCCATTGTGTAGTTGCATCTGACTTTGCTTTCTCAACATTATCATGAACCTCCATGAAAAGGCCATTGCATCCTGAGGCGACGGCTGCTTTCGCTAAAGTTGGAATCATTTCTCTCATCCCAGCAGTTGTTTTACCATCTCCGCCCGGTAATTGAGCACTATGCGTTGCATCAAAAATGATAGGTCTTCCAAACTCTTGCATTATTGGTATTGATCGCATATCTGCTACCAAATTATTGTAGCCAAATTGAGTTCCTCTATCAGTTAATAATATATTTTCACATCCAGCATCCTCTAATTTTTGAACAACATTTTTCATATCCCAAGGTGCAAGGAATTGACCTTTTTTTACATTTACGATTTTTCCTGTTTCTGCTGCGGCAATTAGCAAGTCTGTTTGCCTGCATAGAAAAGCTGGAATCTGTAAAATATCTGCTACTTCTGCTACTTTTTTGGCATGTGAAGGAATATGTATATCTGTAAGTATTGGTAATCCAATTTGTTCTTTTACTTCAGCTAATATTTCAAGTCCATTATCAATCCCTAATCCTCGAAAGGAAGTTATAGAGGTACGGTTTGCCTTATCAAAAGAGCTTTTATAAACGACAGGGATACCAACCTTATCAGAAATAGATTTAATACTTTCTGCCATTTTTAAGGCATGATCTTTACTTTCAATTACACAAGGACCGGCTATAAGAGATAAGCCTTTTGTTCCAAAGGTTACATTGTTTATTATTACATTTTTCATATTTTATTCTTAATTGATGCTTTTATAAATTCCCTGAAAAGTGGATGCGCTTTATTAATCCGGCTTTTTAATTCAGGGTGATATTGTGCAGCAACAAACCAAGGATGATCTGAAATTTCAATTGCCTCAACAACTCCTAAGTCTTGGTTAAACCCTGAAAATATCAATCCCTTTTCTTCGAATTTTTTTAGATATCGATTGTTTACCTCGTAGCGATGTCGATGCCTTTCAGCAATTTGTTTTTTCTTATATGCTTTAAATGTTTTTGTTCCTGTTTTAATATCACACTTATACGAGCCTAATCTCATTGTGCCACCTTTAATTTTAATTGCTTTCTGAGAATCCATAAGATCAATCACTGGGTATTTTGTCTTCTTATTAAATTCAGTTGAATTTGCATCTTTTAGATCACAAACATGTCTAGCAAAATCGATTACGGCACACTGCAATCCTAGACAAATCCCCAAGAAAGGAATTTTCATTTCTCTCGCATATTTCGATGATTGAATTTTACCCTCACCACCTCTAGATCCAAAACCTGGGAGTAATAAAATACCATCAACATTTTCAAACTCTTTTTTTGCAGAACTGGTACTTTTTATCTTTTCAGTTTTAACCCATTTTACGTTAACACGTGCATTATTTTCAACACCAGCATGAACAAACGCCTCCATGACGCTTTTATATGAATCTATTAACTCTGTGTATTTCCCACACATCGCAATTGTAATTTCATGTTTGGGGTTTTTATAATTAGAAATAAAATTCCTGAGGTCTTTTAGTTTAGGCGTTTTATTAATTTTCAATCTTTGCTTTATTAATTGTCCAGCATTTTGTTCATGCATCGCTAACGGAACCTCATAAATACTGGGGACGTCTCGACCTTCAATAACATGATCGGCTCGGACATTGCAAAATAAAGCAATCTTATCTCGAACTGATTGCTCTATTGGTTGTTCAGATCTGCATAAAATCATATCAGGTGAAAGACCAATTTCCCTTAGTTTCATCACTGAATGTTGAGTTGGTTTAGATTTCAATTCTCCGCTTGCCTTAACATAAGGAACTAATGTTACATGAACGAGCATATGATTATGATAACCAACTTCCAAAGATAATTGCCTTACCGCCTCCATAAAAGGTAAGCTTTCTATATCACCAACTGTCCCTCCAACCTCGATAATAACAACTTCGTATTTTTTATCAGAATTTAATATTTTTATACGGTTTTTAATTTCATCTGTAACATGAGGAATAACTTGCACAGTTTCACCTAAATACTCGCCTTTTCGTTCACGGTCTAAAACGGTACTATAAATTTGTCCGGAAGTAGCATTATTATCCTTAGTCATATTTACATCGATGAATCTTTCATAATGCCCTAGATCTAGATCTGTTTCAGAACCATCATCCAATACAAATACTTCTCCATGCTGGTATGGATTCATGGTCCCCGGGTCTATATTTAAATAAGGATCTAGTTTCATTATTGTTACTTTTACACCAGCCTGTTTTAATAAATATCCGATTGAAGATGCGGCAATTCCTTTACCAAGGCCTGACATTACACCTCCTAATACAAAAATATACTTTGTTTCATTCCATTGACTCATTTTTATCCTAAATCACCATTTTTCTTTAAATTTTCAATAATTTTCTTCACATTAATTAAATCATCTTCAGTATCAACTGACAAGGTATCATCTCCCGTTATCATTGCTCTTATAGGAATTTCATTGTCTAATGCTCTCATTTGTTCTAGATTTCTTTTTTTCTCTCTTTCCGAAATTTCCAAAGAAGTGAATTTAGAAAGAGTATCTCTTCTAAACCCATACATACCAATATGTTTATAGACACCACCAATTTCTAGATCAAAAACATTCCGCTTAAATTCAACGGCATTACTTTCTTCATCCATTATAGCTTTTACAACGTTAGGGTTTAGTAGGTCACTAACTGTTAATTTTCTACTTAAAATTGTTGCCATCTCAACTTGGTTGTCTTCAAATACACTAATGAGACCATCAATCATATTTGGATCCAATAATGGCTGATCTCCTTGTATATTAATTATAATTTTAGCATCATTTAGATTTTTGATTACCTCAAAGACTCTATCCGTGCCAGAGTTATGCTCTTTTGACGTCATTATGATTTCAAAATCATAAATGGATAGTGCTTTTATGGTCTCTTCAGAGTCGACTGCAAGTATAATTCTATCTAGCTTCTTAGATTGCATTGCTCTTTCCATTACATGAGCGATCATCGGCTTTCCATCTAAATCCATTAAAATCTTTTTAGGAAGGCGTGTCGAATTGAGTCTGGCAGGAATTACACCAATATTCATCTAAGCATCTCCTTATTTTTCTAAATCACTACAAAAACTAAAATAAAAAATTTTTTTAAACATATTTTTTAGAAAATATTATACGTATCAGATTCAAATTTACTCTTAATAATTTAGAAAGGTTACAGTGAACTCGTTTGGAAGTAACTCCCACTATTACTCAAAACGTAATGAATCAATTGGATCTAATTCAGCGGCTCTCCATGCCGGGTAGATTCCAAATATAATCCCAATCATTGAACAGACAGCAAGACCGATAAATGCCCAATCCAAGGGTATTACAGCTGGAATGTTAAAGAGTAATGAAACAATATTACCTCCAGCGATACCAAAAACAATACCCACTATTCCACCAAATTGGCTTAGAAATATGGCTTCAATTAAAAACTGCATTAATATATCTTTTTTTGTCGCTCCGATTGCTTTCCGTATACCAATTTCTTTTATTCTTTCTGTTACTGAAACAAGCATTATATTCATAATTCCAATACCTGCAACGAATAAAGCTATAATACTAACTGAAAAAGCAAATAATTTAATTCCATTGGTAAAACCAGAAAACTGCTCAATCATTTTAGTATTTGAGACAATTTCAAAATCATTTTCTAATTCAGGGGGTACTTTTCTTATAGATCTTAGCAGGCCGATTACTTCATCCATTGTTTTGTCGTAAGCAATTTTATCGACTGATTCGACCTGTATCCTTATACTACTCCATTTATTTGAAAATTTTTCTAGAAAAGTTGAAATTGGAATTATAATATAATTATCCTGACTACCTCCGAAAGCCTCACCCTTTCTTTCGGAAATACCAATGATAAAATATTCAAGACCATTTATTTTAATTTTTTTTGAAATGGGATCTTCAAATGGAAATAATTTATCTACGACATCCATTCCAAGTATACACACCTTCCTAGATCTATGAATATCTTCATCAATAAAATTTCTTCCATCGGACAAATAAGTATTATAAAACCTTATTGTACCATCATCTCCTCCAAATAATTCGGTCGACTTTTTGATTTTCTTGTCTTTATAAGTAATATTTCTAACGGAGGTTGCGTCAGTAGCGCTTATTAATAAGGGTAAAGAGACCCTCTGTTTTAATTTTTTATAATGTTCTATTGTTATGTTTTTTCGATTACGAAATTTACGTTTTCCACCAGTATCAATTCGGATTGCTGGATATTTTTGTATTGCAAAAGTATTTGTAGCAAAGACATTAAGTCCCGATTCAACTGATGACTCAAGAGTTTTAATAGCTGTCATCACTCCAATTACCGAAAAAACACCAATACTTATACCTAAAAGTGTAAGGCTGGATCTAAGTTTGTTTTGTCGTATAGCTAGAATAGCCATAAAAAAGCTTTCTCTAATCAATCTTTTTAAATTTTGACTAATCACGACTATTCATATCTTAATGAATCAATCGGTTCAAGATTTGCTGCCTGATAGGAAGGAATAAGGCCTGATATAACTCCGACGATAATACTTAGGAGTACCGAAAAAGTAGCAAGACTAATAGGTAATGTTGAAGGAAAAATTTTATTGATAAAAAGACTTAAAAGGTAAGCTAAAAAAAGACCAATGAGACCTGCTATGAAACAAATTGTGACAGCTTCCATTAAAAATTGAAGCATTATCATGCTTTTTGTAGCTCCAATTGCTTTTCTAACTCCAATTTCTCGAGTACGTTCTTTAACAGAAACAAACATTACATTCATTATGCCAATGCCACCAACTAATAATGATAACAGAGTTATAAACAGTCCAGTTCCTCCAATTGCAAGTTTTAATCCTTGATATTGTTTTTCAAATGCTTTCGTTTGATTGATTGCAAAATCATTTTTTTGAGTTGGTTTTAAACCTCTAAGATGTCGCATAATTATGGATATTTCATCTAAGCCTTCACTTACAAATTTTTCCGAGACTTTCACACTAATTCGCATCCATCCTCGTTTAGAAAATATTCTTTTATAAGCACCAAAAGGTAGTACTGCCTGTTTATCAACACTAAAAAGCCCTAAAAACTTTCCTTGTTCTTCAAGAACACCTATAACTCTAAATTTTATTTTATCAATCTTAATGTATTCGCCAATCGGGTTTTGGTCTCCAAAAAAAGCTTTTTTTAGTCCATACCCTATAACAACAACTCTTGCTCCTGAAGCATCTTCATTTCTAGTGAAAAAACGTCCTTCAATGATATTGGTTTCTATTGTTTCCATGTAATCTTGATTTGTTCCAAAAATTTCTGTCCTAGTTTCTTGCTCCTTAAATTCGATCGAAGCACCTCTTTGCATAACCGGGGCTATGGCTATTGCATATCGAGACCTCTCTCTTATTTTTTTTACATAATCAGGTTGAATCTTTGGTCTATTTTTTACTTCCCACCATTCCATGTCACTAAACCATTCATAGCGACTTATATGTAAAATATCTTTCCCTAACCATGACATACTTTTTTCAAAAGATTTATCTAAACCCGATATTAAAGTTCCCATTAAAGTGACAGATAAAACGCCAATTATAATACCTAAAGCAGTTAAAATTGATCTTGTTTTATTCTCAAAAATAGAGGTTAATGAAATTCGAATGTTCTCAATAAATAAAGAAAACATTATGTGGCTTGATTGCTATCCTCTATTATTTTCCCATCTAATAGTTTGATTTTACGTTTTGCGTAGGAAGCTATATCCTCTTCATGAGTCACCAAAATAATAGTATTCCCATTTCTATGAAGATCGTTAAAGATTTTCATAATCTCTTTACTGCTTTTTGAATCCAAATTACCCGTTGGTTCATCGGCAAGAATAATTGAAGGTTTATTGACAAGAGCTCTCGCAATAGCAACGCGTTGCCTTTGTCCTCCTGAAAGCTCATTTGGTTTATGATTAACTCTATCAGATAGGCCAACACTGGCTAAAGCATCTTCTGCGATTTTAATTCTTTTTCCTCTTTTTATATTTGCGTAAATAAGCGGAATTTCAACATTATGTAGAGCGGTAGCTTTAGGTAATAAATTAAATGTTTGAAAAACAAAACCAATTTTTCGATTTCTAATTGAAGCTAGTTGAGAATCACCCATACTATGGACCATTTCTTCTTCGAATGTATACACCCCGGATGAAGGAGTATCTAAACAGCCAATCATGTTCATTAATGTAGATTTTCCTGAACCTGATGCCCCCATTATTGCTAAATATTCATTCTCTTCAATAACCAGATTTATTCCGTCTAGTGCTCTGACTTCTTCTCCACCGATATTATAGATTTTTTCTATATTTTTTAAAGATATCAAACTCAAAATAATCTTCTATTTTTTATATTATATTGTTCTTTTTTAATAAAAAACTCAACCTTAATCTTGGTCTTTTAAATCAGAACTCAGAGAAACAAGGTCTCCATGATTTAGAGTTTTGCTCAAGATACGATAACCGCCCGTTACTATAATTTCACTTACCTCAACTCCTGATTTAACAGAATAAAAATTCTCACTTGAGATACCGACTTCAACAGGACGAACAAATGCAAACTTCTTACCTTCTGGTGCTTTTTCTCCTTCAAATTCTTCAACCAATACAAAAATAACATCAATGGGTTTTATATTTTTAAATGATATCTCTTTTTCTTCTTTATCCTTATTTTTTTCATCTTTTTTTAATTCTTTATAATTCTCGGGTCTTGATGTTAAGGATTGAATTGGGATTGAGATTGTATCTTTAATAGTTTGAGTTATAATATTTACCGTACTACTCATTCCTGGTCGTACTTTATTAGGAACCGATAACATTTTTACTTTTACTTTAAAGTTTGTGACTTGTTGTTGCATTCCCATATTTGAGGATAAAGCAGTATGTGCAATTTCACTAACAATACCATAAAATAGAGTATCTGGGTATGCATCAATTTCAATTTCAGATTTATCTCCAACTTCTATTTTAACTACATCATTTTCATTTACATCTACCTCAACCTCCATTCTACTTAGGTCTGCAATTGTCATTAGGACTCCAGGGTTAAACATTCCTCCCACAGCCATTTCCCCCTCTTCCTTGGTAATACTCGTTACAATACCATATTTAGGTGCAGTCAGTTTAGTTTTTGCTAGTTCATCCTCGGCAGATAAAAGGTTTGCATTTGCTTGTTCAGATTGACTCAAAGCGATTTGATACGATGCCTCAATTTGTTCTAGCTCTTGTTTTGAAATTAAACTTTGAGAAAAGAGTGATTTTGTTCGATCCATTTGAGATTTTATCCTCTGAAGATTTGCATCTGAGGACTTAACCTGCGAAAGCGCATTATTATATCTTTGCCGTATCTGTTTTTCATCAATACTTATTAAGTGTTGGCCTGCTTGTACTGTATCACCTTCAATGACAGTAATTTCAGTAATCCATCCTGTCGTTGTCGATGTTATTTGCACTTCCTCTTCAGGCTGTATCCTCCCACTAGCATTAACTTTATGAATGACATCACGTGATTGAACATATTCAGCATCAACGTACACTTCTTCTTTATTCATTTTTGAAAAAAAATAAACGCCAATTATAAACAAACTAACAATTAATAATGGTAACCATATTTTTTTACTTTTAATTATTTTCAGCATTTTAATTTTCTCTTGATCTATATTCATTATCCAATTGTCCAAGAAGAGCTTTTAAACTCGATTCTTGGATGCGAGCATCATGAATGACATTAATTAAAGTTGAGTTTGAACGTATCAAAGAAACTTGAGCATCTAAAACTTCAAGTATAGTTGCTGAACCTAAGCTATATCTTTGGGTTACTAGTCTTAGATCCTCTTCTGCTGAATTTACTACTGATTTGTTCAAAGGAATAATCTCAGCATAGTTATGTAACGATTCTCTAATAAGTTCACCCTGGACTCTTAAATTATTCAACAGTGTTATGTAATTATATTCTGCTTTTTTAATTAAAATTTTTGATTTCTGTTGATTAAGAGATAATGAATTACCCGTATAGATTGGAACGGTTAAAGCAATACCCACTCCTATTAACCAATCATTTTTAAATGCATTTTTCAATTCAGTAGAAGTGGTACCATTTGCAGAATAACTTAATGATGAATTGAAAGCCGGCAGCCTTGAAGCCCTTGATGCTTTATAATTAATAGATCTTAAACGAATTTGAATATCAGAAATTAGAATATTTGGATTTTGAGTTTTTAAAAACCTTAGAACCTCTGAACTTGTTGGAACAATCGGCAAAAACCATTCTTCTTCTAATGCCGTAATATTTTGACCAAAATCTTGTATCCCAATTGCATTAAATAATATTCTACGAGAATTTGAAAGGTTCGTCTTTTTATTTAAAAGGTCTACTTTTGCTTGCCCTAAAGAGACTTGCGCTTTTAATAGATCTGTTTTTTTTACAACTCCTAAATCAAACTGTTTTTTTATTAAAGAAACTTGCTGATTTGACATCTCTAGGCTTTTTTCAGAGACACCAAAAAGTTGCTGCGCTTTTAATAGCCCATAATAGGATTCTATAACATTTTGTATAACCTGAATCTTTGTTATTCTTTCATTCAGTTTTGAAATATTTAAATTATCTTTAGAAGTTCTAACTAAATTAAGTGAACGTCCTCCATCATAAAGAACTTGATTTAACGTAATACCTGCAGATAAATTTTCAGTAGAACTTGTGAAAATGGTATCATTTAAAAATGGATTTGTATCTGCTCTTTCAGAAAACTTCGTATAATTTCTATTGGAATAACCTTGAACAGAAGGTAGCAACGTACTGTAAGAACTTTTAAGATTTTTTTCTGCTATATCTATATCTAATTGCGCTGAAAGAACAGTCTTTTTGTTATCTAATGCCCACGAAATACAATCATTCAAAGAATATCCCTCTCCAATTAATATTATTGGAGAAAGAAGTATTAAAAAAAAATTAAATACTTTTGACAAAAATTTTTATTCCCATATTGGCTGACATATATAAGAAAGTTGAATATTTTTTGTTTTTATTAAAAATATTCATTCTTAATCGAGTAATTTATCTTTTTTAATCAATAAAAATTGATGTGCTGCTGCATGTGTATTATCTATTAATCCGTCTAATATCGCTTCTTCTACTTCTTTTTTTATCAATCCAATTTTTTTACCTTCACTAAGTCCAAAAATAGACATGATCTCCTGCCCTTTAATAGGCGATTGAAATTTTCGCATACTATCTCTCTCTACTACATTTGATATTTTAAGTTCAACCTTATCAAAATTTTTTAAATATTGAGTTACTTTTTTAGGGTTTTTAGTCGTTATATCTGCTCGACAAAGAATCATCAAATCATCTAAATCTTCTCCTGCCGCAACCATTAACCTTCTGACTGCAGAATCAGTTACAATCTCTTTTACAAGTGAAATCGGTCGAAGGTGTAATAATGTTAATTTTTCAAGATATACTTTAAGATTCTTTGAGAGTTTTAATCTTTTAGCTATTTGATATATCATTCTTTCCCCAACAGCATCATGCCCATGAAAAGTATAACCTTTATTTTTATCAATACGCCTAGTTTTAGGTTTTGCAATATCATGCACAAGAGCTGCAAATCTAATTTCCATTTTATTACTTAACTTTGCAGCATTATCGACAACTTGGAGTGTGTGTGTAAAGATATCTTTATGGTTCCATTCGGCTGTTTGCTCTATTCCAAACATCTTATCAATTTCAGGGAAAACAATTTTCATCAATCCTGTTGTTTGTAAAATTGTTAAACCAATTGAGGGCTTATCTGTTTTTAAAATTTTAATAAATTCATCCCTTATTCGCTCCCATGAAACAATTTCTATTCTATGAGATTGTCGTTTTATAGAATGGAAACATTTATCATCAATCTTAAAACCTAACTTCGATGAAAAATATGCAGCACGCATCATTCTTAACGGATCTTCGGAGAATGTTTCATCTGGATCTAATGGTGTTCTTAAAACTTTATTCTTTATATCTGTGACCCCACTAAATGGATCTGTTAAATCACCAAATTTTGTAGTACTAAGATCCATTGCCATTGCATTAATAGTAAAGTCCCTACGAATCAAATCTCCTTTGAGATCTGTATAAATGATTTCAGTTGGTTTACGAGAATCAGGTTTATATTGCTCTTTTCGAGCCGTCGCAACTTCAATTTGAATTTCTTTATTGGGAATTAAAGCAGTACCAAACTTTTCAAACGGAACTATCTTTTTTACTCCAATCTCACTGGCAATTTTTTTCGCAAATTGAATACCATCTCCAATTGTCATTATATCTATATCATTTAACTTTCTGTCCATAATTAGATCTCTAACAAAACCTCCAACCACGTATGCTGAAATGTTTTCTTTTTTAGATATCTTTCCAACTAATTCTAAAATTTTATGAACTGATTTATTTTCAATTGTTTTCAAGAGATTTTTAATATTAGCCATCACCTAAATTAGCAAGATTTAATCTATGTTTCGTAGGACTCAATTGATATTAATTAATAAAATAAATCCAAATAATTCGCTATTGTCCTATTAAAGAACTATTTCACAAACACCTTGTAAAGAAAACTCTTTTTATTCAATTTCTAGATATGGTTAAAAGATTGTCATTTTTATTTGTTCAAATATCATTTCTTAACATATTGTATGGACAATTTTCATCTGTCGAGGTCACACTAGATGATAGATTATTAAGAAGTGAAGAAAGGCAAGAAATATTGAATTTATCAAATGACGTTAAAAGATTTTTTAAAACTACTTCATGGGATGATAGTTATTCTGATCTAGATATTAAAGTTTATATCCAAATTATTTTTGAAAGTATTACTGAAAAAGGAAATGAGTCTATCTATAATTGTCAGGCAATGTTCTCGAATGGTAAAGACTTAAGATATTTTGATAAAAGTGTTCAGTTTTTTTATAATTCGAGTACAAGTCTATATTATGACCCTGTTTTATTTGAACCATTAACTGGTTTTCTTGCATACTATGCCCATTTAATTCTAGCTGGTGAAATAGACACTTATGAATTCAATGGAGGAAATAGTTCATATGAACTAGCTCGAGATATAGCCATTCGAGGTTCAGCTTCAGATTATAAAAAAGGATGGAGTACTCGGATTAACAACCTAGATGATCTTAGCCGAAATAGTGGATTAAGAAAGGCTCGCTTGGCATGTTATATTGCGCTAGATCTGTTTAAAGAAGGTGACATTGAGGGAACATTAAAAGAAATAAATACTATGCTTGATGGTTTAGAAGAATCATATAGAGATGTAGGTAGAGAAAACAGTACCCAATATTTTTTAAAAGTGAAGGCCGAAAAAGTTGCTGAGATACTTACAATGCTTGGACGAAAAGAACTTCTAAAAGACATGAAAGAATTAGATCCAGATAGAAGAGAATTATATCAATCTTTTTTAGATACTATTTCTAAATAAGTTTTTTTTCTCATTAAATAATGCTGCACAACAATCAAATTTTTTGTTAGTGTTTCCAAGATCTTTTTATCACTTACTTTTTTTATACTTTTAAATCTTTTTCTTTTTTTAATTATTTGTAATGGATGAAGAACTAACCAGATAACTGATTTTAATATTCCAGTGAGATGATTAAAGTCAAATTTATAAATAGCATATATGCAGGCAATCAATTCAAAGATTAAACGTAGACTTCCTAGATAAATTGATAAAGGAAAGGAGTAATTACTAAAAACCATTATTAAAGAATTTCGATGGTTTAAATAATATTTTTTTTGAGAATGCATTGGTAAAGAAACTGCATTCTTATGATAAACTACAGATAATGGTTCGACCCAGACTTCATATCCCATTGCTTGAAAACGCCAACAAAGGTCAATTTCTTCCATATGAGCAAAAAATATATCTTCAAACTTACCAGCCTCAAGGAATAACTTTTTACGTACAATCAATGCAGTTCCTGAAGCCCAAAAACATTTTTGAGCATTATCATATTGCCCCCTATCTTTTTCTTGCTCTAAAAATATACGTCCACGAGCAAAAGGAAAACATAATAAATCCATATATCCTCCTGATCCACCAGCATAATCAAATGTTGTATTTTCATAATAATTTAAAAGTTTAGGTTGAGTAGCCGCTATTAATTTATTTTTGTCCATAAGACCTACTAAATGGTCTATCCAGTCTGAATTTTGAATTGTATCATTATTCAAAAAAATTAAGTACTCACCCCTAGCTATTTCAGAGCCTATATTGCATCCACCAGCATAACCAAAATTTGTATCATTCTCTATTAGATGAATAGTTGGGTGGTTTTCTTTAATCCAATTTTGACTACCATCAGTTGATGCATTATCTGAAATAATAATTTCAAAGGATGTAAAACTTGTTTTTTTTAAGGAATCTAAACATTCAGACAAAACATCAATCCCATTCCAGTGGGGTATAATAACAGAAACTTTTGGTATTTGATCGGCCATGCTTAATGAACTAGTTTTTATCTGCCAGAACGAACCTCGTCCAAAATTTTCTTTGCATTCTTATCGGATGGATTTCTTACTACCCAATCAGATAATACTATCTCAGCATCCTCAGGTCTATTATTTTCTCTATAAATAAATACTAATGAAGAAACAATTTCAGGGTAGGCTTCTTGCCATCTTTTCCACTTTGATTGCTTAATCGATTTCTTATTAAAACCTTGTGTTTTAACAATGCCCTCTATTTGTAGATAATCCTGTCTCATTCTCTCAAGAATAGCGATCGCTTCATCAAGTCCATCTAGCTCTTTATAAATAGTATTTGCATATTCTACTTTATTAAGCGGGCGACCAGCTTTCCGAGAAACTAGTTTTTCTAAAATATTACGCATGGATTCCTTTTCCCCAAGATCCCCGTAAATACGTGCAACTTGGTAGTGTAAATCTTCTGATTGAATAGGTATTGTTTTCTCAGGAATATTTTCACTCATACGGTCAAGAGTATTAATTATCTTAGATTTTAACGTTTCTAATTCTTTTTCAGATTTATTATCCTTCCGCTGTTTTCTTTGAAATTCCATGTAAAAGGTGACAGCTAATTGCATATATGCACTGCGATAATTTTGTAATAATCTCTGAGTTTGTTGATTAAAAAAGATATCTTCATTTCCTAAATTTCTAAACATGTAGCCTGCCTGATAATTTTTTGACCAGTTCAAAGAATCGCTACCCTTGTAAGGATCATAAAATGTACTGTGGTCAAAATTTGAAGACCAATCAGATACACCAACTTTTGTCATTAAGTTTTCATACATTTTTTCAGAATCAACCGGTTTTGTCTTGTGACTTTTTAACTGAAAGGTTAATCCTTGCATATCTAAATATTGATCTAGACCAATTCTATTTTGTTGAGAAACAGTAACTGCAAAATAAATAGGATTTCGCCAAGCAGAATCATTTATAATCCGCATAACCATCATATCCTGAACTCTTAAAGCTTGTCCCCCATATGTGGGCTTCATTTCCCACTCAATAAAGCCATCGGTGTTCAGAGGATCATCCTTTACAGGGATTCTTACTTTTTGCTTCTCCCAACGCTGTAGACTGGAAGTGAGCCTATCAACTTTTTTATCTGAAAGTGTAATAATACGATTTTCTTCAGTACGTTTATCTCTCCACTGTTTAATATACCAAGGAGTATTTAGTAAGCTTAAGTTTACAACAGCAACATCTGTTCTTACTTTTTCAACTTCTTGAAGATACCATAATGGAAAGGTATCATTATCTCCATTGGTAAATAGAACTCCATTCGGACCACAAGATTGAAGCAAGTTATAGCTATAATCCCATGCAACAAAATTTCCGGAACGGTCATGCGAATGATAATTTGCTTTAGCCATTGCCATTGGAATAAAAATTATTTGTAGTATAAGAGAACCAGTAATTAGCCTTTTACTTAACTCTTTATTTTTAAAATAATTGGTTACCCATTCACTGATGGCAGAGGTACCTATACCAATCCAAATAGAAAAAGCAAAGAAACTTCCGACGTATGAATAATCACGCTCTCGTGGCTGTGGATCATCTTGATTTAGATATAAAATAATTGCATAGCCAGTCATGACAAATAAAGACATTACGGAAAAAGCCATCCTTTCATCTTTGTAGGCATGATAAAACATTCCAATTAACCCAAGAATAAAAGCCAAAGGTAAACCAAACTGAGTTAGATCAACCCCATCTTCTCTTGGGCTTGCCCCCATACTGACTACATTTGGATCAGCAGCAGGACCGCGACCAACAAATTGCCATAAAAAATACCTATTATACATTTTACGTATTTGGTAATTCCAAAAATAATCCCATTGTTGATCAACTTTATAAGTTCTGTATTTTTTATTTTGAGTACTTGAAAATTCTCTTCCTGCACCTTCAGGATAGCCTACAACTTCATGAATTGGCTCAATACCATTAAAGCGTCTAGGAAATAAACCAACGCTACCATATTGTTCTCTTTCCAAATAAGAAATAAAAGCTTCTACAGTTTCAGGGTCATTTTCATCAATCCCAGGATTTTGATTAGATCTTATAAAAATTAAGGCATAAGTCGAATATCCAATTAGAACTAGAACCGTCGATGTAAGAATCACCGACATTAATTTTTTCTGATTTAGAACCGCCCAAACCATTGCTCCAAAAATTGCTACTATTAGAATCCCCGTTGAAAGGATTCCAATTGAAGCCGCTATTTTTGGCATTCCTTTTATTATAATATTGTGAATCACAAAAAAAGTAACTCCCGTGAGGAGCATTGTAATACCAAAGGATAACCATTTAAATCTATATTTTCGAAAATAAATAACTAAAGCAACAAAAGGTAATGTTAATAAATTTAATAAATGTAAGCCAGTTGCTAAGCCAATCATATATGCTATAATAAGAATATACCGCTCATGCCCTTTTTCATCTGCTCTTTCACTCCAATGTAATATTAGCCAGACAACGATAGCTGTAAAAAAAGTACTAAAAGCATAGACCTCTGCTTCAACAGCATTAAACCAATGACTATCTGTGAATGCAAAAACAAGGGAACCAATTATTCCTCCACCAAATGCTATTAAAGAATCTAAAGAAGAGTCAAGTTTTCCCCTCCAATGAGTAACTATTTGCACAATAATGAGATAAAGAAACATAACAGCAAGCGCACTTACTAGAGGTGATAATAAATTCACTCTAAACGCAATATCTGGACTAAATGGTACTATAGATGCGATTCTACCCAATAATAAGAAAAAAGGGCTCCCCGGTGGATGTGGTACACCTAAAGTATGCGATACTGCAATAAACTCACCACAGTCCCAATAAGAAACTGTTGGTGCCATAGTATCGTAATAAACAATAAATGATAAAAGAAAAACAACAAATGCAAGAATTTGATTAATACGGTTATAATTAGAATACATTATGATTTACCTTTATTCTTTTTTTCTGAACTATTTATAACTTTTCGCTGTTCAATCATTTTTATTTTAAGATCACTCAATGTGTTTATCAGCATTTGTTCCTCATATTCTGTGGTATTACCTTTCGTTTTATCTTTTAACATTTCTAATAAATTTATATAATATGATGCCTGATCTAAATTTTGAGCAGTTTGATTACTCATAGGGTTTTTCATAATACCCAAAGAAATTAATGCACTTGTTTGAAAGGTACCTATAAGATAAGCATATAGTTTTTCTTGCTCTTTAATTTTAATACTCATGTGAAACCTGATCGCTATTTTTTTGTTGATTCAAAGCTGCGGAATTTATATTATTTAACATAGATACAAAATGGGTAAAAACTAAGATATGTTAAGGTCCTCTAATTTTGAAGCATAAGTTCTAAAAAACTCTTCTTTTATTAGCTTATTCTTTCTTTTTTCCAAAAATGGATCATCTTCAATAATCTGAATAGCTACTCCACGAGCTGATTGAATAATCTCGTTATCTGTAACCATATTTGCAATTTTAAATTGAAAGAAACCTGATTGTTTTATACCAAAAAATTCGCCGGGACCTCTTAAAAGAAGATCTTCATCAGCAACTTTGAACCCATTATTTGTTTCTTCTAAAATTTTCAATCGTTTACGTGAGGTTTCTGTCACATTTCTTCTAACTAAAATACAATAACTTTGGAAGATCCCTCTCCCAACTCGTCCTCTTAATTGATGTAATTGAGTTAAACCGAATCTTTCAGCATGTTCAATTAGTATAACTGTCGCATTGGGTATATCAATCCCAACTTCTATTACTGTTGTGGAGACAAGAATATTAATTTTATTTTTTGAAAATTTATTGATTACTAATTCTTTTTCTACAGAGCTCATTTTCCCATGAACCAAACCAATTTCTAAATCTGGAAAGATAACCTTACCTAATTTAGCATGTGCTTCAATTGCAGCTGCTAAATCAGACTTTTCTGATTCTTCTATAAGCGGAAAAACAATTATACACTGTTTTGTTTCTAAACACTCTTTCCTGATAAAATCATATACTCGTCCCATTCTCTCAGAGTTTACAACTTTTGTTTTTACTGGTATACGATTCAATGGCATTTCGTCTATTATTGAAATATCCATATCTCCATGATACGTGATTGAAAGTGTTCTGGGTATTGGCGTTGCGGTCATAGCTAAAAAATGAGGGCTTATTCCTTTTTTAACAAGTAGAGATCTTTGATTAACTCCAAAACGATGTTGCTCATCCACGATTACTACTCTTAAGTTTTTAAATTTAATGTCATCCTGGATTAAAGCATGTGTCCCAATTATTATAGGAAGGTTACCATTTAATAAACCTTTTAATAACGGGTTGCGTTCAGATTTTTTCATATTACCAATTAGTAGTCCACATGGAATATTAATTTTTTCTAATTGCTTTTTAAAAGATTGATAGTGCTGTCTGGCTAAGATCTCTGTCGGAGCCATAATCGCGACTTGGGTGTTATTTCCAACGGCAATCGATGCAACTAAAATAGCAACTATTGTTTTCCCACACCCAACATCTCCCTGGATTAACCTATTCATTTGATATTTTTGTTTTAAATCAAAATGAATTTCTTTAACTACTTTTTTTTGAGAAGTTGTTAAATCAAACTCTAACTGGTCAATTATTACTGTAAAATATGGACCAATGTCAGTTAATGGTTTAGTTTTTTTAGATTGAAATCTTTTCTTTTTAAAAGCTAGTAGTAACTGCAAAAAAAAATGCTCATCAAATTTTAGCCTTTTAATTGCATTTATTAACTCTTCATTATTTTTTGAAAAATGAATATTTTTAAGAGCTTCTTGAAGAGAGACTAATTTATTTAATTTTAAAAAAGATTCAGAGAAAAAATCATAAATCTCAACAGGTTCATTTAGGATTTTTTTTACTATTGTTCTCAAAAACCGTTGTTCAATCCCGCTTGACTTTAATTCATTTGTAAGAGGGTAGAGCGGTATAATCTCTCCAGATTTTAAAAGATTTTCTTCATCTTCAAGAAAATCAATTTCTGGATGTGTAATTGTAAAGCCATTATACCAATCAACTTTCCCATGAATCGCAAGATTTTTACCAACTTGAAATTTTTTCTTTAAAAAGGCTATCGAATGGAACCATGAAAGAGTTAAGAAGCCAGTTCCATCTGAAACAATTACTTGAAATATTTTACCTTTTCTTATTGGTCTTTCTGAAAAGGTCTTTACCTGAGCGACAAAAGAGACAAGTGCTCCTTTTTGAAAATCTTTTATACAAGTTATTGTAGTACGATCTAAATGACGCCTTGGAAAGTAATATAGCAGATCGTGTATCGAAGTTATTCCGTTTTCATTCAATACTTTTTGTCGCTGATCACCAACTCCTTTAATGGTTGAGATAGAGTCAATAATATTCAAAAGTTCAGACCTTAGTCATTTATTTCCATTCTTTTCGATAAGTGTAGTAGACACTTTTTGTCTCTCCGGCATTGAGTGAGAGAGGGAACTGAATTGTTGAAGCATCTTTCTTTTGATAATTCAATGATTCATCTTTAATAATCCAGTCACCATTAATATGTTCAATTAATAAAACATCTACGTCTTCATTTCTCGCATTTGTAACTCTTATTTCGATTACAGCTTCTTCACTTTTTCTTTGACGATCATAATTGAGCACTTTTCTATTACCAATAACATCAAAGGCTCTACCAGAGGTTAGCGTTGTGAACTGCCCTTTTGGTACTTGCCCCATTTTATCAGCGCCAATATAGTCGAGGCCACGACCTTCCTTAAAAGAATACATCTCAACTTTTCCACCTGGAAGAGAAATTCCCAACCCATTGGATTCTGTATTCTCCATTGTAAGTTGTACTTCTAAAGGTTCTTCTTTTTGTCTTCGCTCACTATTTTCAAAAACATATTTTTTACTATAGCCAATATCTAAAGGCCCATACATTCTTACCGTAATATTCTCCTTGGCTCCAAGATCATGGGTCTCATTTAGAGTATAGATATGGTAATCTCCTAACTCATCAGAGGCCATAAAAGGAGAATTATCTAATTGACCTAAAGCAAAAGAACGATTCATTTTCTCAAGCTTAGGTCTTTTTGTCTTTACTTTATTCAAATTACCTTCAACTAATTGAATTTTTGCAGTTTCAAAATTCATATTTGAAGTATTTGATATTACTGCTTCCGCGATGAGTTCTCCTTTTTCTTCATTCATCATTATTAATCTATAAACCGTAGTCCATGAAAAGTTGTTGGTTTTATAAACTAATTCACCGTTTATCTTTTTTAATGATTTTGATTTAATATCCCAAGATAAAAAAGGATTAAATGTCGGCAGATTTATCTCTTTGGTTTTATTACCTAAATATTCTATCTCATTCCGGTTAAAAGTCATTATTCCAGATGAATATTTAACAGTAACGGCAGCTGAACTAATCTCTAAAAGAGTCCCTTTAATTAACTTACTATTTTTGGGTTTTACTTGTATTGTTTGGCCTTTAAGGCTATTAAAAAAGTCTGTTCCTGTGAAAATATTATTATTATATCGTTGAGACATGACATCTACTCCGCTTATATTCAAAAAAGGAGTATCTTCATCAATTCCATTGGGTAAACTATTCCAGGTGATAGAGCTTTCCCCTGATGGGATTGACCAGTTAACGGGTTGTTTTATAAGTGCTGTACCATCTTTATATATAGTTAACGTTGCATCTTCTGACTGACTAAATAGTAAGCTTAACTGTATTAGTATAATGAAAAATTTCATTTAAAAATCTCCAAATTTGCGCTTATTTTTCCGTTTTCTTCCGTTAACTTTTTATAATTTGTTTTTTCTTTAGAAATAACATTTTCAGGCGCACGATTAAGAAAATTTTGATTGGAAAGTTTACCATTAATTGTACTTAATAATTTTTTTATTTCAACCATCCTCTTTTCCATACGTTTTTTTTCGTCACCTAAATCTACTAAACCTCCTAAAGGAACATATAATTCCATTCCAATTGATACTGCCGTAGCTGATTGAGGTGGCTTTTCTATTGAACTTCCCATAGTTATTTTATCAGTTTTAGTAAGCGTTTTTATCAAAATTAAATGTTCTGATAAAAACTGCTTTTGATTCTTATTACACTTTACAAAAAGATCTGATCTTTTAGATAAAGGGACACTCATTCGACTTCGAATTGAACGAATTGATGTAATTACATCTTTAAGATCAGACATCTTTGATTCAGTTTTTTCATCATAAAAAGGTTTTTTTTTAGGCCAATCAGATACAATTAAATCACCGGAATCTTTAGGTTTAAAGTATTGCCAAAGTTCTTCTGTTATAAAAGGTGAAAATGGATGTAAAAGTTTTATTATTGTTTGCAAACATTCAACTGATATAGACCTTGCAATATCCGCTTTTAATGAATCTTCACTATAAAACTTTAACTTCGCAATCTCTACGTACCAATCACAAAAATCATTCCAGGTGAAATCATAAAGAACCTTTGCCGCTTCATTAAAATGAAACCTTTCTAACTGTAAATTATAATCAACTAATGTTTTTGATAGGCGACTTAAGATCCATTTTTCAGCGAGGTCTAAATCTTTACTTTTAAAATCAGATGATTGACTTTCCCAATTAGTTGGGATATTCATTTCAACAAAACGACAAGCATTCCACAACTTGTTCATAAAATTTCTACCTATTTCTAATCTATCCGCAGAAAATAAAACATCAGCCCCTTGAGGTGCCATGAGCATTACTCCAAAACGAACAGCATCTGTTCCATACTCTTCAAATAAATCAAAAGGATTCGGAGAATTACCCAATGATTTACTTAGTTTCTTTCCAGTTTCATCTCTTAAGATCGAAGTAAAGTAGACATCTTTAAAGGGTAGCTCTTGTTGAAATTCGTAACCAGCAATTATCATTCGGGCAACCCAGAAAAATATAATATCTGGTCCAGTAACAAGTGTATTTGTCGGATAAAATTTCTTTAGAGCTTCACCATCATCCGGCCATGTATGTACTGCCATCGGCCACAGCCAGGAGCTTGCCCAAGTATCTAAGACATCTGAATCTTGTTCCCAATTTTCAATATCACTCGGCCCCTCAACTGAAACATGAATTCTACTATTATCCTTTTTATGATACCAAACTGGAATTTGATGCCCCCACCATAATTGACGACTTATGCACCAGTCTTTAATATTTCCCATCCAATGATTATATGTTTTTGTCCAGTGATTCGGATGAAACTTAATTTTATTATCTTTTATTGCTTTTATCGCTGGTTTTGCCAATTCTTCCATTTTCATGAACCATTGCTTAGAGAGATAAGATTCAATAGGAACATTACCTCTTTCAGAGTAACCAATTTTATTTACATAATCTTCAGTTTTTTCTAAAAGATCTAAATTTTTAAAATCTTGGATTACTTTTTCTCTTCCTTTTTCTCTTGATAAACCCATATCAAAATTTGGTTTCGGTGAAGAGATTGAAAACGGAGTTACCCGTGATGGTTTTGTGGATGGCACCCCGCCTGCACTGGTTTCCAAAATGTTCAGTACAAAATTGGGGGTGGCCTCTCTACTAGACGATGCAGATGGTTTAATTATACTATTACCAAGTGCAGAATATCCAGCGAACTTTAAAAGTGAAGAAGTTCAGGCTTTGCAAGAAATCTTAGCCAAGAGGCTCAACTCTGCACTGTCACAGGAAATTTTTCAGGCTTTTAGCACTGCGGTATTACGAAGTCTTGATGTTGACATTAACCAGGCAACAGTTCGCGCGGTGAACAGTAATTTGCTGGGTGGTGGATAGTCAAAGTAAACTAACATTCTATTCGTTTTAAATTGTTTGATAAATACTGCACAAACAAAACAAGCTCACATATTAGCGCCTCATAAAATAAAATCTGATGCGACAAAATCGTCAAATTTGATATCATCAAAATAAACAAATGTATTTGGA
>ENA-OSJC01000653-OSJC01000653.1-marine-metagenome-genome-assembly--contig:-NODE-653-length-32536-cov-3.337195_pt1 | contig 32536 bp, 28 predicted proteins | sample MGYA00237885_ERZ534234 | MGnify/ENA primary metagenome ERZ534234 (study PRJEB26413, sample SAMN06343907) | marine metagenome | isolation source: coastal waters | place: Atlantic Ocean: West Antarctic... | reverse complement strand
AACTAAACGCATCTGGGTCTTTAGATATTAGTGTATCAGGTAACTATATGTATGGCACTGTACCCTTTGATACAACTTTTAAGTATAATGTTAATTATACTACCTTTAGCAAAGGTGGTGAAATTACTTCTAGGGATGGAGTTTATAAATTTATTATTCCTGAAAATAGTCTAACTGATAATATTTATTTAGTAGTAGGCCAAAGTGGCGCTACACCTGGTAATGAAAAAATGATTTTAGCAAAAGATTTTGGATCTGGACATATCTATTCAGTTGGTCCTATTGGTAAGTCTTTATCTTTAGGATTGACTATATCAATTGAATTAAAAAGCCTTAGTTCTAAAGAAGTTTCTATTGGTTATTGGGATGGCGATAAATGGAGAGAGTTACCATCTTCTTTATCTGAAGATGGTTTATTTTTAATTGGTTCTGGTACTCATTTAGGGCATTATTCATTAATCCCGAGAGGTAGCGGAATTCCACTATCTGTAAATGAAGATTTATCTGTGCCAACTGATTATGCTTTAGCTCAGAATTATCCAAATCCATTCAATCCTGAGACGCGTATTCATTATGATCTACCTAAGAATGGTTATGTTTCTTTAATTATCTATGACATACTTGGTAGAGAACTAGTGCAGCTTGTGAATCGGAATCATTCTGCTGGTAGATTTAACATCGTTTGGAATGGTCAAGATGCTTTTGGAAATCCAGTTGGAAGTGGTATTTATTTTTATCAATTAAAGTCTGACCAATACTCACAAACTAAAAAAATGATTATTTCTCGATGACTTTTAGAAAATTTTTATATTTAATATCAGTTTTACTTTGCTTTATCATTTCATGTGAAGATAAAAAGGGTCCAAGCTTTGAAATCACATTTGACCCGACTGAACAATTATTTGGTCAAATAGAAATTAATCAAATTGTCTCTCAAAGAATTCAGATAAAAAATACTAATAACTCATCTGAAGCTTTTGTAGGAAAAATTAAAATAATGGATTCACCTAATTTTAGAATGGATTTTAGTGGAGTTTTGACTCTTCAAAAAAATGAATCTAAAGAAATTTTTGTGACATTTCAACCTTCAACAGCTCAAGAGTATAATGCGAAATTAGCAGTTACAAATGATAATGATGACTATTTTGAGATGTATTTAAGGGGAGAGGGAGTTGCTCCAGTTTCTTTTCTTTTTGATAAAATTAAGTTAGAGTTTGGATTAGTTCAACCTGGAGATATAAAAGATTTGGACGTGAGTTTTTCAAATAATGCAACCTCTGGTAATAACCTAGAATTAACATTATCAATTCCCTCTAGTGATTTTAGTATTCTAGGCGGTGTTAATATTCTAACTATACCTCCTGGGCAATCAGAAATCATTACTGTTAGATATTTGCCTACAATTAATACTTCTACTAAGTCATTAAAAATCACTCATAATAGCTCTGTACGCACTAACCCTGCTGATATTATACTTACTGGACTAATGGATATAACTGCATCAATCAATACATCTATTAATAATGGATGGACAAAATTTGAAGATGGTAATTACAATGAAAGTGTAACAATGTTTTTTGATGCGATGAACAAAGCACGCGTAAATAGTGTCTATGATTCTATTTATGATGAAGCGATGCATGGCTTAGGTTGGTCCGAATTATTTAATCGAAGTAAAAATGATTATGCCTTTGTAGCCAATAATTATTTTTTAAAAGCAGCAAACAATCAACTCTTTTCGATGAGTAGTTATTATGATGCTTTAGCTGGATTCGCTATAAGTGGTGTTTTAACATTTGAAAAAACTAATATTCAATATATTCTTAGTGCGGCCAACACAGTCTTGAATGATTATCCTAATTACCAATTCTCTCATAAAAAATCGATTAATTATAAACATGTAAGAATGGCCTTAATTCAAGCATATTACTATTTGGGTAAATATAATGAGTCTGCTTCTGAAATGAATATTTTAGATCCTGCTAATTCACCTCATTCAACAGATCCCATAGAATTGCTGACAGCTATTCAATATTTGGCTGGATCACTATAGATTGAATTTAGCCGGAAAAACGGCCATTGTAACAGGAGCCTCTAGGGGTTTAGGACCTTATATTGCCCAGACCCTAGCTAAAAAAGGTATGAATATTGTTGCTCTTGCTCGTAATAGTAAGAACCTTGAAACCACAAAATTAAAGATTCAAGAATCAGGTAATAATTGTAATATTATTTCTTTTGATCTTACAGATATTGATTCAATTGAAAATATTATTAATGATATTTGGAGTCAATTTGGTCCAATCCATGTATTGGTTAATAATGCAGGTATAGAGCATTATGAGCATTATGATCGCTTAAGTAAAGAGATGATTAATAATCTCATCGCAACAAATCTAAGATCACCTTTGGAACTTACACGTACTATCTTACCTAAAATGATTAATCAAAAATTAGGCCATATAATTAATATTTCTTCTTTAGCAGGTAAAAAAGGGATAGCCTATAATTCTGTCTATTCTGCTTCAAAAGCAGGGCTACTAATGTGGTCAGATGCATTAAGACAAGAATATAAAAATGCCCCCATAGATATTTCAGTTATTTGTCCTGGCTTTATTTCTGAAGCTGGAATGTTTTTTGATGGTAAAATAAAAGCTCCAAGTTTATTAGGTACTTCCTCTCCTCAGAAAGTAGCTAATGCAGTTTTGAAAGCATTAAAGAAAGGTTCTTGTGAATTAATAGTAAATAATGGGCCTATTAAGCCTTTGTTAGCCTTAGGTCAAATATCATGGAGACTAGCAGATTTAGTGACCAGGTGGTTTGGTGTACCAGCACTTAGTCGGAAGCGGATTTCCTCTTAGCTGCTTGTTTCTGGATTCTTTTTAATTTTCTCTTATTCCACCATTTTATGGGTGGACTATTTATAATAGGTTTTATTACGGGTTGTGATTTTTTCCATGCCCATTCGGAGAAAGAGAAAAGAAACATATTTTTAGGATAAGGAGAGTTAACGCGGGTGGGGAGAAAATAGTTAGAACGACTATCTTTGTACCAATCATAACTAATTCTTGCTAAAGTGAATATGGGAATAATTGTGATAAGTGTACCATAGTTTCCTTCGATTGGAGGTTTAAAGTCTGGTGCTAATTTTAGAATAGGTTTAAAGGATTTAGTGGCTAATATTTGAAGAGAGACCAATGCTCCTATTGAATAGACACCATTCCAAAAACCTCTTTCGATAGATTTCCCAAGATAAGAAGGGCCTGTTCTTATCTTATATATATCGAATAAAGAGTGATATCTAGTACTAACAGTGCTATCTTTTTTATGAAAAGTAGCTATTTGAGGATTATTCATTTTATTTTCAAAGAAGATATTATCGAAAAGAAGAGTATCGCCATTCTGAAAAATTATAGAGCCATCTCTCTTTTGTAGTTCATCTATACGGCTTTTCATAGATCTAGACTGATGAATAAAAACACCATAATCATTATAAATAAAGTAAGCTTTCTCTTTTTGGATCATACCAAATTCTAAATTATTTACTTCTGTATAATAAATTGAGTCAACAATCATTGAATCAACAATTACAGTTTTTGCATTGCCATTAAGATCTACAATCACATGCCTGATATTAATCGTATCATTCGGTACTGGAATAATTGAGATTCTGTTCATTAGTACTGATGTTGTATCTATGTATTCATTAATCAGATACTTTGGAAACTCAACAACGTTATAGATGGTACCTAGATCTAGATTCTTATCTTTTAGTGTAATTTTTTTAGTAATTCCTATTCGCGTTCCTAGATCAACATTTATAATATATTCACCTGAGGGTACATTTATAAATGAAAATTTTCCCCCACCATATTTCTTAAAGAATTTTTTTGAAGTTCTTGTCTTTTGAATTACTTTTTCAGTTGTATCCAAAAGCATAACGGCAGCATCACCAACCATTAGACCATTAGCAAAAGAAGCTTCACCATTTATTCTATACGTTTTTTCTTGTCCAATTAAAAAGGACGTTATAAGTAAAAATAAATAATAATATCTATTCATTTTTAAAATAGATATCATCGGGTCCAAAGACTTTTGAACAATCTCGCTTTGAGCCATCAGCTCGGTTATAACACTCTTCAAATGTGATATTACCATTTTCATAGGTAACTTTACTCATTATTGCACGATTTAACCAAAACCATTCCCATTTGCCAATTTTTATATCTTTTTTATATTTTCCTTGAAAAGCTATTTGTTCTGGTCGATTATAATCAATCCATAAACCATCTTTAAAACCCTCTTTGTAAACAGATAAACCTCTTACTGTACCATCTTGAAAATACCTTACCCAATCACCATGTTTCTTACCATTTTCATAAGAAGGTTCTTCCTTCACTTGACCGTTTGGATAATATTCATATTCAAATGAATCAAATAAAACACCCTCACGCCATTCTTCAAAACGACGCTCACCAAATTCATTCCAATAAGTCCAAAGTAAATCTTTCTTACCAATTTTATAGTTACCATCTTCTTTTTGTTTAGAATCAAGATACCACTCTAAGTAATTACCATTTAGTGTGTCATTCGCATAGATACTTTCAGATTGTTTATTATATGTGGAATCCCAAATTGATGTTGATAATCCAGATAATTTACCATCTAAATAGTTAAATGTTTTTGAGGATATACCATTTAAAAAGAAATTTTCCCATTTATTATGATAAATACCTTCATCATTGAAGTTAGGTTCTTCTTTGATTTGTAAGTTCTCATAATATTTAAATGAATAATCTGTTATTAGGGTATCTAATTTATAAAACTGATATACGTTTCTTCTCTTATCTTTAAAATACGATAGCCAAATACCTATTTTAAGCCCATTTGTATAAGCATAAGTTTTTAAAGTTTCTCCTCCGTCGTGAAATGCTTTGAATTTCCCATCAAATATACCTTCATCATTGAAGTTAGGTTCTTCTTTGATTTGTAAGTTCTCATAATATTTAAATGAATAATTTGTAATTATTGAGTCCATTCTTATAAATATTATTTTTTCACGATTACCTCTTTTATCAAAATAGAGCCATTTTTTATTTTGTTTTCCGTCAGTATAAAGTCCTTTTATTATATCAGTACCTAAACTATCCCATTCTTCATATTTTCCATTTAGAATACTATTCTCATAAATATAAACTTTATGTTTTTCACTATTGGGCCACCAATAAATATGATCACCAGTCTTAAGACTATCCTTATAATTTAATGTTTCTAATTTTATACCCTCATTATCAAATAATTCAGTTTTTCCATTTAAGTTCCCACTAGTGTATTTTGCTGTTCTTTTGATTGTACCATTTGGGTAAAAATATTTTTCTGTACCACCTTTTTTCCCTTTATCAAATTCTACTTCATATATAAGAACACCTAATGAATCATATTTTGTATTTGAGCCATGTTTCTCACCATTTTTATAATTAAGAGTATACATTGTCGATCCATCAGGCCAGTATCCTGTCCAAGTTCCGTTAGGTAAACCATTTTTAAATGAAGGGGTTTCTTTAATTTGGCCATTTGGCCACTTAGCCTCATTATATTCTGCGATTAGTTCACCATTAGTATAATATTGATATACTTTAACTTCAGTAGAATCATAAAAGGACCATATACCATGAGCTAGTCCTTTTTTATATTGTTCTTCTCTTATCCAATCGCTCTTATCATTATTAAATATCCAATTTCCTATTGGAGAACCATTCTTATAATTTTTAATAACATTAAGTTCTCCATTTGAATGCCATAAGGACCATAGACCATTTAAGCTATCTTTCTTGAATGATTTTTCAGATATTAGGATTTTTCCATCTAGAAATTCTTTAACAACTCCCGTTAGTTGACCTTTCATAAATGTCTTTGTTTTAATAAGAACACCTAAACTATCATAGTAGCTTGCGAGGCCATTAAGTTGTCCTTTAGTATAGGTTTCTTCCTTTATAAGAACATCTAAATTATTATAATCGCTATTAAGACCTTCCAATTTACCTTTTTTGTAAAAAGAAGTAGAGCTTCTAGTGCCATTAGGATGCCAAGTAGTCCATTGGCCTTCAGCTTTATTTTTTATAAAACTTGAAAAGCTTTTTTTGGTTGTATCTACATTTGAAGGAATTACTAGCGAATCATTGAGTGTTATTTCTAATGTCTCAACTTGTGCCTTGGTTGTTATCTCAGGCTCTTCTCCCCATGTTAAATTACCTGAAGAATTAACTGACAAATCATTATCTAAAGTATCAGTTTCAATATTATTATTTAGTATATCATGGTAGGTGTAAGTATTGGACCAAAGCGTATCGGCTTCACCTTTAAGTTCTGCTTTTAATATAATTCGATTGTATTGATCTCGATTTATAATGGTCTGTAATTCAGGTCCGCAGGAAGTAATAAATATAAAGATAAAATAAAAATGTATATGTTTCATGATTTTGAGAAAGTATGTTGGTCTTTAGTGTAGTTAAAATAAATTCTTACATAGAATGAACTACCTAAATTTAATAATATTCAGCAAACGACGTCAGTCTAAAAAATATATAATGTTTATTTTATTTTATTTTATTTTATTTTCGGTTACTCTAGCTCAACCTAAAATAACTTTCCATTTAGGTGGTGGTTTTTATAGTCCATCACTTGGTTATTTAGATGCAGATTCAAATAGTGTTATACCTAAACGTACTTCACTTGGACAAAATATTCTTTTAGATTGGGGTGTCAAATATCAATTTTACCCTAATACTAGAATTGGATATTCAAGATCTAATTCTTATCACTTAGGAAAATTAGGTGATTCTGATTATCTAAGAACTATCTCTTATCGTATGATAACGTTTGAGACCTTCTATTATCCAAGAGAAAGGATGGAGCTGAATTTCATGTTAGCTCCAATGTATAATAAAGGTACTATTAAATTATCTTCCAAAGCTTCTTCATTAGACTGGGACTCTATACTTAGTAGTTTTGGAAATAGTGAGGCAAGTCTTTCTACCGAAGGTGAAATGACTAAGCGATGGCTAGGCTTAGCTAGCATGATAGGTTTTAGATATTATATAAACCACTGGTTTGCTGTTGATGGCAAAGCAGGATTCATTCAAAATTCATACAGTGAGAAAAAATGGAAACTAGAAGGCAAAAAAGTTGAAGGACCAACAATGAACATTAAAAAGTTACCAGTATTTAAGGTTCATTTTATTTTCGGATGGTAAAATTTTGTATTTTAATATTTTTTATGGTCTTCGCTCTATTATTTGGACAATCTTCAGATCAATTAAAAGAACCTTGTAGTAGTTTAATAATTCAAAAAGCTAGGGCTAATGGTATTCGTTCTTTAAAATTAACAGAAAAGATCCAGTATCATATAGACCTAAAAAAATGTAATAATAAAGATTTTGTAAAAATTGTTAAAGATGAAGTGAATAAGGATCAATTAGTTGCTGATGCATATTATGCGCAATCATTTACTGGGAAGTCTTCTTCTTACGCCTATTGTATTCTTACTTTTATAGTTATCTTAATTTTAGTATAATATGAGAAATAATATAATTAAGTTTTTATTTTTATATGGCACTTTATCCTTTGGGGTTTTGTTGGGTCAATCAATTGAACAGTCAAAGGAGAATTATAAAACTGCAGTTAGAATGAAGCTTAAAATAGATGATAATCCACTTTTTTACATGAATGAACCTAAGTCAGCACAATTAAGTAAAGTATTTAATGAGTGTGAAACGTATATATTTTTAGATGAAAACGGTTATAAAAGACAGCTAAATAAGAAGTTAGTTGATATTACGAATGAAGTGAAAACTTATACTAATACTAGCTATAGACCTAAAGCTTCAAACAAAATAAGATCAAATGTTCGGTATAATTATTTTTCTTTAAAATCAGAGATAGATTGAATGAAATCATCACCTAATTCTTCAAGGATTACTTTAGAGATGGATTCACTAATTTCATCATCATTCAAACCATCTTTTCTTAGCTCTTCCCATGAAGACTTAAGCGTTTCAAGGTCTTTCTTATTTGCAAATATTTCATCTAGAACTATAGCGTGTATATTAAAGTCTCGTAAACGTTGATACATGTTTAAATTTTCTATATCCATAACTAAAATTAAATCAATCTTACGATTGACTGAAAGGAGTACTTAATGGAAAAGCATATAAAAGTTCTCTATGGACTAATGATTGTGGGATTTTTATCTCTTTCAGCACAAATTTGGCTGCAAACTAGGGCAATTAATGATTTAAATATCAAGATGGAATCAGTAAGAGAATTATTATTTCGATTTGCTTGATTGATTTAATAAAAAAAGACCCTAATTTCTGACCCTATTTATTTAAATATTGATAGTATTTTTTAAATGGCGTCGTACCCAAGTGGTCTAAGGGATCGGTTTGCAAAACCGCCATTCGCCGGTTCGAATCCGGCCGACGCCTCATTTGAATTTGCCCGGGTGATGGAATTGGTAGACATGACGGACTTAAAATCCGTTGGCTGAATAAGCCGTGCCGGTTCAAGTCCGGCTCCGGGCACCGCAAAAGTAGAAATCTGCTTTTGAATGAAAAACCCTCCTTAATTGGAGGGTTTTTTGTTTCTTTGATTATACTTATTCAAATATCATTTAAATATTTTTGTAAGTTCATCTATGAATCATTTTACATTATTTAAATTATATTTTTTTTCACTGTCATTAACCGGCTGTACAACAAATCTTGCAAAACTTTCTTTTGTTAGTACCATTCCTGATTTCGATTCAAACAACTCTTTATATGAGGATATTGGAACCGTAACTGGTGAGGATAAACATTCTATATTTATTATCTTTCCTACGGGTAGGTCTAGAATAGATCAAGCTATAACAAATACACTTATTACTTATGAAATTGATTATCTCACCGATGTATCTATAGACAATACCAGGTTTTATATTCCTTATATTTATGGTGAAAATTCAATCACAGTTAAAGGTACCGGTTGGAAAAAATCCACTAACAAAAAATTACCAATTAAATATAACCCAAAAACTGGTGAGCAAATCAAAAATTAGTTATAAGCTTATTCTAAAGTGGCCAAAAATATAATATAAAAGGGTAGAGGTATTATTTTATATAAATAAACTAAAGATTACTACGATTATACTATAATAATTAGGGGAGCGTTACTATTATTGAAGTTTTATATTTTCCCCGACTATAATGACTTGGAATGCATCTGGGTGCATATATTTATTCGCGACCCTCAAGACATCTTTTTTTGAAACAGAACGAACCCGAGCAGGATATGATTTTGAGTGTTGATGGTTACCATATCTTAATTTCTCAATTGCAAATGATCTGGCCGTTGCATTTCCATCCTTAAATTTCATTTCGTAAACACCGTCTGCAAGAGCGTTATGAGCAATCATTAACTCCTCATCACTAACCGACTCTTTTTGGATTTCATAAATGACACCCATGATATTATCATAAAGCTGTTTTGTGACATCATGCCGGCTTGAAGAGTGAAAGCTGTAACTCCCAGAACCGTCCCATTGGTCTTCAATATACCCACTGGCATCATTAGTCAGACCATATTTGTCTCTGGTTTCAATAAACATTCTAGTCCAAAAATGCCCACCAGCAAGAATATAATTCATAACCTCAAAAGCTGTTTCATCCTTAAAAGGCACCGGTGCAAGATGATGTCCTATTACCAACCATGTTTGGAGCTTATCAGCAGAGAAAAAGTGATATTTGTTCTTCTGGCGTTTTATTTTTGGGACATTCCTGCGGTTAGGGGGCCTTTTATTAATCAAGCTTGAAAACTGAGCTTTCAGTTTTTTTCGAATAACTTTTTCTTTAACATCACCTGATACAGCAATGGTGATGTTACTGGCCACAACATAATTATTGTAAAAGTTCTCCACATCTTTTGTGGTAAGATCTTCAAAATCACTTGAGATCAGCTTTTTACCCAAGATGTTGCCTTTAAGAATAATGTCATGAAATTTGCTAACGGCCACACTGCTTGAGCCATCAATAATGACTCCATTTTTGTCAACTTTAATATCTTTGGTCGCTTTTCCTGCAGCAGCTTTAATATTTTCTTCTGTGATATTGGGTGATATTATGGTGGCGCTAAAAAGTTTGAATGCTTCTTCCAAATCCTCAGCTGGAACGTTCAAATTAATCTCCATCCACTTATTATGGAGAGTTACTGAATACTCCGCCGTCATGCGCTTTAAAACTGCTTTAAAGGATGTTGAAGACATATTCTTAGGGCCAGTAAGGAAGGCTTCAGCTAGGGCTTCAGCGACCCCTTCTTTGAGACCATCAATTTTACCAGCTTTTATAAAAACGCTCAAGGATACAAGTGGTACTTGGTCATCTTTTGCCACATAGGCAACTAAACCATTATCCAGGGAGACTTGGTATTTAGCAGGATCGGGCCTTTTAAAATTGCTTTTAGGAATTTCCATATCGCGAGGATGAGTTAGGTCTTGCGCTAAAACTTGGGTATTCAGTGAAAGCGCTAATAAACTCAAAATCAAGCATGATGTTTTCAATAAATGTTTCATTGACCTTCTCCTCTCGGAATGACTTTACCAATGGTGCGATTATCGGGGATGAAATATTGTTTAACTAAACGTTTAACATCCTCTACCGTCGTTTTATCTCTGGCCTCAAGATAAGGTTTTAGGGTTTTCCAGCTGTCCATAACTTCAAAATGCCCAATATGGAAATTAAGTCGGTTGGTGTCAGCGGCTGCTCTATACCACTGAGTGCGAAGAGTCTTTTGTGCAAATTTTAATTCTTCATCTAAAATATTTTCTTCTGAAAGAAGTTTAATCTCTGCCAACATCGTTTCTTCACTTGCCTTAAGTTTTTCAGGATCTTTATAGATAGCTGCAAAATGGATTGAACTAGGAAGTCCATAATTATTGGTATGAACAACCATTGTACTGACATTAACACTTCCGCCAATTCCCTTGTCATCAAGATTTTTTTGAAGTCGGTTCCGCATAACTTCTTTGATAACATCAAAATGAGGTTTGTCCGGATGCCCAACACCGGGGATTTGATATCTTAGCTCAACCCTGGGGCTTAATTTATTGTCTCTGTAGATTAGTCTTTTTTCGCCAGAGGGGAGAGGTTCCTGCCCATAGTAGCGGGTCGGCTCCGGCTTGCGCTCTAAACCACCAAAATACTTCTGAACCTTCGGAATCATTTCTTTCATTGTGACCCCGCCAACGAAAATTAAAGTTGAGTTATTAGGTATAAAATAGGTCTCATAAAGATATCTTTCGTACTGGCGAGTATAATTTTTAAAATCGGTCATATATCCTTCGGGGATATAGACATTCGAGGTCCTACCAACGAGGCCTTCCATCGCTTCTAGATAGCGGGTATTCAGCCGATTTAAAGAACCAATCCTCTGTTCGACTAATATCATCCGCTCGGCATCAAACTTGCGGAAGATGGTGTTTGTCATACGGTCCGCTTCAATCCGAAGGAAGATATCAACTCTGTTGGCAGGCAAATCTATGTCAAAATGCATATATTCCTGCTCAGTTGAGGCCGTCAGGCGTGTACCACCAAAACCCTGATACCATTTCATGGTAGTGCCTTCAATGGTCAGGTCTTCCACTTTTCTTTCCAAATCGTCAATATGTTTTTGAAGCTTTGTTATTTCTGGTGTTGTTTGTTCATGTTGATAATCATGAAAAACACCCCTTTGACGAATGTCATTTCGAGCACGGTTAAGTTCTGCAATCAGGGCTTTTTCAGTGGCATTTATTTCATCAATAAGGGGCTTCTCAGTTTCCCAGTCTCTGGCCCCTAGTGTGAGCGTGCCTTTGAACATAAGATGCTCTAAAAAGTGTGCCGCTCCATATTCACCGGAAATTTCATTTAAGGCACCCATATCGGTCCATATTTTTGCGGCAACTCTATTATCACCCGGAATCTCTACCACTAATAACTTTAGGCCATTTTCAAAAATATGTTCTTTGATAGGCAGATTATATTCATAGTCTTGAGCGGCAGCATTTGTACCTACAAATGTTAAAGCTACTATTGATTTTATTATAAAATCTCTCATACTGGGAACCTCTCTCTTTTACAACCTTTCAAAATCAAACATATATTGACATTCATACAATATAAAAGTAACACCAATAAAAATTGCTATAATTTTTTAAATAAATTATTCTTTATTCTAAGGCTAAGGAGTAATCTAGATTGATAGTTTTATGTAAACCTCTGGATCCATTTATTAGACTATCTAGCTCTAACCAAAATTCTTTTCCATGATTTTTAATCTTAGTGTGTAATAGTTCATGTAATATAATATAATCTTGTAATTCAGGAGGGAGGATGTATATCATTTTATTTAAGCTGATATTATTAACATGCGAGCAACTTCCCCACCTAGTTTTCATTTTCCTAAATGTTACTTTATTATAATTAAAACCATAATTATTGGCTAATTGATTCACTCTTTCAAAAATCCTTTTTTCAAAATCTGCTTCAGGTTTTATGCTCATAATTTTACTTAAGTCAAATTTTTTGTATCTATTTAAATGAGCCTTTATCCAATCTACTTTTTCATGAGCAAACTTTTCTGCTTTATCAAATGATATACCAACTGGAACAGCAACTCGCACTTTTGCTGGACCCTTTACTGATATGTTGATGCTCTTAGCGCGAAAGCTTTGCTCCAATAGTATATCGCCAACCTCTGGTAAATTAATTGTTATGGATTTAGTCATGATGAAGGAACTTATATGACTTCTTTCAAACAAGTCACTAAAAAAAATCTATTTCTCAAAGGCTTTTAAATATTTTTACTTTATATTAATAGAACTATGAAGCAGTTAATTCTTACAATATCAATTATTTCTTGTCTATTTACACAAAAAATTGATGTTTATAGTAGACCTTTTCAAACTCAACCTGATTTTGATATTGATGTTTTACATTACGATATTAATTTATCTATTTATGATCACATTAAATCTTTTAAAGGGGTAACATCAGTTGACTTTAAAGTTCTTAAGTCAAATCTAAAGTCTATTCAATTAAATATCGAAACGATAGAGGTCTCTTCCGTTTATGAAAAAAGTCGTCGATTAAAGTTTAAACAAAAAAATGGATTATTATTAATTGAACCTTCTAAGAATATTAAAAAAAATGACATATTAACATATACTATCTTTTATGATTCGAAAGGTAAAACCTCCGATCCTTCTAAATTTGGTATGGGTGTTCTATTAGGCCTAGGGTTCTTTGATGAATCTGATGATAACCCAGAACTAGTTCAGACTCATTCATTCCCGACTGGCGCACGCCATTGGTTTCCAAGTAATGATCATCCGTCGGATAAGGCGACAAGTAGTATCACAACGACTGTTCGTTCTGATTGGAAAGTACTAGCAAATGGACTTCTTATAAATAAAGTGGTAATTGATGACTCAACTACATATGAATGGAAATTAGATTTACCAAACTCTACGTACCTCTATGTCATGGTAGCTGGTCCTTTTGAAGTAATAAATGATTATCATGGTAAGACTCCAATCTCTTATTGGGTATATCCTAAAGATAAAAAAAATGCTATGCGTACATTTCATCGTACAAGTGAAATTTTATCTTTTTTTGAAAAAGAATACGGAGTTCCATATCCATGGCCAAAAATGGATCAAATAACTATTCCCGCGATTGGAGGTGGAGCTGAAAGCACGACAGCTACTATTCTTGGGCAGTCAACTATTCATGATGCTAAAGCAGAAAAAGATTTCCCAAGTCATTGGTTGATTGCCCACGAGGCCGCTCACCATTGGTGGGGAGATTATATAACAATGGGTAATTGGCACCATGCGTGGTTAAATGAGAGTTTTGGTACCTATGGAGAATATTTATATAGTGCATTCTCGAAGGGGGAGGATGAAGGGCGAATAAATCTATGGAAGAAGAAACAATCGTATCTGACAGAATATAGAACCAAATATTCACGACCAATGGTACATCCCTATTGGAAATGGCCTAATCAAAATTTTGACAGTCATATATATCCTAGAGGAGCAGCGGTACTTCATATGTTGCGAAAAATTATTGGTAATGATCATATGAGAGCTTTTCAAAAACAATTTCTTACAGATTACGCATATGGAAACCCTATCTCATCTGATTTAATTAGGACTGTTAATGAAACCGTTGGTGAAGATATGTCATGGTTCTTTGATCAGTGGGTCCTTAGTGCAGGTCACCCTCAATTAGAAGTTGATTCAGATTGGAATAAGGGTGTTTTAACACTTCAAGTGGATCAAGTTCAATCTGGAGTTAAAACACCTAACTATTATAAATTACCAATGACTATAGATTTTTATTTTAAGAATCGTATTATTAGAAAAAAAATTATGATAGGTGGAAGAAATACTACTCATCGTTTTAATTTTAAGAAAGAGCCGATTTTAGTAAGGTTGGATCCTGAGGATGATTTACTTTTTGAATTAAAGCAATTAAAGTCAACGGATGCTTTACTTACGCAGTTAAAACGAGATAACGTAATTGGAAGACATGATGCTGCTATTGCGTTAGGAAGTTTATCCAATCAATCAAAATTTGTTAAATCTTTAAAGAGATCAGCTTTCTATGATAAATCATGGTTTGTGAGACAGGCATCACTAGAGTCTTTATCGAATGAATTAGTGGAGAATGAATGGGAGTCTTCTTTCAGACGTGAGAAACATAGTCAACCAAGGAAAACAATTATTACTCAAATGAGTAAAAGATTTCCTTTGGCTGCATCTCGTTTAATAAGAGAAAAATTATTTAATGATAAAAGTTATGTTGTTCAAGCTGAAATGATACGTCAGTTAGGTATAATTGGCAAACAATCTGATATACAAATACTTGAAACATTTTTACCAGATAGATCGCCAAGAAAGATCGTTCAAAATTCTGCTAAAAAATCAATTTCTCTATTAAAAGGTCAATAGTATTCTCTTAAGGTTCTTTTTCACTTTTTCTTTTAGTCTTCTATTGGCTCAGCCACGTATTGATGGTCGAATCATTGATTCTTCCACAAGAGAACCTTTGGTCGGTGTTAATATATTTTTTTCTAAAACTTCATTAGGTACAACTACTGATATTAATGGCTTCTATTCTTTTGAAAATATTCCAAATGGTCGATATGAAATGGTTGTATCAATGATTGGTTATAAGATGGATAAAGTTGATGTTAATATATTTAATGAAGATCGCTTAAAAATGAATTTTCGTCTTAAATCTGAACCAATAAAAATGAAAGAAATTCTTGTTTCTACAAAAGTAAATAAGCAATGGAAGAAAGATTACAAACTTTTCAAAAGGCAATTCCTAGGCACAAGTCTTAATGGGGAATCTTGCACAATACTTAATGAATACGTTTTAACATTTAAAAATATTAATGGTATTTTTACGGCTGATGCGATGCAGCCTCTAGAAATTGAGAATCAAAGACTTGGTTATTTATTAACTTATTATCTAGATGAATTTAAAGTTGATAAAAAATTCACTAAATATGCAGGTGAATTTTTTTTTAAAGAAATGGAGTCCTCCTCAGACCGTCAAGAACTTCAATGGAAAAAGAATAGAAAAAAAGCTTATCTGGGCTCCCTAAGACATTTTTTAGCTACACTTGGAAAAAGATTTGACGCTCGATTCGAAGATTCACCTAATGGGTACATTGAAAAGAAGGATTGGTTTTACGAAAGAGGTCGAAAGAAAGACCCTCTAATTAAAGAAGGTTTCGACGTTTTGCTTTCTGTTAAAAATTATGCTCAAAATTTCATGCATGATACTGATTTTAAACTATTAAGAAATGATACACTACTAACCCCAACTAAAATCCAGAGTGAATTAAAATTATCTTTTAGTGGAAAAATAAAGATTATCTATAATAAAGAGTCTGAAGAAAATAATTTTGCTATGGATCAACGAACAAAACTCAATTCTAAGCAGACATCTTATTTAAAATTACAAAATGGGTCAGTTGTATTTGACAAAAAAGGTCGTTATTTTGAGCTCTATATGATAGAGCAACAAGGTTATAACGCTTGGGAGAGAGTAGGTGAAAGGTTACCTCTAGATTATGAGTTTCAATAAAAAGAGTTTCACCTTTTTCTTTTCAATAGACCAATACTATATTTAGTAGTTATTAAATTGAAGCTTAAGTAATAATCAGATATTTAAAAGAAAGTTTCTTATGTTATTAAAAAAAATATTATTTACTATTTCTTTATCTTTATTAATTGTTGGTTGTAGTGCAAATAAAGTTATTTTCGCAAAACAAATAGAGTATAACTCTTACTCACAAAATGTTGTAAACGCCTTTGTCCCTTTTTTGCAATCAAAGGGTTATGTGGTTTTAAACCCAACTGACACACGAATGACTACTTCAACAGCGAATGGGTTTCTTACTGTTGAATATCTAGAAACAGACTGGTTTAACTCTGGCACCTATGATGTGGATACAGGGAATGAGTTTATTATTAAACATAAAGTATGGATAACGTTAGATACACCTGGTACAATTACAGTTGATTCTATTTTTGGTTATATTGATGATGGTGAAATGGTGGTCCTTAAAAGTGCTCCTTTAGACTTATACAATATTGCAGCCGCAATTCCAGAAGGTTTAAATAATTTAGTATCAGCTAAGTCGCTATAAATTATGTCAAAGAAAAAGAAAAATAAAGATGCCGCAGAATTATTTGTTGAAGGTTTAAATGCTTTTTCATCTTCATTCTCTTTCGGATCAGATGACTTTTTTGGTGATATAGAAAAAAGTGCTCAGCGAATTTTTAATTTTGATAAAAAATCTGATGACGATTTAGATAAAAAAGTCAGTAAAAAATAACAAATGTGAGCTAAATCACAACAACATAGATTGACCTTGTGCCATAATTAGTATTTATTTAATATATACGCAGGTCAAAGATATTTAATTGAACGTATTAAGGAGATAAGTATGAACCGAATAATTAAAACAGTTGGACTTTTTCTTTTAGTTTCAACTTTTACTTTTGCTACAGCACAAGAAAAAGAGTCAGATGACACTAAAAAAGGTGCTGATAAAACAGGTATGGTAGATGATAATAGAGGTAAAGGTAAAATAGTTACAGCTAAAACAGCACCAGAAGCTAAGAAAAAACTTGCCAGCCATGAAGCAGATACCCAATATGGTACAGACAAAGGCATGAAAAGCAAAGGCGAAAAAGGCGGTTGGTTTTCAAGAATGTTTGGTGGAAAAAATGACGCGAAATCAGTAAAAGAAGAAACAAAAGAAAACGACACACCTAAGAAAAATTAGGAAAGTTTTTTTTAAAGCTTATTTAAATAGGGCGATTTATCGCCCTATTTTTTTTATATTTAATTGATGTAATATCTATTCAATTATTTACAGGAGTATAGTAAAATGATTCTTCGTTCATTATTATTAACTATTATTTTATCCACATCTATTTTTTCTCAACAGTTCAAGAATGATTTATCTGGTAGTTATTCTGGCCGTGCAGGCAATACAGACTTTCAATATTGGAATGTCAGCTATTCACTGACTTCATATGGTGATATTAATATAGGCTCAGTACTTTTAAAGGATTCTGAGTTCTTATTAGCTGTGGAAAAGAATAATGCGACTTGGGCTGGTATCGAAAATTATTATAATGATCAAAGTATTACTCTAAAATTTGATTTATGGGCAAATGGGACTCTTTCTCCTTTTGTTATAGCGCAGACTTCCTTTGATGATGCGCTAGGTATTAAGAAAAGACAAAACTTTGGTATTGGAGCTAAATATCGTGTTTTTGGTGATATTCTTTCAATAAGTGCAGCAATTTTACAAGAAGAAGAAGAAATTGTGGGAAAAAATAGTGTCTCACTATTTGCTGATTATGGTGATTCTTTAGGTGTGACCGCCTATAAAGATATAGCAATACCTAAAAATTCTTATACTAGAATATCAATTCGACCAAAACTAAAACTTCCTATCGGAGAAAATTTTTATTATCAATCTGAGTATTATTATAAACCTGCAGGTGAGGATGTATTAACTGATTGGCGAAATACATTCACGATTAAAACAGCAGCTGAATGGTTGAGTATTGTAATAAAATATAATATTAAAAATGATGCGCAACCGGCACCTAAAGTATTTATGCAGTACGACCCTAAGTATTATACCGAAGGGCAAGCAATTACTTTCCAAAATCCAGGAAAAGGTAAACTACCCACGATCGATAGAGATTTATCTCAGTCTAAATCTGATGGCTATGGAGACTATTATATAAATAATTATAAAGCTGATGATACAAGGCTTACAATTGGAATAAGTATTGCTTTTTAATTTTATATAAATGAAACTATATACAGCTCTTTTTTCAGTATTAATTATTACTGGATGTTCATCTTTATCTAATAAAAGTCAGATTATAACTCCTAAGCTTTCTGAACGAAATAGGTTGCTCGGTGTTTTATCTCCTGAACGTATTTGTTACGATATTCAACATTACGATATAAACATAGATATTGATGTAAATGAAAAATATATAAGTGGTTTTGTTGACTTCACTGCCATCGCTATAAATAACTTCACTTTATTACAAATTGATTTAGCTAAATCAATGCTATTAAATAAAATTGAATTTAAAGGTGAAGAATTATCACACCGTAGACAAGAGGATGCAGTATTTATAGATTTTCCATTAATTAAGAGCGGTCAAGAATTTACTTTTAGAGTTAGTTATGAAGGTAGTCCCCAAAAAGCAAAGAACCCACCTTGGGATGGTGGTTTTGTGTGGAAGAAAGATGAGATGGATCGAGATTATATTTCTGTAGCTTGTGAAGGGGATGGTTGTGGTCTTTGGTGGCCATTAAAAGATCACATTTCAGATGAACCTGATAGAGGCGCTCGAATGACTTTTACTGTACCTCAAAATTTGGTTACCGTTAGCAATGGAAGACTGATTAGTCGCTCAAGTAATATGCAAGAAGGAAAAGATACCTACGTTTGGGAGGTAACTAATCCCATTAATAATTATAATATTTCTGTTCAGTTAGGAAATTATGTCTCATTAATAGACACCGTCCATCGTTCTAACGGTAAGATTGAAACTCTAAATCATTATGTTTTAGATTATCACAAAGAAGTAGCTAGCACTGTTTTCCCTCAGGCACGTAAGGTGATTAGATTTTTTGAAAAGAATTTTGGAGATTATCAATTTTGGGAAGATGGATATAAATTAGTTGAAGTATCGTATTTAGGAATGGAACATCAATCTGCCGTGACTTATGGTAATGTTTGGAATAATTGGGGAGGCGATCACCGTTCTTGGACTAGAGATTATTATGGAATAATTGATGGATTATTATTCCATGAGACCGCCCATGAATGGTGGGGGAATAGTATAACGGCTAAAGACCCTGCTCATGTATGGATTCATGAAGGAATGGCTGTATATAGCGAAGCAATGTTTATCGAGCAAGAATTAGGCTATAATGTTATGTTGGACTTTATGCTTCGAAAACGGAAGGGTATTCAACATAAGCTTCCAATTGTTGGACCTGAGAATGAAAATTACTGGGCCTTTGGAGATGCCTATAATAAAGGAGCTTGGGCTATGCATACACTACGTCACCTCGTGGACAATGATCCTTTATGGTGGGAAACGCTAAAATCTTTTGCCGTAGATAATGCGAAAACAAATGTTAACACAGATGATTTTATTTTACATGTAGAAGCTAAACTAGGTATAGAATTGTCCTATTTTTTCAAACAGTACTTTAATGATAATAGACAACCAACCCTTGAATACTTTCAAGATAAGGAAAAGCTGTATTTTCGCTGGATTAACGTTATAGATGGATTTATAATGCCAATTGATGTTGATATTAATGGCCTTGAAACAAGAATCTTTCCTACAAATGAACTAAAAATTAAATCTATAGACCCATATTCAGTGATTCACTTTAGAGATTGGGAATTTCTTTTTGCGAAAAAGAAGAGTAAAGAATTAGTTAACTAGATATTTGTCGAAGGCGTTCGAATAAAACAGCGCTTACGGCAGCTGAGACATTTAGAGAATTTGTTTTACCCTGCATTGGAATTGTAGATTGAAAATCACAATTATCTAGAACTAGTTTTTTAATTCCATAGCCCTCACTACCTACTATTATTAATATTTTTCCAGTATAGTCAATTTTATGCCAAGCTTGCGCTTTTAAACCATTTTCCATAGCTACTATCCAAAACTCTTCTTTTTTTAAATTATTTAGAGTTTGATGAAGATTTGTTACTTGATAGATAGGAACCTGAGTAAATGCTCCTTGACTTACTTGAATTACTGTATCCGTGATTCCACAACTTTCATGCTTAGGAATAATTATACCTTGGATTCCAGCACATTCAGCTGTGCGAATGATTTGTCCTAAATTCTGTGGATCTTCAATACGATCCAACGCTAATAATCCTATATTGCCAGAGTCATTTTTAAATGATGGAAGGGCTGAAGCAATTTGACCTTCAAATCTAACGATGATACCCTGTGATCGCCATTTCCCGAAATTAGATTTAAATTGTGTTTTTTTTTGAAGGTTTCGGCGACCACCGAGAGAAGTGAGTGTATGTGTAATCTGCCCATCACGTTCTGCTTGCCCACCTGATTGAATAATGATATCTAATATTTTATATTTTTTAGATTCAAGTACAGCGGCACATCCATTTATACCAAATATTGTATATGTAAGTTTATCTTTTGTCATAATCTTAATGGATTGAATTTAAGAAAATAATCTATCTGGTGATTGATACATTTGTTATAAAATTATAACTTAGACATTTGTATTAAGGAAAAAATATGTCTATAAAAGAATTTCATAGAACTTCAAAGGAGCACGCCGGTGTTAATGCTGGTGCTAAATTTAGAACAATCAAACCTCATCATGAGGTTCAAGGGGATATAAAAGAAGGTATTGAGCTTACCTTGGAAAGCATTGCTCATTTTCCTACTCGTTATAAACTTAAAGATAGTGATGGGAAAATTTGGACTTTACCAATTCATACTGTTTCTCTAATTAAATGACTATTAATATTCTTATATAGAAATATGTATATAGCAGGTTAATTAATTAGTTTCCCTAAAATTATACCAGCTTCAGATAGTGCTTTAATTATTTACTTTGGTGATAAAATTTCAAAAGACCTGCATGAGCAGGTTTTTTGTTATACTAAGTATCTTATTAATAACCCCATTAAAGATATCATTAATATTCATCCTGCTTATAACTCTGTAATGATTTCTATTGATAAATCTTCAACTTTATCTAAAGTAAGTAAATATTTAAATGATATTGTTCAGGTTGTAAATATCAAAGAGCCATTAGTAGAAAAATCTATAGTTGAAATACCAGTTTTATATGGTGACGCATTTGGTCCCGATTTAGAACGAGTCGCTACTCATTGCGGTATAACCATGAATGAGGTAGTAAAAAGACATTCTGAGGGAAGTTACTTAGTTTATTTCATTGGTTTTTCAATTGGCTTCCCATATTTTGGAGGTATGGACCATACTTTATCAACACCTAGATTAGAAAACCCGAGGAAATCTGTCCCTAAAGGATCAATTGCAATAGCTGGTACTCAAACTGGAGTATATCCTTTATCTTCTCCAGGGGGGTGGAATTTGATAGGTAAAACCCCTTTATCTATCTTTAATGTTGATAAACCTAATGAGAGTATGTTAAAGATGGGCGATTCTGTTCGATTTAAACCAGTTGATTTAAATGCTTTTAAAAAGTTATCTCTATGAGTATGAGTGTTATTAGTCCTGGTCTACAATCAACCCTTCAAGATTTAGGTCGATATGAAAACAGTCATTTTGGAATATCTGTATCAGGAGCAGCAGATATGTTATCAATTCGAATTGGCAACCTAATCCTTGGAAATGAAATTATGGCAGCTGCTATAGAAATGACTATTGTAGGGGGAAATTTCAAGTTTCATATAAATTCCTATATTGCTATTTCAGGTAGTGATTTTGATGCAACATTAGATGGAGAATCTGTTCCAAACCTAAAAGCTATTAAAGTTCTAAAAGGTCAAGTTCTAACTTTTGGTAAAACAAAAAATGGGGCTCGTACTTATCTTTGTATAAGAGGTGGTTTTAAGGTAGATAATTATTTATCTAGCAAGAGTACACATCTAGTCTCTTCAATCGGCGGCTATTTAGGTCGGGCACTTATGAAAGGTGATAAGATTAAATTCAATAATTTAGATAATATTCGCAAGCCTTTCTTATCTAATAAATCACTTGATTTGAATACTGATATAATTCGCGTTAGTAGGGGTTTGCAGGATTATTATTTCAATGAAAAAACTTGGGAAATATTTATTTCTAAATTATTTACAGTTTCTAATTTATCTAGTCGAATGGGTCTTCGTTTAACTGGAAATACTATACGTACAGAAATAACAAATGAAATAATAACTGAAGGGGTACCCCTAGGAGCGATTCAAGTTCCGGGCAGTGGAGAACCTATAATATCTTTTGTTGAACATCAAACAACTGGTGGCTATCCTAAAATTGCTAATATTATTAGCGCTGACTTACATAGAGCAGGTCAATTAAAACCTGGCGATCAATTTCAATTTAAATTAGTTTCTATTGAAGAAGCTGAAATATTACGCTTAGAGCAAGAATCTTATATCGAAAGTTTAATTAATAATGAGTAATACATATTCAATACTTATAACCTTAATTATTTATAAGGTGGTTTTAATACTTATTGGGTTTTGGGCTAATAAACGCACGCACTCAACTTCGGATTATTTTTTGGGAGGTCGAAAATTAGGGCCTTGGGTTGCGGCCTTAAGCGCTTCAGCTTCGTCTTCTTCTGCATGGACACTTTTGGGCGTAAGTGGAGCAGCTTACCTTTGGGGACTTCCAGCAATATGGCTTTTTCCGGCTACTTTATCAGGATTTATATTTAATTGGTTTTACATAGCACCAAAGCTCAGCGTTTATAGTCAAAGAATAGGGGCTATAACATTGACTGATGTTTTAGCAACTGATGAAAATGGCGATTCAATAAGGTCCTTACGTTGGTTAGCCTCTGGAATAATTTTATTTTGTTTCATTTTTTATATCGCTTCTCAATTTGACGCTGCAGGCCAGTCATTTCAATCAACATTTGGTATGGATAAAAATCTTAGTATTATCTTAGGCGCTAGTATAATACTATTTTATACGCTTTTAGGTGGTTTTTGGGCTGTCAGTGTTAGCGATACTATTCAAGGTGTAATGATGGCTTTATCGGCTATAATATTACCAGTCGTTGCTATTTATCAGGCCGGCATTAGCAATATAACTTCTAGTTTTACTTTTGATGGATTATTTATTTCACCAAATGGATTTAGCGGTATAATTGGTTTAGGTTTTATATTGGGAACAATGGGTATTGGTATTGGATACCCTGGTCAACCGCATGTTGTAAATAGATTTATGGCAATTGAGTCTGGAGTGAAAATAAAGAAAGCAAGAATTATTGCTATTTGTTGGGCGTTAATTATTTACCCAGGAATGATATTATTAGGTTGGTCAGGTCGAGTTCTAGTTGATACTGCAGGATATGAGCAAATTTTGATTATACTTGGAAATCAATTACTACACCCAGTATTTGCTGGTATTATTTTGGCTGCTGTACTTTCTGCTATCATGTCTACTGCTGATAGTCAATTGTTAGTAGCAGCTTCTAGCGTTAGTCATGATCTTAGTGGCCCAAACAAAAAAGTCAGTCTATTTAACACGAGAATTATAGTTGCCTTAATATGTATAGTTTCAGTTATAATGGCTATATTTGTGGATAAAAGTATTTATAGCCGTGTTTTATTTGCTTTTTCTGCGATGGGTGCCGCTTTTGGACCTTTGTTATTAGGTAGATTGCAAGGTGCTATCAATAAAATTCATGCTTTAATAGCAATGGCAGTAGGTTTTTTTATGACAATGTTTTTTTATTATTCTGATTTTAAACCAGAAGGCAATACCTTTGAAAGATTGCTTCCCTTTATTATATCTTACGTAATTGTTCAACTAGGACGGAGGAAAAAATGAATATTGATATTAATTCTGATATGGGCGAAATTAATCAGTTATTAGCTGATGGAACATATGAAAAAATGATGGATTATGTTGACTCTATAAATATTGCTTGTGGTGCTCATGCTGGTGATGAAGTCATGATGGCAACTATGGTTACTATGGGCAGTAGTAAAAAAATAAAATTAGGTGCTCATCCTGGATTTCGTGATAAAGATAATTTCGGACGAATTGATATGGAAATAGATATTAATGAATTACAAGATGACATTAGGGATCAAATACAATTACTAACTGATATTTGCCTTGAGCATGATGTTAATATTGCTCACGTAAAACCTCATGGTGCTCTTTATAATAAAGCTGCTAATGATGAGGATATTTCCTTGGCAATTGGCGAAGCTATTTTACAAGTTGACCCATCTCTTGTTGCCGTAGGATTAGCCGAGTCTAAAATGCTTTCCGTATTCGAGGGTTTGGGCCTAGCTACCTTAGCAGAAGCATTTGTAGATAGATTATATGAGCCGAATGGAACTTTACGAGATAGAAAATTTGAGAATGCTTTAATTTCAGATCCTTTAAAAGCATCAAATCAAGCAAAGACTTTACTTGAAGGATACGTAAGATCTTATGATGGTAGTAGAGTTGAAATTGAGGCTCAAACTTTATGTGTACATAGTGATACGACTAATGCTATTCAAATTGCTGAAGCTGTAAAAAACGTAGTTCAATAAGGATTGATAATGAAAATAATAATAATAATTGGATTTTTCTTTAGTTTAATACAAACACAAGAACTTAAAGAAGATGAGAAAAAAATTAAAGATTATATTGAAAAAAATACTGAGCTAGCGATAGGGCTTCTAGAAAAAGTAGTTAACATTAACAGCGGGTCATTAAACATAAAGGGGAATAAAAAAGTAGGAAATATTTTTCAAAAGGAATTAGATAAATTAGGTTTTAAAACTTACTGGGTAACATACTCCAAAGAAGTTAAGCGCTCAGGACATCTTTTTGCTGAAATGAGAGGTGGTAAAGGAAAAAAAATTACTATGGTTGGACATTTAGACACAGTTTTTGAAAAAGATCACCCTTTCCAAAAATTTATACGTAAAGGTAATAAAGCTTATGGTCCAGGTGTAGATGATAATAAGGGTGGTGTTGTCTCCATGCTATATGTTATGAAAGCTTTGGATCATATTGGCAAATTAAAAGATATGAATCTCACATTGGTTTTTATTGGTGATGAGGAAAAATTAGGTGCGCATTTCTCTATTGTAAGAAGAGAGCTTATTGACGCTGGTAAATGGGCAGATATTGGACTTGGTTTTGAAGGTGCAATTGGAATGGAGACGGGTACAATAGCACGTAGAAGTGCTTCTTCATGGATTTTGACTACTACAGGTATTCAAGGTCATTCGTCGCGAGTGTTTAGTGAAACTTTAGGTTACGGTGCTATATTTGAGGCATCACGAATTATAAATGATTTTAGAGAACAATTAGCTAAACAAGAATATCTTACATTTAATCCAGGTGTGATAGTTGGTGGCACTGATACTAATTATGATCCAGTTAATGCAAGTGGTACAGCATTTGGTAAAACTAATGTAGTATCTCAATCAGTTACTGTTCATGGTGGGATTCGTACAATTTCAATTAATCAATTAAAAAAGGCTATTCAATCAATGGAGAAAATAGTGTCAAATAACTTACCGGGTACAACTGCTAAAATTGAATTCAAGACTAGCTATCCTCCAATGGAGCCAACTAAAGCAAATTATGTATTATTAGATGAATTTGAGAAAGTAAACCTTGCCTTAGGCTACGGAAATTTAGAGCCATTAGACCCAAGTAAAAGAGGAGCAGCAGATATTTCATTTATTGCTCCATATGTTGATGCAGCATTAGCAGGTATGGGACCTGATGGTCAAGGTGCACATTCAGAAAACGAATGGCTTGATCTTACTAGCTTTCCCAAAACTACAACTCGTTCTGCTATTTTTATTTATCGCTTATCCAAATAGATAGTTGTTTATCAAAATGAAAAAATAGGGTTTGAGAATTATTCAACTTGTGTAAGTTCAATTAGAATATGTCTACACTATTAACCTATATCTTTCTTGTACTTGGTTTTTCATTTATCTGTTCCACCTTAGAATCAGTTATCTTATCAGTAACTCATTCACATATTGGTACATTAGTTAAATCTAAGCATCGAAGTGGTAAGCTTCTTCAAACATTAAAAGATGATGTTAATCGTCCTTTAGCAGCAATATTAACTATTAATACAATCGCTAATACAGTAGGTGCTGCAGCTGTTGGTGCTAAAGCTCTTCAAGTCTTCGGATCAAACGGTGTAGCTATAATATCTGTTGTGTTAACCTTCTGCATATTGATTTTTTCAGAGATTATTCCTAAAACTATGGGAGCTCTTTATTGGCGGAAATTGGCAAGTCCGGCTGCTTACGTAATTCGTATTCTAATGGTAATAACCTTTCCATTTGTATGGTTAAGCCATACAATTTCGTCTAAAATGAGTCCTAAGGAAGAAGATAAAAAAGTCAGTCGTGAAGAAATAGCAGCGATGGCGGAGATGGGTAAAGATGAACGTTCAATTGATGAGCAAGAATCAGATATAATTGAAAACCTTTTTAGATTAAAAGAAATGCCCGTAAACGAAATTCTTACGCCTAGATCTGTAATCTATGCACTTGAAGATAATCAAACTGTTGGTAAAGTGATGGAGTCTCATGAAAATATAAAATTTTCTAGAATTCCAGTATTTCATGAGAATATTGATAATATCATTGGTATTGTTTATAAAGATAAATTGCTTGAGACTATGGCCGATGATTCTTTTGAAAAATCTATGTTACATATTATTGAACCAGTTGATTCTATTCATGAAGATATATCTGTAGAAAAAGTTTTAAATAAATTCACTAAAAATCGATCCCATATGTTTATTGTTAAAGATGAGTTTGGTGGTACTACAGGTATAGTTACTCTTGAAGATTGTATCGAAACTTTACTAGGTGTCGAAATTATGGATGAGTCTGATGAAGTTGCAGATATGCGTGAATTAGCGAAAGACCAACTACGCGAACAAAAAAAGTCTAAAAAGATATAACTTTTTTTTCTGTTAATCTTTTATAAGAAAGATTATAAATACAAAAATATTCAATTTTAGCGAAGAATTTAGAATTCACCCATTTCCATAGGCCTTTTTCACTCATAAATTAAGGGCTAGTGAAAAGCTTTAAACTCACACTCCTGATCTTAGTTTTAATTTTACTTAGCGCAAATGAACGCTATGTTAAATATTTTCGTAACAATCACGATTTTCTTACCGGTAGTCATGTTCCTAAGTCTGAAATTATAAGAAAAAATCATATTCGTGCAGAATATGATAAATTAGATAGACTCTCAATCAAATCAGAAGTTAATAATAAAGGCGAGGTTTTATCTCAGGAGCAATTTTCTTATGTTAACAATAATAAAACTATACGTCAAAAAGATTTAGTAAATAGAGATGGGCATATTTTTTATAAAACTATTTTTGGCCGTGAACCTGAATCCTTGTCATATATTAAATGGGTATTCGGTGTTGATTCAGTTAAAAAATGGGATGATCGTTTTACTACATCTGAACTGAATGAAATAGATAAGCCAGAAAATTATAATTTCTTTGATGTGGATGCTTTTGAGTATGGTGGTAAAGAATTTAATTATGACTCATTAGGTCGCATTACAAGAGATGAATGGCTTCGAAGACCAGGTGGTAAATCAATGCATAAATTTTTGTATAAATACTATGATGATATTGATATTACTCATTTATTTGAATATGACTCAAATGGTGTTTTAATTATGGATGTAAAATTGAGTCCTGACGGTACTGAAGCGGTTTTTTTCTTTACTGGTCCTGCTGATTCAAGTTTTCAAAACAATAGTTTAGTTAATTATAATTTAGATGGAAATTTGAAATGGGGTTTTGTTAATTGGGTTACTCCTGGACAAATAGATTCATCTCGAGTGAATTTAAAGGCTTTCGATCGTGGCGATCACATTATATCTTTATTAAGTGATAGTGTATTGGAAGATAGTTCTGTATACAGTATTCATTTTGATGGCGAGGGCGTAAAAGGATATATGGCAACAAAAAGAACAATATCTCATATAACTTATGACATTAGTCCACCTTTAATGACTTTAGATATGAATAAGTATATTAAAGATATTTCGTTGTCATTTACTTATTCTGAACCTATAGATACTGCTTATATCGTTTGGACTCCAGATTCAAATTTTAAAGATATACCATCTGATACAGTAGCCTTAAGTAAAATAGAAATTGGACAAACTGGAAGATTTAAGCCCGTAAATCAAAAACCATTAATTGATGGTGTAATGTATGATCCTAGGATATACGCAGTTGATAGGGCCGGAAATCTTTCAAATCCACCAGGCATTAAAGAAGATGTTATTTTTGATATAACGCCTCCTAGCTTAAGTATAATTAATCCCAAAAGTGGTGAATGGCTTAATCATCAATTAATCGATATAATTACAAGTGAGCTAATCAAATCTTGGACTGTTAGTGTCAATAGGGAAGGTGGGTTTGAAGATAGCAATGCTCCATATAAACATACTTTTACCGATACACTTTCCGACTCAAGTTTCGTAGACTTATTTGAGTTTTTTCAACTTAATGATGGTAGTATTTACTCTTATTCCATAATTGGTATTGATTTAGCAGGTAATATATCTGATACAGCAAGGATAGATTCTATACACTATGATATAACACCACCAATATTAACGTTTATATATCCTTTTGATGATGAAGCAATAAATAGTTCTACTATAAGTTATGCTTCAAGTGAAAACTTATCTGCGGGTGAATTTCTTTGGACTCAAAATGATGGTTCAATAGATACTCTATCTCCTCATATTGTAGAGTTGATCGCGGATGAATTAACATCAAAAGAGAAAATAAAAGTTGATCTGATTAATAAACCTTTATTAAATGATGGTAGTTTTTATTCTATCCTTCTAACTGGTATTGATTTAGCTGGCAATGAAAGTGAACCTGTTAAAAGGAGTAATATCCTCTATGATATAACCCCACCATCTTTTACTGATATTACACCTAAGTCAGGAAGTGCTTTAAACTATCAAGAAGTCTCTTATTCTTTATCTGAGACGATTTTTAAAGGTTCTATTATATGGACTCAAATTTCTGGCGTAGTTGATTCTAATAGTCCACGTATTATTGAATTTATAACAGATGAAATGACAGAGGGTTTGCATGAAGTAATCCTATTAGATAACATGCCTATTTTACAGGATGGCGGTATATATCAAATCCAGTTTACGGGTTTAGATAGAGCAGGTAATATTGCAGATACAATTAGTATTGATGATATTCTTTATGATTTTACGGTACCTGAAGCTGTTATTGATTATCCTCTACCTCAATCAATTTCAAACACTACAGCTATTTCATATAATTTATCTGAAGATTTGTATCGTGCTGAATTTAAATGGATATGGATTGGAGGGGTAGAAGATACTCTAGCACCATATATTGCTATACTAAATGAACTTGAAATGACAGAAGGCGCTCACGTGGAAACAACGTTAGAAAATATACCCACCGTTGTTGAGAATGCACTTTATACTTTATCCTTCTCTGGACAAGATCGTGCAGAAAACCAAACTTTAACAACTTTTATACCTGGACTTCAATATGATTTTACACCTCCTGAGCTAACATGGTTTATGCCTAAAGACGGTGAAGCTTTAAATCATAAAAAAGTTCAATTTGAGAATAGTGAATTATTAGATCGTGCTACATTGACTTGGCTTTGGGTAGCTGGCGTATCTGATCCTGACTCGATTCATACAATGGAATTAATAGGTGAAGAATTAGAAAGAGGTGTTTTTATTGAGAGTATTATCAAGAACGATCCACCTTTAGTAGATGGTGGAATTTATAATATTTCTTATATTGGTTTTGATCCTGCAGGCAATGAATCAAATCATATTATTGTTAATAATATACTTTATGATGTAACTGAACCCGAGATAACTATTATTTATCCCTTGCCTCGCTCTATTTCACGAACTAGCGCAGTAACCTATATTTTGTCAGAGAATTTATTTGAAGGTGAATTTAAATGGCGTTGGCTTGGTGGGATAAAAGACACTTTGGCTCCTTACTCAGCAGAACTTTCACTCGAAGAGAGAGAAGTAGGTAAGCATATAGAAGTAGAACTAGAGAATAATCCAATGGTAGTAGAGAATGCACTTTATACAATGACTTTTGTCGGAAGCGATCGTGCTGGAAATAAAACTAAGCCAGCATTTGTTGCAGGCCTTCAGTATGATTTTACACCTCCAGAATTAACAATTCTATATCCAACTGATGGAATGGCAATAAATAATAAAAATATTAATTTTATTAACAGTGAATTATTACAGAGTGCACAAATGATTTGGCGTTGGACAGGTGGATTATTGGATTCTGACTCTACTCATATAGTTGATTTGATTGGCGAAGAATTAATTGCAGATGAAATAGGACCAATAATATTATCTAACTCTCTATCATTAGTAGATGGTGCCGAATACTCATTACTATATGTAGCTTTTGATCCTGCGGGCAATCAAAGTGACACTGTAAGAATGGATGATATTTTTTATGATATAACACCTCCCAATATTACAATTAGCTATCCACAGCCAAATATTTTTACTACAGAAACAAACTTTAAATTTGATATTAATGAAGATATTTACAATTTTAATATAGAATGGACTGGTAAGAGCTCTGGCGAAAAAGATAATATTGTTTCTTATACTAGTCCAGATATATTAGTTGAGAGTGAATTGAACTCAGATGATTTATTTATACCTGAATTAAAAGATGGTTTTAATTACACAATTTTATTGAATGGTCTAGATCGTGCTGGGAATGTGGCTATGCCATTTGAATTGAAAGATATTAGAATCGATTTAACACCACCTAAATTCACAACATTGTATCCTCTCGAAGGTTCTTTTATCAATAAATTAGATTTTAGTTGGATTTTATCAGAAAATATAAATTCAGGTATTTTATCATTTATATCATTAAAAGATACTTTATTAGTTGAATTATCAGATGGTGATAAAAATATAGGTAAACGTGAAATCAGCCCTTTATTAAACATGGTTTCCTTGAATGATGGTACTAAATATTCTATATCTATTAAAGGAACAGATTTTGCAGGTAATATTTCAGATGTTCTTACAGTTGATAAAATTACTTATGATATATCCCCTCCCCAGTTAACAATTAATCTACCAAGACCCGATAGCTTTGTAAATAATCTGGATGTTATATATGTTGCTAATGAACCTCTTATAAGTGCTCAGATGATTTGGTTTGATGATTTAGGTGATAGTGTTTCCTATGATTTAAGAGCAAGTGACTTAACTTTAGGAAAGCATATTTTAAAAGATTATAATATTATAACGAAAGAAGGTGTCTCATATCGCATTCTAATAAATGCGAATGATAGAGCGAATAACAATGCTAAATCAGATACAATAGAGAATGTTATGTTTGACGTTACGCCTCCTATTTTAACTCTTCAATCACCGATTCCGAATAATCCGGTAAATCATACTAAAGTTTCTTTTGATATAAGTGAGGCAATTCAAATTGGTTCTATTGAATGGCGAGTCGTGGAAGGGAATGACCCTAAAGGTTCACATATTCACCCTATTTTGGGGGAACAATTAAAAGGTGGGGTATTTGTAGATCACACTTTTTTATCGCCGCCAGAACTAGTAAATGGAGTTTTATATGATTTAATCATAAAGGGTACTGATTTGGCTGGTAATAAGTCAGAAGCTGTTTCTATTAATAATATCCTTTATGATATAGCGCCACCTAATTTTATAGATCTTGAGCCAATCGTTGATACATTTATTCGAGTACCTTCAATATCATATAACCTCACTGAAGACTTAGCCGAAGGAAAGATATACTTTGATTATGTAGGTGGGGTAACTGATCCAAAAACTACACATATGATAACTTTAGCGGGGACTAAAAAACAAAAAGGAGTTAGAGGTGGGAAATTACCGTCTTCTTTTATAGCTCTTACTAATGGTTCAATTTATGATATAAGGTTTGAAGGTGTGGATGAAGCTGGCAATGCAGCTCCAGTAACAACTATAAAGAATATAACTTTTGATAATGAGCCTCCAGAAATAATTGTAAATGAACCTTTAAATAAAACTTTTATTAATAATTCTATTTTTACATATAACCTTTCTGAAGATTTAGTTAGTGGGAGTATTCTAATAACCAGAGATTCTGGT
>ENA-OSJC01000649-OSJC01000649.1-marine-metagenome-genome-assembly--contig:-NODE-649-length-32661-cov-5.933434_pt1 | contig 32661 bp, 33 predicted proteins | sample MGYA00237885_ERZ534234 | MGnify/ENA primary metagenome ERZ534234 (study PRJEB26413, sample SAMN06343907) | marine metagenome | isolation source: coastal waters | place: Atlantic Ocean: West Antarctic... | reverse complement strand
ACCTCGTCAGAGATTTTATGAGCTTCCAATAACGTCAGCTCGTCGTCCACTTCGAGATGCAACTGAACAAAGGTGGCTATGCCCGATCGCCGAGTCCTCAAGTCATGTAATCCCTGCACTTTTGAATGCGCGATTGCAATACTAATGATGGCGTCGCGTTCTGCAACAGAGAGCTCCCTATCCATGAGGTCATCAAGGGACTGGCGCACAATCCCCCAGGAGCTATAGAGGATATAAAATGCAATACCTATGGCAAACAAAGCGTCAAATCCCCCCCAGCCCTCAACGGCAAGTACGAGTGCGATAATAACAGAGACGTTCACTAGAAAATCCGTACGGTAATGGAGCGCATCTGCCTTGATCGCGGTGGAACCCGTCTTACGAATCACGTGCCGCTGAAAGGCCATAAGCGTCAACGTAAGGATGATAGAAATAATCATTACTACTAAACCCAGACCATAAGATTCCAATGGCACAGGATCAATTAGGCGCCGGCTCGATTCCAGCAACAAAAAGCCTGCGGATCCAGCAATAAATGCGGCCTGCGCCAGCCCCGCTAGCGCCTCTGCCTTGCCATGACCAAACCGGTGTTCTTTATCAGCCGGAGTGATCGCGTGTCGCACAGCAAATAGGTTAATCAGCGAGGCCAGTCCATCCAGAACAGAATCAATGAGGGTAGCCAGCAGGCTCACCGAATCGGTGAGCGCCCAAGCCATCGTTTTGCCAAAAATCAGAATGATGGCAACGGCTATAGAGGCGTAGGTCGCCAAACGCATCAGACGGGCCATGTCTTTTCGCGAGGTCAATACTGGCTCAACGGGGGATTGCATTACCTATCGCGCATCGACGTTCTGTGCCGGAGACTGGTCCTGAGCAAACTGACGCATAGAATACTCCACACGCTGTTCGGCGCGAAAGCGCCGATTCACGGCCATATGCTCAATATGACGCAGACGAGGTAATAGACCGCGACCATTCGTGATCTGGATAGCCAAGCCCGGCCGGGCGTTCAGCTCCAGCAACTGCGGCCCTGCAAACTTATCCAACACAATATCAGTGCCGATATAGCCCAAGCTCGTCATGTCATAGCACTGTGATGCCAATAGCAGAATCTCACGCCATCCGGATATCCGGATATCACTTAGTGGGCGCCCTGTATCGGGGTGCAACTTGATCGGCCTACCGAACTGCACGGCCTTTAGGCAGCGGCCTGAATCGAGTGCCAGCCCGACACCCACGGCGCCCTGATGCAGATTGGCTTTACCGTCGGAGGCGGCAGTGGCGAGGCGCAGCATAGCCATCACCGGATAACCGCGAAAAACAATGATCCGAATATCTGGCACACCCTCGTAGGAATACCCCGTAAAACAGTCGTCAAAGGCAATAAGGTCCTCAACGATCGCCACATCGGCCGAGCCTGCCAGAGAGTACAGGCCCGCGAGAATGTTGCTCATGTGACGCCGAATATCCGTAATCTCAATCAACGCGCCTGAGCTTCGCACAAAATGATCTCCCTGACGGCCGGTCACGACCAAGATCCCTTTCCCTCCCGAACCTTTTGCCGGCTTGAGCGCAAAGCTGTCAAGGTCCGCAAGCTGTCGCTCAATCTTGCGGATCTCATGCTGCTCACGGACCACAAACTTCAGCCCCGGCGTGGGTACGGCATGCTCCTGCGCTAACAGTTTAGTTTTGAGTTTATTGTCGACCAGAGGAAAGTATTTGCGTTGGTTATAGCGGTTAATGAAGTCGACGTTGCGGCAATTCATCCCCAACATACCAAACTCTCTCAAACGTCTGATCGAGACCCATGGTTTACTCATCAGAAATCATCCATCGCTCTAAAGCGCCACAGCTCGGACAGTTTGTAGCCGGTGTATTGGCCCATTGCCAAAATAGACGCCAACAACACTAGGTTGAGCTCTGGAAAATTAAACGTGAGGTGGACAAAGAGTGGCATCTGCATCAAAAGATAAGCGATCACCGCCACCAACAAACTACCTCCACCCTGGCTCATGACCTCGCTTGGGCCATCTTCTTCCCACAGAATAGACATCCGTTCGATCGTCCAAGCAATGATGATCATGGGGAAGAAAGTAATCGTCATACCAGCACTATAGCCAAGCTGATAACCGATGATACTGAAAGCCGAAATCATGAATATCACCAATACAATCAGTGCGGCAATACGAGACACTAATAGAAGATTTAGCCGGCTGAGATAGCCGCGTAACGCTAAACCAGCGGCAACGACCAGCACAAAGCTGATTAGGCCCTCGACTAAAGACGTTTGCAAAAAAGCCAGCGCGATCAGTACCGGCATAAAAGTACCGGATGTTTTCAAACCAATAATCACCCGCATAAACACCACTACCGCTGCACCCAGCGGCAGCAACAGCAACAACTTAAACATGCTCTGTTCTTCGATCGGTAAACGCTGCACGCCGAGTCGTGAAAAAACACTATCGCTCTTAGTGACTTGGGCCAATTGTGCAGCAGGCACAGTTTGTCGAATCATTGAAAAATGAACGCGTGAGTTCTTGCCACCAGACACATCCAGCACGGAAACACCGCCACGGTGCCAAAGCAGCAAGTTTGGTGGCACGCCGACATCGCCCGTTTTAGGATTGACCAGCAGCCACTCTTGCTTGGTGTAAATCTCAACCATCGGCGTCAATAGCTGTCGACGTCGGGCGTCCTCCAAATAAAGTCCCATCACATACCGAGCAGGAATGTCGGCACGATGGAGAAAGTGTATCAACAGCTCCGCCTGGCCCAAAGTGTCTGACCGCAACAGGCCCGCATTTTGGGACGAGGGGCTATTGAGCAACTTAATCAGCTCACGCGTTAGACTCAAAGGAGAACTGGACTTTTCCCGCGCAAGACCAAGCACTTCTTGGGCCGCTAGCTCCTGCGCATCCTCCCAATAATTGTTGTACTCCTTTGGTGGGAATACAACGATAGATGCGCTGGCGCCATCGCTATCTGATTCAACCAACTGGGCACTGTAATACAACGACTGCTGCCCCTCTGCCTCGCGCTTGGTCCACTCCGCACGCCGATTATCACCTTTCCCTAAAACGGTAAAACCATATCCGGGTGAGGCGGCCTGCTCTTCGAAGAGTTCAAAACCAGGCGGATGAGCGTCAGGTAAACCGAGACTGGCACTAACGGGGCCTTCTGTAACATCAAAGTCGACACGCGCTTCAACCAGCCAAACGGACTTCTCCTGGCCTGGCAAAAACGGCGTTCCAGCTGACAGGTGACGCATCACTGCGGTTCCTATCCCGATCATCGCCATCAGGATAAGTATCAGGTGGAACGTCCACTTCTGATTCACTGTTATTTATCTTTGCTAGCAGATGAGTTCTCAGAACGGATGTAGGGCGCAATATTTTTCCTGCTCACATCCACTATCATTACGTCTTTGAGAATACTGCGGCCTATTACCGCTTGATAATCCCTATGGCTACGACTGCTCAGACTAAACTCCGCAATCTGTTCATGGGCTCCAATTAAAACGCTCATTTTTATCACCGGACGACTTTTCGACTTCTGTGTGCCCGACTGAACAATACCCACTGTGCGTTTGAGCCTGCGCTCCAAGGACACCCATTCGTCTGATATAGGATCAAAAATCTGAAAGCGCACCCATCGCTTACCATCGCGTTCAAACAATTGAATATCGCTGGCGTCGATAGAAGAAGTTTTAGCGCCCGTATCAATTCGCGCTATGAGAGCCAAATCGAGATCAGGCAGCCAGATCGTCTCCAGCGCGCCCACACGCATCTTGCCGGATACATTGAGTGGCGTAGGACAGGCCTCAGCCCTAGGGCAATTATCTTCGACAAGCCCCCTAAAAGCCTCGTCAATATCTTGGCTCATTACCGCCAAATGTTCTTGCTGGAGCTCCAGCTGTCGGCGCTGCTCCTGCAACTGTGTACTGACCGTCGCCTGATTTGCCAAGGTTTGATCCATGCTGGAGACGAGCTGGTCGAGGCGGGGATCCTCAACCTTTGCGGTCACCGGAATGGCCTCGCAACCCCCTATTAAAAGAAGAAGCGCGATAGACGCAATAAAGAGGGGGATATTGCAATTGGTCATATGCATCCAAGTATAGCATTGCTGCTCGCGTAAACGGGTGCAACTCTAACTAGCGCGGCCGAGAATGTAAATTACCGCATAGGACTATCCAAGCACTCTAAAGGAGAATAATACCATTCGAACGTTATCACAGTGCGGCCCCGCGTCTAACGCCTAGCAACTGCAGCGGTCCGAGACTACAGTAGATTGAGCGCACTGTGCTCAATACCCCAACCGCGCGACATGGGTAGCACCTGATGGTGGTAAATAATTCTCATGTCGATGTTCGCAATCGATAGATCTTAGTCAGGCCTTCGAGGGTAAACGCCTTAGGCGGCCCTCGCGTGAATCTTCTTCAGCAACCGAACAAAGGACTCTGCCTCTTGTGCTCCCGGGACAATATACTGACCCTGGAAGACAAATGTTGGCACAGCATGCACATCCTGCTCCAACCAATGCCGCTGCTGAGCGCGAACCTCACCCGCATAGCGCTGGTCAGACAAGAGCAGGCTTGCCTCTGCACAATCTAAACCTACCCTAGCGGCCACTGCGGCCAGCACACCGGGAGCATTGACATCTTCCCTGCGGGTAAAAAAAGCTTCAAACAGGGCCAACTTCAATTCTGTCTGACGGCCCTGCTCACCGGCCCAGTGCAACAATTGGTGCGCGCGAAAAGTATTGACCATGCGCATGCCCTCGAAGTAATCAAAGGTAAAACCAAGAGAATCACCCAGCACTGAAAGTCGTGTTCGCGCTTTCTGGCTTTGTTCGGGAGAGCGATTATATTTCTGCGCCAAGTGCTCGCGCAGGTTCTGTCCTTCCTCCGGCAGCTGTGGATTAAGCTCGAACGGGTGCCAGTGAATGACCACGTCAAACTGTCCAGGCATTGATGACAGCGCCAACATCAACTGCTTATAACCGATGATGCACCAGGGACAGACCACGTCTGAAACAATATCAACGTGTAGCGATTGGATTTGAAGCTGTTGCTGCATAATTTCTCCCACACAGTGTTTGCCGGCCCTATCATAGAGTCAAATATTCCCAAATGCGACTCTAGGCTAGGCGCAGAGCACCGGGGCTGCGACATTATCGATAGCGTTTCTTTTTTCCTGCGTTCACGGTGAAACGCAAGCCTGGCATTGGCTCGCCACCTCTTGGCGAGCCAATGGCTAGCTCGCGAACTTTACTTAGCGTATCCTGTGTTCGACAGCCTACTCTTGCGCGCTACTGCTTAGTGTTAAGGAATATTAGAGGAGTACAACCTATGAAAGCAGATCCTGACGAGCATTTGAGACTGGCGTCGAAACCGAATAGATTTCCCTTCCTCACGTTGTTTTTTGCACTGGCCGTCATCGCAGGGCTAATATTTTACTGGTTCCAATCAGAGGAGAAAAAATCGAGACCGAGTGTTGCCTCGGTGCCGCCCATTGCAACCGCGATAATCGAGCCCGACCTGCCCGTGACTCCAGACATCCCTAGGCAGCCTGGCCTTGTGACTTTATTAGCAGACGCAGACAGCACCGCCCCACCAGCCCAGACTGGTGGTGATCAGATCGAACTGACGGAGGTTTCACTCGTTAACCCCATGGACGGTGATAGCATGCTACGCCGCGAATTAGCCGCCACCGGGACCGATGCGATCATGAGCAAGCTCATGAACAACGAGCACCCAATAAACGTAAGCGCAGCCTTCATCGACGGAATGGGACGAGGGGTCATGCTGCACAAATTATTGCCAGGTGACCCGCCCAAGCAGGCCTTTAGCGTAGTGAAGGAGGGCGAGGTAATCTATATAAGCGATTCCAGCTATCAGCGCTATGACAGCTATACGGACACCCTGACAGCCATTGACAGCACACAGCTGGTAAACGCGTTTTACGCCTTGCGTCCGATGTACGAACAAGCCTTTCAGTATCTCGGGCTCGACCCGCAAGACTTCGACAATACCATCATTCGTGCGCTGGATCAGGTGTTGGCAACGCCGGAAATAAGAGAACCGATTGCGCTGCAACCAAAGTCCGTTGTGTATCTATTTGCCGATCCCACGTTAGAAAACTTACCCGCCGTGCAAAAGCAGCTGCTGCGCATGGGGCCCGATAATGTCAGCCGTATTAAACGGCAGGCTCGCGCTCTGCGCGAAGGCTTGCTAGCGCAGTGAGTTAGGGCCATTATCGAGCGTTAGGAAGAGAATACGATTGTCTTATTCCCTCGCACAATCACTCTGTCTTCTAGGTGGTAACGCAACCCCCGGGACAGAACGGACTGCTCTGCGTCGCGACCCAGCCTTACCATGTCATCCTTGTCACAGCTGTGATTCACTCTGATCACATCCTGCTCAATAATCGGCCCCTCATCAAGATCTTCGGTCACATAGTGACAGGTAGCTCCAATCAATTTAACGCCACGTTCGTAGGCTTTCTGGTAGGGATTTGCACCAATAAAGGAAGGCAAAAAGCTATGGTGAATGTTAATCAGTCGGCCCGCAAACTGCTCGCATAACGTGGACGGGACGATCTGCATATAGCGGGCCAGAACCACCGTATCAGCTTGGTATTGGGTAATAATTTCCGTCACGGCAGCAAAAGCGGAAGCCTTGTCTACCTGCGGCACAGGGACATAGTGAAACGGGATGCCGTACCACTCCACCATACTGCGCAAATTCTCATGGTTGGAAATAACACAGGGAATCTGGCAGGGCAGTTCGCCACTCTCCCAGCGATGGAGAATATCGGCGAGGCAGTGGGAAGCTTGGCTCACGAGGATCACCACGCGCTGCAGCTCATCATTATCACTGACGTGCCACTTCATCCCAAACGTCTTTGCGAGATGCGCAAACTCATCCCGAAACGCCTCAAGACTTACCGCCAGCGATGCGGCACCAATGACATTGCGCATATAGAACCACCCCTGCTCAACATCCGTGTGATGGTTTGACTCCAACAGAGAGCCCTCACGCTCCGCAACGAAGCTAGAAACCGCGGCCACAATGCCAACCGCGTCCGGACAGGATACGACGAGGGTATAACTGCTGTTTGGGCTGATGTTATTCATAATTCAGAGGCCTAGACGGCGTATACGCCGCTGCACAGTGTAGTTTAAGTTAATGTAGATTAAACAAGCGCAAATATACCATGCCCAGTGCTAATGCGTAGCCCCCAAAAGCCGGACCAAGCTATACTGACGGATGACATTGGCACCCGCCCGTCGAGGTCTATACCCTCAGATCTAGACAGCCAGACTATCGGCTTCTGCAGCGCGGTCATTCAAAGACAAACTCACATGCCATGAAATCATCGGCACTCCTCGCATTCCTGCAAAAGATTCAGCGTCTTGGGACCGTTGCGGCGAAGGAATCACTGTCCGCTCAGTGGAGTGGTTGTGTTAAGCCACTGCCCTTGCTATTAATGGCACACATTCAATAATCGGGAGAGCCCGCGTGACGGCAACAACATTCTATCGCCGTGCGACCACACAAGTGTTACTACTGTTTTGCAGCCTGCTGCTGTGCACCGCTTCTGTCCATGCACAGAATGCGCAGTCCTATCTTATCGGGCGCGGTATTGCTGATGTCACAGGTCCAGCTGTGGGGGTAATGCTGTGGGGCTTTGGACACCCTGACCAGATAGGCGAAGGCATTCATATCCGTCAGCGTTCTCGCGCGTTTATCATTGTGCAGGCTGATGACACCAACAAGCGATTAGTGCTGGTCAGCGCAGACCTGGGCAGTATTGATCATCACATGCTCCTGACGGTCGTTGACCGCCTGCAGGCGCGCTTTGGTGCTCGCTACAATCTGGACAATATTATTATCACTGCGACTCACACTCATTCAGGACCCGGTGGCTACTGGCAATCGCGCAGCGCAAGCGGACTTGATGGGGGTCTTTACCCAGAACATTTTGAAGCCATTGCGGCGGGCATCACTGCCTCTATTGTAAAGGCCGACAAGGACCTTCAGCTGGGCACTGTTTTCATTAACAGTGGAGCCGTAATGAACGCCGGTGCCAATCGGTCAGCAATCGCGTATCTGCAAAACCCGCCGCAAGAACGCGCGCGCTACGCCAAAGACACAAACACCGAAATGATCCTTCTCAAGTTTGTTGACGATTCTGGCGACATTGGGGTGCTCAACTGGTACGCGCTGCACCCTACCGCTATGAACTTCTACAACCACCTTATTTCCGGAGATCACAAGGGCTATGCCTCACTGCAAATGGAACGCAACCACGGTACGACCTATGACTCTGCCGACGATTTCGTGGCCGCCTTCGCAAATTCCGATCCCGGTGATGTCTCGCCCAATACAAACCTAGACAATACTGGCCCGGGGGCCACTGATGTGGAGACCACCCGCATTATGGGGGATCGTCAGTTGCAGGTAGCGCAACAGCTGTTTGCGCAGGCGACGGAAGCACTTGAGGGTCCTATCGATTCGCGGCGCATCTACGTCGACCTCAGCAACTACCCGGTACAAAATGATTTCACAGGAATGGGTCTCCAACACACATGCCCTTCTGCCTATGGTTACTCCTTCGCCGGAGGCTCAACGGAAGATGGTGGCGGGCACTTCCTCTTCAAGGAAGGTATGACCGATCAGAGCTTGTGGCGAGATGGACTAATCCGGCTGGTCACTGGTGCACCAAAATGGACTGAAGCGGTGAAAGCCTGTCAGATACCGAAGCCCATTTTATTTGAAACCGGTACTGGCGATCCGTCACTGCAATCACAGATACACTCAGTTACGCTTGCACGAATCGGTCAACTGGTGATACTGGCGCTGCCCGCCGAAGTGACCACAATGGCCGGCCGGCGTTTGCGCGACACTGTTATGCAGGAATTGGGGGAATGGGCCCAATATATCGTATTAGCAGGCTACGCTAATGGCTATGCGGGTTATGTCACCACGTCACAGGAATATATGCTGCAGCAGTATGAAGCCGCGCATACGCTGCACGGCCGCTGGTCGCTAGCCGCCTATCAGCAAGTTGCTAGCCAACTGGCGAGCGCCCTGCAGTCGGGTACTGCCGTCACTTCGAACATCCTTTACGATGACTGGCGGACAAAATCAGTGGGGCAGCCATTACCAACAGGTTCAGCTACTCCACCTCCCGAGGATGCGCGCTACGGTGATACCTTGGCGCTAACGAAAACACATTATAAGGGCGGCGACACAGTCGTCGCTGAATTCTGGTCCACCAACCCTACGGCCCACTACACCACCGGCAATAATTTCTTGTCAATAGAGAGAAAGATGCCACAGGGATGGCTGGCGATTGCCGATGATGCCGACTGGAGTACACGAATACGCTGGCGAATAGAAGATGGGGCTTATATTGCCCAAATCAGCTGGGACATACCGGCCGACAGCCCCGCTGGCGAGTATAGGCTCACCCATTCTGCACACGATGGGGCAGACGGCAATTTCATTGGAGTGTCGGAACTGATCTATATCGACCCGTAGCGGTGCTAATAAAGTCACCATTGTCTTTACAGAGTGAATACCCGTTAGGGGTGCAGAGTCACTGGGGAAAAGGCACACACCCCAATAGCATTGCAGCTATGACCCCGCAATAGGATGCGCAGGATGCCTCACGTTATTACACGCTTCCTACGCTGACTGCCGCATACGGCCCTTCAAGGCCGCACAAAAAACCGCGATTTAGGCGCTTTTTTTATTGCATCAAAGGTAGTCCATAAGCTGCGAGAAAGCCCACTGCCCACATGCCGCCCGCCACCCAAATAAACCTTCGGTTCCACACATCGGCACGCTGGCAGGCTGCGGCCAATTCCGGGTCCAGTGGGCAACTTCGCTCCGATCGATAAACAACCCAGGCCGACAGCCCGACCAACACGCCAGACAAGAGGAACATCCAGCCTTTATACTGGCTCATGGTAACAATCCACGGCGCAGTGCTAACCATAGTCGCGACAGTTGCTCCCAGCCCCAGTGACACCAGCGTGATAGGAATGGCGCAGCACAGCAGCGTGCCTGAGGTGGTAAACAACAGAACCCAGCTCCAGGGACGAGATTTTCGCATAACGTTCTCCTAATACACGATTCCAAGGGTAAAACTCAGATAATTACCACTCCACTCGTCGTCGTGGTCATAAGCCGCCAACTTGTATTCCAGCCGAGCTGCGATATTGCGCCTAAAATAGACCAGCACTGGGCCCGTCAGAATGCGCTGCCCAGAGTCAGAATCAACAGCAGTGACATCCCAAAGCGTGAACCACGCAGAACCCCGCCCATCGGGATACACCGTCCCTACATTAATATCGAGCCCGCGACGATCGCCCAGGAAGTGCACATCATAGAGCTGATAGATGCCGACAGATTCGGAGCTATAACTGAGGCTTAAGCCTCCGTCCCAATCATTCCCACCACCGGTGGGCACGCGCACCGACGGCGTCAATCCCCAGTTCGAGGTGGACTGCGCGGCATTTTTATACTGCTTTAACGGTACGGCGAAAATCGAGTTGCCGAGTCCGTCGCGGCCGTAAGGTATCTTCAGCGTCATTCGCACTGCAGGCTTAAATGTATAGACACCTTCTAGCCACGTAATGGTATCGGAATTGGCATGTTCAACACGCGTTTGGAACCCATAGCCGCCATTCCACCTAGGGGCCATATCAACGACGGGCTGATGCGCTAAAGCTGCTGTCGAAGTTATCCCCAAAAGCAATGCAATGAGCAGCCCGTTCATTATTGCAGCTCCAGCCGTTCTCCCGAATCGGTTAGCCGCCAAATACCGACGGGGCTATAACCACCCTCTTCAATAGCGGCAAACAGCGCTTGCTTATCGAGCGACGCATCATCGCTTACAGCAACGAAGACCGTCTGGTTTTCAACATCTACTTGCACGCCGTCATCATATTTTGCGGCGTCCACAAAAGACAATTTGCGAATGTTCTTGGCAACGCCAAGAGAGCAAAGCTCGCAGACCATTCCATGCACGTTGACGATATAGTTTTGGGCAATAGCCGGTGTTGCAAACAGCATGAATAGACACACTGATACTGTTAGATTTTTCATCACAGAGTCACCTCTTAAAATTGAATATGAACGCGCCGCGCGGGCGCACCAATCTAAGAAAAATCAGCTATGGGTGGCCTATAACGGGGTTCTGGCGTATTGATTGAGCGTGCGGAGAGTCTACACGATATCACTATAATGACAGCATCCAGAGGGAGAATCGTATATTCCGATGGCCCTTGCAAGCCAACACAGGCAGCGCAACAGGTTTCATCCAATGCCTCACTGGTGTTTTCCGTCTGGTGACATGGCATATCGGGCTGGGGTTGAGACGTGTCTCCACCCCAAAAACAACTGCCATAAGATGAGGATGCGTTCACGGCGAACACCATCAAAAAGACCCTCAACACGGTCGAGCTGCGAAGCAGAATTTTGTTCATGGCGTTATTGAACGGCTAATTTCCCCTAAACACAAGCCAAAAAAACGGAATGACCGATATGTGAGACACAGGCTATACATCACCATAATGGCCGGCCGGCCAGCATCAATAACGCAATCTCAGTCAAGGCAACGCCCGTAAAGCGTAAGCTTGGGACAGCGAGGACGCACATAATACTATCCCGACTTGAGGCTGGATTATCAGTATCTTGTCTAGCCTCCGGTCAATACGATGCTTAATCCAATCCCCACCCCTCATCGTATACTTCGGTTATGAAAAGACTGCAACAGGACGCACTTACCCTAGCCAGTATTCTGGCCGAGCATCCGAGACTGTTGGTATTGACCGGGGCAGGCATCAGCCATGACTCGGGGATACCCACCTACCGCGACCAGCGGGGCACGTGGTTGCACCCGAAGCCCATACAAGAACAAGCCTTTGTGAGTGAAGAAAGTACGCGACGGCGCTACTGGTCGCGCTCATGGTTCGGCTGGCCAGTCATGCGGGACGCGCGTCCCAATCCTGCGCATGTTGCCCTTGCACAGTTGGAGCAACGCGGTGCTATCGAGCTGGTTATCACTCAAAATGTGGACAGACTCCATCAGTGCGCAGGAAGCCGCAGTGTCGTTGATCTGCATGGTCGGATCGATCAGGTTCGCTGCCTCAATTGCGCTGCCCTTCACAGCAGAGACAGCATCCAGCGTTTGCTGAGAGAGCAAAACCCGTGGCTAAGCGACGTTCAACCCAGCCATTTTTCAAGACCAGACGGTGACATGGAGGTGCCTGATGATATGTTTCATGCATTGGTGCTGCCCAAGTGTCATGACTGCAGCGGCGATCTAATGCCGGATGTAGTTTTTTTTGGTGGAAGCGTCCCGTCACCACGAGTGGGCACGTGCCTTGATGCGCTGGAGAAGGCGGACGCCCTTATCGCGATAGGAAGTTCATTGATGGTTTTTTCCGGCTATCGTTTCTGCCGCAGGGCCAGCCAACTCGGTAAGCCCGTTGTGATCATCAATCCTGGTGTCACGCGTGCCGACGACCTCGCTCAGATAAAACTGCAGTCACCGGCCGGCCCACTTCTTACACAAACCCTCGAGCATCTTGATCAGGATTAGCGCATTAGCCCATCCGCTCTCGATAGTCCCAGGTAAATAAACGCACAGGCTCGATGGTGATCAAAATTTCGTCTTCGACGCGAGACAGCAGCCAGCTACCCAACTTGGAATCTGTACCACCGAGATAGCGCTGCAGCATTCCGCGAAGTACTTTGCCGTCAGCGGCAGAGCTCAACCGCGCAATGCCCTGCCCCCTGACGCCGTAATAGGGAGGCTCATTCGGCGCCAACTCAAAGCCAACACGGTCGCTTTGCTCAAGCAACCTGATCAATTGAGAGGCTTGGTGCGAGACACACCGAAAATGTTGACCATCGAATTCATACCAGACAGACACAACACGGGGAAATCCGTCCTCACCGACGCATGCGAGCCGCAAAGGAAACGTACTTTGCTGCAAGAAAGTGTCTACTTCTGCCTTCTCCCAAGGGCCTTTAAGAGCGAGTGTCATATTCTTTTCTCCAGAAGTCACCGGTTAGATCACGCTATCTTAGGAGAACAGCGTTCGTGGAGAACATCATAACGGATTTTCTAGACCTACGCTGCATAGGGCAATCAGTTGCGAGCAGGCGGTTATTTCTTCTGGATGACCAATGTAATTTGGCCAACGTTAACGCCCCACTTAGACATCACTGACTCATTCAACAGTACCGTGTCTGAGACCTGATACATCCGATCATCAACATTGACGTCTATGGTGCCGTCACCATAGGGAATACGCAGAACATATTGCATAAACAGACTATTGCCCGACACCTTCATCATGGAGTCACCGATGACATCACCCGCTGTCGCGGTATAGGCGCCATTGCCTGTCCGCTTTAAGGTCCATACCCTAGTCTGTTGCTCGCCATCATCAAACACAAACCGTTCATCGAGGGTCCCAACGCCACCCTCCCAGCTCGCATCAATGGTAGCGTTGAAGTAGCGAATAACCCGGCCGCTGCGATCCTTAACGATGCCACTCGCCGTCAGCTGTCCACTAAAAAACGTCTCGGCGATAAGAATGGGGCTATTTTCGGCATAGTCCTCAATAGGAACCGCTGAGCAGCCACTAAGCATTATTAGTAACACAGTGCAAACCCATGCTACGGGTTTTGCTTTCATGATGAACCCTCCTCAGCGTGTGTAATCCCAATGTCGTTATTTGCGGCACTGCCTGTCAACTTAAGGTCACCCAAGGAACAGGCGAGCGTGGAGCTGTTGTCGTAGCGATAACGGATATCAACCGACTGCCCAGTGCCTTTCGCATCACCGATATTAGAGAGGCCCCGAAACCGAGTGAGACGCCTCAAGCTCGCGTCATATCCAAGTTCAATAGAGGCGACAAGCCTGCCGATCAACCAATTGTCTAGCCTTAAAATAAAACATTGGTCTGTCTCGTTATCATAACTGCACCGCGCGGCGCTGATGCGCAAATCCACTAGGCTTTCTCTGGCGGCAAACGGAAATTGAAACTGTTTACTTTGACCACCGACAATAGCATCCCAGTTCTGTGTAACAAAGTTGTCGAAGCCGGCATCGATCACAATCGGCATACTGGCTTGTGAAATCGGAAACAGAAATTCTTGCGGTTCCGGGTTGTCCGCTGTCTTCACGGCCATGATTAGCTGATCCTGCCTCAGCTCAACAGCTATCACCTCTTGAGAGTAAAAATTGTGCTGTACAAAAGATGGCGTCACCAATCCAGATGCATAATTCAGCACCTTATGTGCGATCAACTCTTGCTCCATGTCTCTATAAAGCACGTCATGCGTAAGCGCCTTGTCACTGACACAATGCGTTTCCGTATACAAAAGTTCTACGCTGTCCAAGGCAAAAGCTTCGCCAATGACGTGAACGTTCACCTCTTGTGCATAGGCCTGCTGCGTCACTGGCAACAGGGCAACAATGAAAACACAGACAAAGAGGCATGCGCTGCGCATTGCAGGTAGCACGACGCTAGCTCGCGTCCATGTCATGCGGTCTGTAGAGTCCCTTCCCGGTTATTTTGGGAAGCTCCATTGCCGCAACCAAACCAAGCTTGTGTTCGACCACCGCCGGCACCGCATTTACGATAGTGGTCGCCGTTTGAATAACACCTGCCACAGCATGATCGCCATTACGATCCTCCATATCCATGGATATTTCCATCCGCGGCTCACCCTCGATAATGACTCGATAACCCTTACCTTTGGGCCAATCGGGCGCAATATCGTCGGTGAGGCGCGTCACGTGCTCCAGCACGACGACTTCCCTGCCATCCATGATGCCTCTGACCTCAAAGCGCATGGCGCCAGTCGTGCCGGCCTTAAACGTCCCCATACCATTATGAATATCTTCTGTTAGAGGAAGCCGTTCATGTACTTCGTAAACTTTATCCAAGGTGATGCCTAAACCCGCCGCCACCGAATGAACCGAACCACCCCAGCCTAAGGACAGCATGCCCTCTCTGAACAGCATGCAGTCATGATCTATTGGATAGCCGAAACCCATCACCTCGCGAATCGTGTGCTCCTGTTCATAGGTCGCATAATTGACAATTTCACGCATGCGGATGCTGCTCCAGTATTCCGACAAGCCGGTAAAAACGAGCGGCATAGTGTCGTTAGCGAAGCCCGGGTCAATACCACTGTTAAAGCAGGTAGACTTGCCTTCTTCGCAAGCCGCCTTTAAAGGATCTGCCAAAAATGCAATCCCTGGATTATGAGGATACTGCAACATGAACAATGAGCTAGACACCACATTGATACCTTGGCGAAGGCATTGTGCCTGATCCTCCGCCGCCTCCATCATGCGCGTCTCTGAGTGCGCGGTATAGATAACGCAGTCAGGCTTGGTCGCCAAGGCTTGATCGACGTTGTCTGTAGCTAGGACACCGGCCAGCTGCCCAAAACCAATTAACTCGCCCACATCGCGACCCGATTTTTCAGGCGAACTGACAATATGTGCAACCAACTCTAGCTCTGGGTGGCCCAGCACTGCCCGAACAGCATAGCTACCCACGTTTCCGGTACCCCAAGTAACAACCCTGTATGACATGCCTTTATTTCCTTATCGTTTCATTGATGATTTCATAGAATAGAGGCAACGCTAAGCGGCGCCGCTGGTGCGATTAAATAATCACCCCGCTTCTCGGATCTCTGCGACGGACTCGGCCAGCGCGGTCTCCAATGCCGTATACGACATGCCTAACTCATTGATCCCTCGAGATGGATCAAACAGCAGAGAACCCGCCGCTGTTGTCTTCAATACATCTAACGGCATCATAGGACGTTTACCGGTCTTGCGAGCCAGGATATCCATGCCCATAGCCAGTGGCCACAGAAAAGACTCAGGTATGTTCCAGCTTGGCACCGGCACATCCGCGATTCTGCCAATAATTTTAAAATAGTCGCGTGTAGTCGCGCGCTGATCCCCAATGAGATAACTACGCCCAACAGAATCTTCTTTGATTAACGCTCGCGCAATTGCATCCGCAGCGTCTTTGACATAAACGTAGGTGTAGGTAGTATCTGCGCCAATCAATGCGGGCAGCTTCCCATCAACTGCTCTCTTCACTTCCATGGTCTCTTTGTCATCCCCCGCACCTATGACCGCCGCCAAATAGACGATAGTGAGCGGCAAGCCCTGATTTTCGTACATTGTCCATCCCGCCTGGTCACCCAGATATTTGCTTCTCGCATAATTGCTGGGATGCCGGCCGGGCAGCGTCTGTTCATCAAAAGGTATCGTGTCCGGCACGCCAAAAGCCAACGGAGTACTCACCTGAACCACTTTTTCTACACCGGCTTCAAGACAGGCCTCAAACACGTTCGCTGCACCGCGCTCATTGAGCGCATAAAAATGTCCTTTGTCGCGATTCCAAAATTCTCGATAGCCCGCTATATTTACTACACCCCACGCGCCCTCGAAGGCAGCGGATAAGCTTGATTTCCGAGTAATGTCGCCGTAATGGAAACTAATGTCTGGGTCCAAAGCCCGCAGTGGGGCGACATCACTAGTGTGGCGAACGAGACATCTAATGCGATACTTTTTTTCGCTGACAAGACGCTCAACAAAACGTCTGCCTACAAAACCGGTAGCGCCGGTTATTGTAACAATGTGCTTACTACTGGCCATTTATCGGGCATCTCCGAGTGCAATTTATTAGATCCTACCAGTCATACGCTCTTGCGCCCCTATCGGATGATTTGGACAAGTTTCTCAGGTTTTTGTGATCGGCGCTTTACCGGTGGACGTAGTGTGTACATTATATAACCTTACACACCGTAATGAGTACAACTACGCGAGCGTTGACATGACAGAGAACCCTTACCTGGTAGAAAACTTTGCTCCAATGGACACTGAGGTCACGGTCGACACACTCAAAGTTAGCGGCCAAATACCGTCCGACTTGGCTGGTCAGCTATTGCGCATAGGTCCCAACCCAGTGAATCCAGACCCCGCCACGCATCATTGGTTCCTAGGTAACGGGATGGTACACGGTCTTCAGCTGCGCGACGGAAAAGCCGAATGGTTCCGAAGCCGTTACGTGCGCGATGATGAGGTTGTTGCGGCCAAAGGCTGGCCGCCGGTGCAAGGGCCTAACAATGCGTTACAACTGGGCGGCGGGGTCGCCAATACCAACATTATATTTCATGCTGGAAAAAGACTGGCGTTGGTCGAAGGTGGAAATCTCCCCGTGCAGCTGAATTCATCGCTTGAAACAGTCACGCGCACCAATCTCGGTGGAACTCTGCCCGGTGGCCTGTCGGCACACCCCCACCTTGATGCGGACACCGGTGAATTGCATGCCGCTGTTTATTCTCCATTGTGGAATTATATACAACATGTCGTCATTAGCGCCGAGGGCGACGTCATTCGCACGGTCAATGTCCCTGTTCCGGGCCAGCCTATGGTGCATGACTGTATGATTACCAAAAATTACTTCATACTTTTGGATCTGCCAGTAGTACTGAATATGGAAGCTGCAGTGGCTGGTGCCAGCCTGCCTTACCGCTGGAGCGCTGACTATGGCGCCAGGGTTGGACTGCTCCCTCGGCACGGAGGGGCAGAGGAGGTCACATGGCATGAGGTCAACCCATGCTATGTCTTTCATCCAATGAATGGCCATGAGGATGCCATGGGACGCGTAGTCCTGGACGTATTACGCCATCCAAAGATGTTTGCAACAGACATGCGAGGGCCGAATGAAGGCACTGTGACCTTGGAGAGATGGGTTATTGATCCACTAAAAACACGCGTGCAAGAAACTCGGCTCGATGACCAAAGCCAAGAGTTTCCCCGTATCGCGGAACAACTTACCGGCAAGCCTTACCGCTACGGGTACACTGTTGCACTGGGCGCGGGGTTTTCCACGGGTGGACTCATTAAACATGACCTGCAGCAGAGTCGAAAAGAGACCTACAACGAAGGAATGGCGAGACAGTTTATGGAGCCCGTTTTTGTTCCGAGACAAGACTCAACATCCGAAGACGACGGCTGGTTAATGTCCTTCGTTTATGATGCCAAGACTGATTCCAGTGACATCGTCATCCTTGAAGCGAAGGATATAGCTGCCGGCCCCACCGCCACTATCCACCTGCCAAGACGAGTGCCGTTTGGCTTCCACGGCAACTGGGTACCCTCAACTGACTAAGAGCGTCTCAACGCTGAATATGGCACCTGCGACAGTCGACGGCACTTCTTGCCTCACACGCTCTGGAATGACACAAAAGACACAAGCAAATAAAGGACCTAGACGAATGAGCAATGAACCCGATGGAGAGCTAGGCAAGCCGTCTAAAAAAGCATCAGACAATCTATATCCGCGCCTACCCTGCCGCGGCTGCGGCAGCGATTGTAAAAATTATACAGTTTGCGACGGCCGTCCCTGGAGAACTCTGGCACCCGACGCATTGGCAGGTAGCAGATAACGCGACGAAGACTGCTGCGCCATGAGCGCTTTCATGCTGTCCCCAGATGCGGGCAGAGATTTTTTCAAGGAAGATGCCAGAGCAGTACCGAGCATTCGCTGATAGTACGGCAAGTGACTTTCGTAGAAAGGGAGATGTGTAGAAATCGAGTCTTGATTTGACAGGGCGTCAACAAAGCCATGTATAAACTCTCGTGCTCTTACCAACGCATCGGAGTCTTCGGCCAGCTCGTCAATACTCATTTCCCAAGTCATATCAATGCGCAAGCGACAACTCGCCAAAAATTCTCCGGGGCTACTGCGACCCCATTCCTTGGGCGATATAAGCGACAACGTCCACCCTTTCTCTCCGGTATAGAGGTAGTAGGTGTTTCCCACAACCGGCTTAAAACCGAATTTTGCGGTAAGAATCAGAGAAGAAATCGCATAATCTCGAAGGAATTCTCCGGCGTCTTTAGGGCCAGCCACTGTGGGCTGCATCATCGACCAATCCCTCAGGACTGGGACAACGCCTTTTCCCTGCGGATTCGGGTTTTTGATCGGTGTAAACATCGGTGCGGTCACATCATCTCTCTACATTTGGCACAGATGCCTTGAACCCAACGGCGTTCATAACGCTAGAGAACGCTCTCGATAGCTTTCTTCAGTGCTGGACTGTCGGGCGACGTGCTGCTGTCGAAATGCATAACAACCTTGCCCGTGGAATCGACGACATACTTGTTGAAGTTCCAACTCGGGGCCTCGGTTTGAAGAGCCAGCTCGCGGAACACTGGATTAGCGTCGTCCCCGCGCACGTGGCTCGGTGCGAACATTGTAAAAGTGACACCATAATTGACATAGCAGACATTCGCCGCCTCTTCCTCATTGTTGGCTTCTTGACGAAAATCATCACTGGCAAAGCCAACAACCGTGAGGCCTTGCTCACGGTACTGGTCATTCAATTCTTGCAAGCCTTTGAATTGTTTTGTGTAGCCACAGTGACTTGCCGTATTAACAATGAGAAGTGGCTGGCCAGCGCTGATTTCACAAAGGTTAATCAACTCCTGTGAATGTAATTTACGGAGGTCATGGTCCAAGTATTCAGGGCACACTGCTGCTGCAGTTCCCGTAAAGAAAAAGGCGGTCAGTAGCACTGCTGCGCGCATCATACACATTGCTCTTTTAATCCAAGTTTGGCGATCAACGCAGGAAGAGGGAATAGTAGCCCGCCACTATTTCGCTTTAGCAGATAGACGTACTGCTAGGACCAGCTTTTTTGTTGGTGCTCACATCGAACAAGTACCAGACATAGCATCGCGAGAAGATTCCGTTAAGAATAAGTGCGAGGGAGGTCATTATTACCAGCCACTCTACCCCGTTCAATTGCGGCTGCATGAATGCCCAGCCGGCGAAAGCGACGCCGATGAAGAGTCGCACTACGCGTTCAATATTACCTAGGTTACGTTCGATCATGATCAGGCTCCGCCTTTTGATCTATTTGAATTGGCTAAATATACGCCTGCGCGGTAATTTTGGATTACTTTGCGCCACAAATGGACATTGAGCGGCCTAAAGGTAATTCCCCTGCGCAAACAAGTCACCACTGGATACTAGATCCAGCAGCGTTAAGCACAAACAAATCACTTTGGCGTATTACAGTACCCGCAGGTGCGGATATTTTCGCATCAAAGGAAGAAGTCTTGATTGGCGGCACCCAGTGCCACAGCCCCCATATTGCGCGCGAAGCCAATAGGGTTATTTGCCACGTGCGCCCTAGCCGTATGAATATCCAAAAAACACTGTTGAATAGCGCTGCCATGAAACACGGACGAACCGCCAGCAGAGGAGAACAGCGAATCCACAACACCGATGGACTTCTCTATCACCAGCGACGCTTGATATCTGTAGAGAATTCTATCGTCCAGAGGAATGACTCCTCCATGGCGCATGGTATCCATCATCTTATCGAAGTTCGACAGAAGAATCGTAGTCATCTCTTCAATGCTGTTTTTAGCATCAGCGATTCGCACCTGCGTGCCAGTATCCTGCGCCAATTTGGTGATATCTCCACTGGCCTTGCCCTTAACCAATTCTGTGTAGAGGGACAGGGCGTGCCTCGCAGCACCTATGGCAGGCGTGGAAACCACCCGAATAAATAATTGTGCCCACGGCAAGTGGTACAAAGGCGCGCTATCGTGAGTCACACCGGGGTTAGTCCCTTCAAAGCCATCCGTTTGCTTATGGGTGCGGTAATCCGGCACAAAGACATCTTCCACCACGATATCATTGGATCCGGTTCCGGTCAGCCCCATGGAGTTCCATGTGTCTTCGATACGGTAATCGCTCTTAGGAAGAAGGAATGTACGGTACGTGCCGTCCGGTAAAATGCCGCCCAGCAGCACCCAAGTACAGTGATCACAACCGCTGCTCCAGCCCCAGCGTCCGCTGAACCGAAAACCACCGTCCACGTTTTCAACCTTGCCCATCGGCGCATAAGAGGACGATACCCGCGTATGAATGTCCTCTCCCCATACATCCTCTTGAGCTCTCGGATCCATGAGCGCAATCTGAAAGGCATGCACAGCCACAATGCCGCCTGCCCAGGCGGTGGACATACAGCTTTCACCAATGGACATTTGCATACGGAAGAAGTCCTGAGGATTGAGCTCGTAGCCCCCCCATCGCGCCGGCTGCAGCGCGAGAAAAAACCCTGCTTTTTCTAGGGCATCAATATTTTCCACGGGCACGCGCCGATCCTCAAGTGCCTTGCCGGTGTTGGCTCGCAGCAGCGGGTGCAGAGACTCCACTCTTTGCAGCATAGCGGCACCTTCGTCAGCGACGCGGAGCGTTTCAGTATTTACAGATATATTCATGGCTTTTCTCCGGTTATTTGCACCAAGGCCTTAGATTACCCCTTAAAAATAAAGACACATCCCCTGTATGGGGGAAAGCGGCTCATTCAAATCAGAACCTGCTGCTTTAGCAGCCTACCTGATAATCCCTACTGCGCACTCGCATCCCACAGCACCTGAGGGGGTAAATGCGTTTTAGCATAACCCATGCGCTTAAATGTGACCGCTTGACAATAAGTGTCCACACCGCTGAGTGCAACAGTACCCGCGCATACCAAATCGAGGGCGCCATCTTCGGCCATGCACCCAGCCGGCACGTCTGCCAGCACCACCTCGCCAATGACCAGATTGGTGCCGTTTATCGCCAGCTCATGATGTTCTCGCAGCAATAGGCCTAATTTGATGCCTGCCTCGGCCACCATCGGCGCGCCAAAACCCGCATGCCAGACGGGCGAAAGACCCGTGGCGTCAAACTCAGACATATCCTCAGGGTACCGTGCTGCCGTCTGGTGGCCTTGCTCCACGATGGATGACGTAACATGATTGAGGCTATAGCAACCGCTCTGTAAAATATTGGCCAGTGTCTGGTGTTCATCGCTACTGGGCCTGATGATGAGCGCCAGCAGTGGAGGACTTGATCCCAAATGTACGGCTGAGCTCATAATTGCTAAATTGGTTTTGCCGTTTGCGTTCACGGTGCCTACCAAATTTGCAGATTTAAACCCCGATACTGAATTAATAAACGCCGCCCGCCGCCGCGGGTCCATTGCCTTGATGTCTGACGATTCGAATTGCATTCTATTCTCCTGATCACTGCATACGAACAACTCTTCTGTTTAGACCAACTGCCGGAACATCTCCGTTACATTATGATCAAGTCAGCTGACCACCTGCAGGATCGCTAGTCGATATAGACAAATCTCGGCTGCTGCTTTCCATCTCGATCAACCGCTTCGAGAAACATCGACAGCGGTCGAATCCACAGCCCTCCCTTTCCGTACAGTGGCGTATAGACCACCAGTTGCTCGCCGGTCTCAGAATGTGTCGCGATGCCCTGCACCTGGTACTCACCCCCTTTAAAGTGCCGATATTTTCCCGGCGGCAACACCGCCGCGCTGTCTCGCACCAGATCGTCCACGTCAGACTTCACTCAGACTGGCTCGAAAATCAGTACTGGAATGGTCCGCACGCCCTCGGTGCGCGCGCGATAGTCTTTATAGTCCGGATACATCGCTTCCAGCAGAGGCCAAAGCGTCGTTTCTTCCTCGAGGTTGGCCTCGCGCATGCGATAGGTTTTCTTTTCCGTGCCCACCTGGATGTCAACTGTGCTGGCTGCCACCACATTGTGGTACCAGATCGGCAATTTGGACATCCCTCCCTTGGAAGCCGTCATCACGACACTGTCGCCGTGTTTCAAAAACAACAACGGGACTTTTCGAACGGCGCCGGTTTTGCGCCCAACGGTCGTCAAAATTGCAACTGGACCGCCTAAAAATGTGTTCCACAGACGCCCACCAGTGAGCTCGTAGACGGTTGTCTGCCAGCGCCCAACCTTGTTAATAATCCAGCTGCCGATTTTTTCCTGCTTTGGGGTGAAGGGCTGAATGGAGTCTGTCATACGGGTAATCCTTATAATCAATAGCGTGGTGTCACATCTTCTCCATAATGTATACCAGATGGACGAGCGCAAGGCACGTGAGAAGCCCACTTTTCCTTTCAGCAGACCAAATAATTCGCCAATCGCGTGTAAATGGGCGACAGAATCGCCCCACTATTAATGAGGCCGCTTGCACCGCATGATTACGGGTATAACATGGGGTTCTCGCGGAGTACTCGGAAACTGGTACTGCGCTTTGGGGGAGAGAAAAACACGAAAAAAACACTCATCACGCTGACGCTATTTCCCATCCTCCTCATGCTGCTGCTGGCAGTCCTGATCGGGGTCGCCCTACAGCAGGACAAAATGTCCAAATCTGACCTTCGTTTTCTAGTCGACCTTGGGCAGCGCGATGGGGCAAGTGCGATCGTCGAGGTTATCCCAAGCAAGGTTTACGAAGTGGATTCCGCTTCCGACCCTGACCCGTCTTTTGGCAGGACACACATCGCAGGGCGTGGCCATGCACCCTGGGTAATCCGCGGCGATCTTGATGGTCGTCCTCGAATGCTGCAGTTTGCTCTCGCGCCTAGGCTATGGGCGGCGTATGACACACAAACACAATCGCTCTATCAGGCTTGGGAGGGTGATGTACTGTTCGAGGGTGCAGCCTACGATTACAAGCATGGACCGCAACCCATTAGCCAAGGCGCGTGGTACCTTCGCGACACTGAGGGTGCTAAATGGTTTATCGAAGTCGAGGGAGAGGCTATACCCGCGACCGTCAAATATCCCGGTCACGAATATGGCTTTCTTATCGAGCTGACGCAACCGCTGGCAGCCGATCAGAACGTATTGCCCCCGGATATACTCATAAAGCGGTGGTTCTATCGCCCCGACAAAGAGTATGGCGACCCTAAGTACGATGAAACCGTGCTGACTGTTTCCGCCCTAGAAGTCGCCACTGATCGGCGCAGTCTGCGCTTGAAGATTCCTAGTCTAAAGGCGGGATACGTTATCTACCTACGACTCGACGATCGACTTCGCTCCGACACTAGCAAGTCACTTTGGACCGCGGAAGCGTGGTACACACTCAATGCAATTCCTCAAAGAGTCTCCGCCGCACCGGTAAGCGCAACATCCGAAGACGGATGGCGAGATATCTTTGATGGCGAAACACTCGCGGGGTGGCGCAACTATGGGGGCGATACCAATGCTGTGCGCAAATGGGAAGCGCACGATGGCATACTCGCTCTGGTGCAGAGTGGCCCGTTCCCCATGTGGGATATGATCAAAAGCGCCATCTTCGGCGGCCCTGGCGGCGACCTCGTTTATTACCGTGAGACATTTCAAAATTTCGAGCTCAGTTTGCAATGGAAGATTTCCCCTGGGGGTAACAGCGGTATTTTCTATCTCGTGAAAGATGAAACGGAAAATATCTCTTGGCGCACCGGCATTGAAATGCAAGTACTGGACAACGAAGGCCATCGCGATGGACAGATCAAAACCCACAGAGCGGGCAGCCTGTATGGTATGGTCGCCGCGGATCCTGAGACCGTGCGAGCGCCGGGAGAATGGAATGATGTGCTACTTCGAGTAAAGGACAATCACATCGAGCACTGGCTAAACGGGGTTAAGGTTGTCAGTATTGAGCGCGGTAGCGATGAATGGAACGCGTTGGCTGCGGCCAGCAAATTCGCGGACATGCCCGACTATGGTAAATTCGAGGAGGGCTACCTCGTGCTGCAGGATCATGGCGATCCTGTGTGGTATCGTAATATTCGTGTGCGTGATTTGTAAAACAGCACCTCGAAACCTGAGATCGTAATTAACGACCTATTAACTGGGAAATGCTATATGGACCTATCGACCATCGTCTTCTGGCTACTATTACTGTGCCTAGTGATCTACTCCATCGCCATCTACAACACCTTGGTGACACTGAAAAATCGGTATCTCAACGCCTTTGCCCAAATTGAGGTGCAGCTCAAACGGCGTTATGACCTGATACCCAATCTGGTGGAGACGGCTAAAGGCTATATGGCACACGAGCGCGAGACACTAGAGGCCGTAATCAATGCCCGCAACGATGCGGCGACGATTTTGAAGGCGATGAGCAATGGCAATCTGAGCAAAGTTGAATTGGGCAAATTGGCCTCTGCTGAAGGCACACTGAGTGGTGCCCTAGGCAAGCTCAATGTCACCATGGAAGCCTATCCAGATCTAAAAGCCAACGAAAACATGATGCAGGTTTCTGAGGAACTCATCACCACAGAAAATCGTGTCGCCTTTGCGCGACAGGGCTTTAATGATGCCGTCATGGCTTACAATAGCTATCGGCAAAGCTTCCCTCCCGTATTGCTGGCACGCAAATTCGGCCACCCGGAGGATGCCTCGCTGCTGACATTCGACGACTCTGCTCAAATACAGGCCGCACCTCAAGTCACGTTTTAACGCACTGATCAGCAGGTCTCATGGATTTTTTTGCGCAACAGGATCTCGCCCGGCGCAATACGCGCCTGTTAACGCTATTTTTTTTGCTTGCGGTCCTACTGCTGGTCATTCTTACCAATTTCGCCGTCGCGGCATTCCTGTTTTTCGGCCAAGACTACAATGTTTACAGTGGCAACCCAAAAGCAATGACCGACTTTTTGTCCTATTTCAGCTGGGCACGTTTCGGGAATATTGGCTTGCTAATAACCACCACCGTCGCACTGGTTGTCCTGGTCAAGTGGATAGCATTATCCACCGGTGGCAAGGCTGTTGCCGAAAGTATGGGTGGCACGCGGATCCTGCCGCAGTCTCGGGATGCCGCCGAGTGTCGCTGTCTCAATGTCGTTGAAGAGATAGCGCTGGCAGCGAATATGCCTGTGCCGCCGTTGTATGTGTTGAACGGCGAACGGGGTATCAATGCCTTCGCCGCTGGTATAAGCCCCGCCGACGCTGTAGTGGCGGTCACCCGGGGGACCATCGAGCATCTTAAACGCCATGAATTACAGGGCGTGATCGCGCACGAATTCAGTCACATCCTCAACGGCGATATGCGCCTCAATATTCGCCTCGCCGCACTCTTAAAGGGCATCACCTTTATCGGCGACGTAGGCTATGTTCTGCTGCGCAGCAGCCGGGTGCGCACGGGGGCAAGTGCTCGCAGCGGCAAACTCAGTGGAGGCTTAACCTTCATCGGGCTGGCACTATGGCTATTGGGTTGGCTGGGCGGCGTTGCAGCGGGTTTTATCAAGGCTGCCATTTCCAGACAAAAAGAATATCTGGCGGATGCCAGCGCCGTACAATTTACCCGCAGTTCTGATGGTATAGGCGATGCCCTAAAGGTGATCGGCGGCTACATACCCGGCACCCTAGTTCACGCCGCTCGCGCTACCGAGATGTCACATATTTTTTTCGGGCAGATCGAGCACCGTTTGTGGCAGGCCTTTGCCACCCATCCACCACTGCATAAACGCATTGAGCGGGTAGATCCGCAATGGGACGGCCGGTACATCGAGCGCGAAGCAGTGCGCTACGCGCAGCACACTTCTGGGTCGGCATCAGCAGAGGCGGGCGTCGGGCGATCAGCCCTCGTTGCAGCCGCTATGGTCGGAGTGCTTGCTGACGAATCCAGACCTAAAGATCTGCTAGAGGATGCGGACTTTGAAGCTGGCCCCGACCAGCTGGATCAGGACACTGCCAACAAGCAGGCAATCCCGCTAGTCTTCATACGCCACAGTCACGAGCCTTTAGGTGCACATGCGTTGGTCTATTCTCTGCTGATAGGCGAACAGAAACCGCTGCAACAGGTCCAATTAAACATTATCACAGCTGCAGACATAAGCGGTCTGGACACCCTTGTCGCCACACTCCACCCTGGCGTCCGTGCACTGGATGCCTCACATCGACTGCCTCTACTGGAGATGTGCCTGCCTGCACTGAAGTCTATGTCCGCCGAACAATATCAGACATTTAAGGACACACTAGTCAAGCTGATCCAAGCCGATGATCAAATAGAGCTACACGAATGGTGCTTATTTCAATTAGTGCGGCACTATCTGGAGCCGGAATTCATCCGCGTTAAACCCAGCCGAGCGCGCTATCGCAAGCTGCAAACGGTAGCAGGCCCGATACGGACAGTATTGTCAGTGTTGGCCTATGAAGGCGACGGGGAATCACAGGCGCTATTCTGCCTGGGAGCCAATACCCTCGGTTTCACCGATATGACCATTGTGACGCGGGAACACGCCAGCGTTGAGGCCTTCGGCCGAGCGGTGCATGAATTAGCAGACTGTTACCCCCTGCAGAAGCCACGCTTATTAAAAGCCATGACCCTGGTCGCCAGCAGCGATGGCACACTAAATCCAACGGAACGAGACATTATCGTCAGCGTGGCCGCGGTGATGGATTGCCCAATACCCTCCCCCGTTGAGTTAGGTACCGAGCCAGGCTGAACAGCTTTACGAATACTCCGCACAGGCTAATTTAAAAAATCCTGACATTAGCATTGCTGGCGAGGCCTAGGACATCATAGCAGCAGCGGTTCGCAATTTGACTCCCAAGGCCCCAGCGTTTTATTCTGCACCCCGAAAGAAACCTCATATTACGAGTAAGGAATATCCATGACCAACGAACGCCCCTACAGTTCTATCATCGTCGACGGCGTCGAGCAGGCACCGAGTCGAGCGATGCTTTACCCAACTGGATTCAAACGTGAGGACTTCAATAAGCCGCAGATCGGCATCGCCTCCACTTGGAGCATGGTGACCCCGTGTAATATGCACATCAACAAACTGGCTGACGCCGCGGCTGCAGGGGCGGATGAGGCGGGTGCAAAATCGGTATTGTTTAACACCATTACTGTGTCAGATGGCATTTCTATGGGTACTCCAGGCATGCGCTATTCATTGGTATCGCGTGAGGTTATTGCAGACTCAATCGAAACCGTGGTTGGCGCTCAAGGCTTTGACGGGTTTGTGACCATCGGTGGCTGCGATAAGAATATGCCTGCGTGCGGAATTGCTATGGCACGCATGGATCGCCCCAGTGTCTTTGTGTATGGCGGCACGATTCTACCGGGTGCCGAGCGACGTGATATCGTCTCTGTATTCGAAGCCGTAGGCGGACACGCCGCTGGCAGGGTATCGGACGTTGAACTGGCTGAAATTGAAACCACTGCCATCCCCGGGCCTGGCTCTTGTGGTGGCATGTATACCGCCAACACAATGGCGTCTGCGATGGAAGCACTCGGTCTATCGCTGCCGGGCAGTTCGGCTCAAAACGCCATCAGTGAAGATAAAAAACAGGACAGCTACAACGCCGGGGCCGCGGTTCGAAATCTCATCAAGCTGGGACTCAAACCCAGTGACATGCTGAGCCGCGAGGCGTTTGAAAATGCCATCACTATCACCATCGCACTCGAGGGGTCTACCAACGCGGTACTGCATCTCATTGCCATCGCCCACGCTGCCAATATTCCTCTGTCTCTGGACGACTTTAGTCGCGTCGGTAAACGTGTCCCCGTACTGGCTGATATGCGCCCTGCCGGACAGTACGCAATGAGTGAATTGATTGCGATAGGGGGCATTCTGCCGCTGATGAAAATGTTACTTCAAGAGGGTCTATTACACGGTGACTGCATGACTGTGACCGGTAAAACGCTGGCGGATAACCTCGCGCTGGTTCAGGATTATCCCGCCGACCAAAAAATTATTCGCCCCCTGTCAGATCCCATTAAAAAAGACAGCCACCTAGTCATACTGCGCGGTAATCTGGCACCAGAAGGGGCGGTCGCTAAAATCACCGGGCATGAAGGCCTAATCTTCACCGGGACTGCGCGCTGTTTTCAGGGTGAGGAGGCGGCAATGGCCGCGATTATGGCTGGCCATATCGTGGCGGGTGACGTGGTGATCGTTCGTTACGAAGGCCCCAAGGGCGGGCCAGGCATGCGTGAAATGCTGAGCCCCACCAGTGCCATCAATGGCCGCGGTCTTTCTCAGGAGGTGGCGCTGCTCACTGATGGACGATTTTCCGGGGGGTCAAGAGGGTTTGTGATCGGCCATGTCACGCCAGAGGCTCATCTAGGCGGCCCTATTGCACTGGTGCAAGACGGCGACAAAATAACAGTTGACGCAGAGAGTGCCGAGATTACCCTGCATGTTGACGATACCGAGTTGGCAACTCGCCGCGCGGCATGGACCGCACCTGCGCCCTATGCAACCCGCGGCACACTGGCCAAGTATGCCAAACTCGTCAGCTCCGCCAGTGAAGGCGCTGTCACCGACAAATACTTAGAAGTGTGATGGGACGCCTACCCCAATCGACACGATTACTAACCGCCGCATGCACATCCGAAAATTGTGGCTCTGGGCTATCTATGTCGTCGTGAGCCGTTTAGGTTTGAGTTGCATTTATTACAGCTGAAACGTATAAAACCCTAAGAATATTCTATCGAGGCAAGCTACTGAATTATGGACAAGCTATTCGATTTTTTTAAGGCCTATGATATTTCACTATCACAGCTACTCATTGTCGCGATAATTTTTTTCGTGACCATAGCGGTGTACCTCTCAGTTCGCTTTTTTTTTCAACGCTATAAAAAAGCAACACTTCCCTCACAAACGATTAAGACTGTGTTTTATGCGTCGTTTGACAAACCATTACAGCTGGCAACCATTGTTATTGGTTTTTACTTCATAGCCATGCATGTTTTGACATGGTTTAAGTTCACCAGTTTTTTCGATCAGGTTGTAACACCCGGGGTTAATATTGGCTTGGCGTTTTGTTTCTTTATGCTAATGAATACGTTTCTCTCGCGATTGAAAGCCTATTCGATTACCAAAACAACGCGAACAGACGGCGGATATGACAACTTTGCCAAAGTTGAGCAAATACATAAACTTGGACAAGTGCTGACGCTTGCCATTATGGTCTTTATGATTGCTTCAATTCTTGGACTTAAAGTTTCGCAGGGTGTCGCCTACTTAGGTGGGGGATTGGCAATTGTCGCGTTGGTCTTTAAGGATACTATTTCGAGCGTTTTTGGTGGCCTCATTATTTATTTGGACAGCCCTTATGCGGTTGGCGATTGGATTTACACTATAGACGGTCAGATTGAAGGCACAGTTGAACAAATCAGTTGGCGTCTGACCCATATTAGGACGTTTGATGCACGATTGATTTTTACGCCGAATAATATCTTAATTACACAAGCAGTCGTCAATGCCTCAAGGATGTTAAATCGTAGAATATTGCAATACATCGGCCTGAGGTATGACGATTTTGATAAATTTGAAGCTATTCAAAAAGACATTTATGCCTTTCTCGGTGAGCACCCAGACATTGACCAAAGTTGTACAACCCTCGTCAATGTGGTGAATGGCAGTACCGATATGGGCTCAACGACAGAAGGGTTTTTCGGAGGGTCCTCTCTAAACTTTTCAGTCTATACCTTTACGAAAGTGACCAACTGGAGAAAATTTCAAGCCATTCAGGACAAAATCATGATGGATATAGGCCGGATCATTTATCGTCACGACGCTGAAATTGCCTTCACCACGATGACCTTAGATATCCCAAAGGCTGATGTCAAACCCATCCCTCAAGCCGCTCAATAGTGTCTGAGCTTGCATCAGGCCGACCGTAAATCTCGTCAGAAAAGAGAACGGCATCTGACTTGAATCGGTGTCGCATGAAGAACCGCAGTAATACTGTTGCCCGCCGCTTTGCAGCTTAACGGCAATGCGCAGCAAAAAACTAGCCATATCACGCTAACGGATTTTACAATCCCCGAAAATCTAAAACTGAATAGAGGTGTAGACTAAGCAAGCGCAGGAGGACGTCCATGCGCTGATTGGTTTAGTCGTCATCGCCGCTCATAATCGCGTCAGTTTGCTGCTGATCTTCTTCGAGCTGACCCTGTTGTGCTTCACTCTGCAGCTCGAGCTGACGCTCTTGTTCTTCACGTTGCTGCTGAGACTGCTGAGCTTGCTGTTCTGCTTCATTCACGTTCTGCTGGACACGCTCTTCGCTGCGGCTTACTTCCTCTGCCGACTGCTCAGAAGATCCGTATCCCTGAGCACTCACCTGTGTCGCTGACAGTGCTGCTACCATGGCTGCGGCTACTGCAATTTGCTTGATCATATTCTCATCCTGTTTAAGGTATTTTACTGCGACAAGTGTAGCCTACTTTTAACCTGTTGCAAAAATGAATAGAGGCAGAGTATCAATTTTTCGGCGTATACAGCGCTCCTCTAAACTATCAATTCACTGTATAGCACTCTGTGGTTAAACTTTCAGATCACGACTCCTCTTTAGATCTTCTTCGAAACCAGCCTGTCCAACCATCGAAGCCAATCGCTGCAGACAACAGAAAACCCTAGCCCGCTGCACCCGCACTGGCGACCTGTGCTTCAGTGTATTGCTTGACCTTTTTGAACACGCAGCGATTGGCGAAACGCACCAGCGGCTGGGTCATCCACACTAAGTGGCGACGTCGCTCGAAAGGTCGGCAAGAAAACCTTCAACAGCCTGACTGAATATATCATTGCGGTCTCCCGCGACCATGTGCCTGGCATCTTTGACGTCAACGCAGTGTGCATGAGGCACCAACTGCAGAAATTCTTCAGCCAGCTCCGGGGTGACAAGATCACTCATTTGCCCTCGCACCAGCAGCATTGGTAGAGCGATATTACGTGTTGCCACCACCAGACGATCGGCGTTGGCGAAATTCTCAGGAGTGGCGCGCTCTTTAAAAAAATTCGGGTCCCAGTGCCAGCGGTAGCGACCATCTTCATCGAGTCGAAGGTTCTTGCGCAGGCCACTAACGTCCTTTCGCCTCGGCCGACCGGTATATTGAGCAATGATGTCGGCCGCCTCTTCGAGATCGGCAAATCCTTCTTCCACATGCGTCCCCATAAAACGTACGATATTCATTGCACCTTCGGGGTTCATTCGCGGGACGATATCGACCAGCACAATGGCCCGGAACACGGTGTCGCTAGTTTCACCTTCGGCCACCATCGCCGCAATACCGCCTAGCGAAGCGCCAACCAGAGCGGGGGGTGACCTGAACCTTGACGCCAGTTCGCGTTGGTCTTCCGCAAAGCGATCAATATTGTAATCGCCGTCTTCAGACCATGCGGAATCGCCGTGTCCCCGGTGGTCGTAAGCAACGGCATACCAGCCTTTGCTAGATAATGCTTCAGCCGTGGTGCCCCAGGAGTGACGAGTCTGGCCGCCACCGTGTGAAAGTAATACGGGGGGATCCTCAGGATTACCATAGGCATCTGCCGCCAACCGAATATCATTAGAGAGGGTAAATTCCAGCTCCTTCATTGTATCTCTCACTTAAATATCAGGCCGACTAGTTTAGCGCAGCAACCTCGTGTAAAACTATGACAAGGTTAATTCACAGCTGATTATAGTGGGCGGGCTTTATCTGTTATGTCGAGTGTGTTCATATTGCGGCTCGTATTCATGAGGAGATCTGCTCACGGTAGCCTTTTTCATATTTTCTATACTTTGCCATCTTCATCTGGATTTACTTCGGTGATTGCAGCCGGTTTATTCTGGTTGTCTGCGACTCGTTTGGCTTTCTTCCGCTCGTAACGCTCCCGCAAACGGGCGGTTTGCCACGCCGGCAACTTGACACGCTCATCCCAATCCTTGTCATCGCTGAAGTGTTCTATCCCCACTTCAGTCGCGGCGTGATTAATACGCCGGAAAAAATCTTTAATGCGG
>ENA-OSJC01000646-OSJC01000646.1-marine-metagenome-genome-assembly--contig:-NODE-646-length-32691-cov-11.877476_pt1 | contig 32691 bp, 27 predicted proteins | sample MGYA00237885_ERZ534234 | MGnify/ENA primary metagenome ERZ534234 (study PRJEB26413, sample SAMN06343907) | marine metagenome | isolation source: coastal waters | place: Atlantic Ocean: West Antarctic... | reverse complement strand
TGAGCCTAATTGAGCCCCCGCTGAATGCCCCATGATGAAAAGAGGCTGGTTCTCAGGAACATTTTCCAAGGTCCATTGATAGGCTAATTGGGCATCTTGCAGAATCTCAGGAAATCTCACCGAGGGGTACAAACGGTAATCCGGCACAACCACATTAAAACCTTGATAAGCCAGTGTATCCGCGACGAATCGGTAATCCGACTTGTTGCCGCTGCGCCAATTGCCGCCATAGAAAAATAGCACTGTCGGACGCGCTGATTCACCGTCAATACGATAATGGTCAAGGTAATTCCGATGTGCGCTACCAAAGGGAATATCACTCAAACGCTCATAGTCGCCGGAACGGGCTATAGCGTTTATTAGATTAAGACCCGCAGATTGATAGAATCCACCGATGAGTTCTTTAATTTTCAATAGCTTATAACAACTTATTAACGTATTATTCGGCGCTTTTGGCGAGCAGCAAATGCCTCTGGTATGAGACGTTAACCAGCCGCCTAGAAAACCACAAGCACCAATATAAAACCATCCCTCCTAGTAAAATTTGCAGGATTTCAACAACGCACGACTCCACTTAGAGTCAAAGAGACAAAACTCAAATTGAACTCTAACATCACACGCTGGATAGGACTGACATCGCTGTGTTTCATCGCGTTTGTGTTCGCCCCGGATGCAAGAGCTGCAAGCGCCGGGAACCAAAATCGTTTTGAACAAATCACTTTAACCAAAGTTGAATCCCCCAACATCAAAATTGATGGTGTCCTAGACGAAGCTATTTGGAAAACATTACCATCGGCGACCGGCCCCATGGTTGTTGTTCAGCCTGACAGCATGGTGCCCGCTGGGAATGAAACACGCACCTACCTTTTCTATACGAAAGAGGGCTTATACGTTGGCATATGGGCAGAGCAAGATCCCGAAACGCTGATAGCTCGACTCAGTTCCAGAGATCAATTTATTTCTCGAGACGGCGTTTCATTAACGCTTGACCCTAGCGGCAAAGGGCTCTACGGCTATTGGTTTGCAACATACCTTGGCGGTAGCATTGGCGACGGAACCGTTGTGCCTGAACGACAGTATTCACGGCAATGGGACGGGCCTTGGTATGGCGAAACGGCTGTCCATGATCAGGGCTACTCAGCGGAGATGTTCATCCCCTGGTCCACGATGACAATGCCCGATACCAATTCAACGGAGCGCGTCGTCGGCTATAGCTTGACTCGAACCGTTGGATATAACGATCAACATTGGGCATACCCGCCTTTGTCACGAAGAGAAAACGTCTTCTTGTCCCAATTACCAACAATGGCACTCGAATCTATTAGTCCAAAACAGCAATACACGTTTTACCCCTTTGTGTCGTCTTCCTATGACAACACAATGGATCAGAACCAAGATAGCTACAAAGCCGGGTTCGATCTCTTCTGGCGCCCAACCAGCAACTTGCAACTGACGGCAACTGTTAATCCCGACTTCGGTAACGTCGAATCAGACAAGGTCGATGTAAACCTGTCGTCCTTTGAAACTTTTTTCCCAGAGAAACGAGCATTCTTTCTCGAGGGCCAGGAAATATTCATTACGACACCAAGGGCAAGCGGTCGGGATGGAACGCCTACGACGCTTTTAAACACGCGTCGAATCGGTAGTGCACCGAAAGACCCTCTCATTCTCGATTTCGAACTTGAAGGTATTGAAGCAAATCAACCCAGTGAGCTTGAAGGTGCGGGTAAAATCACCGGCCAAAACGGTAAATTACGTTACGGTTTTCTCGCGGCTATCGAAGACGATACTAAACTCAGCGGCGAGCTTAGCGGACAGCCTTTGGAAGTTTTGCAGGATGGCAGACAGTTCAGCGTTGCTCGTTTGCTCTATGAAGACACTTCGACAGGCGACCGAAGATCTATTGGTTGGATGTCAACCAATGTCGCCCATACACAGGAAGACGCAACCGTTCACGGCATTGACGGGCACTATCTGACCGCCGATGGACGATGGAACACCGATGCTCAAATAATGTATTCAGACGTCAACAACGTCACAGGCCAAGGTGCCTTTGTAGACGTAACCTACACACCCCAGAGGGGACGCTCTCACAAATTGTCCATGGATTATTACGATGATACGTTGGATATAAACGACTTCGGTTTTCTGCGCCGCAATGACAACATTGCTGCGCGTTACCGATATGATCGAAACGACAGTAACCTGGTCGATCTAAGATCCCGCACGACGACGATAAAACTGGTTCAAGAGTACAACACCGCAGGCCGACTCGTTCGCAGCGGCGCATTCTGGGAGCAAAAGTTCGAGTTCCAAAACAATAACTTCATGTCCTACCAACTCAACTATTTCCCTGAGCGTTGGGAAGATAGAGAGTCGGACGAAGGTAACTATCGTGTTGAGGGAAGATGGCTCACCGGGGCATTTGCCAAGACAAATCAATCAAAGCCTTTGAGTATTGGCGGCGGTGTTTTTTATCGTGGCGAACAACTCGGTGGCTATACCATGGAATATGTCACTGAGCTTGACTGGCGTCCGACCGATAGGTTTTCTCTAACTGCAAAGCTAGTCTATGAAGACAAGTCGGGCTGGTTACTGCACGGCGATGGACGAGACTTTACCACCTTCAATGCCGTTGTCTGGCGTCCGGAAATGGAAATGGACTTTTTCATTACAGCCAAGCAACAAATTCGAATAACAGCGCAGTGGGCAGGCATAAAGTCTCATGAAGATGAGCGATGGAAAATCCCCCTTGGTGATGGTGAGTTAATTACTGACCCCGTTCCCCCGGGTGACTCCTCTCGCGATTTCAACATTAGCCGACTTACATTCCAAGCCCGTTATCGCTGGCAAATAGCACCACTTTCAGATCTATTCTTAGTCTACACACGCGGCTCAAACGTCAACAGTATGCCTGACGACGATTTCGACGATCTGCTCAGTAGCGCTTGGACAGATCGTCTTGTTGACATCTTCGTTATCAAACTACGCTATCGGCTTGGGTCCTAAAAATGAAAAACGCCATCAAAATGCTAGCATTGGACCTTGATGGCACACTGGCGCTCGACGATCATCAGATTTCTCCTGCGACAAAGCGGGGCTTGCAACAACTTCACAATAACGAAGAAGTTGAGGTCGTGATCGCAACAGGCCGCCGCTATAGGTCAACCCGTTATGTAGCGGACAATCTTGATTTTGACGTATCAATCGTATGTAACGGTGGTGCTCTAGTAAAAAATCAACAACACCAAACGCTACAAAGCGTTACTTTCACAGAGGATCAGGTACAACATCTGATAAAGCTGGGGCGAAGTGTCGGGTTGAGTTTATCGGGACAGCGGGACTCACATGCATTGGGCGGTCCAGACTTTTACATCGACAATGCCGAGGTATGGAACAAACAAGCGCAAGGGTACTTCGATGACAACGCGGCTTATGCCGAAGCGGCAGATATACAAAAAAACTGGCAAGACATATTGGTTATCGGTGCGTTCGATGACGAAGAGAAATTACTCGCCTTCTCAAAATTAGTGAATGAAGATTCCGAAGGCAGATTTAACACAGTTATCGTGCCCCACCTAGACAGTCCCTACCATTATTGTGAGGTCAGCCTGAGCCACGTAACAAAATGGTATGGACTCGACGTCCTCGCTCAAAAGAACTTCATTACCGCCGATAATATTTGTGCCGCCGGCGATCAGATGAATGACTACGCCATGGTTCAGACTGTGGCACATGGCGTAGCCATGGCAAACGGCAACGATGAATTAAAGTCTATCGCCAACTTCATATGCGGCCGTCATGACGAAGACGGTCTGTTAGATGTTATCAACTACATTCGCCAGCACAATCAAAAACATGGCTAAGACCTCGATAAACAAGACCACTGACATCGATGACATTTGGGTTTTTGGTTACGGCTCACTGATTTGGCGAGCGGACTTCGAGTATGCAGAGGTCCAGCCTGGCTACATCAAACACTTCAGTCGACGATTCTGGCAAGGCTCCACAGATCACCGCGGCACACCGCAATCACCCGGACGGGTGGTTACCTTAATCGAACAACCCGACGCGATTTGCTGGGGTACCGCTTATCGACTTGAGCATGAAAGGGCAGCGCAAACGCTGCAGCATTTAGATCACAGAGAGAAAGGCGGCTATGACCGCCGAGCGCTGCTATCCAGAACACTACGGTCTTTTAGCGGCGGACGAATAGCGATGAGTAAATTTTTGCGATCGGCCTTTTTTAGAATGTTAGATTTGGTGTCAACTAAGGGAAAAGTGTTTGGTCGAGGCAGCTTCTCTCAACACTTTCTAAATAAATGTATATAAAATTTAAAGGCGTACTTGAAACATTAACCTTCGTATCTGAGTAAAAGGTTGATGTTTTTTTTGCAACTGAAATGTCTGAAGTCGGAAGATATAACGCAACTAAGTCCGTGGCCGAGTAACGAAACAGTGAGTAGTATCGCAACCAAGTTTGAGGAAAGACCAGAGGCTCAAGCGGTGACGCTCGCAGGCCATCGATTCATAAACCAAAGTGTCGGTAGCACTAATACAATAACTAGTGCTACGGCGACAATTAGCTCTATGTAGTCGAGAAACCCTGCCCCGTGCAAGCCATACTGTAAATGATAGCTAACTGACTCATCTATTCCGGTGTCGGTAAAAAAATTTGAAGCCAGATACGTTAATGTTAAAGATGTAGTTAGTAACGCTGCAATACTCCCTTAGTACCTAACAAAATTGGTACTGCTCTTAACGGCAATCAGGATGATGGCCGAAACGAAGCGGAGTATCGGTGAAAGCATTGAGAACCTCTTAGATTTTTAAGCAGCGCATATAAATGAGAACACAGCCACTCAAGACGCAAGCGCATTTGTAACTCAACGGTTGTTGAAGTCTTTCAGACCTAGAGAGGATTTCGAGTCATTGTAGTCTTAATAAAAAGGCGGGGGACGCTTAAATAGCGAATCTCGTAGCTACAAATATATATCACCTATAACCGTTATCCAGCTTAGGCAGGTAAGCATAATAGCCATGAATACTGCCGCGGATCCCATATCCTTTGCGCGACCCGATAACTCATGGTGCTCCCCACCGAATCGATCAATCGCAGCTTCGATTGCGCTATTGACCAATTCAGTTAGCATCAATATAAATAAGGGCATCACGAGCAATAGAAACTCCACGGCATCCCTTGCTAGCCAGATAGCTAGGGGCAGACCGATTAGTGCAACGCCCGCCTCTTGGCGAAATGCAGCTTCATGCAGCCATGCTGCTTTTAAGCCGAGCCACGAGTATCTTGTTGCTGAAATAATACGGGCTACACCCTGCTCACCAGGTTTCATATCTGATTACCTTTGACCTACAAACTGTCGTTAAATTTAATGCCTCCAGTTTACCTCAAACTTGACTGCACATTGGCTTTTTATCGTCGAGCCTAATTACTGACAGCTTTAGCTTAAGCGATTTGAGATGACTATCTGTTTATCTTTCAGTACATGATTGAACATGCCATCAGACAATAAACAGCGGGAACATTATTGCATTTGATAAGTCAGGCACTTACGTGTTGAGAACTCAACAGCTGCAAGATACGAGAGCACAACGTCTCATTCGACAGAGAAATGTCACATTGTCTCTCGACATTCATCATGGATCATTCAAAGGGATTCTGACGAACTGCATCAACTTACGATAAAAAGTTGCCTGTCCATAAAAATTTTAATAACAACAATGTTGGATCTCTGGTGGCAACCGTTAGGCAATAGACGCTTCGCCACAAACATGCCCCACGAAAAACTGTTCGCGAACTAAAAATTCGGAAAGCGCTAAATCACAATGAAGACCGATCTTTGTCCTTAGTCAGCAAAGGGCAACATCTGATCGTTTAACTCGGCATTATGGGATTGTCTAAGCCCATTCCATAGTTTACCCACATGCTCCGGTAATTCACCATCAACTTTATAATGATCAAGCACGCCATCAAGATTGATGACATAGAGATCTCTGTTAAACCAAGCGACAGATTCAGTTAGCTTTCTGTTATCAAATATTGAATATCCAATAAAGTGGTTCTGACGATGACTTAGGTCTAGTAATTGGCTAACTGTCGGCGCAAAGGCAATACTTGTAACGTTGGTGGCATTATGAACTTTCGGGAAATCGTGCACAGGACTGTTGATAAAAAGGGCTATTCTGTCTATCGGTGTACGATTAAAGTCTTTCCCAGCAATCTTGATGTATTCTCTTTCAGGCCAATGGGCATGATCAGCCGTTACGATCACTATCGTATTCTTAGCATAGGGCGATGCTTTAAAATAAGTCCAAAATTTACCAAAAGCAGCATCAAATGTATGAAGTGTATTTAGAACTCTATTCCCACCGTCTTTGTATTTAATCCCGTCCGCTTTTGAGTCTTGCCCAACATGACTGCTTTTAAAATAACCAGCAATGAAGAAAGGTTTCTCTGATTTCCTTTGGTCCAATATCTTAGGCAGCGCTTCGGCAAGTTGCACATCTGTTAGAAACCCCCCATATTTTTTCTTCGATGCGAGAAATGAATCGAGAATCTGAGAATTGTAATAGTTCGTAGTAAATCCGATTGATTCGGTCTGATCACGAAAATGCATATGGTTCTCATCGTCTGGACCGAGAAAAATCGTTTCGTAACCAGCATCTGCCAAAATATGCGGTAGACAAGTGTACCGCGTTTGCGGTGGTACAAAATTTGGATCACGCCATTCATTAGGTCGAGTTGTGTGGTACGGAAACATCGAACACAATTGGCCACGAATACCTCTGAAGGTAGACTGGGTGTGATTAAAGTAGTTATTCACCTGCAAGGAATCTAAAGCAAATGAGTCTAGATTAGGGGTAAGATCAGAATAAGGCGCCCCGTAAAGTGACAATTTACGCGAAGACAGAGCTTCTACAAAAAAAACGATGACATTAAGATTGGTATTAGCGGACAGGTTAGCCTTTTGCCTGAATGGCTTTGAGTCTTGATAAAGTTTGTTATTCATCATTGGAAATTCACTATTAATGTCTAAGTTCAAACCGTAATTGTTAAAATCAAATGCTGTGCTGGTAGGTGCTACGCCAGCAATCTGCCTATCCATTGATGTATCCGAGCTGAAATAATTGCGCGCGACAGAGACCGCGGCCTGCATTGGTGACATCTCATGCCTAGGGTTCGATGACTCACTACTCGTAGGTTCTTCCGAAAAGAAACCAGCGCCGGCAGCAACTAAACAAATTGATGCAATTACCGCCGCATTGATCATGTAGGATTTTCTATTGGAAAAATACGCAAGAAACAAGCCTAGCCCGAGAAAAACTAAGGTAATCGACGTCGAAATTAGAAAAGCTATAAATACAGAGTTATTACTAACAATCATGTCAATCGCTTCGATATTCTCCAACGCAAGCGCTGACAAATAGTCGTTCGACAACCACAAAGCGTTTACCTGAATACAATAAACAAGAACAAAAATAGCTAAGGTGAATAACCTGAGTGCGACGAATCCGGGCGCCATAAGAATTAAAAATATTAAACCCAATTCTGCGTAATAATGAGAGAAATAAGACAATGACGCTATCAGACCAACTGTGCCAACCCATCCACTTAATCCGTAGAAGTCGACCAACACATAGTAGAGTCCTACTAATGAAAAAATAAACGCTAAAGTAGGCATTAAAGTACTAAGGAGCTTAAGGGGCATCACTTTCATCGCCATATCGGCATTGTCCTCATTTTCCATTTTAGTCTGGGCTCTCTTCTATCAAAGACATACAAGTTGGCGTTGCTTAAAACACCCATTTCAGTGAATCAGTAAGGCACACCGGTCGAAAAACTTTTTGCCAGGTGCACCTATTTAAAAAATTGCGAAAAAGCTGTATCGGCTTAACGTCGACATGTGCAAATTCCATATACAGAAGCTTACAGGACAATGACTAGCAATCAGTTGCCGATAGAACACTAGCTAAAAAATATCCGCTCGGGTTTTAAACACATTTTTATTGCTAAAAGCAGGGTCATTTACCGCCTTTCATATTATGGTCAATTTGTAGGTAAATATCGCTGCTCGTTCCAAGTAGAAGGGTTAAAGCGTGTGTAAACTTGTCTCAATCAACCTCTCCGTTAGAGATGGTACGCCTTTGCTCCTCTGAATATAAACTTGGAGCAACATATACTATACCCACTTCTTCACCCGCCGTATCGTTAATCGCACGCTAACTTTAGTGATAAACGCTTTCGCAACTATCACAAACACAATGGTTTGGTTAAAAGGCCGCTAACAGCGAGAACCTTCCGTGCATGTGCATGAGCCTGCGGTGCCATCTATTTTAGGAAATAATCATAGGTTAGAGAAAACCTACGTCGCAAGCCTGTTAGATACGGGTAAGCGAAAAAAAGAACATAGGTTGGGTTTTGATTTAAGGCGTTATAGACTGCTGCTAATTTCCATTCTCAATGTTAACCATCCTGTTGCAAACAATACTAACTCTGGCATCGGATAGAAATTATATTTCATACCACTAATGGTGACACTAGTTCCACAGGTCCAATCTCAGTCAAGCCAGTTTAAGATAACCTCTGAAATATTTTATATCAGCGCGGTTGTATCCTAATGTTAGAGCGAGATTATTAAACGATGCCAAATCCAACAAAAGTTTAATGACGCTAACGTTACTTCGCTTTGAAAGCATTAAGATGACGCCGCCGGGATTAACAGTAATGGTAGGCTCATATCGGACGAACGGCAGTATCGACCTCACTGGCGCTGCGGTCAACAATGAAGACTCTCCAATAATAGTTGTAGACCACATTCGGCGGAACAATCAGCGACATGGCTAAGACCTCGATAAACAAGACCGCTGACATCGATGACATTTGGGTTTTTGGTTACGGCTCACTGATTTGGCGAGCGGACTTCGAGTATGCAGAGGTCCAGCCTGGCTACATCAAACACTTCAGTCGACGATTCTGGCAAGGCTCCACAGATCACCGCGGCACACCGCAATCACCCGGACGGGTGGTTACCTTAATCGAACAACCCGACGCGATTTGCTGGGGTACCGCTTATCGACTTGAGCATGAAAGGGCAGCGCAAACGCTGCAGCATTTAGATCACAGAGAGAAAGGCGGCTATGACCGTCAAACGCTACCGGTCTATTTAAAAAGTGGCGAAACGATCCAGGGACTCACCTACCACGCGACGAAAGACAACGAGCATTATCTTGGCGAGGCCAGTGCAACCCAGATTGCTGAACAAGTTATAAACTCACTTGGACCCAGTGGTAACAATATTGAATATGTACTGAACCTGGAACAAGCACTTAGCCAGATCAATGCTACTGATGAGCACGTAACAGACGTCGCCAAGGAAATTCGAGCGTTGCTTGGTTCCTAGTTCGCTTCCCAACCGTTTCTCTCTCACCAGCGCCATAAGGAACCTGTAGGCGAGCGACAGAAATAGATTCGAACAAAGCCTGCATCGGCATTGCAAACCAATGATGAAACTCTTACATTGCTTTGGACGTTAAATCAAAAGCCCAATGCTATGAAAACTATCGATTCGATCGAAAAATATAAAAATGAGATGACACAATGGCGTCGCGATATACACGCCCATCCAGAGATTGCATTCGAGGAACATCGAACAGCACAGGTTGTAGCAGAAAAACTCGCAAGCTTCGGCATTGAAGTCGAAACAGGTATTGCTGGTACCGGTGTTGTCGGCACCATCACCAAGGGCCGTGGTAATAGAGCGATTGGCCTAAGAGCCGATCTTGACGCGCTCCCCATCCATGAAGCCAATGAATTCCCACACAAATCCAAAAATCCGGGGAAAATGCACGCCTGCGGCCACGATGGACATACCACTATGCTGCTAGGTGCAGCAAAATATCTTGCTGAAGAAGCGGAATTCGAAGGCACGGTACATCTTATCTTTCAGCCGGCCGAGGAAAATGAAGGCGGTGGGCGCGCAATGATTGAGGCAGGTCTTTTTGACAAATACCCCGTTGAATCTGTTTTTGGAATGCACAATATACCGGGTATGGCAGTCGGAACTTTCGCGATAAAGTCCGGACCTATGATGGCAGCCTTCGATATTTTCAATGTGAAGATTATTGGCAAGGGCGGCCACGCAGCCATGCCGCAATTCACGATTGACCCTATTGTCATTGGTGCGAAAATAATCGAAGCCTATCAAAGCATCATTAGCCGCTTCATCGACCCGCAACAACCCGCTGTGATAAGCATCACCCAAATCCATGGTGGCGATGCCTACAACGTCATACCAGACAGTATCGATATCAAAGGATGTACGCGCTGTTTCTCACCAAAGATACAGCTGCTAATGGAAACAAAAATGCGCCAGATGGCAACAGACATTTGTAAAGCCTATGGTGCAACAGCTGAATTCACTTACGAAAAGCGCTATCCGCCAACGGTTAATTCACAAGCTGAAACCGATATCGCCGCAAGCGTTGCCGCTGGTATTGTCGGCGCTGAACGCGTTAACACCAGTCCAACTGCAGCGATGGGATCGGAGGATTTCGCCTTCATGTTGCAAGAAAAGCCAGGCGCCTATATTTGGGTCGGCAACGGTGACGGTGAGGGATCCTGCTCGGTACACAATCCCGGTTATGACTTCAATGATGATGTTCTGCCTATAGGTGCCAGCTACTGGGTCAAACTGGCAGAGACGCTTCTACCGCCGATCAAACAAAGCACGTGAATGATAGAATAGCGTAAGCGAAAAAAACTAATCCCTGCGCTCTTCAATTTGCGACATTATTGTTTGCGCTTGCATTCGACCCGGTTCCCAATTCTCTCTCGCGGCTTGCGTCGCTAAATTTTGGAGAACCGTGTTTGCAGGCGTTGCTACGCCATTCATACGACCGAGTAGAACAATCTCTCCATTCATATAGTCGCTTTCGATATCGCCCTTACCATTCATAAGACTTTGCCAAGAGGAACCACCAGCACGCCTCTTTCCACCAATAGGCTTCATCGTCACAAAATCACCACGGCGCTCTTTTTCTTCTTCATCCCCAGCACTATTAATCCCCGCTGCTTCATAGACGGACAAAGCCTCAGCGTGCAACATCGACGAAATTGGCAGAGTCGCCTCATTCATCTCACACAGTGCTTGCAACGAATTGTTTAGATTCCGTAATAGTTTCTGATACTTCCACCTCATCACATCTTCATCCGCGAAGGATGAACAATTCGACCCATCAATTGCTTTGGCAACAACTGTTATCAACGCGTCTTTGCCCTTTGGATAGCATCCTGTATCAAGAATGCCCGACTTACTGGTTGAGTTACATTCAACAACTCCGGCTTCAAAATGATTTGCCGGTAACATGACAACCATGCCGTACACGCGTTCGAATAAACGGATCGCCATACGTTCGTTGGCAACACCATTCTGACAGCAAATTACCGGCACGTCGGTTCCTGCAGCAGCTCGCAATGACAATAAAGCATCCCAGGTGTGTTGGCTTTTCATCGTCAGGATAACAACATCATCCGGCGAAAACGTTATCTCAGAGGGGTGGCTCACAACAGGGATTGGTAAGGTCACACTCTCTATCGGCGTGACAAAGGTTAACCCTGTCGCTTTGATCGCGTCGTGGTGGGCACCCCGTGCGATCAGCAAAACTTCATGGCCGTGCTGAAATAGTCGTGCACCGATTGTTCCACCCACCGCGCCGGCACCGTATATTACAAATCGCATCCTTAACTACCTGCCCTACGAAACATTTCGTGTTTACTCAATCAAAAAGACTATACCATGGGTTTTTAGTTCAAGGTCCAAAACCAGACATAGGCGCCACCCTTGTCTGAACCTGAATAAAATCTATCGCAAGGATGCTTATGAAGTACCCAATCGAATTTATAAAAATATCATCTGTCTTACTCAAATTTATGCCGCGTTTAGGCCTTATGATTGCTGCATCGGTAATGCTTATGGGTTGTCAGACTGAGTCGACGAATAAACCTGACAGCCCTTTAACGAATACTTATTGGAAGCTGACTAGCCTGCAAGGCAAAGCAATAACGACCCCGCAGGGGAATAGAGAAATGTTTCTGCAGTTTAGGGCTGACGGGCTCAGAGGCTTTGCAGGGTGCAATAAGTTTACCGGCGGATATACCAACACGGCGTCAAAAATTACCTTTCAACCGATTGCTACAACGAAAATGTTCTGTCAACAAAGCAGCCAACAAGAAGCAAGCTACATAGGCTCTCTGACCGGTTCGGTCAGTTATGAAATAAATGGGGAATCGATGTACTTCACGAATGCCAGCAACGCAGTGATAGCGACCTTCAGTGCCATCTACTTTTAAACCCAGCCGTCATAATAACAACCCATCAATGCGGCTAAAGTCGTCGGCGCAGCACAATAACCTCGTCTGTCTGTAGCGCTTATACAGCCTTGCTAACCTGAAAGCCCAGACGTGGAAAATGCACGGCCACATGACCCGCTCGTTGATCTAGTCGTCTCACCACGATCTCCTCCATAGACGCGACTAACAACTCTCCTCTCGTCGGTTGGAAGCCATAATCAATAGGCATCACGTCAACCATGTCTCCAAGGGACAATTGTTCTCCTGCTATGGTCGCCAATTTCGGTTCAGTCGCAATCTCACTGCTATTAGCAATATCGACAGCTTGCTGACCCGTCATTGCCACGGCATCGCCTTGACCAAATGCTTGCATTGCCTGCATCCATTTTGAAAGCGCGGGAAATTTATCAAGGTCAGCTTTCAAGACATCATTTTTGTAGACAAACCAACAACAATGATAGGTTGAAAAATCCAAGATATTCGGCGCATCTCCGCCTAGAAAGTCGGCCGTCGACAGCTGATTGTCTAGTCGCCGCATATGCAGTAACCAATGTGGCTCGGCAATGGCCAGTTCGATACCCAACGCTGTCGAACCCTTACTAAAATCTGCACGATCAGCCATGAAGGCCTCAGCGGTCGCTTGGTCACTGAAAAGATCACTACCCGCTAGCGCTTTAGGCTGAAAGGCAACCGCCACACTTAGCTTGAACAGAAAAGTATCGGTCCAGTGCGCGGCAGCACCAATTGTTGCCATTTGTTCATTCGAATAGACAGGCTTATCCGGAAAAAGACGATCGATCAAGCGACAAATTAACGATGTATCACAATAAATGTCCGCACCTACCTGCAACACAGGCGTCTTACGATAACCTCCGGTCAGTGCCATAAGGTCGGGTTTTGGCATGATGACTGGAATCTCGACAGTTCGATAAGCTTGCTGCTTGTATCCCAACAAACACCTTACTTTTTCTGAAAAAGGCGACGCAGCATATTGATGTAGTATTAGATCATTCATAAGTGTTGGCAAAGCTGAAAAATAACATCCTAACAAGCAATGGCACGCCGAGACATTATTTTCTATGGTAACGTTATCTTCCGCACGCTTACAGGACTTTTATATGCGACTACAAAAACCAAGAATTGCACCCCTACATGAAGACAACTGGTCAGAAGAACAGAATGACGTTTTATCGGGTCAGAAAATGCGCGGCAATGTGCAGAATATATTCCGCACGATGGCAAACCACGAAAAACTCGCGAAGCGGTGGCTAGTCTTTGGTAATCACATTCTATCGAAATCAACACTCCCAGCACGAGATCGAGAGATCGCGATCCTGCGCATAGGCTGGCTATGTCAGGCTGAATACGAATGGGGTCAACATGTCGTCATCGGCAAGCATGCCGGCATTAACGATGACGAGATCGAGGCGATAAAAACAGGCGCGGCTGCAGCTTGGTCTGAGCATGATGCGTTATTGATACGCGCCGCTGATGAACTACATGGCGATGCTTTCATAACGGATGGGACGTGGGAAGGATTGAAGAAGACCTATTCCGATCAGCAGATGATGGATCTTGTCTTCACCTGCGGCCAATACAATATGGTATCAATGGCGCTCAACTCTTTTGGTGTTCAACTAGACCCGGATATCAGTGGGTTCTAACCCGCTAGTTTCTGCAATAAGAAGCTTGTAAGAGCTTTTTATTGCAGATAAAAGTTTAAAAGGCGGGCATTTTAAAGAGATAAGGATGCGCCGCAGCTAGAATAACGTACGTCGCAGTACCCATCGCAATAACTTTTATATCAGAAACGAAGGGAAGCGCGTCTTTCTGTGTTGCTGCGCCACGAATATTCGCCGTAACAATGTGAATGAGGGCGAACAAGGCAAACGGCGCAAATAACATGATACTCGCCTGATCGCCATTTGCGACAAGGTGGGACCCTGCCCACATCATCACCGCCCACATCATCGGATGTGGTGATAGGCGCTTGATATTACAGGGCACATTCGCGCCAACAATGAGTATCAAGGCTGGCAGCATCAATACCCATGCAATATATCGGCCCCAGTGTGGAGGCGACCAGACCGGAATAAACTCAGCGTAAGCCTTACCGTAGACGATCAACACAAGTCCTACTAAGGAAATCAGACTGTACACGCCTTTATAGGGTCCCTCACCAAGTTTGGCGATGAGCGTTGCTCGAAGTGGAAAAACGGAAGGCATCAGATGAATGCCGATGAAAATTGCCATACCAATATAGAGTGTATTCATAGTTCCAACCTTTTAGCCCGTTAAGAAGAACCCAATGAGTCCTGTAGACTCGTCTTGGGACTGATCGCAGAATAGGAGCCTCTGGCGCGAAGACGGTCGAAGTAAGCTTTAGTAAGCGGAAAAACCGACAAATCGAAATCATCCACTTCGAACACCATTGCAATGGCCATATAGGGCACATCGGCGAGACTAAAATCACCACAAAGGTATTCCTGCTGCCCAAGCTCTGACTCAATAAAGGGTAATCTATTTTTACGCATCCCTTCTCGACCTTGCTCCATAACGTCCAAATTACGCTTTTCCGGAGATGACCACATTGGCATCCAGAGTTTTGGCAAGTCGACAGAGATTATTGCCTCGTCGGCATAGTTCTCGAGCATTCTCATACGGGCACGCGCCGATGCTGTCTCCGGCTTTAAAGGGTTGCCGGTGTATTTATCATCAAGGTATTCATTGATAACGGTTGAGTCAAAAATCACCCCATCCTCATCCGTTTCTAAATAAGGCACTTTGCCTAGGGGATGTTTTACGAGCATCTCAGGTGGTTTTTTCCATAAATCCCCCGGATGGAGTCGATCGACTTGATAGACTAAGCCCTTTTCCTCTAGAACGACCTTAACCTTTGATGCATTGGTAGAGCGCAGTACACCCCAAGGATATTCTCTTTCCGTCGTCGCCAGTATCAACATTATCTAGTCCTCATCCAAGTTAACGCTTTTGTCGATTTGTGCCCACGCAACTTTCGCCATATTGAACGCACCAGCACCGGCAATTTCCGCCTGCTTACTGGCTGCCGTACCATCCAACACACGTTTTGCAATACCTTGCAGAATCGCAGCCAACCGGAACATATTAAAGGCCAAATAGTAGTCCCAATCCTCGATGCCATCTCTACCAGTGCGACGACAATATGCTTCAACATACTCCTGTTCAGAAGGAATGCCGAGCTGCTTTAGATCCATATTACGCAGGCCATCGCGATAAGGCCGACAGAGATAAGCAAAATCGGATAGCGGATTACCGAGCGTACTCAGCTCCCAGTCGAGAATACCAATAACTTCAGGCTTGTCCTTGTGCATCATCATATTCGCGATTTGCAGATCGCCGTGCACAATCGAACAGGCGTCTTCGTTCGGCATGTTTTTTGGGAGGTAGTCGATTAGATTATCCATATAAGGATTCTCTACCGTCTTGGTGTATTCGTATTGTCCCGCCCATCGAGTCAATTGTCTTTCGATGTAATTCGAATGCTTTCCAAACTCTGACAGCCCAACCGATTCAAAGTCGACGTTGTGTAACTTCGCTACCGCATCATTGGCTGCATCCCACATTGCGCCCCGCTCCGCTGGCGTAAATTCGCTAGAAGTCGAATCCCACACGACTCTTCCATCGAGATATTCCATAATATAGAACATCGTACCGATGACACTTTCATCCTCACAGAGACAATAGGTTTTAGCCGTCGGTACATTGGTATCCTGCAGGGCAGTCAAAACCCGATACTCACGGTCTACCGCGTGGGCAGATTTCAACAAGGTTCCAGGCGGCTTACGGCGCAACACATACTTCTGACCATTGGCTTCAAGGGAATAAGTCGGATTTGATTGCCCACCGGCAAACTCCTCAACAATCAATTCGCCACTAAACCCTGGCACGTTTTTTTTCATATAGTCTTCAAGAGACTTTACATCAAACTGATGTTTTTCCAGTACGGCAATGGTGCCTTCGTTATCCAGCGATTCAAAATCTGACATCTCTCTAATCTCCAAGACTCTGTTTATTCAAATGTGTATGTGACAGAGTATATGACTGATTGGGGCATCTTGGACACTGGCAATTAAGCTGTACATTAGCTCCCTTAGCTTGCTCATGAAAGGACGCGGTCACTAAAGTAATTCGTCAAGCGTTTCGAGTAAATCATCGTGATGCGTTTTTGTCTTGAACTTATCCATTACCGCCAGTAACCGACCATCTTTGCCTATAATAAAGGTTGTTCTAATCAAACCCATGAACTCACGCCCCATAAACTTTTTCATCCCCCAAACACCATATTTATCTGCTACCGCATGATCTTCATCTGATAGCAGGCTGAAGTTCAGACTCTCCTTGTCAATAAATTTCGGTAATCGCTTGACCGCGTCCGGACTTACTCCAAGTACCACCACATCGCGTTTATCTAACGCTTTCTTAGAGTCCCTAATGCCACAGGCTTGCGCCGTGCAACCTGGCGTCATTGCTTTGGGGTAAAAGTACAAAACAACGTACTTGTTACCTAAATAGTCTTTTAACGCAATCTGCGAACCATCTTGATCCCGCAAACGAAATGAAGGTGCCTTATTGCCAACCTTGGGTGCCGCCACAAATTCTCTCCTTGTGTTTTCTCAACTGTTTTGCGTAAGGTACTGCCTTGTCGAGGCTAAATCTATACTGGAAGTCCAGATCAACAATCACGGTATATTTTCGGTCAGCACGATTCCCATAAAACAACAATTCTAAGGGGACACATGTCAGACAGCTCAGCTAGTAGTTCGCAAAGCAGTTCTAGTGAAACGAATAAAAAGGTGTCGAGCCAAGTCGGCAGCCCCTACGCGCGTTATGTACTCGGCGTTTTAGTCGTCGTCTATATCTTTAACTTTATCGATCGTCAGATCCTGTCTATTCTGGCAGAAGACATTAAAGCCGACCTAGGAATATCCGATGCCGACATCGGGTTTCTCTACGGTACCGCCTTCGCGATTTTTTATGCTGTTTTCGGTATACCGCTTGGTCGTCTAGCCGACACGTGGACCCGCAAGAGCCTTATTTCGACCGGATTACTTTTTTGGAGCGTCATGACAGCCCTGTCTGGGACCGCTAGGAGCTTCGCATCGCTTGCCACCTTCCGTATCGGAGTTGGTATCGGTGAGGCATCTGCGACACCTGCAGCCTTCTCAATGCTATCTGACTATTTTGAACCGAAACATCGAGCCACTGCCCTGGCGGTCTATTCAAGCGGTGTCTATATTGGTTCAGGTATCGGCATTTTCCTTGGCGGTGTGATTTTAGATGGATGGTTGACCCTGTACCCAGACTATACGGCTGCACCCATGCAGCTCAAAGGTTGGCATGTTGCATTTTTTGCGGTCGGGCTTCCCGGTGTGTTGCTGGCCGCCTGGGTCGCGACACTTAAAGAACCCCTTCGTGGTCTCAGTGAAGGTATTAAAACAATTCAACATCCTCATCCATTCAAAGAAACATGGAAAGAACTGAAATCACTTCTGCCAATACTCAATCTGCATTCGTTATGGAACAATGGCGCGGGCTTCAGGGGCATTGTTATCAACTTGATTGGATTGGCTGTCATTTGCGGAATTTCAACATTACTTATCCAGATCACGGGCTCAACGACACAATGGGTAGCATTATCCATTGGTGTCTACGCGGCCTTCTGCTGGTCACAAAATCTCGCCTATGCAGACCAAGCTGCCTTTGCCATGATTTTTGGTTCTAAGACAATCTTACTGGCATGCCTTGCTTTTCCGAGTGTTGCATTTGTTACCTATGGGATTGGTTTTTGGGGACCCCCATTCTTCCAACGAATTCACGGTGTCAGCGCTGCTGAAACTGGCATCGTGCTTGGCTTGGCAACCGCGATTGGTGGCTGGGCAGGTGTGACTTTGGGCGGGGTTCTCGCCGATACCTTTCGATCAAAATATGTCCGAGCTAAGTTTTATGTCAGCGCTGCGGCGGCATTCGCATCGATCCCACCCGGCTATATAATGCTGACGACCGACTCTTTGAATGTTGCATATGCCTGCAATTTTGTCTTCTCGTTCACCTCACCAATGTGGATTGGGCCGGCGGCTTCAACGGTTAACGATTTAGTTATGCCGCGAATGCGAGCTATTGCATCGGCATTTTACATTTTAATGGTTACTTTTATCGGCCTCGCTCTCGGGCCCTATGTCATAGGATTTATCAGCGACGAATTAGTACAATCAGGCACAAAATCACCTGATGCGTTAAGACAAGCGATGATGATTGGCTTGTATATGTTGGCTTTTGCAGGATCAATGATGCTTATCGCATCAAGGTTCCTCGAAAACGATGAAAATAGCAGAATCGACCGAGCGATAGCGTTGGGCGAAAATGTTTAAGCTTTACAATGAGTGCTGTACAGCTACGACTGTAAATTAGGTACTTCAAATTTACCTGCGGGGAAACGAAAAAGAGCCTGATAATTCAGGCTCTTTCAATACTACCAACGACGGACTTTTAGTCGAATTTCAAACCCCAGCTTAAACCGTCCAGGTATGTCCTGACTGTAGCAATGCGTTAACATCCGCAGCACCTTTAGCTTCACGTACCTTAATTCTTTGGTTGTAAACATCGGTAACATAGGCAGGCGCAGGAGCCTGATAGATCACACCAACGGGTAATGGGTAGTCTGGAGATTTGAGTTCACTCAACATTTGAGCCAGCACCTTATTGGTTTCATCATGCACCATGATGTCAGCCTCGGTTACACCGTCTTCACCGAGAGTCACAACTTCCAACGTCAGATTAGCCGTGTTTAAACGCAAGCCTTTACAGTTATCCGTTCCAAAAAGCATCGGCTTACCATCTTCAAGCAATAAACGGGTATCCGCGGACGTTTTCTTATCCTTTACATGATCAAAAATACCGTCGTTATAAACCGGACAGTTCTGCAGAATCTCAACAAAAGAAGCACCTTTGTGTGCATGTGCCTTGGTTAATTGGATCGTAAGATGTTTCATTTCAGTATCGATTGATCGAGACACAAACTTCGCACCTGCACCGATGGCAAATGTGCAAGGTGTTAATGGAAGGTCTACGGATCCATCCGGCGTAGAAGGTGATTTAGTACCGACCTGAGATGTCGGCGAGTACTGTCCCTTCGTCAAACCATAAATTTCGTTATTGAACAGCAATATATTGAGGTCAACGTTTCGACGCAGGGCATGCATCATATGGTTACCACCAATACTCAGTCCATCACCGTCTCCGGTCACTACCCATACATCCAATTCAGGATTAGCAAGTTTCACACCGGTTGCGACCGAAGGTGCTCGACCGTGAATCGTGTGGAACCCAAAGGTATTCATATAATAAGGGAATCGCGATGAACAACCGATACCGGAAACAAACACGCTGTTTTCTTTCGGTACATCAAGCTCTGGCATGAGCTTTTGAATCGCTTTGAGAATTGCATAATCACCACAGCCGGGACACCATCTAACTTCCTGGTCTGTTGCATAGTCTTTTGCAGTTAATTTAATCGGCGCATTCATTTTGACGACTCCAGTTGTTCTTTAATCGCTGATTCAATTTCTCGAATCTTAAAGGGTTGTCCAGAGATTTTGTTAAGGCCTTTAGCATCAATCAAAAACTCTGCGCGTATGATTTTTATCAATTGTCCGGTGTTCATCTCTGGTATTAAAACCTTCTCATAACCCGTCAACAGCTCTTCTAGGTTTGAAGGCATAGGCCACATATGGCGAATGTGAATATGTGCAACATCCAAACCTTCAGCCAGACCTCTTTTTACGGCTTGGTGTATGGCACCAAAAGTCGAACCCCAGCCAACAACTGCGAGTTTGCCTTTTTTATTTCCTAACACCACTTCCTGGTCAGGGATGTCATTTGCGATACCATCAATCTTTGCTTTACGAATATCGGTCATCTTCTGATGATTGTCTGAATCGTAGGAGATATCACCGCTGACATAATCCTTCTCGATACCGCCGATGCGATGCTCCATTCCAGGTGTACCTGGTTTGGCCCAAACACGCGCTAATGTTTCCGGATCACGATTAGCTGGCGAGAACCCCTCAGGATTCGTCTCGAAGGTGACCGGGAATGGCTCATAACTATTAAAATCAGGAACGTGCCAAGGCTCTGAGGCATTCGCCATATAACCATCACTGAGTAAGATAACTGGCGTTCGATATTTTGTCGCAATACGAACAGCTTCTATCGCAACATCAAAACAATCAACCGAGGTTGATGCCGAAATCACCGGTAATGCTGTATCGCCGTGTCGACCAAAGATTGACTGATTCAAATCTGATTGTTCTGTCTTGGTAGGCAATCCCGTGGAAGGTCCACCCCGTTGTGTATTAACGATGAGTAGCGGCAACTCAGTTGCACACGCCAATGATATCGCTTCGGCCTTCAAAGAAATGCCTGGACCAGAACTTGACGTTACACCTAAAGAGCCTGCGAAGGAGGCACCAATAGCGGCGCAAACCGCAGCTATCTCATCTTCAGCTTGGAAGGTCATAACCTCAAATTGCTTTTGAGAAGAAAGTGAGTGCAGCAACCCAGATGCAGGCGTAATTGGATAGGATGCGAAAACAATCGGTAACTCAGCAAGCTGACCACCCGCAATTATGCCGTATGCCAAAGCCTCTGTTCCCGTTGTATTTCGATACAGACCAGGTTCGACTGATGCACGAGGCACTTTGTAGACCTCAACACCGCTTGGCAGTTCTGCTGTCTCACCGTAGGCGTGGCCAGCATTAATCGCCGCAACATTCGCTTCGGCAATATCAGGGGCTTTAGCGAACTTTTTTCTCAATCCGTCGATCGCCGCATCACGACTACGATCAAACAACCACATGGTTAAACCAAGGGTCCACATGTTCTTACATCTAACAGCAAACTTATGGCTCAAGCCGTGTGGCTTGACCGTATCAATAACACGCTTCGTGATGTCGATCGAAATCAATCGGAAGGCATCAAGTGAACCATCTTCTAACGGGTTTTCTTTATAACCTGCACGGGCAAGATTCTTAGCCGTAAATGCGTCCGCATCAACGATGATAAGTCCACCGGGCACCAATTCTTTTAAATTCGTGATGAGTGCGGCTGGATTCATTGCGACTAACACATCTACGTCGTCGCCTGCTGTGGTGACATCTTCGGAACCAAAATAAATCTGAAAAGCAGAAACACCAAATGTTGCACCAGCCGGCGCTCTGATTTCTGCTGGAAAGTCAGGAAACGTTGCGAGGTCGTTACCATAGATCGCTGTCGCTTCGGTAAAGTTATTACCGGTCAACTGCATACCATCACCAGAATCACCGGCGAATCGCACAACTACATCCGTAAGTATATTACTGCCCTGCTCTTGAACTTGTTCAACTGCCGACATAATTCTATCTTCCCTCATCATCGCAACATGTGTTGATAGAGCAATTGGTAGAAATGCTCTTCAACACATACAAATAAACATACCCGCATTTCCAGGTACCATTTTTTCTTCATCCAAGTTTCGTAACGACGCTCACTTTTTGGCTTTCGACCTCAACAATCGTGATCTCGGAAATACAATTCAATATCTGACCCTTCTTTTTGAAGTCTGGCCAAAACGCGGAGATTTTAACAGATAAATCAAGGATTTAAAGTTATGAAACGAGATGCTGCGGATATATTCACGGTGCGAAGCAACAGACATTTTCGAACTGATTAGAACTCACCACTTAACCCCACAAAAATTGTGCCTACCTACACTGTGTTTTCGCCCCGATTACAATCGACCCAATCGTAATCTGAGCCCGTCAACGACCGAGTCAGGTCCTTTATCTTCAATATTCTGACCGTTCACCGAGGTACGATTGATTGACCCAAGATTCTCAGATAAAGATACGATTTTTCGATACCTCCAATTACACAGCCCTGCTAGGCACACCGACATCGCCAATGATGTGCCGCGAGTGATCCGGATTGCGGCCGATCATGACGCCACAGGCTGCTTTGTCACCTGGGGTGCGAAGCAAATATCAAATACCATCCTCATCTCGGACTTACGGTACACATTCGGCCAGGCGACTCCGCGGCATTTGCATTGCGTGCCCCGACCGCAATGCCCTTTTGGCAAACTGCGGTCGCTCCACGTTGTTAACAACTGCCAATCGACTCAAATCAGCATCACGCTTGTTAACGCCATTGAACCCAACAACGACACACCGTATTCATAAGGGAATTGGCGTGACGGAAAGTATAGAGGTCATCAGAACGCCTATGCCGTCAACGCTAGGCTTTTAAAGCATGGCCTCGATAAGATAAGGACCAGATTGCGCAAAACTCCTGGCCAGCGCCTCAATGAACCCCTCTAGGGTATCAACCCGCTCTCCATCAACCCCCATTCCCCTTGCTATGTCCACATGATTAACCGCGGGGTTAGAAAGGTCGAACATACTCGCGGCACGACGACCAATTTCATTGACGCCTAAACGTAGATACTCGGTCTCCAAAATGCCATAAATACTATTATTATAGATCACAGTAGTGACATTGAGCTTCTCGCGCGCCTGGGTCCACAATGCTTGATTCGTGTACATAAACGCACCATCACCAAGCAATGCGAGGACGCGACTATCCGGACAAGCTACCGCAGCACCGACTGCGACGGGCCCTCCCTGCCCAATAGAGCCCCCCGTCAAATTTAGCCAGGTATGCTTTGCCGCGCTTTGACAAGGTACAAATGCGGCACCCCCGCCACCTGAATCGCCACACACTATCGCATCTTCCGGCAGTAAATTAGCAACGACTGCTGCAATGGAAGCAGCATTTAATTCGCCCTCGGGCATTTGAGGTCGTTTGTCATCGTTGCATCGATAGATTTCTGGAGCATCTATTTCCCGCGCCAAATCTTCCAACGCTGCAACAACGTCCTGCTGCGACTCTGCCAACCTGACCACCTCGCAGCCATCGGGTATAAGTAAACCGGCGGTATTAGGATATGCAAAGAAACTCACTGGCACTTCTGCGCCAGCCAGAACTATGCGACCAACACCTTGTAGATAGCCCATCACATGTTCCGGAAAATACGGCAACCGAGCAATGTAAGGCTGACCTGCGCCACTATCAATTCTTGCAGGAAAGGTTGTTGCCTCGACCCGACAACCGGTTTTTTCAGCTATTCGATTCGCCGCAATCAAACCCTTCGTCGTCAGCCCAGTGCTGTTAAGCAAAATAACGGTTGTCGCATCTATTATCCCAGCCACAGCTTTTATTCTGTCCGCATCAACACTCGGACGCGCAGGAACATCAATCGATGCGGCGATAGTCTCTGCTTCATTCCAGCATGCGTCAGCAGGAATGATCATTGTCGAAATTTGTCCCTGCGAACCGGGTTTCGAGGTCATCGACCTAGCAAGCGCCTGCATGCCATCTGCCGCTAAAGTCTCGGCGGTCGAATCAGATTTTATATACGAGGAAACATTCTTAGCCAGCGTATCGATATCAGAGGTCAAGGGAGCATCATGCTCAACATGATATAGCGCATGGTTACCAACAAGGTTAATGATCGGCGTACTCGCCCTGCGGGCGTTATGAAGATTAGCGATGCCATTACCTAAACCGGGCCCAAGGTGCAGTAACGTCATCGCGGGCTTACCTGTCATGCGGCCATAACCATCCGCAGCACCTGTACACACACCTTCGAACATCGCTAGTACCGGTCGCACTTCAGATACTGCGTCAATCGCTTGGACCAGGTGCATCTCCGATGTGCCCGGGTTGGCAAAACACACATCCACACCTGCGTTTGCTAAAGATCGAATCAAACTCTCCGCACCGTTCATAATCCTTTCTCCCTTTGAGTCTATAACTCGGCTCCGCTTCTAGCCGCTACCTCGATGACCTTCGATTAAACTTACCCTAAAGATTACCATTGATTAATCGACCAATAGTACATGAACATCACCAAGATACTGCCGAATTTGGCTATTTATACAATTCATTAATTCTGTGTTTTCAATTAGCTCACTCGATTGCTATCCTGCCACTTTTAGACGTCGGTATCACAATGCATCTACCTTCAATTCGTCAACTTCAGTATCTCGTCGCTCTCCATGAAGAAGGTCACTTCGGTCGAGCAGCCGTGACTGAAAACGTCACCCAGTCGACGTTGAGTACTGGCATCAAAGAGCTCGAAAACTATCTTGGCATTACACTGGTTGAACGCACCAATAAGTCTGTTGTTTTCACCGATCTTGGCAAACAAATCGCTGGCCGAAGTCGGTACATTATCACTCAGATGGAAGACCTGATAGAAGATGCAAAAGCACTCTCAAGCCCCTTATCGAATCCGGTCAGACTCGGCGTGATTCCAACGATTGCGCCCTACGCAATTAGTCGACTGGTCGTCTCAATCCGCAAAAAGTACGAGGGTTTGAAGCTCTATATTCGAGAGGATACGACACAAAATCTGATGCGGGAGCTGTCACAAAATAAACTCGATCTCGCCATCATCGCGCTACCATTTGAAGCAAATCAGGTGAACACACGTATTATGTACAGAGAGGGCATGCATCTAGCATTCAACAAGAGCACTGCTCTGGTAAACCCGAACAAAATCGATTTCGATGCACTACCTGATGAGAGTCTCTTGTTGCTTGATGACGGCCACTGCTTGAGAGACCATGCGCTGGCAGGATGTCGCCTGAAGAATGACAAGAAAATTCACACCTTTGGCGCAAACAGCCTACAAATGCTGCTACAAATGGTCGATGACGATCTAGGCGTCACACTCGTGCCAGACATGGCCTTAGACGCGGGTGTATTAAAAGGAACGCGTATCGAAACGAAACGCCTACCTAGCAAACGTTTCTATCGGGATATTGGTTTCGCATGGCGCAAAGGCACCAGTCGTGAGGCGCTCTATACCGAGCTAATGAACTTGTTGCCTCACTAGAGGCTATAACCCACACGCGATGTTGCATGCCTAGGTGTTCAGTTCAACAGATGGAAATCTATCCGAGCGGGTACCAACGATGGGTTCGTTTCGGCCTTGATGATAAGTAAATACAACTGAAAACTTAGTCTCGTCAGACAAATTGCGGCCGGCCGCATGAAACAATTTACTGTGAAAGAACAGTACATCACCTTTTTCAAGTTCAACCTTTATTGCTTTAGCAATCAGCGCTTTATTCTCGGCCAGATCCGGTCTCAGAAATAAATTCGCGTCAAAGCGACCCGGTGATAACTCAAGCTCATGAGTTCCCGGAATCACACGCAAGCATCCATTTTTTTTAGTCTCGGCACCCAGTGCGAGCCAGACGCTAATAAGGTTTTCCTCATCGAAATGCCAATAGCGATTATCCTGGTGCCAAAGCGTCGCGCTACTGTAACCGGGTTGTTTCGTCATCACGCAATTATGGTGACACTGGGACAATCGGTTGTGACCAGACATAAAGAGATTATCGAGGTGTGATGCTATTTGGGGGGAAGTAGACCAATTCCTAAATAGCTCATGGCGACTATAGGCATGCAACAAACGTCGGGTTGTCTTGCCACCTTCTTCATCAACAGTCTTTGGCGCGCCGGGATATTGAACATCAACCTCATACTCAATTGGTGCAAGGTGTTGGCCAAGGTGAGATTGTGCAATAGCACACATTTCATCACATATCTGAGTACTTGCCAGTTTTTTTATGACGACAAAACCATCACGCTTAAAACTAGCCAGTTCGGTTTCAGAGAGACTCTGATTCAAATTCGTCACTCTAATTTCTCCGCAACATTATCGGAGCGAATGCTTTCACTGCTATCTAAGCCAGCAATGCGTCGCTCCCAATCTTCGACAATCGCGCTTCCATAATTGGCCAGAGGAACCGAAAGGTTCAGCTCTTTGTGATCATCATTAATCCGCCCCAAACAATTCGCCGAGTGTGCACGTAAATGCGGGTCTGAGCTTTCAAGCAGTGGTACAAGAAGCTCGGCCAGTGCTTGTGGATTGCTCGTTATAAAGCTTTCGCAACTGCCCTGAACGAAACGACGACGAAAAACGACATTGTCCGAATCCTGAATTTTGCTTCGGTAGAAGTCCCATACATCCGCATTTGGATACAAGGTTAATGCAACCATCGCGCGCCCTCGAACAAACCGTGGAACACTCTCATCTTCAATAATACTTAACACCGTTAAGTGAACATCTGCGGGCAACGACGCAAATCGAGCGGGGTCCAGTTGCCACTCATAGCCCTGCAATAAATCCAACACATCTCCTCTCTCGGTATCTTCAGCAAACAACGGCGCACCGCAAAGTTGCACACTGAAAATAAGAAGAAACAAACCTAAACGTTTTTGCATGACACGTGACTCTAACAAGACGTGAATCATTATACCTCTGCTGCAGATTGATCCAAGTAAAAGGTCAATGCCAAGATAAATCCGCGTATTGTCATCATAATATTGACAAATTAGTCACAACTCCAAGAGCGTATATTTTATATACTTTGCTAACCAACTTGAATGTCAATTTTATTGAACGAATCAAGCACATTGGCCAAGATGGTGAACAGGGGCTAATTGAATGTAGACAATGAATCCTGACAATCACTCAGCCATTTATCGAGCGCCGCATGATCATTCACGAAACACTCGCCACTTTAGGGATTACAGCCAAGGAAACTGATACTTATCTCGCCTTGTTACGGCTTGGACCCAGCTCTATTCGAGATGTCGCTGATGCCTCTGGCATAAACCGTGGATCAACCTATGAAATTCTCAAAGTACTAAAGGAAAAATCACTCGTCAGTTACTTTCCTCGAGGTAAACGACGGCTCTTTTGTGCTGAACCTGCTGAAGCTCTGAAGCAGATGGCATTGGACAGGCAGCGTGAACTTGATGCAGCCACGAAACGGCTTACCGAAGATATCGTGCCAAACCTACAAGCCACCCTACCTCTGCATAGTTCGACGAATGTTCGTCACTACGAGGGCGACGATGGTGTCGAATATATGTTGAAGGACATACTAAGCACCGTTGAGCAGCAGGATGAAAAACTCTATCGGGTCTACAGCTCCAAACTTATTCGAAAATACCTTTACCGCCCCTTTCCAAACTTTACTCGACAGCGCGTCCAACGCGATATACACGTCAATGTCATTGCGATAGGTGACGGAGGTGACGAGGCGCCCTTGGCAAGTCGAAAGTGGATTGACCCCAACATGCAAAGCCCAGGTGCGAGCTATGTCGCTATTTACCCGAACAAATGTGCCATGGTGTCGCTCACAAAAGGAGACTATCCGACTGTCGTTATCATGGAGTCGCCCGGTATCGCCGAAGCGATGACACTTTCCTTCGATGCTTTGTGGAGTAGACTATAATTAAAATAATATCTATAAAGAAAGGCAATAGGATCCATAATTTAGGCAAGCCAGACAAGCAATATACAAATCGCTTACATGTTTTCCCTTGCCCCTTAAGGCAGGTCACTTTATGAGCTAGTGAAGAGCAACAAGGCATGCTATGACAGATTTACTAGATGACACCAACAATTCCCTTCAGGAGGCGGAGGAACAGCTATTGCAGGAATTCAGCCGGATTCGAAATAGCTTGCCTGAAACACGGTACGAGCCCATCGATGCCGGCATTAAGATCGCGCTTGGTGAAATCGTATTAGGCTTGCACGCCAAGCTCGAACTTAGCGCTAACAAAAATAATCTGCAGCGACAGACCGACCAATTTGAGGTTCTCTTCACCCGTATATCCGTGATCCAACAGCTCCTTGAAGCAAAGATTCCAACGGCCTATCTCCAGGAAGCACATCAAGACGTCACCAGCTCTAGAAAGCAGCTCGAACGAAAGGTGGTCGCACGCCGATCATCAGAAGAATCAAACGCGTTGGATGAGCCGACGAAACAAGGCAGATTCTTCAAATCGCTAAAAAACATTTTCTCTGCAGCCAAATTCGACGGGGAACAGCAAGAGCTCGAAGACATCGAGGTCTATCTCGACAAAGGTATTTATTCAGCCTCAAGAGCGTTAGCAATGCTCGCAAGTAGGGTCTCCGAAACGACTGACGTCGAAGATGAACCTACCAACAAAAAGAAGATAGCAACACCAACTAGACAGAGAGGCAGAGCGCAGTTCAGTTCAAGCGATTTATCTGGGCAAAAGGCTGAAGCGCTTCCTGATATTTAAACGGCGAGCCAGTCTGCACAGACACCAGAGGAAATCCATCGTAAACTCGAAAGCAGTCCTGCGACGTCGTCAGTCACATCAACTTTCGAAGCGAAGGATTTATCCCATGCGATGCCAACCCCTAAACCCATAGCGGAATCAAAACAAATAATCGAAAAGGACACGAGCCACGGCGAGATCGCCCGCACGCCCGAAGCCATTCGTCAGAAACTCGCGGAACGCCAGCAGACATCGAGTGGCAAAGCATCCTTTATTTCATAAGATATTGAACCAGAAGTGCCTCACGAGCCCTTCCAAAAACCCAAAGAACCCCCAGAACCCAAAGAACCAAAACCACCGGCGCCGAGACCCACTGGCAAAGCTGTTTTCGAATCACGCGAACTCAGTAAACCCGATCCTCGAAAAAAATAGAAGGTCGCAACAACTGAACGATTACCTGTTCAATAGGTAACGCTCTTTAAGGTGATTTTTAAAATAGCTCGCATTGATTGTTTCACCCGTCGCTTGCATCATCAGATCGTTATAACTTAAAAATTTGCCCTTGCTGTGGACGTTCTCTCGCAACCAAAACAGTAGATTTTCAAAGTTACCCTGACCAAGCTCACCGGCAAGCCCTTTGAAGGATTCTCTTGCAGAAGAAAACAACTGCGCAGCGGTCATGGCACCCAAGGTGTAGGTCGGAAAATAGCCAAACAACCCTGCCGGCCAATGAACATCCTGTAACAAGCCATCGGTATAGTTATTTTCAGTTGCGACGCCAAGATAACGGGTCATTTTTTCATGCCAAAGCGCAGGCAGGTCCGATACTTCAATCTTGCCTTCAATCAAGTCTTTCTCTATTTCGTAACGCAAAATGACATGCAGTGGATAGGTCACTTCATCAGCATCGACCCGAATGAATCCCTTTTCAACCCGTGTATAGAGTTTGTAAATATTGTCAGCAGACCAGGCCGGATCATTCGTTTCAGTGCCCAAGAAAGATCTCTGCGCCAGCGGCGTCATGAAATTCATGAACTCCTTCGTTCGACAGGCTTGCATCTCCATAAGCAAGGACTGGCTCTCATGGGTGCCAGCGCTCAGTGCGTTCCCGACAGGTTGTGATGTCCAATCTTTTGGAAGTCCCTGCTCGTACATGGCATGTCCGGTTTCGTGAATCACCGCCATAATCGCCGATACAAAACTCTCCGTGTCGTATCGTGTTGTGATTCGAACATCTTCCGGCACGCCACCACAGAACGGATGGTGACTTACATCAAGACGCCCGTGTTCAAAGTCGAATCCAAGCGAACCCATAATCTGCATACCAAGCGCTCGTTGCTTCTCAATCGAGAAGTCACCCGTCACCGGCAGCAGGGTTTCCTGAGCTTGAGACCCAAGCACTTGGTCAAGGAATGGTGGCAGGAAAGACTTTAGATCTGCAAAGACTTCATCTAATTGGGCTGATCGAACATCAGGCTCATAGGTATCCAGCAAAGCATCGTATAAACCTAAATCACTCGCACTTGATCTGACTTCAGCCTCTCGCCTACTCAGATTTACAACTTCAGCAAGTAACGGTTTCATTGTATTCCAGTCATTGGCTGCCCGACATTCACGCCATGCCTGCTCTGACTTGGAGGTTGCCAGTTGCTGCGCTTCAACCAAATCCGAGGGCATGCATGTGGCCTCACGGTAAACCCGACCAATTTCACGCAAATTAGCTGATTGCCAAGCACTCAAACGCGCTTGTGCAGCCTCTGCAATCCAATCACCTACTTGAGTCTGCGTGACCATCTCGTGCATTAAAACACTTAACGTGGCCATGGCTTGACCTCGCGCCTGCCCACCCCCGACGGGCATCATTGACGCCTCATCCCAACTCGCTATGGCACTCACATGGGCTAGGTCATTAATTTTTTTGAAATGTGTCTCCAATGAAGCGTAGGCGCTCATCGCGATATTCTCTAAATAAGTGATTGTTTTGCTCAGCTAACCAAGCAATTGAAAATAGCCAAAACAGCTAAGTTGGCATCGCGACTTGTTCAACATCATTGAGATGCGATGAGTCATTAAATCGACGCACCATCATTTTGCCGTTCAAAATGATGACCTGACTAATAGAACCATTGTCACAACCGTTGAACGCAAACGGCCTCGCGCCTGAAGCTTCAGCCAATATGTGGCCAACAATACCGCCATGCACAACGGCCACGATCAATTGGTCTTGATGTTTTGCCGCAATTCGAGCCAATGCAGGCTGAACCCGCCCTCTTAGCGCATCGTGGGACTCTGCACCGGGTATCGCGTCCCAGCGTTGCTCTTCTTGCATTTGAACAAACACCGGGTCATTTTCATGCGCCTTAATTCGAAATATACCGCCTTCCCAATCGCCCAGATGGACTTCACGAAGATCAGGTTCGACAAACGGCACAAGCCCCAAGTGCCGACATAACGGCGCTGCTGTTTCGTGAGTACGACGCAGGCTCGTCACATAGACCGCATCAATCGCTTGATGCCGTAGTCTCTCGCCCACCTGTTCTGCCTGCAAACGGCCAGCCTCAGCCAACTCCGGGTCACCTTGTCCGTCGACCAACGGGAACGGATCACCTGGAACCGCAGCGCGACTTTCGCCATGCCTTACCAATAATATTTCTGTTGCGCCCGGTGGTCGGGTGAATTTCTGCTGTCGATATTCTTTAACCATGCCGAAGACAAACCTCGTTGTAATACTTTTTAAAGATCGTCGAATATTATCAGAATCGCTTCCATGGAGTCGTTTATTCATTTGCCTCTTCACGAGACTATTGTTGCGACTATTCATTTTGCTTCGGCTTTGTGTTTCGTTGCATAAGTAGTTTACGATCTACCCACGGAGGAATACGATTTATGAGCTGGACACAAGAAATAGAAGAATTAGCGCAACGCAGTAAATTGGCCGAACAAATGGGGGGCATCGACAAGGTTGCTCGTCAGCATGAATTCGGCAAGCTCACAGTTAGGGAGCGCGTTGAAAAAATATCCGATGCTGACTCCTTTCACGAGATAGGCAAACTAGCGGGCGTTGCTCGGTACGACGACGACGGTAATTTAATTGAATTCACACCAGCCAATTTGGTTTTTGGCACAGCAGAAATAGATGGACGTCCCGTCATGATTTCCGGTGATGACTTTACAGTGAGAGGTGGCAGCGCTGATGCATCCATCGCGGGCAAACGTGCTCAAGCAGAAGGTCTCGCACATGAACTTCGCTTGCCGCATATTCGGCTAGTCGACGGCATGGGTGGCGGCGGCAGCGTAAAGACAATCGAAACATCAGGACGGACGTATATCCCCGGTGTCGCAGGTTGGGAGGTCATCGTTGGGCACCTTGGGATCGCCCCCTCCGTGTCACTCGCACTCGGTTCAGTCGCTGGCATTGGTGCAGCTCGGGTTTCAACATCTCACTATTCCGTTATTGTTAAAGATACTGCTCAGATGATGATCGCAGGACCGGCACTGGTCGACTGGGCCAGCCTTGGGGATGTGAGTAAGGAAGAGTTGGGCGCAAGTAAAATTCACACGCGCAACGGCGCCATCGACGATGAAGCCTCGTCAGAAGTCGAGGCGATGGAAATGGCGAGAAAGTTTCTGTCCTACTTGCCAACCAGTGTTGATGAGCTACCACCCATTATTGAATGTAACGACCCGACAGATCGACGCGATGAATCCCTACTCAATATCGTGCCAAAAGACGCCCGTAAGGTTTACAAGATGCGTCCGGTTATTAATACCGTCGTTGACGAAGGTTCCTTTTTCGAGATTGGCAGGAAATGGGGTAAATCAATTATCTGTGGTTTCGCTCGACTCGACGGCATCCCTGTCGCTGTTTTTGCGGAAGACCCTATGGTCTATGGCGGTGCGTGGACCGCTGATGCTTGTCGCAAGCTAATTCGACATTGTGATCTCGCCTCGACTTTCAATCTGCCACTCATACATCTCGTTGATTGCCCCGGCTTTCTCATCGGCAAACAGTCGGAAGAAAACGCGACAATTCGCGTTGGCTCAACGGCACTAGCGGCCTTAGGACAAACAACCGTACCTTTTTGCAGCGTCGTGATTCGTAAAGCCTTTGGCGTTGCGGGCGCAGCAAATAAAAA